>Ga0268255_10001957_pt1 | contig 11217 bp, 9 predicted proteins | sample AgamicOrMarz_FD_200256 | JGI IMG/M metagenome (GOLD analysis project Ga0268255, IMG submission 200256) | Agave microbial communities from Guanajuato, Mexico - Or.Ma.rz (v2) (version 3) | ecosystem: Host-associated > Plants > Phyllosphere > Phylloplane/Leaf | place: Guanajuato, Mexico | collected...
AATATCACTTTTCCAAGAGCTCTTATAATTTAAAGTATTACCCTACAACAATACACGTCTCTACTAGGCTGGCACAAGGTTTGTGTGCTGACAGCAGCCCAATTATTTATTGCCCTACTTTTACTGACCTTAATTCAGAGACAAAAATTCAGAGACAAAGTATGTTCTTTTCGAGTGGAGATAAATCGGCTTAATCAATTGGAATGGAATATTTTCGACTAAGCTCAGGCTATAATATTAGACATGCTCTATTATTTTATTTAATTCTCATATGAAGAATGCGTTTTCTAACAGCAATCAAATTAGACAAGTGTCGAGTTTCCCCGAACTTATCAATACAAAGTTTCAAGGAGAGACAAATGCCCTTTGTTGGCATAGAGATTTGGTTGGCGACTTTAAAGAAATTGTGAATAAACTTCATTTAAAAGAGAATATTACAGAAGTTTCTATTGAAGACCTTTTAGCGCTACAGCTTTCAGAACAAGGCAATTTGGCAAGAGAAATTATTTTAGAAGATATCCAGCAATTAACTGATTTCGGCGCATCGCCTGTACTAAATTTGCTTAAACATTATGAACGTGATGAAGAGCTAGATTTCATTTCAACAGATGTATATTCATTTCATGTTGATCGCTCTCCTATTGAAACAGATACGTTCCTATGTACTTATCACGGCGCTGCCAGCGACATCGTGCCCAATCACCAAGTTGAACAAAAGGTTTGGATTCCAGAAATTAGAGAAAAACTCCAAGAATTATACGATGGCCCAGAAGCTGAATTTGAAGCCTTCTTGGCAGAGTATTTTTTTGATTTGCATTATCAACCGAAACTCGATGCTCAACCTGTAAATTTAGGGACAGGACATATTTGGCGTTTGGCAGTAGATCATCCCACTCAAAAGGTTTTACCGTGTGTGCATAGAGCACCTGTTGAAAAAGATGGTGAATATAGGTTGCTTTTGATTTGTTAAATGTTTATTCCATATACTTTAAATGAATTTGGTCTCTATAAAATTCAAGTTTTATTCTTTTCTTAAATATTTTTATTTAACTCACTTTAAGTCAATACTATTATTTAAAACAGGCTTGAGCCCTTTGAAACTGATTTTTTAATTCACACAAGAACTCAAAAATAATTTTTATTAATTTTCAGCTCAACAAATCAATTTATTTAAAAATTTATTAGTAATAAATTATCTATAAATATTACTTCAATACTATCAATTATAGTAATATCAACACCGATTAAATACGCACAGTAAGTACTTTATTTTAAAATATTTTCTAAATTTGGAATCCACAACAAATGAGTAAATTTAATTTAAGATTAGGGGTTACCTTAATAGCGCTCGTGCTTCTACAAGCATGTGCAACGACACCACAACCGAAAATAACGAATAAACAAGCAAAAGGAGTTCTGGAATCTATAAAACCAGATGAAAAACTAAATCCTATTGTACTTAGTATTAGTTTTAATAGTGGAATAATTTATCCTTCTTTAAAAATAGAAAGCCTTACAGAAAAAACAGCCATACAGAAAAATAATAAAATTTATGAAATTAAAATGATAAATTCTGATGTCTCTCGCTCTACATTTATTTATAGTGGACAACTACCAGCTGGTGAATATCGGATTGTTGAATTGAGCAACTATCAACCATCTCCAAATCCTTTTCTTTCAGGTAAAATCCAATTTATCAATTTAAATGATAAAGATAAACCTCACCCGATGGGTACTTTTAAAGTACTAGAAAATACCACAACTGATTTAGGACGTATTAATTTAACCCATGCTAATGATGCCTACTTAATAGCAAGATCTGAAAAACATTCTTCTAATAAGGATTTAATTAATAAATTAGAGAATAATTATCTAGAAGCAATTTATAAAGATAAAATTTTGAATGGGTGGACGCAACCAGTTACAACTTTAGAAAAAAATATAGGCGATGAAAGCAAGATACTCCCCTTTGGTATGCAGTGTTTTAAAGAGCTAAAAGATAATACTATTGTAGCCTCAAGCAAAATTGGCTCAGTTTTTTTCTTCCCTCCACAAGACACTAATAAAAAAACTAAAATTTTTCAAAGTAATGATGGCTTAGCTTTTGATTGTGTAACTATAAAAGAAAATTATAACTTTGATTTTCTAGCTTATGGTGAAATGAATACTCTTTATAAACATTTAAAAGGAAGTGATGTTCTTACTCCAATTGACAGTGGTAATTTACCAATCGGCATAATTTCCTCTATCGTTGGTGATGATCAAAACGGATGGTTTCTATCTCATATAGTAGGTCGTAAAGCTACAGTTTATAAGAGTAATCACTTAGAAAATGGTAATTGGCAACCAATTGTACAAAAAGAAATTTTTGATAATTTTTGGGGATTAAGTGGTTTTTGGATGTGGGAGGATGAACAAGGATTTAGCTATGCAGATATGTATGGAAAAATTAACCATTATAATTATATAACAAAAAAATGGTCTGAAAATAAAGTTCCAAATAATGAGAATATCTCTCAACTAGTAGTTAACCCAGATAAATCAATTAGCGTAATTACTTCAAAGCGTGGTTTTGCAGGTATATTTTCAAATCTATTTAATTCTAATGATCATGGTACAACATGGCAAAAAGTTAATAGTCCCTTTAAAGTAAATGTTTTCCCTGCCCAAGTTTCAAAACAGGGAGATTTATATATATCAGGTGCACAATTTAATTGGGACAAATTAGCAATTTCAGAAGATGCAGGTAAGACTTGGCAAATGCATGAAATAATGGCTCCTAGTTCTATAGTTACTTTAAATTCAGGAGCACTTCTTAACATCCTTTATTCTGGCCAATATGCATTGGTTAAAATATCAAATGATAAAGGCCAAACTTGGAAGATTCTTTATAGTACCTATAACAGAAACTTAAAAGAATTATCAAAATAGCATGATGTTCAATTTATAAACACAATTATTATACCTGTTAATTAAAGATTAATACTGTTTAGAGAAAATTCTAAACAGTATTTTTTAATTTTCCTAACTACTGATTCATGTTAAATCTTAAATCATTCTTTTATATCAACAATACTAGTTTCAAGATTCATCATCTGTCACCAAAAAGAGTATCCCTAGGCCTGTGCCAAAGACTATGGGGAATGGTTAGCAATTTTTAATTCCAACACGGCAGTATCTATAAAATCATTTATTGAGAAATAATAAAAACGTTATCAATTATTTAATTTTCAGACACTTTTATTCTTGCGCAAAACGTTGCAAATGAGTCTCATTTATATATACTTTACACGCTTTCCCGGGTCTAGTCGGTACTACGGTTCGCTTCAGTTCCAATGACGGTTCTTTTTCAGCCTCCACACGATTTTTTATATCACTCAGGTATACTTATGTTTGCTTTCTCCCCACGTAAAAATCTAATTACTGTTGAAATTTTAAAACATAGTAGCCCCTTACTTTTATCATTGCTGCCTGTCATATCTTGGGCAGAAACAACGGCGATCCAACCGGCTCAACTAGAAACTATTAAAGTTCAGGCTGAAGCGAACTCAAGCTATATCGAAACTCAAACGGCGTCGACCTTACGAGGCAATCAAAAAAATCTAGAAAGCCCACAAACCGTAAATGTTGTATCTAAGCAATATATGAAAGACTATTTACCTGCGAATCTGGACAATGCACTAACTCAAGTCAGCGGCATTACGCAGGGTAATACTTTAGGTGGTACGCAAGATACCGTAATGAAACGTGGTTTTGGTGACAATCGTGACGGCTCGATTACCGTAAACGGTATGCCGATTGTGCAAGGTCGAACCATGAATGCGGCAGTTGAACAAGTTGAAGTTTTAAAAGGCCCGTCTTCTCTACTCTATGGCATTATGGACCCGGGTGGTGTGGTCAATGTGATTACAAAGAAACCAGAGACTACTCAGAAAACTGAATTTTCAGTATACGGTTCAAGCTTTGCTGCCGGTAAAAATGGTTTAGGCGCAAGTATAGATACTACTGGCGCAATTAATGATAGTAACTTTTCCTATCGCTTTATTGCCGATCACTCAGATGCAGACTATTGGCGTAATTTTGGCAACCTCAAACAGTCATTAATTGCTCCATCTTTAGCGTGGGATAATGGTCAAACTAAAGTTAACGTGAGCTATCAATACCGCCACTTTGACGTACCTTTTGACCGCTCTACCGTTTTTGACCCTAAAACAAATAAAGCCCTACCCATCTCTAAATATCAACGTCTAGATGAAGCTTTTAACCAAATGAAAGGTGAAGATCATCTGGCTCAATTGTTGGTTGATCACCAGATTAATGATAATTGGTCGGCTCACTTTGGTTATACATACAACTACGAAACCTATGATGCCAATCAATTACGTGTGACCAAGTTAGATACAACCAAACATACAGTGACACGCCGTACTGATGCGACCTTAAATGCAGAAAGTATAGACAGTAACGCCCAAGCGTATATCAATGGTTCAACCAATCTGTTTGGTTTAAAACATGATATTCAATTCGGTTCAGACATCGAATATCGCAAATATTTCCGTCCAGATATGGTTCGAGGTGATACCTCAACCTTAGATTATTTAAATCCAAGTTTTGGAACTGTTGAAGCATCTCAAAATGTTGTCGCATCAGATAGCGACCAAACCGATAAACTACATACCTATGGGTTTTATGTTCAAGACGCAATTCATTTAAATGAGAAATGGATTGCCGTACTCGGTGGTCGTTACCTTAACTATGAGCAAACTGCTGGACGAGGCAGACCATTTAAGGAAAATACCAACACCAACGATGATGCTTGGCTTCCACACGCAGGTTTAGTTTATAAGTGGAATGACCAACTTTCATTCTATGGTAGTTATACCGAGTCACTTAAACCATCTTCTTCAATTGCCCCTTTAGGCGGCGATGCTGTCATTAATGCAGATGTTCAACCTGAACAAGCCAAGTCTTATGAAGTTGGTGCAAAATACGAATTAAATGACCGTATCAAAGCCAATTTTGCACTCTATGACATTAAAAAGCGTAACGTTTTAGCTAAAGTCACCAATTCATCTACTAATGAAGTCGAACTGCATACAACGGGTGCTGTTCGCTCTAAAGGGGCTGAACTCGACCTGACAGGGCGTCTAACAGATCAGCTTGATGCGACTCTGACCTATGCCTATACAGATGCTAAAGTGACTGAGGATGAAAGTGGTCTAGAAGGCAACCGCCTAAACAATGTGGCGCGTAATACAGCGTCTCTGGCATTGGCCTATAACTATGGACAGCTTTACAACGGTAATTTACGTTTAGGCTTGAGCGGTAATTATGTAGGAAAACGTGCTGGCGATTCGGAAAATACCTTTGACCTGCCAGACTATACACTGGCTAACGCCTTTGTGAGTTATGACACCACCATTGCTAAACAAGCGGTCACTTTCCAATTTAATTTAAATAATATCTTTGACACCACTTACTACACAGCTAGCGTCAATAATTTGGCCGTGTCTCAAGGTGACTCTCGCCAAGCAGTATTACGCGCAACCTTTAAATTTTAAAACACAGGATCAGAGCGGTGTTAAATCACTGCTCTTTCGAGAACAATATGAAAAAGCTTCTTTCTACGGTAATGTTGATTGGCATACTGTTTAGCTCTTCTGTTTATGCCCAAACACGAATTGCATTGATCTCACAGCTCAAGGGGTCGTCGGCCAGTACAGATGTCGCTATTCAAAAATACTTGCAGGGCAAAGGCTATCAAGTTGAAGTATTAGATCAATCTGTTTCACCCAATAATTTAAAGAACACAGATTTAGTCATTATTTCATCTACAGTCGCTTCTAAAAATCTTCAATCGGGTTGGCGCCAACTCGCTATTCCACTGATGACGTGGGAAAACGATTATCTTGATGATCTAGCTATGACAGGTAAACGAATTAATAGCGATTTTGGCGAAGTAGAGAAAGAACGTTATTTGTGGTTGGTTAATGCACCACATCCACTCTCTGCACATCTTTCTGCGGGAACTCACAATGTGTATAAAGCGCAAGCGCCTATGAGTTGGGGCAAACCCGGATTAGGGGCTACCATTATCGCGACCATTTATGGGCAACCTGAAAAAGTAGCGATTTGGGGTTATGAGAAAGGTGCGACCATGGATTATGAGTCTCTAGCGCCGGCAAAAAGACTGATGTTTTTTCTGAACAACGAAACATTTACCAATCTATCTGACGATGGATTAAAACTATTTGATGCCTCAATTCAATGGCTAATCAACAAATAAAAAAACCTCATAAAAATTGTTTTGGGGATGGTTGATCACTTATATCGACTTATCCCTAAAAGAACAGTTTTTGGCTTCATTGCTACAAGATAAGTGCCATATTCATTATTATTTTTTCTATTATTAATATACGACATTCACCCGCACCCAATCTTCATACTTAGTGGCCTGAACATTGGTACTTGATGTAATTGCGCCATGAATAGGAATATTTTCTTTCATTCCCGTGGCGATTCTTGAGTCTACTTTACTTCCTGAACCTCCCCAAATTTGAGTATGGCTCGCATCTTGAAATAGTACATATGCAACAGATGCTGGGCTTGCAGCAGATTTAAGCTCAAAGTTATTGTCTGAAGTGACAGCCAATTGATAGGGTGTATTTTGGGTGCATTGAACAGATACATTCGTTGTTGCAGGAGCAACGGGTTGAGAACGTACAACTGCGCCAAAATCTAAAGTTCCTTGTGTTGAAACTTCACAACTTTCTATAATGGTTAAACTGACCCTTAATGAGGTAGATGTATTTCCAGCATCTGCGCTATTTATTATCAGCATTCCCACAAGAGAAAATAAAGTGTATTTAAGGACTTTCATTTCTTCTCCTTAACTTTTTGTTCTAATGTCTATTCATCTTTATATTGTGTTTTTTCTGTTCCGGTTAAAGAAACAGCTTCAGGATCTTTTAGTTATAAAACTTAATATTGCAGACTGTCAATAAATACTAAACGCATGATTTGAATGTTATTTTTAAAATCTGTGACGTACTACACGCAATCTAACTAATTTAAAAAATATTTAATCATTTTTATTTCGCTTACGCACATATTTTTTATCACTTCCCCCGCCTGTATATCTATTTAACAGGTCTCTACATTTAACAGTTGTTGATAATTCTAATCATTAGATTTTAATACCGTATTTGATAATTCTGACCATTATCGCAATTGCATAAAAAAACCGATCAAAATAATATTGCGCCAAATAGAATATAACTTTACATATTGTTTAGCTTATAGATTCAATACTAAGAAAACTGTGAAGTTAAATTTAAAATGAATAATTCAGGCCTTTAAAACTATCCATTTTTAATTTGAGAAATAATTGATATGAAAAAATATTTACTCTTACTTTTACTCAGCTTTTATTCGATTCATTCATTTGCTTCGGACAAACTCCATGGCAGTGTTTGGAAAACAATTGATGACGCCACCAATCAACCAAGAGCACTGGTAAAATTCAGCGAAGATAAAAACGGTAACCTCTCTGCCAACATCGAAAAAATACTCGTTCCAAGTGAAGCCAACAAATGTACGATGTGTGAAGGTACTTATAAAAACAAATCTTTAATTGGTTTAACCATCGTCAAAAACTTAAAAAGTGTCGGCCAAAACAAATATGACAAAGGATCTATTCTCGACCCGCAGTCAGATAAGACTTATAAATTTAGTGTAACCGTATCACCAGATGGCGAAAAACTTACCGCTCGTGGATACATTGGTATTTCTGCAATTGGTCGGAACCAAACATGGTATCGAATTAAATAAGCTTCGAGAGCTTTAAAACTCTTTATTTTATAAATTGCATGGTTTTGATGTAATTAATTTATCTCAATGGCCATGCAATTTTCTGAAAATATTTATAACTCTATTTAAGCACCAATTTTAACTCAAAGTGTAACTACCAATTTTAAGTGATAAATAATTCTTTTTTATTCATAAACATAAACTCAGCTTTGCATATATCCATTCCACTTTTTCATATTTTTATTAATCATAAATTTTCACTAAGATCGAATAAATTTCGAAAATTACTGGAAATATAATGTTGTTTGCAACACATTTTCACTTAAAAAATGCTGTCTTATCAGTAGGGGTTCTCAGCTTTGCACTTTTAACGGGTTGTGGAAATAATTCACAGCAAAATAATGAAACTAAGGCAGAAGCTTCCCAAACGGCGCCTGCCGCTGAACTGCCTAAAGAAGTACGTTTTGCTTGGGGTGGCGGCCCACGAGTTTGGGTTCTTGGTAAAGCTGATGGAGATTTTGAAAAAGCTTTAGGTACAAAAATTAAGTGGGTCGAATTTGCTTCGGGTGCAGATGTAATTAATTACTTTGCCGCAAATGAAATTGATATTGCTCGCTTTGGCTCAAGCCCAGCTGTTGCAGGTATTACTCGCGGATTACCAATTGAAATCATTGGTTTAGAAGGTCTAATTTCTGGTGCAGAACGTTTAATTGTTCGTCCTGATATTAAAAACCTGCAAGATCTGGTTGGTAAAAAAGTTGCCTTCCCTGCCAACTCCACCGCGCAATATGCTTTAGAACAAGCGCTTGCATTAAATAAAATTGATAAAACAAAAATCAAATTAATCCCACTTAAGCCTGCTGAAATTGTTTCTGCATGGACCCGTGGTGATATTGATGCAGCCTATGTTTGGGGACCATTTACTCAACAGCTAGAGAAAGAAGGCGGTAAAGAAATTTATCGTACAACGACGCTGAATGAAAAAGGTATTTTGGTTTATAACAACTTCGCTGTCCGTAAAGAGTTTGCAGAAAAACACCCGGACCTTGTAATTAAATTCTTGAAGGCTTACCAAGATCAAGTTGATGAATATAAACGTGATCCTAAAGCGGCTTCTGAAAAAATTTCTAAATACTTAAGTCTTCCATATGACCAAGTCGAAACCACACTTGCGGGTATCGAATATATTCCACTAAAAGATCAAGCCTCTGAAAAATATTTAGGTGCAACCTCAAACGATGAAAACTCAGGCTTGGCTAAAGCAACTCAAGATATTGCTAAGTTTTTGGTCAGTATTGGCGAGTTGAAACAATCTGATGTTCCAAAAAGCTATGCGCCTAATATCAACAGTAAATACCTTATTGAAGCGACAAAATAAGGTTGTGAGATGATTCAGTTGAACCCGTTTAAAGTAAAAGTGATTAGTACATTATCACTAATCACTTTTGTGATTATTTGGCAGCTTGTGTGTACATTTAAACTTGTCTCACCAATTTTGTTGCCCTCTCCTCTACAGATTTTAGATACAGTTTTAGATTTATTTAAAAACGGTTACCGAGATGCTCCTTTTTATCAGCACATTTTAGTCAGCACGGCGCGTGCCTTCTTTGCATTCTTCGTTGCAATCATTATTGGTGTGCCTTTGGGATTATTAATGGGCCGTAGTCCTGTACTTAATGCCGTTTTAGATCCATTTGTACAATTCTTACGTCCAATTCCCAAAATTGCCCTCATTCCATTGGTGGTTGTGTGGTTAGGGATTGGTGAGGAATCTAAATTTTTCCTTATTTTTATTGCGACTTTACTTAGTGTCATTGTGGGTGCAACAGCAGCAAGCCAAAACGTTCCATATGGTTTGATTCAAGCAGCACAAACGATGGGCTTAGGAAAAACAGCAATCTTATTCCGTGTCATTTTACCCTCTTCACTTCCTGAAATTTTCACCACCATTCGTTTATCTATTGGTATTGGCTGGACATCATTAATTGCAGCGGAAATGGTTGCAGCAACTTCTGGTTTAGGCTGGATGATTATTAATGCAGGTTCTTATTTACGTACAGATGTTGTGATTGTCGGGATTATTTTACTTGGAACAATTGGCTTTATTTTAGATTGGCTCATTGTGAAAGCGCAGCAAAAATGGGCCCCTTGGACAGGAAAAGCATAATGACTCAACTATTTATTGAGCTAAATAATGTTCAGAAAATATTTAAGCAAAACAAGACGGAAAATACGGTCCTAGAAGATATTAATCTGAAAATTCCTGAAGGTCAGTTTGTTTGCTTACTTGGGCCTTCTGGCTGTGGTAAATCAACTATTTTGAACTTACTTGCTGGTTTTGAAAAACCAACTTTAGGTGAGATTTATGTAGATGGTCAAACCATCTCAGCACCGGGCATTGACCGAGCTGTTGTATTCCAACAAGCTCAATTATTTCCTTGGCTTACAGTAAAAGAAAATATTCAATTTCCACTTAGGCAATCAAAGGCTGAACCTCAATATATTGCTAAACAAACTGAATATTATTTAGAAAAAACGGGTTTAAAGAAGTTTGAAAATCATCGAATTTGGCAAATCTCAGGTGGTATGAAACAACGTGTTGCCCTTGCCCGAGCGTGGGTCATGAAACCAAAGATTTTATTAATGGATGAGCCTTTTGGGGCTTTAGATGCGCAAACACGTATTTTGATGCAGGAAACACTGACTCAGCTTTGGCAAGACAATAAAACTACCGTTTTATTTGTGACTCACGATATTGATGAATCTCTACTTTTAGCAGATCGCATTATTTTAATGGCAGGCCATCCCGGACGCATTGCCGAAGATATTCAAGTGAATTTACCTCGTGCGCGTAGCATTGAAAATATTACGCCACAGCAAGAATTTATTGAAACCAAAAAACATATTTTAGAAATTATGCGCAAAGAAGTAAGCCGCATGATTGATTACATACATTAAATTTTTAGGACACTATTATGTTATTAAGTCATTTGCCGCGCGTTCAACTGGTTCATGCACCTACTCCTCTAGAGTTTTTACCTAACTTAACTAAAGCGTTAAATGGTCCCCAGATTTACATCAAACGAGACGATGCTACAGGGCTGGCTACAGGTGGCAATAAAACCCGTAAATTAGAGTTTTTAATTGGTGATGCGCTTGCAAAAGGTGCCACACATGTCCTCACTCAAGGTGCAACTCAATCTAACCATGTTCGCCAAACGATTGCAGCAGCCAATAAATTTGGTTTAAAGGCATCTGTTTTACTCGAACAACGCGTTAGCGATGGTGCAGATGAATATTACAACAATGGAAACTTATTACTCGACGAGATTTTAGGTGCAACATCGATTGAGGTTGTTCCGGGTGGCACAGATATGGTGGCGGCTTTAGAAGCCAAAGCAAAAGAAT
>Ga0268255_10001962_pt1 | contig 11202 bp, 11 predicted proteins | sample AgamicOrMarz_FD_200256 | JGI IMG/M metagenome (GOLD analysis project Ga0268255, IMG submission 200256) | Agave microbial communities from Guanajuato, Mexico - Or.Ma.rz (v2) (version 3) | ecosystem: Host-associated > Plants > Phyllosphere > Phylloplane/Leaf | place: Guanajuato, Mexico...
AACGAATTCTTTTACCGTAATGGTTTGTTTTGCAAATAGGTTAAGAATATTGGTTGTAAAAGGATAATTCATGACTGCATCAAATTGATCACCGCGTAGCCAAGGCATTGAATCATGCCAAATTTCCCCGAGGATATACAATTCTGGCTTGATTGCCTTTACTTCTCTACGGAATTCACGCCAAAAAGCGTGGTCTACTTCATTGGCAACATCAAGTCTCCAGCCATCAATATTAAACTCTTTTACCCAGTAGCGGGCTACTTTTAATAAATATTCCTTCACTTCAGGATTTTCCGTATTTAGTTTCGGCATAAAAGGTGTAAAGGCAAAGGTATCATAATTCGGCTTTGGCTTGGTAACTAATGGAAACTCATGAGAGTGGAACCAATTTTTAAAACGTGAATTGTCTCCGTTTTTTAGTATATCTTGAAAAGGAGGGAAATTAAATCCGCAATGGTTAAACACAGCATCCAACATAACTTTAATGCCATTTTTATGGCAGACCTCTATTAATTCTTTAAACGTCTCCTTAGTTCCGAAGTGTGGGTCGATTTCCATGTAGTCAATCGTATCGTACTTATGGTTTGAGTAGGCTTTAAAAATAGGAGTAAAATAAATTCCACCAATACCCAGTTCTTTCAGGTAAGTAATATTTTGGATAACTCCTTCGATATCGCCGCCGAAAAAATTAGTTGGTGTAGGATCCGCACTGCCCCATGGTAGTACATCTTCAGGATCTTTGTCTTTATTTCCGTTTGCAAACCTATCTGGGAAAATTTGGTACCAAACTGTATTTCTCACCCATGCTGGAGCACGGAATATATCTACATTGTTAATAAATGGAAAGCAAAAATAATAGGCAGTGTCATCTAAAGGAGGCTCCGGATAGTATCCTTTCTCTGTAAAGCAGATTGACTCTGATCCATCATTCAAAATAAAACCGTATCGCAGCCTTTTGAAAGGAGGGATGATCGATACAAACCAGTAATCAAATAATTGGTCGGAACCGCTCTTTTTCATTGCCGCAGTCGTGGTCATCCATTGTTTTTCACTCCAATCATATGGGTCACCATGAACGAGCTTCACTTCTACTATATCGTTTTTCTTTGTACGAATTCGAATATGTAATGTTCCATTTGCGCAAACGTATGCATAATTATCTTTTGGTCGATGATAGATCGCTTCTTTAAACAATTTAGTCTGCACCTGCCTTTTTATAGGATATGATAAGGTTATTTTACTTAGATACCACTGTCAATACTAAATAAAATATTACGATTACATTACAAACCGTAAAATAAAATTTAATATACTAGTTGTAAAATTTAATATATGCAATATAATGAAAGAGAGTTGTGCAACCGATTTCGCAAATGTAAGCGGTTTATATTTTGTTTAGAAGGCGGTTTGTCACATCAAAAATATTCCTACATTTTATAGGAGGGGAAAAAATGAAAAAAGCACTTTCGATCTTCATGATGATCATCTTAATGCTAGGTGTTCTTGCTGCCTGCGGGCCAAAGAGAGACGACTCCAGCACCAAAGACACGGGCAAAAAGGAAGAAACGGCAGCAAAACCAGAAAAACTTGTAGTTTGGGAAGATAAAGACAAATCTGGATGGCTAGAAAAGGTTGCCGCTGATTTTGAAAAGGAATATGGAATTAAAATTGAGTACAAAGAAGTAGAAATGGCAACTAAACAACGCGATCAATTACGCCTTGACGGCCCTGCAGGCACAGGTCCAGACATTGTTACATTGCCACATGACCAAATTGGCCAAGTTGCAACTGAAGGACTTCTTGCGGAACTTAAAGTTGATAGCAAGGTTACAGACACATTCTCACAACCTTCTATCGATGCACAAACATATGATGGCAAACTATACGGACTTCCAAAGTCTTCTGAAACACCTGTTTTCGTTTACAATAAAGATTTAATGAAAGAAGTTCCTAAGACAATGGAAGACCTTTACACTTTCGCTAAAGAAAACACAAAAGGTGAAAATTACGGTTTCTTAGCTCTTTGGGATAACTTTTACTTCGCTCACGGCCTCATCGGTGGTATGGGTGGATATGTTTTCAAAAATAATAATGGAACACTGGATCCAGCAGACATCGGTTTAAATAACGATGGCGCTGTTGAAGGTACTGAATACATCCAAAAATGGTACAAGGAAGGCTTATTCCCGAAAGGTATTATCGGTGAAAATGGCGGATCGGCTATGGATGGACTTTTCACAGAAGGAAAGGTTGCTTCTGTTATGAACGGACCTTGGTCATTTAAACCATACACAGATGCAGGAATTAATATTGGTATGGCAGCACTTCCTACACTTTCTAACGGTGAGCATGTAAAAACATTTATGGGTGTTAAAGGATGGCATGTATCTGCTTTTTCTAAAAATCAAGAATGGGCAACTAGATTCATAGAATTCATCACAAATGATGAAAACTCAAAATACCGTTTTGAACAAACTTCTGAAGTTCCAACAAATAAAGCTTTATTAGATGATCCAGTAATTAAGGATAATGAAGGTGCAAAAGCGGTTGCTGAGCAATCTCAATACGCTGTTCCAATGCCAAACATTCCTGAAATGGGCCAAGTTTGGAAGCCAATGGCTGATTCATTGCAAACAGTTGTTACTGGTAAGGCAGAACCGAAAGCAGCACTTGACTCTGCAGTTAAACAAATTAAAGCAAACATCGAATCAACTAAGTAAATTTTGAAAAGCAGTACCTCAGCTTTTGAGGTACTGCTATCTATTAAAACAACTATATGTAAAGTAGAAAATGATTTAGATGCTTTATGAAGATAAAAATATTTTTTTCTTGATAAAGCATCTGAGCATATAAATGTCATTATGAAAGGGGAGTGTAGGATGTCTAACGAATTATCCTATTCAACCAGTTACCGTAAGAAAGCACTGATACTTTCGATCATTCCAGGGTTAGGGCAGATTTATAATAAACAAACTTTGAAAGGAGTCTCCTTTCTCGTAATGAGTGCCGCATTTATCTATGTTTTTATCGATTTATTAAACATTGGATTATGGGGATTAGTGACTTTGGGAGAGATTCCACAAATAGATCATTCTGTATTCCTTTTAGTTTATGGGATTTTAGCGATTATTGTTCTCGTTTTTGGTCTTGGTTTCTACTTGTTTAATTTGCGCGATGCTTATCATATAGGGAAAAAACGTGATACTAATGAATCAATTACCACAGTAAAGGAACAATACCGTAACCTTATTGATCATGGTTTTCCTTACTTAATCATGTCTCCAGGATTTTTACTTTTAGTATTTGTGGTTATTTTTCCTATTATTTTCGTCGTCTTACTAGCATTTACGAACTACGATCTTTATCATTCTCCTCCAGCAAAGCTAGTGGATTGGGTCGGATTTAAAAACTTTATCGATATTTTTAAAGTAGATATGTGGCGTCAAACCTTCTTATCTGTATTGTCTTGGACGTTGGTATGGACATTCGTTGCTACTACGTTTCAGGTAGCATTAGGTATTTTCCTAGCGATTATTGTTAATCAGAAGGAAGTTAAAGGTAAAGCCATTATTCGTACCGTTTTTATTCTGCCTTGGGCCGTTCCGGCATTCGTATCCATCCTTGTTTTTGCAGGAATGTTTAATGAAACTTTCGGTGCCATTAACCGGGAGATACTTGGTTTTTTCGGAATTGAGGGACTTCCATGGATGACTGAACCCATCTTCACAAGGATAGCATTAATCTTCATTCAAACTTGGTTAGGGTTCCCGTTCATTTTTGCCATGACAACAGGCGTTCTTCAATCGATTCCGGCGGATTTATATGAAGCGGCTACCGTTGATGGTGCTTCTAATTTTCAAAAGTTTAAAAATATTACTTTACCACTCGTTTTATTTGCAACAGCACCAGTTTTAATTACCCAATATACATTCAATTTTAACAATTTCAATTTGATCTATTTATTTAATGGAGGTGGACCTGCGGTTATTGGGCAGAATGCTGGCGGTACAGATATTTTGATTTCTTGGATTTACCGCTTGACCATGACTTCTGCGCAATACTCAAAAGCAGCTACGCTTACGATGCTTTTATCTGTGATCGTTATATCAGTTGCATTATGGCAGTTTAGAAGAACAAAATCATTCCAAGAAGAGGATATGATGTAATATGAGTATGAAAAGACAGAATTTCATAAGACTTGCACTGACTTATTTGGTCATCCTGATTATGTTCGTCATTATTTTGTATCCTTTGGCATGGATTATCGGGTCATCCTTTAATCCAGGGCAGAGTTTATCCGGCTCAAGTATTATTCCAAAGAATGCAACTCTGGCCCATTACAAGGAACTTTTTGACATAGATAAGAGCAAATATGTTTTTTGGTATATTAATTCGCTAAAAGTTAGTATTTTAACCATGATATTTACAGTTATCTTTGTAAGTCTAACGGCTTATTCTTTTTCCCGCTATCGGTTTGTCGGGAGAAAAAAGGGCTTACTGACCTTTTTGGTTTTGCAAATGATTCCGAACTTTGCTGCATTAATTGCCATTTACATTTTAGCGACCCTTACACATTTAATTGATACCCATTTAGGTCTAATCTGTGTATATGTCGGCGGTCAAATTCCGATGAATACATGGCTAATGAAGGGTTATTTAGACACGATTCCAAAAGAACTTGATGAATCAGCTAAAATTGACGGTGCAGGGCATTTAAGAATCTTTATGCAAATTGTTATGCCGCTTGCAAAACCGATTATTGCGGTTGTGGCATTATTCTCTTTCATAGCACCGTTTGGGGATTTCATTATTGCAAGTATTTTACTTAGAACCCCACAAAATTACACATTGGCTGTTGGACTTTATGATCTTGTTGCCAAACAGTTCGGCGCTGAATTTACCACTTTTGCTGCAGGTGCTGTTCTAATTGCTGTTCCGATCGCGATTCTTTTCTTGTCATTCCAGCGCTATTTTGTTTCTGGATTAACAGCAGGCGGAACAAAAGGTTAATACTTTGAGGAATGGGAGGCAGATCATCTGCCTCACCTATTTCGAATAAATCTATTATTTACTATAATAATATGTGGTATATAAATTAAACTCCCTTTGAAAGGGGTGTTAAACATAGCTGTTACAATTAAGGATGTAGCGAGGTACGCGAATGTTGCTCCGTCAACTGTTTCAAGAGTCATTGCCAATAGTCCGCGAATAAGTGAAGCAACAAAAAGAAAAGTAAATCAAGCAATGGAGGAACTTGGGTACCATCCAAACTTAAATGCAAGAAGCCTTGCCAGCCAATCGACACAAACCATTGGGCTTGTCATGCCGAGTTCTGGAGATGTCGTTTTTCAGAATCCATTTTTCCCAACCGTATTACAGGGAATTAGTGAAGGAGCCCATGAAAAAAAATACGCCTTGCTTATGACAACTGGAAAATCAGAAAAGGAAACACTTGAAGCAGTCGTTCAAATGGTGCAGGGGAAAAGAGTAGATGGCATGATACTACTAAAATCCAAGGTGGAAGATAAGGTTATCTCCTATTTAAAAGGAAGAAACTTTCCTTTTGTCCTAATTGGAAAACCTTATAAAAATGTAGAGGAAATCACACATGTTGATAATGATAATTTTCGTGCCATGCAAGAAGCTACCGAATATTTAATCATGCAGGGCCATCATCAAATTGCCTTTATCGGTGGAAGTCTTGAGCTTGTGGTAACTGTAGAGCGGTTACTTGGTTATGAACGGGCATTACGAAATGCGGGAATTGAAATGAAAAATGAATATATTATTCATGAAGAATTTTTACGGGAAGGAGGTCAAGAAGCCGTTCAAGAGCTAATGGCACTAGAAAATCCTCCTACCGCACTTGTTGTTGTTGACGACTTTATGGCTTTAGGTGTCTTGAATACACTTGATGAATTAGGAATCAGAGTTCCAGAGGATATATCCATTGTCAGCTTTAATAACGTCCTTCTTTCAGAAATGTCGAAACCGCCGTTAACATCTGTTGACATTAATATTTTTGATCTCGGCTTTCAAGCATCGAAGAACTTAATTCAAAGGATTGAAAACAGTAACGAACCAACCAAGCGCATTATCATTTCCCATAAATTGATTGAAAGACTTTCATGCAGCCAGCTAAAAACAATGTAAATGCACACAAAAGTCATACGATTGATGATTATGATGATGTTTCAGCAAAAAATATGTACCGTTTGAAACGGGCCGATGGGGTACCGCACGAAGATAGTATATCGTGTTTAAATTATAAAAAAGACATAAGCTCCTAATTAGATTTGGAGTTTATGTCTTTTTTATGGCGTTGTGATTAACGGCTCCTATACTATTACCAAAAATAAGCACAAAGGCCTATAACTAAATCTCTTAATAAGAAATACAGATAATGTGATAATACTTTTTAAGTAAGCGTTTTCTATTTTTTGTACTAACGCTTGCTTAAAAACTTATATAAAAAGGAGTAGAATTAAGGCTGATTTTATCTTATCTAGCCTCTTTCATGGCCATTCGACTAAGTTAGGCTTGAGCTCGGTCCAGGTAGGTTTTTTTTTCTGGTAATCTACAAAAATAATGACGCCATTCAATGAGAATGGCGTCTGTAAAATTATTAATATAGTTTTTTAAGGTTAAATAATTTTGAGAATAACGTTTGATTTTTATCAGTAATCTTTAATTCTTCCATAATTAACTTTTCTTGATTGGTAGTAATCCAATTCTGTAATTCTTGTTTATCTTTACAAAGCGTATAATATGTTTCTCCACCTTTACCAAGTGCGTTGACAACATATCTACAAGTGTTCGCCATAATGTCCACCTTTAAAAATAAATTAGTTTTCTATAAGGATTATAACAGGGTTGAAAAAATAGTCCACCATTATTTTTCATCAAAATCATCTAATTTTTTTCAATCAAAAAAAGACACTAAATGGATTATTAGTGTCTGATCAGTAGTAGAAGTAAGTTAAACGCTTCCAACTTGTTTTGATTTAAATGACATTCGCCATGCACTTTTATGCACCGTAACCGATAACCAGAACAACATGATAGCTATTACTGGGTGGGCGGCAGCTGCCCATGGTAAAACAGATGTAATATTGGCGGTAAAATACATGACGAAAATGAGACCGAAAATTCCCAGACTTTGCCAAAGGGCCCAACGTGGCAATTTTCCTACAAACGACATCACTACCATTAAAACAGGAATAATTTCAAAAAAATGCACAAATCCTTCATGGAGCACCCAATTGCTTGGATTTACAAAAACAGCTAAACCTGCCAAAAAAACCTGAGCAACAATACAACAAACTAGCAAGCTGCTTAATAAAGCAAAACTAATTCTTCCGATACGAAATCTTGATGATTCATCTTTTTTCTCCATTTTATTATTTCCCCTTTCCATCCAATAATTACAGTTTAACAAGCTTCTCATAATGGTAATATGAACCTGAGGTGTAAATTCATCTAGGGCTGTGGTCTTAGATAGGTAAAGCATGCAATTTCATCCAGGATTAGTTAGGATAAGGTTAAATCAAATGAAAGCAACATATAGTATCACTATAAAAAAATTTTAATGACCCGTATCTTTTTGACCCGCTTGAATCGTTTATAGGGTAGAGAGTGCAAAAAGGAGTGAAAACATGTCACACAACCATAAAGAGGATAGCTTAGCAAGGACACAGCACGAAAATAGGTTTGAACATAACTTTTGGGATGAAAATTATCCTAAACTTCAAAGATATTGTCACTTTCTCGCACGGAATGTCTGGGATGGGGACGATATCGCCCAGGAGACTTATATAAAGGCATTAAAATATGCAAATCAGCACCAAAGGATGACTACAGCATTGCTAAATAAGATTGCCTATAATCATTGGGTCGATATGCTTCGAAAAAGAAAAAATGAAACGGTTGAAGCGGAACCCGAATTTGCAAAGCCAACACTCACTCATCCATTTGATGGAACGAGGGAATCGGTGGATTTACTCTTGAAAAACTTCACTCCCAATCAAGCGATTATCTTTTTATTAAAAGAGGGGTTTCAATATCAGCTGAAAGAAATCGCAGCGATCTTAGATTCTACAGAAATGGCTGTAAAGGCCAATCTTCATCGCGCGAAAAAACGACTGGAAAAGGCTAACAAAGAAAGCCCAGGTCATTCAGTTGAATTGTTCTGGAATGAGGAGGAACGGGAACAACTATCCGACCTATTTTATGAAGCGTTGATAAAACAAGACCCGTCTATCTTAATTCACTCCATTTCTTCACGAACCAGAACTTGTGACGTGCCTAAGCTTATTTCGAGTAAATTACGATCCAAACCAAATTTCTCTCCTTCAAGCACTCTCTGCATGGCTGCATAGCCAAATTGTTTTCAAGGAGGGATTGGAAATGAGTACCATTCCATATGTAATCGAGCAATCTAATCGCGGGGAACGATCCTATGATATTTATTCCCGATTGTTAAAGGACCGAATTATTATCATTGGTGAAGAGATAAATGAACATACGGCCAATAGTGTCGTGGCCCAATTATTATTTTTAGCCGCAGACGCACCAGATAAGGAAATTTCGCTCTATATTAATAGTCCAGGAGGATTGACGACAGCAGGATTTGCCATTTTTGACACGATGCAATACATTAAGCCGGACGTCAGGACGATCTGTACAGGGATGGCAGCTTCATTTGGGGCGATGTTACTCCTTGCTGGAAAAAAGGGAAAACGTTATGCTTTACCTAATAGTGAAATTATGATTCATCAGCCATTAGGTGGAGCGAAAGGGCAGGCAACGGAAATTGAAATTTCCGCACGAAGAATCTTAAAGCTAAGAGAGCACATCAATCAAATTATCTCAGAACGGACCGGACAGCCGCTTGAAAAAGTCGCAAAAGACACGGATCGAGATTTCTTCATGAGCGCCGAAGAGGCAAAAGAGTATGGGATTATTGATGAGATTCTCTATCCAAAATAAGTTTGAAATGGAACTTTAATTCTGTGTATTTGATGAGAAAACTGCCTTTTGGCAGTTTTTTTGCTTAGAAATAATAAATTTGAAAAAAATATTACTGGCACTAAACCTGTTAATAGTTTAATATATTTCCAATATAAGGAGGAAAGGGTGTTTTTTATGGAAATAAAAATAGATGATCTAACAGGAACAGAAGTGGTTCATTTGATAGGGGAGCATCTTCACATTATGACACTGAATTCGCCTCCTGAAAGTATCCATGCCCTCAATCTAGATCAATTGCGAAGACCAGAGATTACCTTCTGGAGTGCATGGGAAGGAAAGGAATTACTTGGGTTCGGGGCTTTGAAAGAACTTGATGAACAACATGGAGAGATCAAATCGATGCGAACCTCTTCCGCACATCTAAGAAAAGGTGTGGCTTCACGGATTCTCATACACCTAATTGAAGAAGCCAAACAGCGTGGCTACAATAGACTGAGTTTAGAAACGGGATCGATGGATGCTTTCGAACCAGCAAGAAGACTCTATGCAAGTTTCGGGTTCCACTATTGTGAGCCATTTTCGGATTACCTTGAGGACCCCAATAGCGTATTTATGACAATGGAATTAAAAGTTTGTTTGGGAGGAAAAGACGATGGATCACGAATTAAAAGAGATCATTACGAAGTGTGACCTTGCAATCAAGCAGGAAGATTTTGATACGCTGATGAATTACTATACAGATGATGCCATTTTGGTTATCAAGCCTGGTAGAATTGCGCGAGGCAAAGCGGAAATCAAAAAAGCATTTATTGCCATTGCAAACTATTTCAATAACAGTGTGGTTCCAACACAAGGGGAAATGGTTATTTTAGAAGCCGGAGATACCGCGCTTGTTATTTCCCAAACGCTACTTGCAGCCGATAAAAATGATTCTGAATATTCTATGGATAGAAAGGCCACCTATGTATTTAAGAAAAATTCACAAGGGGAATGGCTTTGTTCCATAGATAATTCATATGGGACAGAATTAATTGGTAATTAGACAAACTAAAAAGGAGTTGGTTACCTCTCACCAGGGGTAATCAACTCCTTTTTTTCAAATGCCCTAAGGATTAGTTTGATAAAATTCTATTTCATCGACATTATCCAGCCATTTTTCTGCTTTTGTCCCATCAGCCTTTGCTCGCCAAAGAGTTTTATGCCGATCTATAAGTGATATTCCTCTAAACCATACAAGCTTATCCAATGACTTCACATATTGCGGCTGGTAATCTCCATATTTCTTAGGTGGATTTGTTAGTCTCCCTTGATGATTATTCTCAATATTAATGGAATAGAGGGAGGGTAACGGGTGCTTACTAAAGTTGTTTGACCATTCTTTTTCTTCAATTCTAGACGTCACAATAGATTTGTTGGTGATCCAATCAAAATCAAGATCCGCATAGTTTGGTGGGGTAAATGTCCCGGCAACAGGCATTTCCCGAATTTTTAGATCCTTATTTTTAAACCCAAAAACAATTCGGCCGCCTCCAGCGATATAGGCGAGGGTATCACTTGATGGTGCCCATTTCGGTTTGCCGACCTCAAACACAACCTCATCTAAAACTTCAAATTTCTTCCCATCTTTAGAGATAACACACAGCATATTACTATCCATGGACCATGAGGCCGTCGGTGAAACAATAAAGGAAATCCATTGATTACTTGGTGAATAGGAAAAATCGTTTGCAAAAACAGCAATGATCTTGTTTCCGTTCTTTCCAATTTCTCTTGGAAGGGTGAAGAAATGGTCCACGCCTCCAAATAAAACAATATCCTTATAATTGTCATTTACTTTTTTAGTAAACAAGATAGCACTTGTCCATCCATCTGGCCGCAACACTCCTCCAGATGAAAGCAAGAAGCCACTTCCTTCCGGTAACCAAGTATAACCGTGAACACCAGTAGCAATATTATAAAATTGTTTAAAATCTGAAATGTTTAATATACCCAATTGATTAAAGGCGATGATATTTTTATGTGGGGCCCATGTGGGAGAGTAGCCATCATAAAAGATTTTCTTTTTTTCCTTTGTTTCAATATTGTATGCCCATACCTCCGACTGCTCTTCCTTATCTGGAAATACTGATGGGGCAGTCTGTTGATATAATAACCATTTTCCGTCAGGTGACCATTTTGGATGGGATAAGACTTTCCCTGTAGTTGTAATTTGTTCTTCCTCCTTGTTTAGTA
>Ga0268255_10001963_pt1 | contig 11200 bp, 11 predicted proteins | sample AgamicOrMarz_FD_200256 | JGI IMG/M metagenome (GOLD analysis project Ga0268255, IMG submission 200256) | Agave microbial communities from Guanajuato, Mexico - Or.Ma.rz (v2) (version 3) | ecosystem: Host-associated > Plants > Phyllosphere > Phylloplane/Leaf | place: Guanajuato, Mexico...
TGAATGCGTATTTTCTACAACGGTCATGCGTCACCTATTTGTTTTTATCTGTGACGAAATCGAACCCGACACGCTCGTGGCGTGGCGGAGTGAACAAGGCGGATAACCTTGAAAGTGCGTGGGTACGCGAAGGGTCACAGTAAAACGCGGCGCATTGTACACCGCCGTCCTCCTGCTACCAGACACCGCCGGATCAGCGTCGCCCCTTGCTTTTCAGGTCTGGCGGGCATCTGACCCTTCCTGCCGATTTGAAACAAGCGCTGCCAAGTGTCGGAAAACCGCTCAAGCCGGCTGATTCGGCAGCTTTTTCTTACACTCCGCCCAGCCACCAAAACCCACCGCCTCGATAGGTCGAAATCGTCAGGATTTTTTTACAAGCCGTAACGCAGACTTGCCAGGTACGAATTTTCTGTAGGCCGCCTGCAAATTGACGGTAGCTAGCTACCTAATTAAAAAAGGACCTAGTCGGCTGTTTTTGAATGAGTAATTTCCCCTCTTGAAAATGGAATAAAAAGTTCATACGCAAAAAATAAAAATTTTATTTTGCATTCCAAAAAACCCTCGACTAGGTTTTAGCGACTTGCCCAAGCATCCTGCCGGCAAGCCTTGCGAGGCCGTTTTCACTCACCGAAGCGCCCGCAACTTTCCGTAAAAGTCATCTAGGAGATTCACTATGCAAGCACTGGACAAAGACTTGGAAACCGAACTGCAACTGGACGAATGGTTTGAAGCGCCAACCCATGAGGCCGCCGTTGAAATGATGCAAGCCGACGCCGTCGTTCCGTTCGGCACGGCGATGTGGCCCCTGTAGGCATAATCCGGCGGAGGCGGTCCGGCCGGTCGACTCCGCCACTATTGCCCGTTGTCAGGGAAGCAGATTCATTTGTCAGGGAAGAATAAGCATGGACACACAACGAGCCATCTCACATTTCCTTTACTACCTCGAACACCACCCCGCCCTGATCGGTATCCAGCCCGCCAACGTGCTGCTCGGCCACACCGCTGAATACGAAGCACTGTCCGGCGCCATCATCGAGCAGGCCGGCAGCGGGTCGCCCTTCCGCTTCAGCGCCATGCGGCTGGACCTTGAACACACGGAACGCCTGTCACGGGCCATTGCCGACAGCGATCTGTACATTTTCTTCTATGACTCTTCCACCCTGCCCAATCCTCGCCCCGACGGCCCGGACTTTGTTCGCGCGTTGCAAGGCGTGATGGCGGAAAACTGGAAGAAATCGTTGCTGTTCAAAGATTATGGCGATTATTTCTATGACACTTTCAGTGTCACTCCCCAACGCATTGCGGGACTCAACAGCCACCTGATCCAGCGGATGTCCCAAGCGACCACGTTGAGTTTTCAGGATGACCACGGCTCGTATTTCGAAACGGCGCTGGGCAGCGTGAAGAAGTGGACCGACATCAACGGCGTCGGCAACTACGACCTGGCGCCTGGCGAAATCGCTACCCACAGCGACACCATCAATGGACGCGTGAATTTCATCGGCACGTTTCTCAGTACCATCCCGTTCGCCCGGAAATACGGTGTGCTGCAAGCGCCGCTGGAACTGTGGATCGAAGACTCCACCATCCAGAAAATCGCCACCGACGTACCGGGCCTGGAACATGACTTCAACAAGTACCTGGACGCCAACCCGTCCAATCGGCGTATCGAGGAATTGGGCATCGGCACCAACGAAGGGGTCAAGAGCCTCTATGCCCGCAATGCCGGCTTCGAAGAACGCCATTGCGGCCTGCACCTGGGACTGGGGGGCGGGGCCAAGGGCAGTCATCACCTGGATCTGATTTTCGAGAATGGTGTGCTGGCGCTGGACAATGAGCCGATGTTCGATGGACGGTTTGTGCTTTAGGCCAGGATGGCGGTGGGGCTACTGGCGCCTCGCGAGCAGCCTCGCTCCCACAGGGGACGGTGTTGAACACAGGTCATCCATTCACCGAAGATCCCATGTGGGAGCGAGCTTGCTCGCGAAGGCGGACTTACTCACACCCTATCCATGAAGCCGGACGAAAAAAAACGCCAACCCAACGGTTGGCGTTTTTTCTTGTCGCGTGCAGTTAGAAGCTCACAACTGCCTCACTCCGGCTTGCGGCGTCCAAACCCTGGACGCTGCCCCGATCCGGCCGGCGCCCCACGGCGCTTGCCCGACGGCGCGTCGCGATCCACCAGAGAAATGCCGGGACGCTTCTTCGACGTCGGCTTGGCCGGGCGCTTGACGTCGGCCGGGCGCTCGGCCACTGGCGTACCGCGGCCTTCACTGCGCTCGGTGCGGCCATTGGCCGGGCGTGGCGTGCGTGGACCGCGTTCGCCGTCCTGACGAGGCGCTGGCTTGCGGGCCGGACGTTCGCCTTCAAGTTGCGGCTCACGGGGCGCACGTGGCCCTGCCGTCGGACCATCAACTGCGGGACGCAGCGTACGTACACGCTCGGTCTTGCCCATCGGACGCGAGGATTTGCGCTGCATACGCTCCAGCTTGTCCTTGCTCTGGGCCGTCATCTGCGGCATGGCTACCGGCTTGAGGCCCACTTCGGCCGCCAGGATGTCGACTTCCTGCTGGCTCATTTCGCGCCAGCGGCCCATCGGCAGGTCGGAGTTGAGGAACACCGGACCGAAACGCACGCGCTTCAGACGGCTGACTACCAGCCCCTGGGATTCCCACAACCGCCGGACTTCACGGTTACGGCCTTCCATCACCACACAATGGTACCAATGGTTGAAACCTTCACCGCCCGGCGCCTGCTTGATGTCGGTGAAACGCGCCGGGCCATCTTCCAGCACGACGCCAGCCTTCAGGCGCTCGATCATCTCGTCATCGACTTCACCGCGTACGCGCACAGCGTATTCACGGTCCATCTCGTAGGACGGGTGCATCAGGCGGTTGGCCAACTCACCGTCGGTGGTGAACATCAACAGTCCGGTGGTGTTGATGTCCAGGCGACCGATGTTGATCCAGCGGCCTTCCTTGGGACGCGGCATCTTGTCGAACACGGTTGGACGGCCTTCCGGGTCGTCACGGGTGCAGATCTCGCCGTCGGGCTTGTTGTACATGATCACGCGGCGCACCGTTTCGGCGGCCTCTTCACGCTTGATCACCTTGCCATCGATGGTGATTGCATCGTGCAGGTCGACGCGCAGGCCCAAGGTGGCCTCCTTGCCGTTGACCTTGATGCGGCCCTGGGTGATCCAGGCTTCCACGTCGCGGCGCGAACCGACGCCGATACGGGCGAGAACCTTTTGCAGTTTCTCGCCAGCTGGGCCGATTTCCTGGCTGTCGTTCTGGTCTTGGTCTTTCATGCTGGGCACCTCCCGGTGTGGTCTTGAAAAAGGTCATTTGGCGAAGGGGTCGCCAAAGGGTCGCGAATCATACGCCCGTTGAGGCGTTTGCGCATCAGAGACTAGCTGATCGATGGGTGTTCAACGCTATTTCCGCCGATCGGTTGCGCGATGCCTACATTCAGCGCATTTCATTGTGGGAGCGAGCTTGCTCGCGATGACGGCAGCACATCCAATCTCGATGCAAGCTGAACCAACGCTATCGCGAGCAAGCTCGCTCCCACAGGGAGACAGTGGTGCAGCAGCTGATAAAAGCTGGATCACTCCTCAAACTGGCGACGTTCGTTCTCGATTGCCTCGGCCAGCGCCCTGGCCTCGGCTTCTTCGTCACTCAATTCAGGCTCGGGCACATGCGGTTCGAGGGCGGCTACGGCGGCGAGTAGCTTTTCCCGGGCTTCGGCAACCCTGAGTATGTCCTCTTCGGGCTCGGGCTCAGACTGGGGCTCGGGTTCAACGGCACTGTCCGGCGCCTCGCCTGCAGGTTCCGGTCCATCCCGCAGCAAGTCGTCGAAATCGGTCTTGAGACCCTCCTCCATGGTGTCCAGCTCCAGTAGCAACGAGTGGAAACTGGTTTCTTCCTTGGGCTCCTCCGGTTCGGCGCTGGCATCGGCCAGATCCTGCAAGCCCTGGGGCACGGGGGCATCGTCGAATTCGAGCATCGGCTCGGGCTCCAACTCCCGCAATTCGGCCAGCGGCGGCAATTCGTCGAGGTTCTTCAGGTTGAAATGGTCGAGGAAGGCCTTGGTGGTGGCGAACATCGCCGGCTTGCCCGGCACGTCGCGATAACCCACCACCCGGATCCACTCGCGCTCCAGCAACGTCTTGACGATATTGCTGTTCACGGCCACGCCCCGCACGTCCTCGATTTCGCCCCGGGTGATCGGTTGGCGATAGGCAATCAAGGCCATGGTTTCGAGCATGGCGCGAGAATAACGTTGCGGTCGTTCCTCCCACAGGCGACCGACCCAGGGCGCGAATTTTTCGCGGATCTGCAGGCGGTAACCGGACGCGACTTCCTTGAGTTCGAAAGCCCGGCCTTCGCAGGATTTGCCCAGCAGCGCCAGGGCTTTCTTGAACACGGCCGGCTCGGGCCGCTCGCCTTCTTCGAAGAGTTCGAACAGGCGCTCCATCGATTGCGGCTTTCCCGAAGCCAACAGGAAAGCTTCAAGCAAGGGCGCCAGCTCGCGGGGTTCAGTCAGATTCATTGATTTGCTCGTTATTCGGCTCGCGCCCGCACATGGATCACAGCGAACGGCTCATTCTGCACCAGCTCGACCAGGGATTCCTTGACCAATTCCAGTATCGCCATAAAGGTCACCACCACCCCAAGGCGTCCTTCCTCGGCGGTGAACAGCTCGACGAAGGGCACGAAGCCGCCGCCCTTGAGCCTTTCCAGAACGTCGCTCATGCGCTCGCGGGTGGACAACGCCTCGCGGCTGACCTGGTGGCTTTCAAACATATCGCCCCGGCGCAAGACCTCGGCCATGGACATCAGCAACTCTTCCAGGCTCACGTCCGGCAACAACTTGCGGGCACGGGCCTCGGGGGCATCGAGCCTGGGTACCACCACGTCGCGCCCGACCCGGCTCAAGCCATCGATGCCTTCGGCCGCGGCCTTGTACCGCTCGTACTCCTGCAGGCGACGGATCAGGTCGGCGCGAGGATCGTCCTCTTCCTCTTCGATCTCGGCCGACCGCGGCAGCAGCATTCGCGATTTGATCTCGGCCAGCATGGCCGCCATCACCAGGTATTCGGCCGCCAGCTCCAGGCGCACCGATTGCATCAGCTCGACGTAACCCATGTACTGGCGAGTGATCTCCGCCACCGGAATGTCGAGAATGTTGATGTTCTGTTTACGGATCAGGTACAGCAGCAGGTCAAGCGGGCCCTCGAAGGCTTCGAGGAACACTTCCAGGGCATCCGGCGGGATGTACAGGTCCAGGGGCATTTCCATGACCGCCTGGCCGTAGACCATGGCGAACGGCAGCTCTTGCTGGGCGCCGGCCTGACTGTCCGCACTGTCCACCGCGGTTTCCACGGCAGACATTCAGGCCTCGACCATGAACGGGGTCGGGTCGCCGCAACCGACACGCACCACCTGCGGTTCGCCATCGGCCAGGTTGATCACTGTGGACGCCTTCATGCCGCCGAACCCGCCATCGATGATCAGGTCGACCTGATGTTCGAGTAACTGACGAATCTCATAGGGGTCGGTCATCGGCTCGGTCTCGCCAGGCATGATCAGGCTCACGCTCATCAGCGGCTCGCCCAGCTCTGCCAGCAGCGCCAAGGCAATGGGATGGCTCGGCACCCGCAGGCCGATGGTGCGCTTTTTCGGATGTAGCAACAGTCGCGGCACTTCCCGAGTGGCATTGAGGATAAAGGTGTACGGCCCGGGCAGATGGGCCTTGAGCAACCGGAAGGTGCCGGTATCGATCTTGGCGAACAGGCCCAGTTGCGACAGGTCGCTGCAGATCAGCGCGAAGTTGTGTTTGTCGTCCAGTTGACGCAGGCGCCGTACCCGCTCCACGGCGTTCTTGTCGCCGATCTGGCAGCCAATGGCGTAGGAAGAGTCGGTGGGATAGACCACCACGCCACCGCCCCGAATGATTTCCACAGCCTGTTTGATCAAGCGCGCTTGCGGGTTTTCCGGATGAATCTGGAAAAATTGACTCACGTGTTCTACCTGTTCAGACGGCGGCGGTATCGGGATCATGTTTGAATCTACACCAAAGTGGTGGCAGATCTTCGGGCAGCGGGCGGTACTCACCTATTTCGGACCAGCCCCCCGGGCCATGGAAATCACTGCCGGCGCTCACCAATAGCCCGAACTCACGGGCCAGGATCGCCAGGCTACCGACCTGCTCGGCCGGTTGGTGACCGTTGACCACTTCGATTGCATGGCCCCCTGCTTGAATATAGTCGGCTATCAGGCGACGACGTTTGCTGCGAGTGAAATCATAGTGCCAGGGATGCGCCAGGCTGACCCAGGCGCCGGCGGTCCGCAGGGTCCCGACGGTGTCCTCCAGCGTTGGCCAATGCTGCTTGACGTCCCCCAACTTGCCGGCTCCCAACCATTTGCGGAACGCTTCGGCGCGATCCCGGACGAACCCGGCGCGCACCATCCAGTCGGCAAAATGCGGCCGGGCCGGTGCGTTGCCGCTGTCACCCAACTCCTGCTGGATCTGCCGCGCCCCGTCCAAGGCTCCGGGCATGCCCTTGAGGGCGAGCTTGCGACTGATCTCTTCGGCCCGCAGCCAGCGCCCATCGCGCAGTGCGGCAATGGCCTGGACCAGTGGCGGTGCGTCGACATCGAAGCCGTAGCCCAGCACATGGATGGTCGCCCCTCCCCAAGTGCAGGACAACTCGACGCCGTTGACCAACTGCATGCCCAACGCCGTCGCCGCGCCACGGGCCTCGTCGAGGCCTTCGAGGGTGTCGTGATCGGTCAGTGCCAGGACTCGCACGCCGTGCTCGAACGCCCGCGCCACCAGAACCGCAGGCGCCAGGGCGCCATCGGAGGCCGTGCTATGGCAGTGCAAATCAACATTCACAGGGGGTCGCTACCTCAAATCAGCTGGCCCTATCGCGGCCAAGGATGTTTGTTATTATGCCGCCACATCCTGCTTCTGGCTGCCATTGTGAAACAATTCATCGACTTCATCCCGCTTCTGCTGTTTTTCATCGTCTACAAACTTGATCCACGGACCGTCGATATTGCCGGCCATTCCTTGACCGTAGGCGGTATCTACAGCGCGACGGCCGTGCTGATCGTCAGCTCCCTGGTGGTCTACGGCGCCCTGTTCGTGTCCCAGCGCAAGCTGGAGAAAAGCCAGTGGCTGACGCTGATTGCCTGCCTGGTGTTCGGCAGCCTGACCCTGGCCTTCCACAGCGAAACCTTCCTCAAATGGAAAGCCCCGGTGGTCAACTGGCTGTTCGCCCTGGCGTTCATCGGCAGTCACTTCATCGGTGATCGCCTGTTGATCAAGCGCATCATGGGCCACGCTATAAGCCTGCCAGAGCTGATCTGGACCCGGCTGAACATTGCCTGGATCGTCTTTTTCCTGTTCAGTGGCGCCGCCAACCTGTTCGTTGCGTTCACCTTCCAGGACTATTGGGTCGACTTCAAGGTGTTCGGCAGCCTGGGCATGACGCTGCTGTTCCTGATCGGCCAGGGCATCTACCTGTCCCGTCACCTGCACGATGCCGACACCTCCACGCAAAAAACCGAGGACTGACATGCTCTACGCAATCATCGCCACCGACGTCGCCGACTCCCTGGAAAAACGCCTTGCCGCCCGCCCCGAGCATCTTGCGCGCCTGCAACAGCTCAAGGCCGAAGGCCGCGTGGTACTGGCCGGCCCGCACCCGGCGGTCGACAGTAACGACCCGGGCGCCGCCGGCTTCACCGGCAGCCTGATCGTGGCCGAATTCCCGTCCCTGGCCGATGCACAAGCCTGGGCCGAGGCCGACCCGTTCGTGAGCGCCGGCGTCTATGCCAATGTCCTGGTCAAGCCGTTCAAGCAAGTCCTGCCGTAACCCGACGCGCAATGGGCCTGCGGGGCTCATTGCGCTCAATTGCTCATTGTTCTCGTTTGCCTGCCGACAACCTGTCTAATCTGTCTAATCTCGACTGGAATTCAGGAGTGACAATGCGCAAAGGTCCGTTCTGCCTGGTATGGCTCATGTTGGCGGTCGGGGCACCCGCCCATGGCGAAGAAAGCACCGAGGGCAGCCATTCGACGCCCCTGTCGCTGAGCGCAGGCAGCCAGATCACCGAACTGCAGCAACGCTTGAAAGAAAGCGAACGCCTGCGCGAAGAACTGACGCAACAATTGCAGGGCGCCAACAGCGAGCGCGAGAGCGCCCTGGTGGGTCGGTTGCGCCAGGAGAACCAGCGTTTGAAGCTGCAACTCAAGGAAGCCCAGGCCAGCCCGTTGCCGCACCTGTTGACCGATCAACAGCAATGGTTCGTCATCGGTGCCGGGGTAGCGCTATTGGCCCTACTCTGCGGTATCTTTGCCAGCGGTGGACGTAGACAACGTCGGCAATGGCTAAATTGAGTGATTCATGAGCGAGCTGTTACTGATTGACGATGACCAGGAGCTGTGTGAGCTCCTCGGCAGTTGGCTGGGCCAGGAGGGGTTCCTGGTCCGGGCTTGCCACGATGGCCAAAGCGCCCGCAAAGCCCTGGCCGAAACCGCTCCGGCGGCGGTAGTGCTGGATGTAATGCTGCCCGACGGCAGCGGCCTGGAGCTGCTCAAGCAGTTGCGCAACGATCATCCCGAACTGCCGGTGCTGATGCTCTCAGCCCGGGGCGAACCGCTGGACCGCATCCTCGGCCTGGAACTGGGCGCCGACGATTACCTGGCCAAACCCTGCGACCCGCGAGAACTGACCGCCCGGCTGCGCGCCGTGTTACGCCGCAGCCACCCCACGGCAGTGTCCAGCCAGATCGAACTGGGGGACCTGACCTTCAGCCCGGTGCGAGGCGTAGTCAGCATCGACGAACAGGAACAGACCCTCACCGTTTCCGAAAGCCGCCTGTTGGAAGCCTTGCTCAAGCAACCGGGCGAACCGCTGGACAAGCAGGAACTGGCGCAGCTCGCCCTGGGCCGCAAGCTGACCCTGTACGACCGCAGCCTGGACATGCACGTGAGCAACCTGCGCAAGAAAATCGGCCCCCATCCCGACGGCCGCCCGCGCATCGTGGCCTTGCGCAGCCGGGGTTACTACTACAGCCTCTGAACCGATCGCCCCCCTTGTGGCAAGACTGGACTGTAAGAGCAAAGCTTGCTCGCGATGCAAGCGCCTCGGTTTCCTGGGAGATCGCGTTATCTTCATCGCGGGCAAGCCCTGCTCCCACAGAGCCGGGTGCTTGGCATTCAAGATTTGTAAGCCCTGCGCCAAAACCTCTTTACCCAAGCTTTACCCTGCCCTGACCGCCGCTGACCTTGATCTACGTAATCTGCACACATCCGGAACTGACCGGGAACGAGACAAGGAGATACACCATGCGCAAGACCCTCATCGCCCTGATGTTCGCGACAGCCCTGCCCACCGTCGCCATGGCCATGCCTGAAGGCCCCGGCCCGATGGGCCCGATGGATGGCCCGCGTCATGGCGGCCAGATGCACGACAGAGGCCCGTACAGCCAACTGGACCTGACTCATGAGCAGCGCCAGCAGATCCGCCGGATCATGGGCGAACAGCGTCACGAGCGTCAGGAACTGGTAGAGAAATACCTGGCAAAACTGTCACCGGCCGACCAGAAGGCCATGCAGGATGAAATGAAGGCCCGACACGACAAGGCCGATGCCCAGATCCGGGGCCTGCTCAAGCCTGAACAGCAGAAGGAATTCGACGCCATCCAGAAGAAACAGGCCGAGCGTCGGGCCGAATGGGCCGAGTTCAAGGCGTGGAAGGCCCAACAGCCCCAAAAAGCGCAATAATGCGCTGAAGCGTCCCAGCCCAATGGTCGATGGCCGTTGGGCTTTCTTTGTTTTCGAGGATTTGTCGTGCGTTCATTGTTCTGGCGCATCCTGGCCAGTTTCTGGCTGGCGATCACCCTGGTTGCGGGGCTTTCCATTCTGATGGGCCACATGTTGAACCAGGACGCCTGGATTCTCAGCCGTCACCCTGGTCTCAACACCCTGGCCGAGGAGTGGACGCAAACCTACGAGAGCCAGGGCGAAGACGCCGCCCAGGACATTCTGCAGCAACGCAAACGCCAGTATCACATCGACGTGCAGGTGCTCAACGAAAGCGGCGACCCGGTGGTGCGCGGCACCTTTCCCCGGCGTGCCGCGGCCTTCGAGGCGCGGCAGAACAACGATGACCGACGACTGCCCTGGCGGCGCCTGACCGACGAGTTCACCAGCGCCAAGACCGGCGACACCTACTTGTTCATTTACCGCATTCCCCATCCCGAACTCGATGCCTGGCACCGCGACAGCCTGCTCTGGCCCCTCAGCGCCTTGGGTATCGCACTGGTGGTGCTGACTTTGTTCAGCCTGCTGGTGACCTTCTCCATCACCCGCCCGCTGAACCGCCTGCGCGGCGCCGTGCACGACCTGGGACAGACCACCTACCAGCAGAACAGCCTTGCCAAGCTGGCCAACCGCCGCGACGAATTCGGCGTATTGGCAACCGATTTCAACCGCATGGGCGCACGCCTGCAAAGCCTGATCGGCAGCCAGCGCCAGTTGCTGCGGGATGTGTCCCACGAACTGCGCTCACCCCTGGCCCGGCTCCGCATTGCCCTGGCGCTGGCGGAACGAGCCAACCCTCAGGAGCGGGAAACGCTCTGGCCACGCCTGACCCGCGAGTGCGATCGCCTGGAAGCACTGATCAGTGAAATCCTGGTATTGGCCCGGGTCGATGCCGACAACGCCAGCGCCGAAGAGGTGGACCTCAATGGGTTGCTGGTCGCCCTGCAGAAGGATGCACAACTGGCTTCACCGGAACAAAGCGTCCAACTGGACACGGAGCCGAACCTGACCCTCAAGGGCTGGCCAACCATGATCGAGCGGGCGGTGGACAACCTGCTGCGCAACGCCCAGCGCTTCAACCCGGCGGGACAGCCGATTGAAATGCGCGCGGTGCGCCAGGGAGAACGAATCACGGTAAGCGTGCGCGACCACGGGCCTGGGGTGGACGCCGAGCACCTGGGCCAACTGGGGGAGCCGTTCTACCGCGCGCCCGGCCAGACCACCGCCGGCCATGGCCTGGGCCTGGCCATCGCCCGTCGTGCCGCTGAACGTCATGGGGGCGCACTGGTATTGGCCAATCATACTGAGGGCGGATTCGTCGCCAGCCTGGAACTACCACTGGTGCCTGGAGCCGTCGTGC
>Ga0268255_10001974_pt1 | contig 11153 bp, 14 predicted proteins | sample AgamicOrMarz_FD_200256 | JGI IMG/M metagenome (GOLD analysis project Ga0268255, IMG submission 200256) | Agave microbial communities from Guanajuato, Mexico - Or.Ma.rz (v2) (version 3) | ecosystem: Host-associated > Plants > Phyllosphere > Phylloplane/Leaf | place: Guanajuato, Mexico...
TTTTTCTTCTAAAGTGAGAAAACTTTGGGTATATGTGAGAAGAAAATCGCTATCGACCTTAAACAACTTATGGCTTCGTTCAAATAGATTTTTATTTATGTCAGATTTATCTGCTCTCTCAAGTTCATGAACTGTGTCCAGAAATTCATCTATAAGATCCAGAGTTTCTTCTGCATGCATAATCATTTTAGGTAGCATATTGCGTCTTGTTTCCTCTCTTGTTAAATCTAATGTTGTTTTATTCAGTTTTTCGCTGTGCTTTAGGGTTAGTAGCACACCTATTAAAGTAATAGCACCAGACAAGATTGAACCGATATAAGTGCCAAGGAAACCTATCCAAGCAGGTGTATCGCCATACACTCTAACAACATGAACACTCATTAGATAATTTACAAAGGCAGGCACACCTACTAATAATATTAAAACTGTTATGATTCCTATAATGATATAAGTCCCTGTAGTAAGTTTTCTAAAATTCACAACTATTCCTCCTATTCTCCTAATATATTAGCATACTTATCCATATGTCTTGGGTGAAAGGATTTAAAATAAGCACAAAAGTGATTTTATATGACCCTTATTAATGAAGGAACTATCTTTAAATTGGTATTAAATAAGGAGAAACTTTTTGGAAAACCACTAATTAATGAGAAATTTGAAACCTCAAAAATATTTTTAAAAAAACCGACACAAAACTGTTGAGTTAATGGCTTTATTAATGAGAGAAATATTTTTAAAAATAATTTCTGGAAAAATGACCTAAAAACTCTCTAAAAACCACTAATTAATGAGAGGGTTTATATTTTTTTACTAACTAATTGAATTTTTATAATGATTGTACTTTGCCCAACCTCCTTTGGGTAATACACATAAAAATAGTTACGATGGTGTGAACAGTCGTTGTAACTTGCTAGGAGTTTATCTTTACAATAAAAATTATTTTCCTTATGGAGAGAGGGACACTAGCCATGTCTCTCTAATTTTTTTAAATCAAAATGGAGTGAAGTTAATTGAAAGAAACGTCTTTAACAAGTTTAGAAATGATTGCTGAAAAGGCAATTAAAATTAAAGAAAAACTGATGAAGTTTTTGGCGGGTGCAAAAAATATCGAAGATAGATTAGGTGAGGTTCTAGAAGACAATGAACTTATCTTGAATCGTGCTAATGATCGTCTAGACAGGATGGAGAAAAGACAAGAAAAAATGGAAGCAATGCTACAGGTGCTTGATGGAATGATGTATTTCACTGAGTGGCAAGACAAAAAGAAAATAGAATAAGTGATTAAATGTCTGATGCAAGAAATACAAGATATCCTGTCGATAAAATGGAAGTGTATTACTACGATGAAATTAGATACTACATCTGTGAGCAAGAGGTTGATGAATTAGATGGAGATGTAACAGTTGCATTAGTTGTAAAACATCTAAAAAAAGTACACAACATCGATGCTTAATGGCTAGTTAATTAAGGCGGTGAAAATAAGATGTTAGACATAATTTTAATGGTCGTGCAGGGCGTAGATTTAAACGCTATGTGGGATATGTTGGTTCAAAACGGTATCTTCGCTGTTCTTTTTGGATGGTTGTTTTGGGATACACGTAAAGAAGCAAAAGTTCGTGAGGAAAAGTTAATGAATCATATTGAAAAACAAGGTGATGCATTAGACAGAATTACAGACACAATGGAAAAAATGGATGTTCGACTTACTCATATCGAGGGTGAGTTAAACACTAAGAAATAATTTAAGAAAGGATAATTTGAAATGGATGAAATCAAAAACGATGCTGTAGAAGAAATTCAAGCGTCTGATGAGCAAGTGGAAGATGTACATACAGAAGAAGTTGTTGAAGAAGACAATCAAGAAAAGGTTGTTGAAGAAAAAACTTACACACAAAAAGACATTGACGTACTTCAAGCACAGATTGATGAATTATCACAATACAAGCCAAAAGAGCAGACAGATGATGAAATTAAAATTCACCAGAAGTTAGAGCAAATTTGGCAAAGAGAGGTTAAACAAACTCTCAAAGAAGAAGGCGTTGAAATCTTCGCTGACTTCATCAATGCAGATGTGGATGACACAGAAGCATTACAAAATCAAATTAAAAAATTAAAAGAAATTATTGGTTCACTAGAATTGTCTCGTGGCTATCAACCTTCTAATCATAAAACTGTAGACGGTTATTCTATCGCTAAGAAGAATAAAGACGTTAATGGCATGATTAAGAACAAATTGAAATTCTAATTTAGGAAAGAGGAAAACAAATGTTAGATACTAACAAATTAACAAATTTAGAAAATATTCACCTTACTGATGAAATCGCTGTGATTGCTCCAATGTCAACTCCATTCATGACATTACTAATGAGCAAAGGACAATACGTGGACACAACTGGAAAAATCCACACTTGGAGAGAAAAAACTTTAGATTTCTCTGATGTAACTGTTGCAGAGGGAGCAGAAGCAACTAACTTTGTAAATGGAGTTCGTGCCGAACTTAACAACGTTCTAGAAATCTTCTTAAAGTCAACACAGGTTTCTGGTACAGCGCAAGCAACTGGAAAAGTTAATGACTTATTTGCACAAGAAATCAATGACCGTCTTGCAGAGGTTAAAGTTTCAATCGAGAAACGATTAATCAATGGTGTTAAAGATGATGGTTCTGGTTCTGGTATCCGTAAGATGGATGGTATCCTAAAGTTTGCTCACGCTAACAACACACTTACAGGTACTACTTCTGGTCAAATCACAGAAGAAGAAATCAAAGGTTTAGTACGTAAGTTATGGGAGCAAGGTATAGAAAATGGTGAGTTTCACGCTCTTGTAAATGCTGACATCAAAGAAAAGATCGATGCTCTTTACAAAGGTTCTTACCACTACGAACATGTAACAAACGACTTTGGTTTAGTTGTTTCTAGCATTACTACAAACTATGGTAAAATCAACTTCGTTTTAGATCGTCACGTACCTGCTGACAAAATCGTAGCATTCGACTTAAACTCTGTAAACATTGCTTTCTTACGTCAACCACAATTTGAAGCATTAGGTAAAACTGGTGATTCAATTAAGGGTCAAGTAGTTTGTGAAACAACGCTTGAAGTTTCAAGCAAAAAAGCAGTAGCCGTTTACACTTTAAAAGCATAATCAACCGTATGAGGTGAGGGGCTTCAATCCCTCCCTTATTTATTTTTGTAATCGTTTAAAATTTTCAATGCAGGAGGTAAGTCAAAGTGAACATTAAAGATGAATACGTGTTAAAGCGTAGAAGAAAACGTATTAGATTGCGACAAATAGCAGTATACATTGGATGCAGTCAATCGTTACTAAGTCAATATGAAACAGGTAACTGTGAGATGAATAAGAATAAAGTTGAAAAGTACAAGAATTTTATAGACAGTTTTTAAAACTGTTTAAGAGTTATTTTAAAATGATAAATTAAAGGAGTTGAAAATGTGAGAGTAGTAGTAACTTAACTCTTTTACTAACAGCACGTGAGTAAAAGGGAGAATAACACATACATAAAACAATTAAATAATTAAAACGAGAGTAATAAAAGAAGTATTTTATTAAACATAAATTAGTGCAAAGCAAGAGAGCGGAGTATAACACTTTCGCTAATTTATGAAGCAAGAATTTAAAAACAAATTTCCTCAATGGGTATTCGAGGAAAATAATTTTACTGTATGTATGAGTGATGACATTGATAGTTTAGTTGGAGCAACAATTATTAAGAATGTCAAAGGGTGGGAAACAGAACATTTCTATGATTTCCACAAACTCTATTCAACAGATAAAACAGATAAGCGTAAAGCGGTGGGCGTTGATATTGCTCTAGTCAAAGGAATGACATTTGACAATCATGTAACGATATTATCAGCAACAAGCAAACCGAATTTACATAGTGCAAATCCAAACGTAATTGAAGGCATTAGCCGAGACAATTACACTAGTAAATTTGCAATGAGTACAGCGTTGTTATTATACGCTCTGTATGATATTCCTCTTCCTTCAACAGAAGATGGAAAGTTAATGCTCATGGCTATCGATTCAAGTTACTTAGGATACTACAAAGGGTTCAAGAAAGTTCAATGCGAATGGTTAGAAAAAATGGGCTTAGAAGAAATGATACGTCTCCAAGAGAGACATCAATTAACTGACTTTGTAGAAGTTAAACGTAGATATAATTCCTCTGAAAAAATCCTCCTAAATGAGAACAATTTATTAGAGACAAACATGAACCTAGAAGGCATCAGCAAGTTATTAGAGTTAGATATTATCCTTCCAGAAAAACAATTCCAAACACGAAAAAAGTTCGAGCGTAAAAGATATACGCTAAAACCGACAAGCAAATATAGTAACGGTGCTATAGAAGAAAACCACACCCCGTTTTCATATGCTTTGACGGGCAAAAATCAATTAAATATGACGTTGATGTAATCAACAGTTAAGTCAAAGAAAGGGATACTTACATAATGGATATGAATAAATATTTTTTCTGCTACTCAACAAATTTACATGAATTTTTGAGGTACGAGAAAGGCCTCAAGTTTATTTGTACAGCGTTCCACGATAAGACAGGCAAACGTTTCTGGTTATTCGAAAGAAATCAGGATCTGGTCGGGGCTTTAGAAGAGTACAACAAACAAGGTAAAGAATTAGGATTATAAGACAGTAATCTGTCACTGATAAATAAAAAAGAACGGTTAATTTAAAAGGGGTTAATTTAAATGTTAAAGATGACAAGCAAAGGTTTTGCTCAAATTCCAAATGTGGCTTTTGGATTTCGGACTGACTATAAATTAAACAAAGATGATTTGAAGGTGTTTGTTTACCTTCAATTCGCAAAGCAGGTTGGAACAATGATTGTGCGTACTAACGTTGAAATCATCATTGAGGATTTAGGATGGGAAACAACAAAGACAAGTCGTGACAAAACAAGGGTTGCAAATGCTTTAAATAACCTATCCGAAAAGGGATATATTGAAATCGTTTATAAGAAAGATATCAAGAAAGATTCCTTGACTATAACAATCAGCGAGGATATGAAAAAAACGGCAGCACAAAGCAAAGTTGAGTGGAAGCAGAATCCATTTAACTTCAAGATGTATACACAAATCGGAGCAGATGAGTACAATCTAGCAGAGAACAATGATTATGCTTTATTAGTTGTCGCTTACTACAAATGGAGAAACAACGCTAATTTTGAATATGCCATCTGTGATAAGGAGTGGGCAGAAGTTTTAGAATTAAGCGTTAAGCGTACAAGACAAATCATTGACGAATGTACTTTTCTAACAAAGATTTCTGGTACAAAGTATCAAGATGAAAATGGTCAGTGGAAACAAGAAGCAAATAAATACATCATAGACAAAGACATGAAGACAAGTGAGAAGTTAGAGAAAGCGGATGCAGAAACTAAAAAGGTATCGTTCCTTGAAAAGCAACGTGAAAGAGTAACTGACTTAATCGTGAAATATGATGGTAAGACATTCAACCAAATCTTCGACAAAAAGACACCTCTGGAACTAGAAGGTTATATAGCGTGGAAGGAAACAGAATGTAAAGTAGTTAAAGAAGCAGGTCAAAGTAAGATTGACGCTATCTTGAAAAGCACAAAAGAAGGTGCGAAATACGTTGTTAAGAGATTGGAAAAGCAATATGAAGAGCATCTTGCTCACCAAGCACAACAAGAGAAGGTCGATAGAATTGTGGATAAGCAAATAGAAAAAATGAATGCAAATCCAGAAGAATATATGACAGAAGAAGAATGGGAAGAAGACCAAGCACAGAAACGTGCAAAGAGATTAAAGAAGAAAGAAAAAGAGTATGATTTCTTCGATGATGATATGTAAGAAAGAGGTAAATGAAATGACATTAAAAGAAGCATTAAAGAAAGTTACGAAAGAAAATCGTGCGTACTTTCATTACAAATTTCCAGATACACGATTTTACCAAGAAGTACAACCTAAGACAGAGCAAGAGTTTCTTGCTTCTGTTAATCGTAAAACCATGAGTGGCTTTAAAGATTGGGAGAAAACATTAGAGTATGCACATCTTGTGGCTCTATATCTGCAATCAACACAAATGGATTCTTTGCAAAAGATTTATAAGGTTGTAGAAATAAAGGCACTTGAAGGTGATGACAAAGTAATTGCAACGCTCTTAAAACTGAATAAGGAAATCAACCTCATGATTAAAGGATTCTCTACTGTACAGGATGTAGAAGAGGAAGACGATGGGTTAGAGATTTAAAATGGCAAAGAAAAACTTAACAACAGCACAGAAGTTAGAAAAGATTAATCAAGACCCTATTTTGTGGCTTAAAAACTTTGTCAAAATCGCTACAAACACAGGTGAATATGTACCATTTGCAGTTAATGACCAACAAGAACAATTCGTAAAAGAAATGGAACGTTTTAACGTAATCGCAAAGGCAAGACAGATTGGATTTTCTACGCTGTCCCTTGGCTTGTGTTTATGGATGGCATGCACAAGACCACGTACAAATTACTTGATTGTATCGTATAAGCAAGAATCATCAACCTCTCTATTCGACAAACTGAAAATGATGTACGATGACCTTCCACATGATAAGTTTAAGTTCCCTAAAGATGTACAGAACAACAGAGGTCAATTAAAGTTGGATAATGGATCATCTATCAACCTTGCAACAGCAGGTGGAAAAGATGTTGGTCGAGGAACTACATATGAGTATATATTGCTTTCAGAATTTGCATTCTATGAGAATCAAGATTCAATCCTATTATCAGCCGAGCAAGCATTGGCAAAGAGTAAAACATCAAAATTAGTAATTGAAACAACCTCAAATGGTTTCAACTCTTACCAAACACTCTTCATGAACGCATATGACGGAAACTCGAAGTATAAACCATTCTTCTTTCCGTTCTACTCTTCTTCATACGCAAAACAATTCAAAGATGATTACGATGAAGCAGAAAGATGGTACAAAACAAGAAATAGCGGTAAGCGTCTGAGCGAACAAGATTTAGAGCCAGACGAAGAATATCTGTTTAAGAATGGATGTACGCTCAAACAATTAATGTGGCGTAGATGGAAACTGCTTGATATGAGTTTACAACAATTCTATCAAGAGTTCCCTGCATCACCTATGGAATCCTTTGTCTCTAGTGGTCTAAGCGTATTTAACCAACAAGCAATTATCAATCGCTTAAAGTATGTGGTTGAACCTAAAGATTATAAAGACATCAAGATGGACGTTCCAGAAGGCATTGCAAAGTATGTTGGTAAATCGCTCATGATTTACTCATTGCCACAAAAAGGCGTTCGCTATTATGCAGGTGTAGATACCGCATCTGGTAGCGGTGGCGATAACTCAACCATTGCCATCCTAAATGAATATGGTGAGCAGGTCATGAGTTTTTACGATAACAAAACACCTGTCTATGAGTTTGCCAAGTTAGTTGATATTGTCGGCAAATGGTACAACTATGCTTTCTTGACAGTAGAAAGAAACTCATTTGGTACTCCAATTTTAGAACGTCTAAGAAAGGAATATGAGTATCTAAATCTATACAAGCATCGTGTATTTAATCAGCAGACAGGCAAAAACAAAATGCAATTCGGATTTCAAACTACACAGATAACGAAACCAATTATGATTTCAGATTTGAAAGAGCAATTCGAATTGGAAATGATTTTGATTAACTGTACAAAGACATTAAGAGAGATGCAGATTTTCGTTGAGAAAGACGGAAAGACAGGAAATAAGAAAGGTGAAAGTAATCACGATGACTTAGTTATCGCAACGGCTCTCGCTATTCAAGGTATTAAGCAGAATAAATGGTATATATAAAAAGGATTTTCGCGATTTTTGCCGAATTTTGTTAGGGTGAAAGGAGGTGAAAACGATGAACCCAGAGTTACTTGAGCGTTTAGATTTAATTGAATTTCGACAACAATTACTTTTCGACAATACAAGTTTTAGCAGATTACTATTCGAAATGAATGTAACTAGAGAGCAGCATGGACAAATTTTAGATTTATTTGACTCACTAAGAAACAAGGTTGATAACGCAGAAACAATTAGTAGTGTATCATATGAATCCAACATATATGAAATTGTTCCTCAATGTCAAAGAAGTTATCACTTCGCAGAATCTGTTGCCAAAACACTTCATGAAGAAGGAAGATATGAAGAAGTATTTGAAGGTTTATATGGCGAAGTACAAAAGTTTCAAAACTACTTAAATAACAGATAAGATTTTACAAGCATCCTAAATTTTAGGGTGCTTTTTATTATGGAAAGGAAGTTAAAAAATGGATTTAAAAGAGTATATCAAATTAGTCCACAACAGCAATCAATTCTGGTTTGTAGATGAGGTATCCCACTATGATAATCAAAGACGTGTGCTAGATACTATTGAAAAGAAAAAGTATTTAGATGGCAGACATGCCATCCTAAATAGAAAGATAGAACACCACAACGGTAAGCCGTATGAAGCAAGAGCAGTTGTTCTTCAATACGCAAAACTCATTGTGCGTTTAGAAACTACCTACCTATTGAAACAACCACTTACTATTATTGGTGATGAAAGCATCGTTGCTGATATTAAACGTATTAACAAGAAGGGTAAATATGACAATATTAATGTTGACATTCTATCTAACCTAATCAAATATGGAAACGCATATGAATATGTGTATGTTAATGCAAAAGGAGACATTACATCTAAGGTTATCCCTACTGAATGTGGCTATCCTATCTATGATGATGAGATGAACATGATTTCATTTGTAGAATACTACACATCATTAGAAAGTGGATACTATGTTGTATATTCACATACTGATGTGGTCAAATACAGCACATTAGGTGATGGTGAGTTAAAGGTTATCGGTGCTTATAAAAATGTGAGTGGTCTACCTATCCACTACAAGATAGGAAATGAGATGAGTGAGTTATTCGGTAAGAGTGACTTAGACGACTTTATCAACATTATTGATAACATGGAAGATTTATTGAGTAAGTTCAGTGATTCATTCTATAAACATCATAATCCTATCCCTGTTGTTATTGGTCAACAGTTGAGAGGTGAAGGGTTAAGCCCACATATCGTAGGCGGTGGTATTACATTAGACGATAATGCTGATTTTAAGATGGTGAGCAATGAGATTAACCATCAAGCATTTGAGACGATCTTTAATACTCTTGTACAACAATTAATGAATATTGCCAGTGTTCCTGCTGTTGCTCTTAATGCAAGTGATGTAAGCAACCTTAGTGAGATGAGCATGAGAATGTTGTATCAATTGGCTGATATGAAAGCAGGTATCAATGAGCGTTATCTTCGTGAAGGATTAGAGCAACGTAATGAGAAGATTATTGGGCTGATGAGTAAAGTTGGTAAGTCGTATAGTGAAGATGCTATTGAATCATTAGGTATGAAGTTCCACTATGCAAGACCAGTTGTTGAAAGCGAAGTAATTGACAATATTGTTAAGATGTTTGAAGTTGGTGCTATGTCAATTGAATCATTAGTTGAAATGTCACCATATATCTCAAATGAGCATCAAGAGTTAAGACGTATCTTAGATGCAAATACTAAGGTGCAGGAGAAAAGTAAAACACAAAACGTTACAGAAGAAGTATCGAAACAAGATGGAGAGCAAGATATAGCCGAGTAATTAAAATTGGTGTGTGGGAATGTGAACATTAAAAGGTAATGCCTTTGTAGAGGAGATTCTGGGAATTAGAGGTATGCTATACGAACACACACCTGTTAAGTATATGTACATGTATGCACGTGAGAGCGTCCATATAAACTATGTGTACGAAGGGGAATGGTCTCTTGTTTATCATGTGAATATACGTTCTCTGTCGTCTGCTCATAAGCAATTATCAGATGAGTAAGTACATATTTAACCAAAATAAAAATGTGAACATTATCCACTATTTTTCATGGAAAGTTCATGTAGTTTTAGTTTCGAGGATACACCTTATGTAAACTATCGCATTTTGATTTATAACCTGCATTATAGTACAGGTAAGTGCCCTATAAGGAATCTTATAGGGGTAGTTCGTCGTGGCTTTAGAGTATTACGCTTGTTTATTCTTGGTTTGGTTAGAAATAAACACGAACGATACCTTTACCCCATCATCGGAAAAAATGCCTACAGCATACCCTCCAACACACACCCGAAAAAATATACACCTCTCCCTTTTTTTACAGAGGAGGTTAGAAAGGAAAATCCACAATGCTTGAAAAGTTAATTCAACTCCCACGACAATCACTTGATTATCTGGAACAAAAGATTAAAAAGTTATACCCCACGATTGGAAAAGTGATACAAAAACCACTTATGAGAACCAATCAATACAAGACAATTTATCCATTTGTTGCTCACATGCTTTATCAAGAATTGATATTCACTAACTATGACACAACTCTTGTTCATTTCAAAGATGATTCGCTCATGGAGTACATAACAAGTGATGGCATTAAACTAGATGGATTTTACATAGCAGAACACAATACAGCAAAAGCACATATCTTCGTATTCACTTATGAAGGTACTTGGCTCTACAATAATGAGCCATTAGAGACACCTATTCGCATTCAAGAGTACATCAATCAGTTAGTTTGTAACTCTTACGAATGTTTAATATACAACAAACCATTAACAAAGGAGTATTTATTTATGAATAATATAGAAAGATTAAAAATGGAAATCGGTGGCATTGAGTTACCAGAAGCAGAATTACTTGTTTATCTAGAAGAAGAAGGATTACAAGGTGAAGCAAACTACAACGCTTCTTCTAAAGTGAGCAAGAAAGCAATTTATGCAACGGCTCTTGCTGTCCTTAACTCAATCGCAAATCAACCACATGCAATGAAAAACTACAAACAGGATGATATGACAGTTGAGGGATTCGCAAAGTATCTGCAATCACGTATTGACCAATTGGAGAAACAAATTCGCCAAATGCCAAACGAAGATGCAACACCTAGTAACTTTTTTAATCTATTTCAATAAGAAAGGAGAAAATAATCAATGGACATGATTAATATTTTTAACGCACCCAAAAATGCGTTTAATGACATGCTTTATGTCAATGGACAAGAGATTTACCTTAATGGCAAGAAGAAATTTGCTCTTATCACCAATCCAGA
>Ga0268255_10001979_pt1 | contig 11127 bp, 10 predicted proteins | sample AgamicOrMarz_FD_200256 | JGI IMG/M metagenome (GOLD analysis project Ga0268255, IMG submission 200256) | Agave microbial communities from Guanajuato, Mexico - Or.Ma.rz (v2) (version 3) | ecosystem: Host-associated > Plants > Phyllosphere > Phylloplane/Leaf | place: Guanajuato, Mexico...
TGTACCTGTGTTTTTCACTTTAATAGGTGTATCAGTTCAATTTACGGGGTTAAGTCATTCGGTTCCGACTATTATTATGATAAGTATTATCGCTATTTTAACGAAACTAATTGGTGGAGCATTAGGAGCAAAGCTGGCTGGATTTCCAACTAAAAATTCACTCGGAATTGGTTCAGCAATGGTATCTCGTGGGGAAGTTGCCCTGATTATGGCATCAACAGGTTTAGCAAATAATCTTTTAAGTAAGGAAATGTTTGCCATCCTTGTTATTGTGGTACTAATCACGACAATTGTAACTCCACCTCTTATGAAGTTATTTTTTACAGAAAAAAGCGAAGTTTTAAGTAAAAATGTGTAAACACGAAAAAGGATAGTTTTATCTACTATCCTTTTTCGTGTTTTCCTGTCTTTTTTAAACTGATTCCCTGACCCTTCTATTACCAGCCTTTAACTCTTTTAATTTAAAATATAACTTAGCATTGCCATAGAAAAAGAATGATGTTAAGCCACCGTTCTTAACAATCCCTCTTCTAATCCTTTTCATCTCGTCTGGTCCTGCCATTTTTTTATCAGCCAAATAAATGCCTAGTAATCCCTGGCATATCATTCGATGAAAACGATAATCTTTTAAATCTTTTAAAGCTTGATCACTTTTAGTTGAAAAATACTCAATCCTATTTAACATGACATCTTTAGACGGGTAATAACTGCAGAAATTTAAATCTCCGCCTTCTTCGTCTTCCTTTTGATCAATTACATAATCTAGTAGAATATGAAGTCCTTGTACATAAGGGAAATAACTCTTATAGACTTGTTCAAATAATTTTTCAGAAATCACTTCGTTAAATGAATAAGAAACTAAACAAAAAATCCCAAGTGTTGAACCAGCGCACGCAGAGAATTCATACCATTCTAAGTCAGAAAGGTCTGGTTGATATTTTTCAAACCAATTTGTTAATCTAGGCACTCGCTCTTCTTTTTTTACATGCTTATGTATTTGTAACTTACAATAATAATCAGCAAGTTGAACTAAGTATTCTTTAATTCCCTCATAATGCTTCGATTGATTTAAACTACTATGACACTTCGAAACTAGTGCACGTAAATATCCACCATCGTCTTGTTCTTCTCGGAAGCGATAATACATTTGATCGGATTTTTGGCATTTTACTGCATCAATCATTGACTCATGTAGTGCTTCAAAATCAACTGGATCAAGCGATGTACTACGATCGCATAAATTATCTAAGTAATCACTAATTGTTTGATATGCAACGATAAATTCTATTACAGGTTTTAAATTCTTTTCAGAAAGTAATGCTAAAATTGCACCACCTTCACAATGGAATGTTTTTGTATCGATACTCATTAATGCTTGTTTTCTAAGTTCTGGGTCTGGGATTGTCGTTGCAAAATTTCTCCAATAGTTTAATTCCTGATGCACTAAAGGAAAAACAGCTTTATAAACTTTCGGCATTAATTGGATCGGATTTTTAGGTAGTGACATTTTTTCACTCCTCCCTATTTTTCATTAATTATCTATTGTTAAAATAAGTTATACTCATATTGAAGTAAATATTATGGAGGTGAACTATGTTGCCTTGTTGTTTAGAGAATTAAACTAAACAATCATCGTATTTTTTATATACTTGGCAACGGTATAGTATGATATTACCATACAAAGGGAAGCAACCCAAAATCGAACCATCAGCTTTTATCGCTTCAACTGCAACTGTTACCGGTTCTGTCACAATTGGAGCAAATAGTAGTGTATTTTTTGGTGCAGTAATCCGTGGCGACGTTAATGATACAATCATTGGAAATGATGTAAATGTTCAAGATTTATCTGTTCTTCACCAAAGTCCAAAATGCCCTCTAATTTTAGAAGATGGCGTTACAATTGGACATAGTGTTATTTTACATAGCTGTACAGTTAAAAAGAATGCATTAGTTGGGATGGGTTCAATCGTCTTAGACGGTGCTGAAATCGGTGAAGGTGCAATGATTGGTGCTGGTAGCTTAGTTCCTGGTGGAAAAGTAATCCCTCCTAACACATTAGCGTTTGGTAGACCGGCTAAAGTAGTACGTGAATTAACAGAGGAAGACATCGTTGATATGGATCGAATTCGTAAAGAATATATTGAAAAAGGACAATTCTATAAAAAAGTAGAAGAAGAAAATCAGTCAAAATAATTTGAGGATTTTTTACATACTATGCTACATTAATAAGAAAAAGAGAAGGACTCGATTAAAGCCTTCTCTTTTTTAGGTTTTACTGATAATTTTGATCCGCTCGAATTTATTTTATGATAATTTCATGTAATTACTGTTGTTTCGACTCAGGTTTATGATTTGTGGTCTTATTTGCAGTTTCACCGATTATTTGTAGTTTGACTTTCTTAATTGCAGATTTGCTAGTTTTATTTGTAGTTTCAGCTTTTTTATTTGCACCTTCAAGATTGCAATTTCAGCCTTTTTATTTGCACTTTTCACAAATTCATTTGCACTTTCAAGATTATTGGATACCTTATTCACCCCCGCTCCGATTCGTTTAATAAAAATTTACATATCTAAATTATTCATTTACAAAAGCTTCTATTTAAATCCATAAACCCTTTTTATAATGAAGTTACAAATATCAGCATAATGGAGGATGAAAAATGAGCGCTATTCTTCAAAAGATTCACACATATGAATGTCAACTGTTTTATCGCGTTAATTCATTGTTCCAGAAGCGTTACTTGAATTTTTTCTTTCGCAATATTACCCATCTTGGTGGAGCTACTTTTACAATTGCATCAGCACTAATTTTATTACTTTATTCCAAAGGTGAATTACATGAAGCATCAATCTTATGTTGTTGTACCCTTTCTCTTAGCCATATTCCTGTTCATTTTCTTAAACGTTTTTATCCACGTAAAAGACCTTATCTTAAACTAGAAGGTACTTTTGTGCTGAAAAATCCTTTAAAAGATCATTCCTTCCCTTCTGGTCATACAACGGCAATTATATCTGTTGCTCTTCCTATTATGATTTATTTACCAATTACAGCGTTTATTTTACTTCCTTTAGTTTTGTGTGTCTCATTCTCACGAATTTATCTTGGCTTACATTATCCATCAGATGTGTTTTTCGGAATATTACTTGGTATATTTACTACATTTATTTCACAGTTTTTTATCTATCATTTGTGAGGAGGAGAAGTTATGAGAGTAGCTATTTTTACAGACACCTTTATTCCTCAAGTGAATGGTGTTGCCAAAACTTTAAATCGATTTACAAATTACTTAAAAGATCATGGCCATTCATATCATGTGTTTGCTCCTGAGGACTATGGATTATCATCAACGCAAGATATAACAAGATTAAAATCTGTACCATTTAAAATTTATCCTGAATGTAAAATTTCATTTCCAAACCTTTCAAAAATGAAAAAGACGCTTAAAGATTTTAATCCGGATATTATTCATATCGCAACGCCATTTACGATTGGATTAAGTGGTCTCCATATTTCTAAAAAAATGAAAATTCCTTTGGTTGCTTCATACCACACAAATTTTGACCATTATCTTCAGTACTATAACTTAACATTCTTAGAAAATATTTTATGGAAGTATTTGGATTGGTTTCATAAACCTACTCAAAAAATATTTGTTCCTTCGAAGGATACATTCAATCATTTAGAGACAAAAGGTTTTAACAATCTCTCTATTTGGACCCATGGTGTTGACTGTTCGATCTTTCGTCCAACTTTGAATCATAATGAAATTAAACAAAAATATAATATTACTTCTAAATATACGGTTTGTTTTGTTGGCAGGATTGCACCTGAAAAGGATTTAGAAACCTTATCGAAAATAATAAACTACACCAAACAGCGTTTTAACAAAAATTTAACTTGGATAATCGTTGGTGATGGTCCAAAAAAAGAAGAAATGATTAAGAAAACTGGTACCGATCAAATTATTTATACAGGCTACCTTCAAAAAAAGGACTTAGTTGAGATATATGGTGTGTCTGATCTAATGGTCTTTCCTTCTGATACTGAAACATTTGGAAATGTAGTACTCGAAGCAATGGCATGTGGAACACCAGTGATTGGTGCAAATGCAGGTGGAGTTAAAAATATAATTAGAGATTATTCAACTGGTGTCCTTTGTGAGCCACAAAATACATCTTCATTTTGCCAAGCAATAGAGGATTGCTTACATGGAAGTGAAATGTTGAAGCATATGTCAAAAAAAGCAAGAGATTATGCATTAACGCAGGATTGGAATAGTATCTTTAATAAATTAGTACAGGAATTTGAACTAATCTTTACACCACAACCACCAATCCTCATATCTAAGAAGGCATAAGCAATTTTCCTACTTTTTATTTTCTGAATTTTTTAAATAAAACAACAAAAAACCATTATCGATTAGTAACTCCTCAATCATCAACTTATGTGAATAATGAATAATTCAAAAACAAACAATATATATTGAGTAGTTACACTAGCGACTATTGTACAGTCGCTTTTACTTTTTCGTACGTACTTTTTTACTTTGTAAAATTAGGAGGACAATAGATGAATATTTCATCGTCAAATAATTTTCAACTTTATGGTTTTAACAACTTAACGAAATCTTTAAGTTTTAATATGTATGATATTTGTTTTACAAAAACAAAAGAAGAACGTGAAGCATATATTCAGTACATCGATGAACAATATAACGCTGACCGTTTAACAAAAATTTTAACTGAAGTTACGCATATAATCGGAGCCCACATTTTAAATGTTGCAAAACAAGATTATGATCCTCAAGGAGCAAGTGTTACGATTCTCGTTTCAGAAGGTCCGGTTGATAATCCTTCATCTGAAAATTTTTCCGAATCACCTGGCCCATTACCGGAGCTAGTAGTAGCAGCATTAGATAAAAGTCATATTACTGTTCATACTTACCCAGAATATCATCCGGATGATGGAATTAGTACGTTCAGAGCAGATATTGATGTATCTACTTGTGGAGAAATTTCTCCTTTAAAAGCATTAAACTATTTAATACACCAATTTGATGCCGATATTATGACAATTGATTATCGTGTTCGAGGATTTACTCGAGATGTTAGCGGTTATAAATTATTTATTGACCATGATATAAACTCAATCCAAAATTACATTCCACAAAAAATAAAGGACATGTATCAAATGATTGATGTAAATGTGTTCCAAGAAAATATTTTCCATACTAAATGTAAGTTGAAACAATTTAATTTAGATAATTATCTTTTTGGCTACACAAAAGAAAAATTAGACGCGGATGAAATTTCACAAATAGAAGAAAAAGTGAAGTATGAAATGGATGAAATCTTTTACGGTAAAAATTTATGGAATGGTCCTGATGTGGAGGATATTGATGGATGATGGATCACAGTAAAACACCGCTTTTAACTGAATTAGTCCGTTATGCTAAGGAAGATATAACAAGCTTTGATGTTCCCGGGCATAAAAGAGGTAATTCACTGGAGGAATTAAGAGAGCTTTGGAGTGATATGGCTCTTAAAATGGATGTCAATTCTTCAAAGCGTGTTGATAACTTATCGCATCCAACAGGTGTAATCCAAGAAGCCGAAACTTTATTAGCGGATGCCTTTCATTCAGATAACGCTTATATGTTAGTAAATGGTTCGACTTCTGGAGTTCAATATATGATTATGAGCGCCCTTGAACATGGAGATAAAATTCTCCTACCAAGGAATGTACACAAATCCGCAATAAATGCATTAATCTTAGCAGGTGCTAAACCAGTATTTATTGAACCAGAAATCGATTATGAGTATGGAATTGTAAATGGCGTTTCAGTAAAATCTGTTCTTCATGCCCTAGATTTAAATTCGGATGTTAAAGCCATCCTGATTATAAATCCGACCTATTTTGGAGCAACTTCAGATTTAAAACAAATTATCGACATCGGTCATTCCAGGGGAATTCCTGTTTTAGTAGACCAAGCCCATGGTGCTCACTTTTCGTTTCACCCTGATTTACCAAGTAACGCTGCCCTTCTTGGTGCTGACCTTGTTACCCTTAGTTTGCATAAAACAGGTGGTGCTTTAACACAAGCATCAGTTCTACTACATAATGATGGGATCATTACTAAAAATAGGGTTCGATCTACAATTAATTTATTTCAAACAACATCTGCTTCCTATTTACTTATGTGTTCAATCGATGTTGCAAGAAAGAAATTAGTTTTAGAAGGTCAAGAGCGTTTTGAAAAATTACTCAATTTAACAAGAAAAGCTAAAGAAGAAATTAACTCCATAAAAGGTTTAAAATGTATTACGCAAGATTCATATCGAAATGGAGTTGGGGTATTCGATTACGATGAGTTAAAACTCGTTGTGAAAGTTTCAGATTTAGGAATGTCTGGTTTTAAAGTATATGACATGCTTGCAGAGGAATATAAAATTCAAATCGAACTTGCCGAACCTAATGTCATTTTAGCAATTATCTCGCTAGGTGATAATGAAGACACCATTCGAACATTAATTGATGCATTAAGAGATATTAGTGACCGATATTACGGTAAACTTCCGAAACTTGAAACAGATATAAGTGTTGCATTAAAAAATCCTAAAATGGTCATGACTCCTAGAGAAGCCTACTATCATCCTAAACGTATTATTTCAATTCATGATGCAAGTGGATTAATTAGTGGTGAATCAATCATGATTTACCCTCCTGGTATCCCTCTTTGTATACCTGGTGAACTAATTTCAACCGAATTGATTCAGCATTATCTTTATTTAAAATCAGAAGGTACGATCACAATCAACGATGATGATGATCCATATATAATAAAGGTCGTAGATCGAAGTTTGGAGGAAAATTTAATGGATTTATGGTATACAGAGAATCACCAAGAGGATACGAAGTTCTCCATAAAGGTTCAAGAACATATTCATTCTGAAAAAAGTGAATTTCAACAAATCGATTTCTTTAGAAGTGAAACATTTGGAACATTCTTTACTCTAGATGGTTATATGATGGTGACTGAAAAGGATGAATTTATCTACCATGATATGATTACGCACGTATCAATGGCCGTTAATCCAAACATTAAAAAAGTACTAATTATCGGTGGGGGCGATGGTGGTACTGCTCGTGAAGTACTACGATACCCAGGTGTGGAAGTTGTTGATATGGTAGAAATTGATGAGCGAGTAGTAAGACTATGCCAACAATACTTACCTTTAACAGCTTCAAAATTAGATCAAGATAAAAGATTAACCTTATATTTCGAAGACGGCCTAAAGTTCGTACAAGAAGCTGATGAAGGTTATTACGATCTAATTTTGGTAGATTCAACTGATCCTATTGGACCTGGTGAAGGGCTTTTTACAGTTGCTTTCTATAACAATTGCAAACGGGTATTAAGTGAAGAAGGTATACTAATTAACCAGCATGAAAGTCCATATTACGCTAGTTACGCGCACGAAATGAAACGCGCACATTCCAAAATTAAAGAAACATTTCCGATTTCAAAAGTTTATCAATTCCATATGCCAACTTATCCATCTGGACATTGGTTATTCGGATTTGCTTCAAAAAAATACGATCCAATTAAAGACATTAAAGCTGATGAATGGAATAAGCTAGGGATCGAAACAAAATATTATAATACAGACCTACATGTTGGCTGCTTTATGCTTCCTACTTATGTAAAAAAACAATTAGATAATGAAGAGTAAGTAAAGAAACCAGCAATCTGCTGGTTTTTTGAATTGCAATTAAAAAAGCTGCCCCAAAAAGTACTTTTACTTTAGAGACAGCTACTTTTTATTACAGTACTTCATCATCCTTCGTTCCATTTAAAGTGAAACTTGCTGTAATGTTAGCATTTAAAGAATGAGCTACTGAGCAATATTTATCCTTTGATAATTTGATCGCTTTTCGAACTTTTTCTGTATCTAACTCTCCACCTAAAATATAATGCAAGTGAATGTCTGTAAATCGCTTAGGGTGCTCCTCAGCTCGTTCACCATTTACTTCTATTTCGAATGAAGTTAGTTTTAATCTCATTTTTTCAAGGATTAATACGATATCAATTGCTGTACATCCTGCGACTGCATTAATTAAAAGTTCAACTGGTGTAGGTGCACTATTTTCCCCACCTAAAGACTCGGCAGTATCCATTTTTATTTCATGGCCAGATGGTGCAATCCCTGAGAAAGCTAACTTGCCATCCCATTTAATACTTGTTTTCATTACCTATTTCCCCTCCAATAATTAGATCATTTCATCTATTATTTTTTCATTTCTACTACTAAATAATGTGAAAAATCTTTTGATTTTATTTTAATATCTTCTTCAATTATTTTTGCAGCATCACTAGCTTCCATTAGTTCTCCATTCACAATGGCATTTCCTTCTAATAAGACTAAATACGCTTGTCGATCCTTTTTCATTCCAAAAGTAATTTCTTCATTTTCATTTAATGTAAGCGAGTAAATATTTGCATCTTGGTGAATTTTAATTGGGGCACTCCCTTCAACTGGGGATACCATATGATACCATTTTCCTTCTCTTTCTTCCCAATCTGATAGTAAGTCACCGTAATTTGGAGTATGACCTGCTTTGTCAGGAATAATCCATAATTGAATTAATCTTAATAAATCCTTGCCCATATTGTGTTCGCTGTGATACACACCCGTTCCTGCACTCATGTACTGAATATCACCACGTCCAATTTCATGTTTATTCCCCATACTATCAGCGTGAGTTAAATTCCCATTAATGACATATGTTATGATTTCCATATCACTATGTGGATGAGTCCCAAATCCTCTGTGTGCTTTAATTAAATCATCATTTAATACTCTTAATACACCAAAGTTCATATTATTTGGATCATAATAATTTGCAAATGAAAAATGATGAATTGTTTTTAACCAACCGTGATCAGCGTGACCTAATTGATTACTATTGATTTTTTCGAACATTGTTTATCGCTCCTTTAAATTTTATCTTTAATTCGAGATATTAAACAAAGAATAACTTATCTATATATCTTATTACTATTATTACTAACCTGTTTAAAATGATATTTTATCTTTTAATTTACCGAACTCTTAACTATATTGTATCAAAAAATATCTTTAATTCAAGATATTTTTCGTAGAAAGTTCAGCTAAACTTTCCATCCAACAACTAAATATAAAAATCCATATGTGGTTTTGTTTGCTTATAATATTCAATTCGATCTAGCAGTGTACCAGTATGAAATTCAAATTTATGTCCATCTGGATCTGTAAAATAAATTGAATTTTTATCTCGTTTATCTCTTTCACGACCATTCAATCTATTTACCTTAAGTTGAACTAATTTATCATACATTTTTTCAAATGATTCTTCGTCAATGGTAAAAGCCAAATGGGTATATGAATGATGAATTTCATTTCTAGGTATATCCTTCTCTACATTTAAGGCGAGCCATATACCATTTAAATCTAAATATGCTGTTGTTCTACCTTTTACTAAGAGAGTTGCATCGAATACGTTTCGATAAAAATCGATTGCTGTTTCTAAATTAGATACTGAAAACAACAAATGATTGATCCCTTTTATCTCCATTTTACTCCCTCATTTCATAGTTATTTATTATGTTTTACTAAATCCTCCATTCAAACCATTTACCATGACCTTCTGTTTCTCCAATTACTTCTTCATACTTTACCCCATTAATATAATGGTCAAGATGTAGCATTCGATCCCAAATATTGTTATATAGATGAAACACATCCCTATTTTTACTTATAACTTCAATCGTTTTTAATAAACTTTGTTTTCCCTTTACCGGTATTTGATTTGCGACATGTGTATGAAAAATACATAGAATTGAATCATTTGATAATTGTTTGACTACTTCTGGAAGCATTTTAATTCCGTCTGCTTCTATTAAATTGATTTCATTTCCCTTGATACTTATAACGGCTTTTTCAAATAATTCTCTTCGTTCAAAATGCTCCGGCCAAATTAAGGCTTTTAGCCATAAATAGTCTTCTTCGTTTGATAAATCATTTACGTGTAAATCTATTCCATACCGATCAACAACTGGAGGCATTTTTTCTAATAATGGGAGAATAGTTGGGCCTTTATCTTTTACCTCCGAATTGATAAGAACATTCGATTTTATATTCCCATAAATAGTTTCACTTGAGCTATAAGAATACTTATATTGATCCCATAATAGTTGAAGTCCAGCACTAGTTCCTATTTCTATTAACGAGATTGGTTTATTAATCTTTTGATAAATGTAAGAAAAGCATGGATAAAGATATGCACAACGTCTAACTTCATTTGTTTGGACAATTTTCGTTTGAATAAACTGAATAATTTCGTTTCTAAATTTTTTACAAAAATCCTGAAAATATGGATAGGAGCCTTCTAATTCCTTTGGTGTTTCTACTAGGCTTGGATAGAACTCTTTTAACGGATGATGCTTACCATTCATTAATAAATAATGAATCGACCCTAATAATAAATTTGGAATAGGCTGACCAGCTTGCGCAAAAGTACATAAATCATGAATCTCTCCATCTTCTGCAATTTTTAATGATAAATACTCATATAATTTACTAGAATTTTCACATTCATTTTTTGCAAATTGCTTAAAACGTTTCTTCAGCTGAATATTCATATTAATCACCTTAATATTTTTATTTTTCAAACTTCTATTTACATAATTTTACCATAATATATAATTTCCTTATTGTACTATGCTTTGTTGATTTTAAATATAAAACTATGAGGTGATTAGTTGATGTCTAGACCAAATTCAAACGAATATAACCCACACTTTAAAGGTTATATTGCCCTAGTTCCTGAAGGGGACTTACAAACTATTTTGAGGAAGCAGTTAGAGGAATCCATCAGTTTTTTTAAGGCAATCTCCAAAGAAAAATCCGAATATCGATACGCGGAAGGGAAATGGAGTATTAAGGAAGTTCTTGGACATTTAGTCGATACCGAAAGAATAATGTGCTATCGTCTATTGGCAATTGCAAGAGGGGATCACAATCCTTTACCATCTTTTGATGAAAACGCCTATAATGAAAATGCAAATTTCAATCGACTTGAGCTAG
>Ga0268255_10001990_pt1 | contig 11068 bp, 8 predicted proteins | sample AgamicOrMarz_FD_200256 | JGI IMG/M metagenome (GOLD analysis project Ga0268255, IMG submission 200256) | Agave microbial communities from Guanajuato, Mexico - Or.Ma.rz (v2) (version 3) | ecosystem: Host-associated > Plants > Phyllosphere > Phylloplane/Leaf | place: Guanajuato, Mexico | collected...
CCGGGCTTGACCCGTGCCAGGTCCATGTACGCGAAATACGCGACCAGCAGCGGCGTGTAATGCACGGCGGCTTCGATCGGGCTCAGGACGTCGGGATACCGGGTCAGCGCGGTGCGTGGCAATACGATGACTTCACCGTACACCGGGTAATCGTTCGGGCTCTCGGCGGGAAAGCTGGCGACCTTGTCCCCCACGGCCAGATCGTCGACACCGTCGCCGATGGCCGTGACCACACCGGCCATCTCGTGGCCCAGGCCTGAAGGCAGGCGGGCCTGGGACGAGGCCAGGTTCTGACGCCACAGGGTGTCATACCAGCTGATGCCGATCGCTTCGACACGGACCTGCACTTCTCCTGGCGCAGGAAGAGCCGCCGGCTGCTCTTCGCATTTGAGCACCTCGGCACCACCAAACTTGTGAAAACGGATCGTGCGGGACATCGCAAACCTCGTCAAAGTAACCTCTAATGCCATGAACTCTATCCGGGCTTTGTACCCAAGACCATCAGTGGCTATTAATAGTCGACATGCCTGTCATTGATTCCGCAGCAAGAAAAATGAACCGGTCCTGTAGGAAAACTGAATTAGCCGGTGCAGAGTACCAGCCTTTCCCCGTAAGATTCATGCCGGCCATTGTTCTCATATGACCGCTCACGTCAAGCTTGCCGAATCTGCCAGGACCCCAGATGAATCGTAATGACCTGCGTCGTGTCGACCTGAACCTGTTGATCGTGTTCGAAACACTGATGCATGAACGCAGTGTGACCCGTGCCGCCGAGAAACTGTTCCTTGGCCAGCCGGCCATCAGTGCCGCGCTGTCGCGCCTGCGCAGCCTGTTCGATGACCCGTTGTTCGTGCGCACCGGACGCAGCATGGAACCTTCGGCCCGGGCCATCGAAATCTTCTCCTTGCTCTCCCCGGCCCTGGATTCGATTTCCACCGCCGTCAGCCGGGCAGCCGAATTCGACCCGGCCACCAGCACCGCGGTGTTTCGCATCGGCCTGTCGGACGACGCCGAGTTCGCCCTGCTGCCGATGCTGCTCAAGCGCCTGCGCGCTGAGGCACCCGGCATCGTGCTGGTGGTGCGCCGGGTCAATTACATCCTGATGCCGAGCCTGCTGGCGTCCGGTGAAATCTCCATCGGCGTCAGTTACACCGCCGACCTGCCCGCCAACGCCAAGCGCAAGGTGCTGCGACGCAGCTCGCCCAGGGTACTGCGAGCAGACACCGCACCAGGCCAATTGACCCTGGACGAATTCTGCGCCCGCCCCCATGCACTGGTGTCCTTCGCGGGCGACCTGAGTGGCTTCATTGACGAGGAGCTCGAAAAACTGGGCCGCAAGCGCCACGTGGTCTTGGCCGTGCCGCAGTTCAACGGCTTGAGCACGCTGCTGGCCGGCACCGACATCATCGCGATCGTGCCCGACTACACGGCCGACGCGCTGACCGCCGCCGGTGGCGTACGGGCGGAGGACCCGCCCATACCGGTACGCAGCTTCGAACTGCACATGGCCTGGCGTGGATCCCAGGACAACGATCCGGGAGAGCGTTGGTTGCGTTCGCGGATTCAGATGTTCTTCGGGGATCCTGAGAGTCTTTAAGAAGGAAAGCTTGCCGAGGCAGTGGAACAGAAACGGGTGCCGCACGACCCACCACTTCGACAGGGCACCTTTCGTACAAGGCCTAGAACCAGGTCTCCATCTGAATCCCGTATTGCCAGACGCCACCGGCATTGAAGTCCGTCTTGCCGAACGAATCCGAAGCGCTGTATCTGTCCAGGTCCGAGGACCAGTTCATGACACTTGCAAACAGGCGCAATTCAGGACGTGTAAGCAGGTCTCCCATATCGGGCTTGAATGTCGGTGCGACGGTGAATTTCCAGAAATTGCCGTCGACCGCATTGCGTTGCATGTAGCCCTTGGGATCAAGGTCCATGGTCTGCCAACTCATCTCGTAGGCCATCTCGAAATTGCTGTTGATCTCATTGGCCAATCGCACGTTCAGGGTCATCCAACGATAGTCATCACCTTTGACATACCGATCCTTGCTCTGCTCGGCCAGCAGGCTCGGACCGATGCGCCAGCCAGGCGCAACCGGGGTTTCACCGTAAAGCGCCAGGCGCAGGGCACGGGCTTCATCGATGAGTTCACCGTCCGCCCCCATGTTCTTGACCTCCGCGCCAAGGCCTTGCCCATAGAGCAGCGCGGTCTTGAAGAAGCCTTCCCTGCCGAAAAAGTTGCGCTGATGATTGGCGATCATGCTGTGCAGGCCGGAATCGGCGGGCGTCAAGCCCGCCTCATTGGTGCGGGTGGCGAAATCGTTTTTCTTTGAACCAATCGCGTTGAACATCCACTGCCACTGTCCATTGTCGAAAAACTGGTTGGAGGTCAGGATGTAGCTCTCCACATCGGCGTTGACGCCACCCTCGCTGAAGTCCCCGTAGTTGCGTCCGATCAGGGAATAGTTCGAGCGCCAGTCCTTGCTCATCTGCATGTCGTAGATCCCGCCGCCGGTACCGGCCAGGTAGACGACGTCCGAGTCGAGCCAATGGATATCGAAATTGTCCCGGTCGAATCGCTTGCCCGCCCAGAGGGTGGCGTTCTCGAACATCGGATTGCCTTTGAAGGCGGCAAGATGATCGAGTTCGGTGAACACCTGGCGCACGTTCAGGTTGCTTTCTTCGGCGGTCCAGTCATTGGAGCTCTCCACGCCATCGGCAATGGAAACGGTGAATTTGGAACGGGTGCCATTCTGCGCATACAGCTCTTTCGACAAGTCGATGCGCATGTAGGTGTCGTCTTCATTGCCGAGTCGTCCGACCGCGCCCCCCACGGAACCGGCCGGAGTTGTATAAGGGCCGCCGCGCCCTCCCCCCAGCCCATCGTTGATCAGCAATCCGGAGCGGGCGTAGCCCTTGAAGCTGAACCCGTCTGAGAGGTGCCCGCCGCTACCGGCCTTTTCCAGGCTTTGCTGGCTGGCTTCGAGTTTTGCCAACCGAGCGTCCAGGGTGGGCGCCACGGGTGTGCTCGCAACGGCGGCCGCCGGTTGCAAGCCAGGGTGAGTGAGCTTGAGTTGCTGCAGCTCCCTGGCGAGTGCCTGGGCCTGCTGTTCGGCTGCGGCGGCGCGCTTTTCCGCTGCGCTGGTGCGGGCCTCGAAGGCAGCCATGCGCTCTTCCAATGTGGCGGCCTGGACTGTGGCCGCTGAGGTACCGAGCACGCCTGCGAGGAGCCAGCCTGGTGCTTTCTGCATGTGAATTTTCCCTGTCTTGTTTTTATTGTTCTGTCTCGCGACCGACCTTCTTCCCCTGGAAAGACAATTGTCACGTTCCACGAAAAAAAGGATGCCTCATCGCAAATACGCTGCTACATTTGGCGATGTTAACGTTAACTTTTATAAAAACAAAAATAAAGAGGGCTTTATGAAACGACTCAAATCGCTCCTGCCAGCTGCGCTGATCGGCGTTTTCTGCGGGTATCCCTCCCTTGCCAGCGCAGCCGAGCTGACGATCTCCTGCGGTGCGGTGGGTGCGGAATTACAACTGTGCAAGGAGGCTGTCCAAGCGTGGTCGAAACAGACCGGCCACAGCGTGAACGTGGTATCCACGCCTAACTCGGCAACCGAGAGGTTGTCGTTCTACCAGCAGATCCTCAGTGCGCAGTCCAGTGACCTCGACATTATCCAGATCGACATGGTCTGGCCGGGGATGCTGGCCAACCACCTGGTGGATTTGCGCGAGGCACTCCCCGCCAATGCCACCCAAGGCTATTTCCAGGCCCAGGTGGATAACGCCACGGTGAACGGGCGGCTGGTCACGATGCCGTGGTTCACCGACTCGGGGCTTCTGTATTACCGCAAGGATTTGCTGGATAAGTACAACAAGCAGATTCCGCAGACCTGGGAAGAGATGACGGCCACCGCCAGGGATGTACAACTGGCAGAGCGCAATGCCGGGAACGCCAACGCCTGGGGTTATGTCTTCCAGGGCCGTGCCTATGAGGGCCTGACGTGCAACGCGCTGGAGTGGATCAGCAGTCAACCGGGCGGTGGCCTGGTCAGTCCGCAAGGCGACATCGTGGTCAACAATCCGGCCTCCAGAGCGGCCTTGACGCTGGCAAAGAGCTGGATCGGGGATATTTCACCGCGTGGCGTGCTCAATTACACCGAGGAAGAAGGGCGTGGCGTCTTCCAATCCGGGAATGCCCTGTTCATGCGCAACTGGCCGTATGCCTGGGCCCTGGTACAAAGTCCGGACAGTGCGGTAAAGGACAAGGTCGGGGTCGCTCCCCTGCCCCGTGGCGGCGCAACCGGCAGCCATGCGTCTACCCTCGGAGGGTGGGGCCTGGCGGTATCGCGGTACAGCACCCAGCCAAAGCTTGCCGCCGAATTGGTGAGCTACCTGACCAGTGCCCAACAACAGAAACATCGTGCGCTGGTGGGTGCTTATAACCCGGTCATCGAGTCGCTCTATCAAGATCCTGAACTGCTCGCAGCCATGCCGTATTACAGCCAGTTGCACAGCATTCTGAATGATGGGGTCATGCGCCCCGCCGCCATCACTGCCGCCCGCTATCCACGGGTATCCAATGCGTTCTTCGATCAGGTCCATGGGGTACTGGCTGGAGAGTTGCCGGTCGATCAGGCGCTGGTCGACCTGGAAAGCGAACTCACACGCATCAAACGCCGGAACTGGTAAGCCACAAGGAAGGAAATCACCATGTCTGTCTCTTCTGCCCATGCGCCCGGCGCCGAGCTTCTGCCGGCCCGGGAAACGCCTCTGCAACGTCGCCGGGTACGCGCCGCCTGGCTGTTCCTGGCGCCAATGCTGCTGTGCCTGACCTTGGTCGCGGCCTGGCCACTGCTACGAACTTTCTGGCTCAGCCTGACGGATGCCAGCCTGGCGGACACCACCGGCGGCACCTTCGTGGGCCTGAGCAATTATCTGTTCTACAGCGGCTCCGGCTGGTCCGGCGTGCTGGTCGATCCGCAATGGTGGAATGCAGTGCGCAACACGTTGCAGTTCACGGTGGTATCAGTGGGACTGGAGATGGTCCTGGGGTTGCTGGTGGCCGTGTTGCTGAACATTAAGTTCACCGGACGCGCCCTGGTGCGGGCATTGATCCTGATTCCCTGGGCAATCCCGACCATTGTCTCGGCAAAAATCTGGTCATGGATGCTCAACGACCAGTTCGGCATCATCAATCACCTGATGCTGGGCCTCGGCCTGATTGACGCGCCCCTGGCCTGGACGGCAGATGCGCAGCTGTCGATGTGGGCGGTGATCATCGTCGACGTCTGGAAGACCGTCCCTTTTGTCACGCTACTGATGCTGGCCGCGTTGCAGATGTTGCCGGGCGATTGCTACGAAGCCGCCCGAGTCGACGGCATTCACCCATTGAAAGTGTTCTGGCGGGTCACCCTGCCGCTACTGCTGCCTGCGCTGCTGGTGGCGGCGATCTTCCGCATTCTCGATGCCTTGCGGGTGTTCGATGTGATCTATGTGCTGACCTCCAACTCTTCGAGCACCATGAGCATGTCGGTCTATGCCCGCCAGCACCTGGTGGAATTCCAGGACGTCGGTTACGGCAGCGCCGCTTCGAGCCTGCTGTTTCTGGTCGTGGCGGTGATTGCCATCGCCTATCTGTACCTCGGCCGCCGCCAGATGGAGGTTCGTTCATGAACCGCCGACTGCTGAAAAAAGCGCTATTGCGCCTCGGGTTCTGGTGCCTGATCGGGATTCTGCTGCTGTATGCGATCTTCCCCTTCTACTACGCCATCGTGACGTCGCTGAAGTCATCCACTGCCTTGTTCCAGGTGAGCTACTGGGTCGAGCGCCCCGACTTTTCCAACTATGGCGCCGTGCTCAACCAACCTTCGTTCCTGCGAGCGATCGGTAATTCGCTGGTGGTTTCACTGAGCGTAGTCGCACTGGCGCTGTTCCTCAGCCTGACGGCGGCCTATGCACTGGGCCGGGTGAAATTTCGCGGGCGCGGCACGGTACTGATGCTGGTCCTTGGGGTGTCGATGTTTCCCCAGGTCGCCGTACTGTCGGGACTGTTCGAGGTGATACGCGCCCTGGGCCTGTACAACACGTCCTGGGCACTGATCCTGAGCTATACGATTTTCACCCTGCCCTTCACCGTCTGGGTACTGACCACGTTCATGGGGCAACTGCCCCACGAACTGGAGGAAGCGGCCATCATGGACGGTGCCTCGTCCTGGCTCACGCTGACCCGCGTGCTGCTGCCACTGCTCTGGCCGGCCCTGGTCACCACGGGCCTGCTGGCCTTCATTGCGGCGTGGAACGAGTTCCTGTTCGCCCTGACCTTCACCCTGACCGACACCCAGCGCACGGTACCGGTCGCCATCGCTCTGATTTCCGGCGGCAGTTCCCATGAGCTGCCTTGGGGGTTGTTGATGGCGGCGTCGGTGCTGGTCACCGTCCCGCTGGTCTTCCTGGTACTGATCTTCCAACGCCGGATCGTTTCCGGCCTCACTGCCGGCGCGTTGAAGGGCTGAGGCCCGACAAAGACAAGGAACACATCATGAGCAAATTGAAGCTGCACAACGTGAACAAGCAATTGGGTGACATGCGCATTCTTCGTGACGTCAGCCTGGAAATCGCCGCGGGTGAGTTCGTGGTGTTCGTCGGCCCTTCGGGCTGCGGGAAGTCGACCCTGTTGCGATTGATCGCCGGGCTGGACTCGATCTGCGACGGCGACCTGCTGATCGACGGGCGCCGGGCCAATGACCTGGAACCACGTGAGCGTGGCGTCGGCATGGTGTTCCAATCGTATGCGCTGTATCCGCACATGAGCGTCTACGACAACATCAGCTTCGGCCTCAAGCTGGCCAAGACCGATAAGACCAGCCTGCGCGAACGCGTGCTGAAGACTGCGCAGATCCTGCAGCTGGACAAACTCCTGCAACGCAAACCCAAGGAATTGTCGGGCGGACAGCGTCAGCGGGTGGCCATGGGCAGGGCCATGGCGCGGGAGCCGGACATCTTGCTGTTCGATGAACCGCTGTCCAACCTCGATGCCTCCCTGCGGGTGCAGATGCGTAACGAAATCGCCCGGCTACACGCCCGGCTGGGTTCGACCGTGATCTATGTCACCCACGATCAGGTCGAGGCGATGACCCTGGCCGACAAGATTGTCGTGCTCAACGGTGGTCGCATCGAACAGATCGGCTCGCCACGTGAACTCTACGAACGCCCGGCCAGCCGCTTTGTCGCCGGCTTCCTGGGGTCGCCCAGGATGAACTTTCATGGGGCGTTCCTGCACGAACCAGGGAGAGCCAGTCTGGTCGAGAGCGTTGTGCTGGGCAAGGCCTCCCTGCCCTTCGACAGCTCCGGCCTGGCGGCCAACACGCAACTGAGCCTGGGGATCCGCCCGGAACACGTGACACTGGAAGCCGCGACGGGATCCACGGGCGTTGTCGTGACGGGGATCGAATACCTCGGGAGCGAAACCTATGTGCACGTCGATACCGGTCATGCGGAGCCTCTGATCTGTCGTTGCGAGGTCAATGCCGGCTGGCAAGCAGGCGATCGGGTCAAACTGCACCTGGACATCGATAATCTGCACCTGTTCGACCCCGACGGAGTGGCCTTGAAGCGCCATGCCATCGAATCCCTGCCCAACGGCATCCCCCTGCGCTCGGCATCCGCGGGCGCCCTATGACCCTGGCTTCGAATACCATGAACGCATCCACCCCCCCCACCCCTGGGTCTGCGAATCTTAAGCAGGCACAGCAAGCGCTTAGCAACAGCTTGTCCCGCGTCATCCACGACTACCGACCCGCCTACCACCTGGCACCCGTAGCGGGTTGGATGAACGACCCTAACGGGGTGGTGTATTTTCGCGGTGAATATCACGTGTTCTATCAGCATCACCCCTTCGAAGCGAAATGGGGGCCGATGTATTGGGGCCATGCCAAGAGCGCCGATCTGGTGCACTGGCAACACCTGCCCATTGCCCTGGCACCGGGCGATGAGTTCGACCGCGACGGTTGCTTTTCCGGCAGTGCGGTGGTGCATGGGGATACCCTGGCCCTGATCTATACCGGGCATACCTGGCTGGGGGATGTGGGGGACGAACGCCTGATCCGTCAGGTCCAGTGCCTGGCCACGAGCACCGACGGCATCCGCTTCGTCAAGCAGGGCGCCGTCATCGATACCCCGCCCCAGGACACGATCATGCACTTTCGTGATCCCAAGGTATGGAAGCAGGATGACCATTGGTACCTGATTGCCGGCGCGCGCCAGGGCGACACGCCGCTGTTGCCGCTGTACCGTTCGACTGATCTGCACGCCTGGGAATTCCTTGGTTATGTCGATCGGGGTAATGAGGGCGACGGTTATATGTGGGAGTGCCCGGATCTGTTTCGACTCAACGGCCAGGATGTGCTGCTGTACTCTCCCCAGGGCATGGCCCCTCAGGGTTACGAACGGCTCAACAAGTACCAGACCGGTTACCGGGTGGGCCGACTCGACAGTCAATGGCATTTCAACGGCGGGCCGTTTATCGAGCTGGATAATGGCCATGACTTTTACGCCGCGCAGACATTGGAAGCCGCCGATGGTCGCCGCCTGGTCTGGGCATGGCTCGATATGTGGGAAAGCCCGATGCCGAGCCAGGCACACCACTGGTGCGGCATGCTCGGTTTACCCCGTGAACTTGAGCTGCATACCGATCGCCTGCGGGTCTTCCCGGCGCGCGAATTGACTGCCTTGCGCCAGGCGACACTGCCAGGCACATCGCCGTGGGCCGGCTCGGGCACTCATTGGGTGCCACAGGTAAGGGGTGAATTCCTGGAAATCCATGTACATCTGGATCTGCGCGGCTGCACCGATGGCCACGTGGGCGTCGCCTTGCGCTGCAGTCCCGACGGTGACAACGCTGAACAAACCCTTCTCTACTACGATGCATCCTTGCAACGCCTGGTGCTGGATCGCAGCCGTTCGGGCGCGCAAGTCGACGGTCAGCGCAGCGTGCCGATCGACTCAACGCTGGAGTACCTGCGACTGCGTGTGTTTCTTGATCGGTCGTCCATCGAGGTGTTTGACGAAAGCGGACGCTTCAGCCTCAGCAGCCGCATCTATCCCCGCCCCGACAGCCAGGGAGTGAAATTGCTGGCCAGCGGGACGGGCGGACGCGTCTCCATTGCCAGCGCCTGGGTCCTGGGCTCAGGCTGGCTATGAACGCCGTCGCTGGAGTCGCGAAAAACCAGGGCCCTGTGTCATGATTGTGCGTCAACCTGACTGGCCCCACCTCGCATGACTTCAGTGAAAGACGTTGCACAATTGGCCGGCGTGTCCCTGATGACCGTTTCCAGAGCGCTCAACAACCCGGAGAAGCTGAGCGCCGAAACCCTCCAGCGGGTGCGACGTGCCATTGATGAACTGCAATTCGTGCCCAGCCTGTCGGCGCGCAAGATGCGCGGCGATAACCTCCAGGCACGCACTATCGGTGTGTTCGCATTGGATACCGCGACCACACCCTTCGCTGTCGAGCTGCTGCTGTCCATTGAACAGACCGCACAGCAAGCAGGCTGGAACGTCTTTATCCTCAACCTGTTGAACAATCCGCCCACCGATCAGGACATCGACCTCATGCTGTCGCACCGTCCCGACGGGTTGATCTTCAGTGCCATGGGGTTGCGCCAGGTGAGCATTCCCGAACGCTTGAAGAGCAAGCCACTGGTGCTCGCCAACTGCGTGGAAGATGACAATCGCCTGGTCAGCTATGTACCGGATGACGAAGCCGGGCAATATCAGGCCGTCCACCAGGCGCTGAGCCAAGGCTATCGGCGTCCGCTGTGCATCAATCTGCCCAAGCGCAGCCTTGCCTGGAGCCTGCGACAAGCCGGTCTGCAACGCGCCTGCCAGGCTTTCGGACTCTCAAGCGAAGCACTGCTGCAATACGACCTTTCCGATCACGATGCCTACCACGAAACAGCCGCCATCCTTGACCGCCACATCATCGAGGGCCGCCCTCAATTCGACATCCTGATCTGTGGCAACGACCGCATCGCTTTTTGCGCCTACCAGTTGCTGCTCGGCCGTGGCCTGAAGATACCCGGCGATGTGGCCGTGCTCGGCTACGACAACATGATTGGCATCGCCGAATTGTTCATCCCGCCCCTGACCACGGTACAACTGCCGTACTACGAGATCGGTCGCAAAGCGGCCCGGCACCTGATCGAGCGCCTGGAAGTCGCGGGGCCCCAGCCAGTGGACTGCCCATTGGTGATCAGGGCGTCGCTGTAAGCCAGGCGCTGCCGATGCCCCGCTCCTGACTCCAAGCGTTTGTCGATTGGATGATCTATACCTTCAGAAACACGCCATCAGGCCGAAGCGATAGTACTGACGTGTCCTCAAAAAAAATCGTTGCAGGCGGATCCAGATCCCTCGCATCTAAAGAACGCTGGCCTGTAACCGCTATTCCCGGCGTCCCGGCGCATGGATTGGCGCAACACTTTCAAGGCCTGAAGTACCGACCATGAGCCCGATTACACGCGTTTTGACTGCCACCACCAAAGCGCTTTACCGGCTTTGTCTATTACTGCCATTACTGGCCATTCATGAGGCGAGCGCTGAGCCTCCCACCATTGAACTGCACCTCCTCGACGCCCCGCCCCTGACATTCGTCGACGACCCCAGGGGTCATGGAATCGTCGGGGATGTTGCCGTGGCCGCCATGGCCAGGGCCGGATACCCTGTGAAAATTCATGTGCTCCCCTGGGCCAGGGCCCAGAAGCATGTGAGCGAGAGCCAGGACCACTTGATCACCCCGCTGTCGCGCATCCCCGGGCGCGAGGACCATTTCACCTGGATCGCCTCGATCATGCCCATGGAGCGAGCTTTTTTCAGCCTCGACCAGCAAGTGGACAGCTTTGCGCAAGCGAGAGAAACCTTTCATAAGATCGGGGTCGGCCTGGGCAGCGCCCAGCAGGAAATCCTGCGCACAGAGGGCTTTAGCGAACAGCAGATATACCCTCTGGCCATCGGCGACAATCCCGCCCAGATGCTCTTGATGGGCCGTATCGACGCCTGGTTCAACGGTGTTCCG
>Ga0268255_10001995_pt1 | contig 11060 bp, 12 predicted proteins | sample AgamicOrMarz_FD_200256 | JGI IMG/M metagenome (GOLD analysis project Ga0268255, IMG submission 200256) | Agave microbial communities from Guanajuato, Mexico - Or.Ma.rz (v2) (version 3) | ecosystem: Host-associated > Plants > Phyllosphere > Phylloplane/Leaf | place: Guanajuato, Mexico...
ACAAATAATTTAACTGAATATACTAAGATAAGCCTAATTTAAAAATATTAATTATGAAGATAGCCTTCACTTCCAATTGGAGGGATGACTCAATTGTTTGGAATTGGTACTAAGTTATTATTAGTTGTTGTATTAATTGCATTTACTGCCTTTTTTGTTGCATCTGAATTTGCAATCGTAAAAATTAGAAGCTCTAGAATTGATCAGTTAATTGGCGAAGGAAATAAAAAAGCAAGAGCTGTAAAACGAGTAATAACACATCTCGATGAATATCTTTCAGCTTGCCAACTTGGTATTACAGTTACCAGTTTAGGTTTAGGTTGGTTAGGTGAACCAGCTGTCGATGAATTATTGCATCCATTACTTGACGATATGCATTTACCTACTGCAGTAAGTGGAACAATCTCTTTTTTACTAGCCTTTGGAATTATTACATTTATTCATGTTGTAGTTGGTGAATTAGCGCCTAAAACAATCGCTATACAAAAGGCTGAACAGATAACATTAACGTTTTCTCCAGCTTTGATTCTTTTTTACAAGATTACCTATCCGTTCATTTGGTTGTTTAATAATTCAGCAAGGATGGTCTTAAAAATATTTGGACTTCCTCCTGCTTCAGAACATGAAGTTGCCCATTCAGAGGAGGAATTAAGAATTCTACTTTCTGAAAGCTATAAAAGTGGTGAAATTAATCAATCTGAATTTAAGTATGTGAACAATATATTTGATTTCAATATGCGAGTAGCAAAAGAAATAATGGTTCCTCGAACGGAAATGGTTGCAATAGATTTACGTGAAGCTTTTCATGAGAATATTCACTTTATGAGTACAGAAAAATATACGCGTTTTCCTGTTGTAGATGGAGATAAGGATCATGTCGTTGGTTTAATAAATTTTAAAGATGTTTTTACTGACTTTGTTCTTCATAAAGGGGAAGCAGAGGTAAAAACACTTGAACAATATATTAGACCTATCATTCAAGTCATTGAATCAATATCAGTTCATGATTTACTTGTTAAAATGCAAAGAGAACATATACATATGTCGATATTAGTTGATGAGTACGGAGGTACATCTGGCTTAGTAACAGTTGAAGATATTTTAGAAGAAATTGTTGGGGAAATTCGAGATGAGTTTGATGTTGATGAGAAAGAGGATATAAGTAAAGTAAGCGAAAATAAATTCATCATAGCAGGTAAAGTTTTAATTGGTGAAATTAATGATGTTTTTAGCTTAGACATTGATGATACAGATGTTGATACAATTGGTGGGTGGATTTTAACTGAAAATTTTGATGTGCAAGAAGGAGATTCGATTAAATTTCATAACTGTACATTTAAAGTCCTTAAGATAGACGGACATTATATAAAATCAATTGAATTAACACGGGAACCGATTAAAAAACCTGAACTTGAAGAAGAAAGCGCAACTTAAATTGTAAAAACAATTGAGCTGCGCTTTTATCCACATTACAAGAAATTTCACATACCGAACTAGTTAAAAATTAGTTGATTTATAAAGCTCATCTTTAATAAATATTTCATTTTTATCAATTGCGTCATTATGCGTAACGACAAGCCCGATCGGAGTAGGGACGGGTAAATTATTGACTAGTGAAAAGGGAATATTTTTTTTCTTTGCCATTAAAAGATATTTTGAAATTGTATTATATGGCAGTGTACCATTTAATAATAAAGTAACATTTTTCATATTGATTGATTTTTCAACGATTGGATAAATTGAATTTGCCATCACTTGACTTGTAGTTAACGCAATTTCAATTCTTTCGCGAATAGTTCCTAAAAAAATATTTCGTTCTTCAATTTTTATTTGCTTTTCGCCATAGATACCTTTAATTAAATAATCTTCAACTTTATTTCCAGCCATTAAAATACCTACCTTCAGTTTATTAATTTAATTGTATCTAACTTTATTCTATTCTACACACCATATTATTGACATATTTGTATACTTTTAGTTTTATTATTACTAGAACTAGTGACAATCGTAAAAGTTCAGTTACTGAATGAAATGAAAGAAATATTCATAAATTTAATTTACAATTTAACAGAATATTGTAAAAAAAATTACTTTGTCGTAATAAATTCGACAAATTTTTATTTTTTTACTTAACGAATATTTAAAAATTTGTTACTATTTAATTAATAGATTTTTTATTGGAGGTGTTCCTTATTGATATGTCAATAGAGAGTAGGTATAGCACTTTCATAAAGGAAAGTATGCCTACATTAACAAAGAATTGGGTCGCTCAAGCGGTAATAAGCGATAATGATCCATTTAAATCCGAGATTATCATTAATGGAACTAGATTGATTGACTTTACATTATTATTTATTGAGGGCAAAATAAATGAGGATCAAGTCAAAGATTTGGCACATAAAATAGCCCTTGAACGAGCTAAAGCAAGTGCTAACATCGGAGATTTTGTGTATAACTCAAATATAGGTAGAAGTGAATTATTTAAACATTTGTCAGAATTTGAAGAAAGTATTAGTCTACTTCAGCCACTTATTAATAAAATTAATTACGTTTTTGACCAGTTTATTTATTTTACTGTAAAGCAATATTCATATCTCATTACACAAGATATCGAAGAGAAAAAACAATTTATTGACGAGACGCACAAAGAGAGACTTACAATCTTAGGACAAATGTCTGCTAGTTTTGTTCATGAATTTAGAAATCCACTTACTTCAATTATTGGATTTATAAAATTACTTAAAGGAGATCATCCACAATTAAAATATTTAGACATCATAGATCATGAATTGCATCAATTAAATTTTAGAATTGATCAATTTCTTCATGTCTCGAAAAAGGATCATGATGAGATAGTGGAATCCTTTTTAATTAATGATTTATTTAAAGAAATCACTGAATTCTTATATCCGAGTATTGTAAATTCGAATGTCATTTTACAAGAAGGAATATCACAAAAAATATACATACCAGGTTTCAGAAATGAACTACGCCAAGTTTTACTTAATATATTAATGAATTCAATCGATGCCTTGGCTGAAAACGATGGTCAAAAAACGATTCATTATCAAGTTTCAGATTTAGAGGATAAGATTGAAATTCAAATAAGAAATAATGGACCTAAAATTAGTGAAGAAAGCATACGGACAATTTTTGAACCATTTGTTACGACAAAAAATCATGGTACTGGAATTGGTTTATTTGTATGTAAACAAATCATTGAAAAACATGATGGCAATATTAAATGTTTTTCTAATGATGAATGGACAGCATTTTACATAACGTTGCCTAAAGAGGCATAAAAAAACTCGGATGATTAGTCCGAGTTTTTTATTTTGTATCAAAAATATTGATTTAATGAACGGTCTAAAATAATGTAATAACTTCAAATTTGGGGTTCTCTTCAACACACCCTACTGAAATTAAATCATAAACTATATTTTCTTTAAACTTTGATTTATAGAGAGGAAATATGATCGTTTTCGTACCTGATAATCGTATTTCCAAATTAACTGTCATAGGCGATATTGGCAGATATTCTGAGGCTTTTCGGTATGGGACATTTGGGAAAACAACGTCGCCTTCACCAGCCTTTACTGCAAAATCTAGATTTGGTGAATTAGGGGATAAATTAATAAAACGGATTTTAGCTTCTCCTTGAGGCAAGGAGTGATTATCCATATATGAAAACAGAGAGATTTGGTCTAAGTTATGTCCAATAGCTATTGTATAATTTTGTTCTGCGAGTAAAGAAATTTGTTCAGAATGAATTGGTTTTGATTGATCATTCGTTTTGAAAATTTCAACTAAGTGTTCCCCTGAAGGTAAAGTTAAATATTGAGTTGATTCTTTAAAAATTAAATTTGAAATAAATTTAGTACGATTAATGTAAATGTCTAAGCTTATTTTTTTAGGTAAAACATTAAGAAGTCTTATAAAAGCTAAATTTTGCTTTATTATTTTGTCCTGTTTAAAACTTATTGGTGAATTATTATTTATTAACCTTTGGAACGAATCAAATCGATTAAAATTAACTTGGAACAAATTGTCCTCTTTTTTTGAATAGGATGAAAAATGATTAAAAATATTCGGGTTTATTCGATTTTTTTCTACGACTTTGTTCAAACTACATACCTCCTATGATTACCATCCTACGATCCCATTTAAAATAGTATTCATTAACGAGAATATTATGAATTATTTTATATTTAAAACCCTTCAATAGTTATTGCTTTTTAGAGTTAAAATTTAATAGAATACTATCAATATAGTTTTTTACAATTAAATAGTAGCTAATTAAGTTCATTCACTTTAAATTACATGATTCAGTAAACTTGTTTTTCTAGTCTGAATCAATAAAAATAAAGAGATTCTTAATACGCTCGTATAATTTTGGGAATAACCGGTCCAAAAGTATCTACCAAGCTGCCGATATAGTTTGACTACGAGAGATATGACATAGCATATTCTCTCCTAAATATTTAGGAGGAAACAAACATGAACTTACATGAAATGAAATCGTCAACAAAAGCTGAAAAGGCTGATTTTTTAATCATAAATGGGAAAATAATAAATGTTTTTACGAAAGAAATAATAGAAGATTCAATCGCAATTACAAATGGAATAATAGTTGGAATAGGTGATTATGAAGCTAATGTAGTAATAGATGCTGAAGGGAAATATATATCACCTGGCTTTATTGATTCCCACGTTCATATAGAATCATCAATGGTTTTACCTAGTGAATATGCGAGAACTGTACTACCACATGGAGTAACAACTGTTATTTGCGATCCACATGAAATCGCAAATGTTTCTGGAGTGGATGGAATTAAAATGATGTTAGACGCTTCAGAAAATATTCCGTTAGACGTTAGAGTTATGTTACCGTCCTGTGTACCTGCAACCTCTTTAGAGCGTGGGGGAGCCATACTTTATGCGGAACATCTAGAGCCTTTTATGACACATCCGAGAGTACTTGGATTAGCAGAAGTAATGGATTATCCTGCAGTTATGTCGATGGAAAAACAAATGATCGATAAATTAAAATTAGCTCACGCTTATCAAAAGCCGATTGATGGTCATTTAGCTGGATTAACTAAAAATGAAATAAACACATATTCCTATGCAGGTATTTCAACTGATCATGAATGTACAAATGTCAAGGAAGTAATGGAAAGACTGAGAGCAGGGTTATATGTTGCATTAAGAGAAGGGTCCGCTGCAAGAAATCTAAAGGATTTATTACCTGCAGTAAATGATCGAAATGCACAGCGAATTATGTATTGCACAGATGATAAACATTTAGATGATATCATGAAAGAAGGTTCGATTGATTTTTGTATTCGAACAGCAATCAAATTCGGAATTGATCCAGTGACTGCCTATTCAATGGCAACATTAAATCCAGCAACATGCTATGGTTTAAAACAAAAAGGTGCAATTGCTCCTGGATATGAAGCAAGCTTTGTATTTTTAAACGATTTAGAATTAGTAGAAATTACGGACGTTTGGTGTAATAATGAGTTTATCGTTAAAAACAAACAGATTAGTAAACTAATTAATAATGAAGAGTCAAATTTGATTGATTCAAAAGTAAGCTTAGGAGATCTAAAAATTGAAGATCTTGAATTAAAAACAGACTCTAAAACGCTTGCAAATATAATTGAAATTAATCCGAATAGTATCGTAACAAATCATTTAATGGAAAAATTATCAAGTGAATATACTCATTTTATTCCATGTGTAGCCGAAAACTTATGTAAAATAGCAGTAATAGATCGCTATCATTCTGAAAAGGAGATTGGTCTAGGGATTGTTAAAGGATTAAATTTAATTGACGGAGCAATCGCTACAACCATTGCTCATGATTCACACCAATTAATCGTTGCCGGTATGAATGATCATGATATGTATCTTGCCATTAAAACAATTGAAGAAATGAACGGTGGAATAGTAGTCGTATCATCTGGAAAAGTTATTGCCAAATTATCATTACCGATTGGCGGTTTAATGAGTAATAAATCTGCTGAAGAAGTAGAAGCAGGTTTACATCAAATTGAAAAATCCTTACTTCAAATTAGACCAAACAATACATTTAACGCTTTCTTAACATTATCATTTCTAGCGCTACCAGTTATTCCGAGTATAAAACTAACGACTAAAGGTTTATTTAATGTAAATGAATTTAAAATTATTCCGGTTTTTTCTGGTGAATAAATATAAAAAAATGAAGACTCCTAGCAAAGGAGTCTTTTTCTTGTTAATTAGATAAGGGGGATAGGTAAAAACTTGTATTTAAGAGTAAAGGAATTTCTTATAGAGGAGTATATTGAATGTCAGATGTGATTTTTAATCATTTTAAAAGAGTCCCACTTTTTAAAGATCTTTCGGATGAAGAGATTCAAACGATAGTGGAAATTTCACATATGAGATTATATAAAGCAAAATCATTTGTCTTTATGCAAGGTGAAAAACTTGATCGCGTGTTTTTTTTACACTCTGGAAAAATAAAAATACATATAACTGATCTGTCGGGTAGAGAACAAATTGTTTCAGTACCACGAACTGGTGAGATGTTTCCACATGTTGGTTTATTTCGAAACAATTATTTCGGTAAGTAAAGCCAACAATAAAATGACTCAAGAAAAATACTTGAGTCATTTTACATTTTGAATGCATTTTTCAATTTGTAATAACGATTGTTCTTGTATGGTTAATTTTAAAAATTTTATATTGAAGAATTTTTGAAGATATATTTGTATTAAGGGCAGTATATAAAAGTATTTATTTCGAGCAATTCTTAAGGTTAAGGAGAGATTAAAATGGAAGATAAAATTGATTTTTCAGAAAAAATACACATAGGTGAATTAATTGCTGTTTCTAATGTTTACGGTTTAACTCCATATACGCTTCTTTTAGAGCTTGAAAAAGGTAATATTGAAGTGTTTCTTTCTATAGATGAATTTAACTCAAAATACAGTGACACGACAGATTTGGACTGGTGTCAATTGAATAACGGTAAAGTTTTTTCAAAAAAGATTGAAGAGTAAAACGGGAATTGCTTTGGAATTTAATTAAATACAGAAATAAGTTTACATTGAAATAATTTTCATTACTTTAAATGTTTTTACACCTATGGATTCAAGTTCATCAATCTAACAATCAATCTTTAGTGGTAAAAGTTATAAGAGGTAAAAGAGAAGTAATTTGCAAAACATAATTTGATTTGATTGCTTGAGAGACTTATCAATTTTTCATTTGTTAGAATTTTAATACTTAATTTATTTAACTTCTTTTATTCAATACGATCTCTCCGAACATGGCTAATTGATCATTATTTAAATTATCTCGATCTATATTTGGTAGAACAACTGATATCAGAAAATTAACTTCGCTGTTTAACCGATTGATCTCTTCTAATAAATGAATTTGTATTCCTTTCATTTCGTTGATTACCTCAAGATACAAATCTTCTTTATTACAATTCAATTCATTATTTTTACTGCTCATATCAAACACCTCCAAAGAAAATTATTCGTTGCAAAGGCTTCAATATCCTTTATGTATACTGCTTTTTTAATTTCAAAAAATTTAATTTTTACCATCTATTGGATTAATTTAAATTTTTTTAGCATTCCATGCAATAAAATAAAAAAACTCAGCCAATAATTTTAGATTTTGGCATGAGTAGGATTATTTATTAAATACAACTAATTCATTCCCCAATATTATCTTCAAACCACTCTTGTAGCTCTTTTAATGATGTAAAGGAGAAAATTTCTTCTCCGTTTTGACCGTTATCAATACCAGTGTTTCCTCTTAAAGTAATTTGTCCTTCATCCCCAGAAATTAAAATTGCATAAGGGTGGTTTTTGTTTATATACCTTGCATCTAAATCATTATCAATCCAATTCTTACTATTCAAAAATGCTTCGAAATGATCCATTTGTATTCCTCCTATCGGAACTATTATTCCAATTATTAACAAAAATAGACGTAATTAGGATTATGTAAGAAATCATTGATGGGTTTGCTATCATTATCTGCAAAAATTCCAACAATTACCGTATATTTAGTAAAAATTAGAAAAATATAGTAAAAGGAAAAAGTTTACATAATGGGGGATACTTAATTGATTCGTAACAAACATAAAATGCTTCAAAGGTTCAGGTCAAATATCAATAACGAAAAGATTGACCAGCATGATCCCCTTTCTGATAGTTACGGTCAAAATGTAGAGTATTCTACAAGGGAATTTACAAAAAGTTAAAATAATAAAAATTTGAATGAATAGGACAAACTTGGTTCCGGGAAGGCTTAAAAGTAAGGAGGCGGTTAGGATAATTACTTTCGAAGTTTTATCACTAATGATTAGCTTTGGTATGTTTGTGATCGCCATTTTAGAGTTTAAAGATAAGGATAAGAATAAAAATTCTTGAACACGCCAAATAAGGCGTGTTTTTTTTACTAAAGATAATATCTACCAATTCTAATTTGGGGATTTCACTTATGTATCGTAACTATTGTACAATTAGAATAAGTGAAAAAATCAAGAAGGTGAAAAAAGATGTATGATATTACAATTATCGGTTCAGGTGTAAGTAGCATTTTTTTAGCATATACATTATTACAATCAAATCAAAAAGTATTAATACTTGAAAAAGGAAAATCATTAGAGGAAAGAGCCTGTGCAACAGACAAAGGCGGTATATGCAATTGTAATGTTTGTGGTAAATATTATGGCTTTGCAGGACTCGGTAAATCAGAAGGCAAATTTAACTATTCATGTGATTTTGGAGGAGAATTAGCTCAAAAGGTAGGCAGAGAAAATCTTGAGCAATTAATGGAAGAGGTTGACGATCTATTATGCCTTTTTGGGGGTGGTTCTGTACAAAAATATTCGACTGTAAATGAAAATTTGGCTAAAAAAGCCGAGGATTGCAATTTACATATGTTAACAACTGAAGTTAGACATCTCGGTACGCACCTTTCAACAGAAATATTCGAACGACTATATCACGAATTATCTAGTATGATTGATATTCGCTTTGAAGTTGATGTTCTAGATATTAAAAAGGAGAACAATCGATTCTATTTAAATACTAACTTAGAAAAATTCGAATCTAAAAACGTAGTATTTGCAACAGGCAGATCCGGAACAGAATGGTTAAATGACCAGTGTACATCACTCGGAGTTAAACAAGGTAGAACTCGTTTAGATTTAGGAATTAGAGTCGAAATGAAAGAACAACAGCTTCGTTCAATTTTACAAGATACATTTGAAACGAAACTCGCTTTTGAATATGAGGAATTAATTTCAACTACATATTGTATGAATCCAAAAGGTAGAATCGTTCGAAAGTTTCAAGAAGGATTAGTTATGCCTGATGGACAAAATTTTAAAGAAAAAGAATCAGGAACAACTAATTTAAATTTCACGTTATTCACACCACAATATTTTCCATCACTGAAAGAAGCAAATCTTTACGCTAGTAAAATTATAGGAAAAATAAATAACGGCATAGATCGTATCGTCGTTCAACGATTAGGTGATTTACTAAACGGTGAGCCTACTACTAATGTCAAAATGAAAAAAAACAGTATAAAGCCAACATTAGATGCCGATTGCGGTGACCTTAAAAATGAAGTTCCTTATTTATATTTGAATATTTTACAAGGATTTTTGCACCAATTGGAAGAATTTATTGGAGAGACAATTGATGAGGATACACTTCTATACGGAATGGATGGAAAGTTTTATTCACCGATTATAGAAACTAATTCAAACTTTCAAACGAGTATTGAAGGATTATTTGTCATTGGAGATTGCTCTGGAGTTACACACTCGTTATCCCAAGCAGCGGCTAGTGGGATTTATTTAGGTAAGGTTTTGGCATATAAGGATCAATATTGTTTTAGCTAGATTTTACAAAAATTCACATTGTGGGTGATTAGATGAAAAATAGAATTCATTTATATTTAATTAGACATGGTGAAACTTATTTAAATCGTTATAAAAGAATGCAAGGATGGGCCGACAGTCCATTAACAGAAGAAGGAAAACTAGTAGCCATTGAATGTGGAAATAGATTATCAGATATCCAGTTTGACCGTGTATATACTAGCGATTCTGGTAGAACTGTTGAAACGGCAGAACTAATCTTACAGAAAAACAGTTACGAAATTCCTGTAATTAGAAAAACAAAAGCCTTCCGAGAATCCTTTTTTGGTAGTTTTGAAGGAGAATTCTCAGCAGTTGCCTTAGGTAAAGTCGCAAATGATCACGGTTATACTTCCTTTAGAGAACTATTAAGAAATCGGTCTCTAGAAGATATTACAAATTTTATAAAAGAATCTGATCCATACCATCATGCCGAGAGTTACTCCGAGCTATGGGATCGAATTGAAAAAGGGCTAAATGAACTAATTATCGAAAATAATAAAAACGATGAGAATGTATTAATTGTCACTCATGGCAATACGATTCGTAATATAGTTACAAAATTTTCAGAGGAATTTAATATTGAACTAGAAATAAAAAACGCTAGTATCACAATCTTGGAATACTCATCTGATACTTATAAGGTGATTTCATTTAATCAATGAAATTGCATAAATCATAATAAGATAAAATAAACAAAAAAGAGAAGGATTACAACCTTCTCTTTGTCACCCTCTTGAAAAACAACCTTGTCAATTAATTGCTAAATTTTCGTAAAGGGAGTAAAGTGATTTTGATTTCCACTACGGGATGCTCGCTTTCCATGGGGCGAGATTCTTTCGCCTCCTCGGTAAGCCTGCGGGGTCTTTAGTCTTCCCGCTTATCCCATAGGAGTCGAGTTTCCCTCCATTCCAATCAACTAATTCATCAAAAAAGTTTGCGATAAAAACCTAATCAAAAATCCTTTACTTAGTGTAACATAACAGATATGATCAGTTTGTAAGTCAATTGAGTTGAAAATCAACTTATAAACTAATCATTAGAACTATAAATCAAAATTGGCTACTAATATTTTTTATTTCCGAAAAAACAATTACGATAGTTTGTTGGTATATTA
>Ga0268255_10001996_pt1 | contig 11060 bp, 10 predicted proteins | sample AgamicOrMarz_FD_200256 | JGI IMG/M metagenome (GOLD analysis project Ga0268255, IMG submission 200256) | Agave microbial communities from Guanajuato, Mexico - Or.Ma.rz (v2) (version 3) | ecosystem: Host-associated > Plants > Phyllosphere > Phylloplane/Leaf | place: Guanajuato, Mexico...
AATGAACATCAATTATTGGACGTGGCGGACCTGGTCCAAAACCTTTCTACTTGTATGTTTTGTGTTACTTATTCTTGTATTAATTCCTGGGATTGGAAATGAAAGAAATGGTTCTCGAAGTTGGATTGGTGTAGGAGCCTTTTCAATCCAGCCTTCGGAATTTATGAAACTGGCAATGATTGCTTTTTTGGCTAAGTATCTTTCCGAACGGCAAAAGTTGATTACTTCGTTTAAGAAGGGGCTTATTCCTTCATTAGGTCTTGCTTTTTTAGCCTTTTCAATGATCATGCTTCAACCGGATTTAGGCACAGGCACGGTGATGATGGGAACCTGTGTTGTAATGATTTTTATTGCAGGTGCTCGTGTAAGTCATTTTGCCTTTCTGGGACTGTTAGGAGTCGCTGGATTTATTGGTCTTATTGCCTCCGCTCCATACCGAATTAAACGGATCACATCTTTTTTGGATCCATGGTCGGATCCGTTAGTAACAGGATTTCAAATTATTCAATCACTCTATGCGATTGGTCCTGGCGGATTGTTTGGGCTCGGACTAGGCGAGAGCAGGCAGAAGTTTTTCTACCTGCCTGAACCTCAGACAGACTTTATCTTTGCGATTCTTTCTGAAGAACTAGGCTTTATTGGTGGTTCATTCATATTACTTTTGTTTGCACTGTTGTTATGGAGAGGGATTCGAATCGCATTAGGTGCACCGGATTTATATGGCAGTTTTCTAGCAGTAGGAATCATCGCCATGGTAGCAATTCAGGTTATGATTAATATTGGTGTTGTTACAGGTCTAATGCCTGTTACAGGCATTACCTTGCCATTTTTAAGCTATGGAGGTTCTAGTTTGACCTTGATGTTAATGGCGATTGGTGTTCTCCTAAATATCAGCAGGTATTCGAGATTATGAACCTTCACCCTGTTTAGCGGCAGGGTTCTTTTTATTTTAGCTATGTTAATAAAGCTCCATATGTTTTTACCACTATGTTGATTGGAGCGTAAGGCACGAAGACTCCTGCGGGAGGACGGGGCTGGGGAGACCCCACAGGCGCTTGCGCCGAGGAGGCTCCCCGGACCGCCCGCGAACCGCACGTGCCTGGAGCGGAAATCAACTTACAAGTCCAACAGATCCTTTATTTTAATATAATCAAATCATATCTTTACAATTAGATAACATTCTTTTTTCATTTGCGTTATTTCGATTGTTTTTATAGTAAGATAGGGTAGGCATTAGGTGTTAAATAGTTAATGAGGTGGAAAAAATGAAAATAGTTGTTAGTGGTGGAGGGACTGGCGGGCATATCTATCCTGCTCTCGCACTCATTCGTGAAATACAAAAACAGAACAAAGAGGCACAATTCTTATACATAGGAACAACTAATGGCTTGGAAAGCAAATTAGTTCCGAGGGAAAATATTGATTTCAAAGCGATTCATATTACAGGTTTTAAGAGAAAACTATCCTTTGAAAATGTAAAAACGGTACTCCGCTTCCTAAAAGGTGTGAAAGACAGTAAAAGAATGTTAAAGGAATTCAGACCAGACATTGTCATCGGGACAGGAGGGTATGTTTGCGGGCCAGTTGTGTATGCAGCATCTAAGCTTGGCATCCCTACGATCATTCACGAACAAAATAGTGTTCCGGGCTTAACAAATAAATTTTTAAGCCGATATGTAAACAAGATTGCCATTTGTTTTGACGAGGCAAAAGAGTACTTTCCAGCACAGAAAACAGTTTTTACAGGGAATCCTCGTGCATCTGAAGTAATTGGCAAGGACGGGATCCAAGGTCGTCTTGCTGCTGGGCTTAGTGCAACCATGCCAGTGGTTTTAATCTTCGGTGGCAGTCGTGGTGCAAGGCCGATAAATGAGGCAGTGGTTAAGGCATTCGCTGATTTGGCGGAGAAACCATATCAAGTGCTTTATATTACGGGAGACGTCCATTATGAGGATGTCAAAAAGGAAGTTGACTTAATTGGAAACCCTAAAAATGTAGTCATTAAACCGTTTATTCATAATATGCCAGAAGTACTTGCCGGGGTAGATTTAGTGGTATCGAGAGCAGGAGCGACGACACTTGCAGAAATAACCTCACTTGGTATCCCAAGCATCTTAGTCCCAAGTCCATATGTAACAAATAATCATCAAGAGAAAAACGCTCGGTCATTAAGTGACCATGGTGCTGCAGAACTATTATTAGAAAAGGACTTAAACAATAATAGTCTTGTGAATCATATTGATCGCATTCTTTTAAATAATGATAAATTAAAAGAAATGAAAGTAAAGGCTAAAAAAATGGGTGTTCCGGATTCAGCTTCAAGACTTTATTCCTTAATGCAAGAACTGGTAAACGCAATTCAAAAGTAGCCCAATAAGATTTTTAGCATAAACTGATTTAAATGCTTCTAGGAAAGTAAGGGTGGTAATTATGGACGGAATCTTAAATGAGTTAGTAGCTTTAAATATCGGAAAGGTTAAGGAAAATGAACCATTAGCCAATCATACAACGATGAAAATAGGGGGTCCTGCGGACCTTTTTATTGAACCGTCTTCGGTTGAAAATTTAAAAACCGTCATGACTGTGATAGAAAAACATGGATTACCATGGCGAGCGATTGGCCGTGGGTCGAACCTGTTAGTGTCAGATAAGGGGATTGAAGGGGCTGTTATCAAGCTTAGTTCTGGAATGGATCACCTTGAGATTAACGAGACAAGTATTACTGTTGGCGGTGGTCATTCACTTGTCAGTTTATCAACACTTATAAGCAAACAGGGTCTCGCAGGACTGGAGTTTGCTAGTGGGATTCCTGGCTCAGTTGGTGGGGCTGTATATATGAACGCAGGAGCCCATGGTTCAGATATTAGTAAAATTGTAACCAAAGCACATATTTTATTTGATGATGGAAAAATGGAATGGCTCTCAAATCAAGAAATGGGGTTCTCCTATAGGACTTCAGTGCTGCAAAAAACTCGCCCCGGAATAGTGGTGGAAGCTGTTTTTGACCTTGTGAAAGGTGATCGAGCAGCCATTGTGGCGCAAATGCAAAAAAACAAAGATTATCGAAAAGAGACCCAGCCATGGAATTTTCCGTGTGCTGGAAGTATTTTTAGAAATCCACTCCCGAATTACGCGGGAAAATTAATTGAAACCGCTGGGTTAAAGGGATTTAGTATTGGCGGTGCAAAGATTTCGGAAATGCATGGGAATTTTATTGTAAATGCTGGAGGTGCCACTGCAGAGAATGTGCTGGCATTGATTCAACATGTCAAGGATACCATCTTTAGCTTATATGAAGTAAAAATGGAAACAGAGGTTGAAATAATCGGTAGAAAGTAAGAATAATGGAAGGATTTATACTAAATTTCCAAAGAAATTATCCTTACTTTTCTTGTAAGAAATGTCGTCCGAATGACAAATATTGTGTTATAATTACTGATAATATTATAGGTGCAACTTCGAAAAAGTTAGTGACGGCATGGTTTTTCGTGCCGTTGTTTCTCTTTTCGAGGTAACACTATCGAATGTTGGACAGGCTTAGTCTACTTATGTTAGAGCAGCTGCTTTTTATGTGGAGGAATTTTAAATGGAAAAAGGTAAAATTGTAGCTCTCGAGGACCGTATTCCTAAGCTAAAGGAGCAAAGAAGACGAAAAGCAAACAGACGCCTTGTACTTCTGTTAATTCTGTTTTTTACAATGATAGTAGTTATCGCCTATTCACAATCACCCTTAAGCCATGTAAAGACGATAACGATAAAAGGAAATGGTGTGTATTCTGATACGGAATTGATCAGTCAGAGCGGCCTTTCGAAAAATACGAATATTTGGAAAATAAAAAAGGATGAAATGGCATCGAAAATAAAGCGTCTATCTGAGATAAAGACAGTTACCATCAAGACTCACTGGCCTAATACAGTGGTCATCCAAGTAAAAGAACATAAAAGAATTGCTTATCTTAAAAAAGCAAATAAATTCTTACCAATTATGGAAAATGGGAAAATAGTGAACGAAAAAGCAGCAGAGAAAATTCCTGTAAATTCTCCAATTTTATTTGAGTTTAAAGAGGGGGCAGCCCTCAATAAAATGGTGAAAGAGTTAGGGAAACTTCCGAGTGAAATATCCAACTCTATCTCTGAAATCCATTATACTCCGAAAAAAACTGATCAATATCATATTTCCTTATTTATGAATGATGGATTTGAGGTTAGTGCCACATTAAGAAGCTTTTCTGAAAAAATGGTACATTATCCATCAATTATCTCTCAAATTGATCCCAAGAAAAAGGGAATTATTGACCTAGAAGTAGGAACGTATTTTAAGGCCTTTGAAACCGAAGTGGAGGAAAAAGAAGTTGAGCAAGATAAGGGTGAAGGGTAAGCATGTTGTTTTGTCCCTGGTCTGCCTTGTATTGGGATTTATGTTGGCCTTTTCCTATCATTTAACACAAATGGAAATGAATAAAGGGAAACCTAAAGTGTCTGATAAACAGTGGGAACAGACACTTGCACTACGAAACCAATTAATTGCTGAAGAAAAGAGCAATCGTGAATTGCAAAAGGAATTAAATCAAAAACAAGAGTTGGTCCTTAAAAATGAGAAAAACCTCTCGAAAGAAGCAGAGGTTTATGAGAATCTTGCTGAGAATGCTGAGAAATATCGGATGTTCTTGGGGAAGGTGAAGGTTAAGGGTAAAGGTGTAAAGATTACTCTTACAGACGGTGCTTATGACCCGAAAGAGGATAATATTAATAATTATCTTGTTCATGAACACCATGTCTTTAAAGTGGTTAATGAGCTTTATATATCGGGGGCAGCAGCAGTTGCCATAAATGGACAAAGGCTGACTAGCCATTCTTATATTATTTGTAATGGACCTGTTATTACGGTAGATGGAATTGAGCATCCAGCCCCCTTCATAATTTCAGCAATTGGTGATCCTGATGTTCTTTCATCTTCAATTAACCTAGTGGGAGGGGTAAAAGATCAGTTAGTAAATGATAACATTGTTTTTTCTTTGGAAAGAGATGATGAAATGGTACTCGATCCAATCCTAGGTAGTTAGTAATGAAGTAATGTCCACGGTATGATAATTTAAAAGGTTAGGTGAAAAAAGTGGACAATAAAAAAATAAATGTAAGTTTTACATTGATCGCAGTATTAGTGGGATTCATGATAGCGATCCAATTTCAAACAGTCAAAAAACCTGCTGAACGTGATACTCGCGATGTTTGGCAACTTCGTGAAGCAATACTGAAAGAAAAAGAACTACAATCCAACTTATTAAGTGAAATTCGTTCAAATGAGGAAAAACTAGCAGCCTATGAATCTAAACGAAAACAAAGCAAGGAACAAGCCTTAAGTAATACATTAAAGGAATTAAAGCTTGAAGCAGGACTGACAGAAATTACTGTTCCTGGTATTAAATTAAAGATTGAACCAGTAATCGAAGAAATTAAGACCGGTACTCCTGTTAATAGAGTTATTCCACCTGAACTTCTAACTAGATTGCTAAACGAATTAAATATGTACGAAGCGAAATATGTAGCAATTGATGGGAAGAGAATTATTAATACCACTGTGATTCGCGACATCAATATGGAAACAAAAATTGATGGGCATACCATTGAAAGGCTGCCAATAGAAGTTGTTGTTGGTGTAGATGATAACTCTACAGCTGAAAAATTATATAATCGGATGAAAGTATCAAAAGCCACGGAAGAATTTTTTATTGAAAATCTAAGACTTTCGATTTCAAAACCAATTCCGAACTTAACGGTACCAGCCTACGATGATTCCATACGCATCCGCTACATGGAACCGACAAAAGAAGGAGGCGATTCTTAATGTGGCTTCCATTCATAGGATTAATAATTGGGATTATTTTGGGACTACTAACAGAAATACGCATTCCTGAAGAATATTCCAATTATTTGTCGATTGCTGTCTTAGCGGCATTCGACACTCTTTTCGGTGGGATCAGGGCATACCTGCAAAATATATATGATGAAAAAGTGTTTGTATCAGGGTTTTTCTTTAATATTATACTTGCTGCAAGTTTAGCTTTTCTCGGTGTTAATCTTGGTGTAGACTTATATTTAGCGGCAGTTTTCGCGTTTGGTGTCAGATTGTTTCAGAATATTGCCGTAATAAGGCGAATATTATTGACAAAATGGTCAACGAACAGAGAAAAAGTAGAAAAAAATTGAATTTTTTTAAAGGGAATCATTTAGTTGTGACGAATAATTTTATATGATATGAATATTGAACTTTTATTGGACAAAAAAATATAGTTGTTGTTCAACTTAAGGAAATCTAAAGGAGGTGCCAAAGAATGAACAGCAATGAAATATATGTTAGTCTTGACATCGGTACATCCAGTGTAAAAGTAATCATTGGTGAAATGGTCAATGACTCGGGTAAAGACTCATTAAATATAATTGGTGTTGGAAATGTAAAATCTGAAGGATTACGTAAAGGTTCTATTGTTGATATGGACGACACCGTTCATTCGATTAGAAGGGCGATAGAGCAGGCAGAAAGAATGATTGGGATGGAAATCAGGGATGTGGTGGTTGGCATTTCAGGTAACAATGTCATGCTTCAACATTGTCATGGTATTGTAGCTGTTTCCAGCCAAAATAGAGAGATTACGAATGAAGACGTCCTTCGTGTCATCGAAGCATCACACGTTGGTTCAATCCCGCCTGAAAGAGAAAACATCGGAGTTATTCGAAAACAATTTATCCTTGATGGTAAAGATGAAATTAACGACCCCCGCGGTATGATAGGTGTTCGTTTGGAAATGGATGGTACACTAATTACTGGCTCCAAATCGATTATCATTAATACCCTTCGATGTGTGGAACGTGCCGGACTCGAAATAGTGGATATTGTTCTACAGCCATTGGCAGCAGGTGATTATGCACTGTCAAAAGATGAGAAAAACCTCGGTGTTGCTCTTATCGATCTTGGTGGCGGCTCAACAACAATAGCTGTTTTTGAAGAAGGATTTATCACACAAACTAGTGTTATGCCTGTTGGTGGAGACTATATTACAAAAGATATATCTGTAGGGTTACGGACTTCAACAGAAGATGCAGAAAAAATAAAAATAAAACATGGACATGCATTCTATGACGAAGCGTCAGAAGATGAAGTGTTCAGTGTACCAATCATTGGCAGTGATCAACATCAACAATTTAATCAGCTGGAAATTTCAGATATTATTGAAGCAAGAATGGAAGAGATTTTTGAACTAGTATTACATGAAATGAAACGCTTAGGATATAGTGATCTACCAGGCGGTTATGTATTAACTGGCGGTATTGCAAATATGCAAGGTGTACTTGAACTTGCTCAGGTTATATTACAAAATAGAGTCCGCATTGCAGTGCCAGACTATATTGGTGTAAGGGAACCACAATATACTACAGCGGTTGGTTTAATTAAATATGCTTACAAGAATGCTAGATTACCAGGTGGACACGTTGGTTCTTCAACCATTTCTGAACCTGCCGAAAAGAGAGTACCTAAACAACAACAACAACCTAAACAACCAAAAGCAGAAAAACATCCGGAAGAAAAGATGTCATCAAAAGTAAAAAAATTCCTTGGTTACTTTTTCGAATAGGCTAATCGAAAAAGTACCGACGAATTAGGAGGATTGTCATGTTAGAATTTGATACAAATTTAGATTCTCTTGCAACTATAAAAGTAATCGGTGTCGGCGGCGGTGGCAATAACGCGGTAAATCGAATGATTGAACATGGCGTTCAGGGAGTAGAATTTATCGCTGTTAATACTGATGCTCAAGCACTAAATCTTTCCAAAGCAGAAGTTAAGATGCAAATTGGTGCTAAACTTACCCGTGGACTAGGAGCAGGTGCTAATCCAGACGTTGGAAAGAAAGCGGCCGAAGAAAGTAAAGAGCAATTGGAGGCAGCATTAAGTGGTGCGGACATGGTATTTGTAACTGCAGGAATGGGCGGAGGAACAGGTACTGGTGCAGCACCTGTTATTGCTCAAATTGCCCGTGACCTAGGTGCATTGACAGTTGGTGTAGTAACTCGTCCGTTCACATTTGAAGGAAAAAAACGCTCCGGACAAGCTTCAGGTGGAATTGGTGCAATGAAAGATGCGGTTGATACACTTATTGTGATTCCTAATGATCGTCTCCTTGAAATTGTTGATAAAAGCACCCCAATGCTGGAAGCGTTCCGTGAAGCAGATAATGTTCTTCGTCAGGGTGTACAGGGTATATCAGATTTAATTGCTGTACCAGGTCTTATTAACTTGGACTTTGCTGATGTTAAAACAATCATGTCTAATAAAGGGTCTGCTTTAATGGGTATTGGTGTTTCCGCTGGTGAAAATCGTGCCGCAGAAGCTGCTAAGAAAGCAATTAGTTCTCCATTATTAGAAACATCTATTGATGGAGCACAAGGGGTGCTAATGAACATTACAGGCGGTACAAACTTAAGTCTTTATGAAGTTCAAGAGGCCGCTGATATCGTAGCAACCGCTTCTGATCAGGAAGTAAATATGATTTTTGGTTCTGTTATTAATGAGTCATTAAAAGATGAAATTATCGTTACTGTCATTGCTACTGGGTTTAAAGAAGAAACCTTGCAGCCAAAAGCTACTCGTCCTACTTTTGGTCAGGCTAAACCACAGATGGGTAATGTTAAAAGAGAACAGCCAAAACGCGAAGAGGTTCAGCAAGAGCCTGTCCGCCATACCCAAGTTTCCCAAGAAGAAACATTAGATATTCCAACCTTCTTACGGAACCGTAATCGTAGAAGGTAATTTAATAAATGAAATTCAAGAGACACGACCTGTTTTTGGTCGTGTCTTTTTTATTTAGGCTAATTAAAAATGTATTGTTGATATTATTGGCACCTGTTGATTGGAGCGGAAATTAACAGCCCGGTATTATTAATGACAAAATTTATATGACAAAATACGTTGTGAATAGTGGAAATTTTTGTTTATTTGATTACAGAAAGTGACACACTTCAGCCATGCAAGTACGATATACTTTTTCGTAAACAGAAAGGAAAAGCTGATAAATTTTTAGAGAGGAAGCTGGTAACTATTTATTTAGATGTAATCTGGGCTCTAAATTTATTATTTGATAGTCTGCTTCTATATTTAACAGCTATTTTTCTAAAAAGGGAGATTAAAATAGGGAGACTAGCCGCTGGTGGATTTATTGGTTCATTGATAATTTTATTATCATTTACGCCATTAAATGTCTATACAAGCCATCCCATATCAAAATTCTTATGCTCAATCCTAATGGTGTTAATAACGTTTGGATATAAGCGGATGACTTTTTTCTTTAAGGCGTTAATGACACTTTATGTGTCCACCTTCTTAATCGGAGGGGCATTAATGGGGGCCCATTACTTTGTACAGTATGATTCTGAATTAACAACCAAGGTCCTCGTGTCCAGTACAAAAGGGTTTGGCGATCCGATAAGTTGGATATTCGTTCTAATTGGATTTCCTGTCGCTTGGCACTTCTCAAGAAAAAATGTTGAAAGCATGGAGATGACAAAAATTCAATTTGATCAAATTGTTAAAGTCAGAGTCAATATAAATAACGAAACCCTTATCTTTAAAGGATTAGTGGATAGCGGGAATCAACTTTATGATCCATTGTCAAAGCAACCTGTGATGTTTGTCTCCATTAAAAACATTCAAGATACGATCCCAGAATCAATAAAGAAACTTGCTGATGATCCAGAATTACTTATCAATGGCAGTGAAGACCTTCCTGTGGAGTGGCAAAATAGGATCCGAATTGTTCCTACTCGCGTGATTGGACAAGAGCATCAACTAATAATTGCTGTAAAACCTGAAAGCATTTTTATTGAACATAAAGAAACTCAATATCTATGTGAAAAAGGTCTTGTTTCCTTTACAACAAAGCAGCTCTCAAGCGAAGATGCATTTCAATGTATTGTTCATCCAAAGATGCTCACAGGTCCTAAGCAGCAAATAAAAACCATTAAGGTGAGTTAGTATTACTATACTCAGAAAAACATATTTTAGAAGGAGGAACACACATGAAAAAATGGAGGATTCGCCTATCCTACTACTGGTATAAACTATTAATGAAATTGGGTTTAAAAACAGATGAAGTTTATTATATTGGTGGTAGTGAGGCCTTACCGCCTCCTTTAAGCAAAGATGAAGAAGAGATGCTGCTAAAAAAATTACCTGGTGGTGATAAAGCAGCAAGGTCAATATTAATTGAACGAAACCTTCGTCTTGTTGTATACATTGCTAGAAAATTCGAGAATACCGGGATTAATATCGAAGATTTAATTAGTATCGGAACTATCGGATTAATTAAAGCGGTCAATACCTTTAATCCCGAGAAAAAAATTAAACTTGCTACATATGCCTCACGATGCATCGAAAATGAGATTCTCATGTACTTAAGGCGCAATAATAAAATCAGGTCAGAAGTATCCTTTGATGAACCCTTAAATATTGATTGGGATGGGAATGAACTATTATTATCTGACGTTCTAGGAACGGATGATGATATTATTACAAAGGATCTAGAAGCGAACGTGGACCGAAAGCTCCTGACAAAAGCACTTCATCAACTGACTGACCGTGAAAAACAAATTATGGAACTCCGGTTTGGTCTTACAAATGGAGAAGAAAAAACCCAAAAAGACGTAGCTGACATGCTAGGAATATCCCAATCATATATTTCCCGCTTAGAAAAAAGAATTATAAAAAGGCTTCGAAAAGAATTTAATAAAATGGTGTAAAGAAGAAAAAATTTTTTCCATTAAAAAACCTATGATTTTCGTGACTTAATTGCATTTTTCGACAAATGTGCACTTGTCCACCATCGTGGATAAGTGCATATTTTTCCTTCTCAAGGAGATACTGTTTTTTGTACAGCAACTCCTGTGAGGAGGGAAAAGGATTGACTCGAAATAAAGTTGAAATTTGCGGTGTGGACACAGCAAAACTTCCTGTCTTAAAAAACGAAGAAATGAGAATACTCTTCAAGCAAATGCAAGAGGGCGATATT
>Ga0268255_10001997_pt1 | contig 11053 bp, 8 predicted proteins | sample AgamicOrMarz_FD_200256 | JGI IMG/M metagenome (GOLD analysis project Ga0268255, IMG submission 200256) | Agave microbial communities from Guanajuato, Mexico - Or.Ma.rz (v2) (version 3) | ecosystem: Host-associated > Plants > Phyllosphere > Phylloplane/Leaf | place: Guanajuato, Mexico | collected...
AAGGGAAACCAGTAGGTAAAATCGATAGCAATGTTCAGATGTGTGAAGCCTGTCACGGCAGATTTACCTATTCCTATAAGTCATTAGCCGAGGAGAGTGGTGGATATAATGTCCTCCACTACCGGCAAGAAAGTACTGCCATTGGAAATATATCAGAAACTGAAGAAGTAAAAAATGGGGTTACAAATAAGGTATTACAAGTTGATGATTATAACTTGTGTTTTACTTGCCATAATAGTGAAAAACAAACTAAAGATGGCACAAAAGATATTTTAACCTACTATAGTAATAGCAGCTCCCAGCATAAATTGACTGCGTTGGACGGGAGTAAACTAAATGGTTCGCTCCCATGCTCAGAATGCCATGATACGCACGCTTCTAAAAATATACTTTTATTGAAAGATAAACTAGGCCATGAAATTCAGCAGGTATTTTCTTTAACTAAAATAGAGGATTGGACGGATCAAAAGAAAAGAGAGTATTGTTTAACTTGCCACAACGGTAAAACGAGTCTTTTCGGTATAACAGGAAAAGCCATTTTTGATGAAAATGGACAATCACTGATTACTACAAGCGATTCAGTAAAGGCGGGCCATTCTAAGGATGGTACACAGGTTTGCTCAGAGTGTCATAGCCAAAGCAAGTCATTTACAGAAGCTGTGCATTCACCAATAACTACTCCATAGAAAAATCGAGAGGTTTCCGACCTCCCGATTTTTCTATATATGATAACCTAGGTATAAATAAAATGCCTCAACAATTGATAAAACGGAAAAGGTAGGCTTCTGTAGGAAAAAGCCTCCTAGTATTCCAAATGAATCTTCGAAGGGTTTTTTGAACAAATCTATTTCCCCTTCAACCATTTTTCCAACCCATCAACCTTCTTCCACAAATGCAAATGCATATCCGCATAAACAATCGCTTCGTTTTCATCCCCAACACCATAAAAATCAGGAGGGTAGGCAGGCAATCGTTTTTTGCCGGTTAAATAAGGAAGCACAAACTTGTTTTCCTTTTTAGCACCTTTCAAGAGCATCTCGGCTTTAGCTGTAAAACCATGCTCACATAACTCCAATAATAGCCGGTTATATAGGTTCTGAGCAGTCGTCTCTTCATATTCTTCAAGAATACCATGAGCCTTTTTAAACTCACCCAAATCCATATAAGCAACAAATAAGGAGAAACGCACACCTTGGTTATCCATTGGATTTAATTCAAGCAATTCTTCGTATTGGCGGGCTGCCTCTGCTATTTTACCCAGAACCGAAAGGGCCTCGGCATAATGAAGTTTTGCCCGCATAAATGGTCTTGTTTCAAGCAATCCCCAAAAATAACCCTTGTTCTCCTTGAAAAAGTTCTTTCCTAGATCTTGCTCGCCGGCTTGGATTCCTTTTTCATATAACAATATCGCTTCCTCTAAGCTCTTTGTTTTTTCAGCAAGAATGACGTAGGCATCCACACAATTCGGATTCAGCTTTAAAGCTTCTTCCGCGAATTTATACCGCTGTTTACCATCAGATTGAAAAGCGTCATAAATCAAGTTGCGTGCACGTTCTTCATCACGCTTCGATACCTTCCGTGAGGTGTTTTTCTTTGCGCGCTTTTCTGCAGCACTTGGAAGTGTCTTAACAGTAGAGGTGCTATCCGTTTTCTTCGCATCTTGAGCCGCCTTATTTGCAGGGAATTCTATCACAGGTGCTATTTGAACGAGAGGTGTCTCGATCGTATCATCTTCCCCATAAAGGATCCCGATTAACTCGGCCAGTTCCTCTGCTAATTCAAATTCTAAATCAGATACAACCGAGGAAATACTTCCGGCGGAAACTCCATATTGTCTAGCTAGATCCTTTTGAGTAAATTGTTCTATTGGTGCAACCATTGCCAATAAATAATGAAGAGCGGCTACATATATTTTTGGATTTTGGATTCGCTTTTGTTTTTTTTGACAAAAATGATGCCAAAGAATCAAGCCAGTATCTAAGACTTGTGGCGGCAGTTGCATTTGCAGCTTGTCCTTAAAAAGATCTGCTACTTCCTTGTAAATAGGAGCGGGCCAATCCATTTGATCGACTTCCACTAAACCGCCAACCATTGGCAGCTCGCTTAGCACCAACATAAATTGATCTGTCAAATACTCTTGAGGTGTGTCGTACTCTTCCTCAAAACTGCAATCCTCGATGTAGGAAATAGCAAGCTCTGGTTTAAGCCCCTCCAGTTCTAATGGTGCCGGGAAAAATACATATTGATGTTCAAATGGGAGCAGAATTCCCGTAAAGAACGAGCCGTCTTTTACTTGTATGGCGTCTGTTAAATTAATGGCCTCGAGTTGTTCGGATGTAAAGCCATCTTCAACGGTCAGCGTGTTATTGTCGACAGATAAAACTTTCCCGGCGATGGTTCTTGCATCCGTCCATGTTTGTAAAATATGTCTTAATTTAGGACGTTTCATTTTTCCGGCTTCGGCACGAATGAATTTTTCAATAATACTTTCCCCATCATCCAACTCTTCAAACAAGGAAAACCATACGGAATGAATCATTTCATAGAATTCCCGTTCTTGGTCTGTTTCGATGTCTAGCATCTGTTCAAGCAGTTCAAAATCCTCAGCTATTTCATGACCGAAGTGATAGTAAGCAAAATGGAGGAACTGTTTTTGCAGCTCTTCTATTTCATTGACAAGCACCTCAGTGATGGAAATGGCGTCATTCGCTCCGCAGCACTTTTTATACTTTTTTCCACTCCCGCAAGGACAAGGTTCATTACGATTTATTTTCTCCATTCGCCTTTGCTCCTTCTCAATAAATTGGCTCCCGTACTGTAGTTAGTTATTTATTTATGTATGAGTTTCTAGTTAAAATCCAGATTGTTCCTATTTAATAGTACCATCTTTGACACAATGAAATATATAAATACTAAGGATATTTAATGGAATTTTATGATTTGTAATGGAGTGATTTATGAAAAATAAAATGGACGAATGGTCAAATTTTGAATTTATTTAGGTTAACACGCTATAATGGATAGGGACTGACTAATTAAAAAAACATAACGGATTAATTTTTATAGAGGTGAAGAAAATGGAATTAGCAGAAATTCGGAATGAACTTGAGAAAACAGCTAAGACATTAGCGGACTTTAGGGGGTCTCTTTGACCTTGAAAATAAAGAAGCCAGAATTGCCGAGCTAGATGATGAAATGCTTCATCCTGATTTTTGGAATAATCAAGAAAAGGCGCAAGCCGTTATCAGCGAGGCAAATGGTTTAAAAGATCAAGTGAACGAGTTCATGGAGTTAAATGACTCCTATGAGAATCTCGAACTAACTTACGAACTTGTCAAAGAAGAAAATGATGAGGAATTAAGGGGAGAGCTCGAAGAAGAGCTGGAACAATTAACAAGCCGTTTAAGCCAGTTTGAACTTCAGCTCCTTTTAAGTGAGGAATATGATAAAAATAATGCCATTCTTGAGCTGCATCCTGGGGCCGGCGGGACAGAATCACAGGACTGGGGCTCGATGCTGCTGCGGATGTATACCCGCTGGGCGGAGAAGAAGGGCTTTAAAGTGGAAACACTTGACTATCTCCCCGGTGATGAAGCAGGGATCAAGAGTGTCACATTGTCGATTAAAGGCCATAATGCTTATGGCTATTTGAAAGCAGAAAAAGGGGTTCACCGGCTTGTTCGGATTTCGCCATTTGACGCTTCAGGGCGACGTCATACCTCGTTTGTTTCCTGTGAAGTCATGCCTGAATTTAATGAAGAAATTCAGGTAGAAGTCCGAACGGAGGATTTAAAAATTGATACGTACCGTGCAACGGGTGCAGGTGGACAGCATATCAATACAACAGATTCGGCGGTCCGGATTACCCACCTTCCAACAGGAGTTGTCGTTACCTGCCAATCGGAACGTTCACAGATTAAAAACCGTGAGTCGGCGATGAAAATGTTAAAAGCGAAGCTGTATCAACGGGAAATTGAGCGTCAGGAGCAAGAACTTTTGGAAATCCGCGGCGAACAGAAGGAAATTGGCTGGGGAAGCCAAATCCGTTCCTATGTCTTCCATCCTTATTCCATGGTAAAAGACCATCGGACGAATACGGAAAGTGGAAATGTTCAAGCGGTTATGGACGGGGATTTAGATCAATTCATTAATGCTTATTTGCGTTCACGAATTTCATAATTATGAAAAAGCCTTTGCCGATTTGCTCAGCAAAGGCTTTTTTGCCGGTAAATAGTTGGTATCCGCCAGAAACCGGACCATCCGCCAGTAAAGTAGCCGGGAAACTCCAGGAACTATGCTCAAAATGAATATTAAATCTAATATCTCTCATGAAAACACAAATAAAGGCAAAAGCTACAACTAGCTAATGAAATTCACCACAAAGAGTTTCACTTTATTACCACTTTACCACGTTAACTTAATGCCATTTACACCAATATTTATGAAATGCTATACTCACTTTCGGATTTAGATAGAAAATAGAGGAGAATCTGTTGTATGAACGTATTTAATAACCTAACACAAACCTATCCGAAACTGAGAGTGGCGTTTGAATATATTCTCGTGTTAATAGGAGCGGCAATCATTGCCATAACCTTTAATGTGTTTTTGCTCCCAAACCAAGTCGCTTCAGGCGGAGTAAGCGGAATTAGTACCATTTTAAAGGGCGTATTTGGATGGGAACCAGCCTATGTTCAATGGGCCTTTAATATTCCGTTATTTATTGCTGGTGTTTCCTTTTTAGGAAAACAATTCGGAGTGAAAACTCTTGCCGGAACCATCTTTCTTCCATTTGTTGTTTTTCTGACGAAACATCTTGAACCTTGGACACATGATGCCCTTCTTGGAGCATTATTTGGAGGAATAGGCGTAGGACTTGGGCTTGGAATTGTTTTCCGAGGAAATGGCTCCACTGGCGGCACCGATGTAGCAGCTCAAATCATCAATAAATATACTGGTTTTACCCTTGGCAGATGCGTTGTCATTATCGATGGGTTGATTGTTCTTACAGCTGCGGCTGTCTTTGATATTGAAAAAGGATTGTATGCGTTAATTGCCCTATTTGTGACAAGTAAAACGATCGACCTTGTTCAGGTAGGCTTTAACGGGTCAAAAATGGCTATGATCATTACGAATAACCAGGATGAAGTTCGAGAGGGAATCTTGAATAAAATTGACCGTGGAGTGACAAAACTATCAGCATATGGTGGTTTTACAGACCATGAACGGCCAGTGCTTATGTGCGTGGTAGATCAAACGGAGTTCACAAAATTGAAACATTTGGTCAAAACCCTTGACCCATCTGCATTCGTGATTGTTATGGACGCTGCTGAGGTGCTTGGTGAAGGTTTCAAACGCGCATAGGATTGGTATAATAGTACATTGATGGAAACATTTACTTAAAAGGGGGTAATGTGATGATGAAGAAATTTTTAACCCTATTACTCGGAACCTCTCTTGTGATGGGACTTGCTGCTTGTGGCGGCGGTGATAACAAGGACACGTCAAAAGATAATGGCGGCGGTACAACGGAAACCTCAAATGCAAGTGATGCCCAAAAGATCTACGATCAAAAGTGCTCTAGCTGTCACGGCGGCGACATGAAGGGTGCGATGGGACCAAACTTAACAAAGGTTGGTTCAAAGTATTCAAAAGATGAAATCTTAGACATTCTTAAAAACGGTAAATCAGGCGGAATGCCTGCAAAAGTGGTAACCGGGGATGATGCTGAAACCATGGCAACATGGCTTGCAGCGAAAAAATAAGGAATATACGAAAACGTTCTGTTACGATAAACAGGGCGTTTTTTATTTGCAAATTTAGATGAATAAGTTGCGAATAGTGAAAATTTTGTCAAGTTTTGTTTTTTGATTGAAAAGAAACTGTAATACAATTACCACATTTTTTAGCGAATTATGATGTTATAATAAAAATACGCGAGATTATGCACATATTGTTTGTTATTTTGGTCCATTGTGTAAAAAATACGAAGATTATTGTCGAATTTTATTCGAACTAACTTCCAATATAGGTGATAATAAATGATCGAATTACAAGATGTATATAAAAAGTATCCGAATGGTGTAACAGCCATAAATGGGATAGATGTCCAAATTAATCAAGGCGAATTTGTCTATGTTGTTGGTCCAAGTGGTGCCGGTAAGTCCACCTTCATTAAAATGATGTATCGTGAAGAAGTACCATCTACAGGAACGATTACGATGAATGGCGTCAACCTTGCCAAATTAAAAATGAAAAAAGTGCCGCTGTTTAGACGGAATTTGGGCGTCGTTTTCCAGGACTTTAAACTCCTTCCATCCCTAACGGTTTATGAAAATGTGGCATTTGCACTTGAGGTAATTGAGGCCCAGCCAAAATTTATCCGCAAGCGAGTAATGGAAGTTCTCGAACTTGTTGGTTTAAAGCATAAAATTAAAATGCTGCCAACAGAGCTGTCCGGTGGTGAACAACAGCGTGTTTCAATTGCCCGCTCGATTGTGAACTCTCCAAAAGTTGTGATTGCGGACGAGCCAACTGGTAACCTTGACCCGGAAACATCATGGGAAATCATGAGGATTTTTGAAGAAATCAATAATCGAGGAACAACTGTTGTGATGGCAACTCATAACAGAGAGATCGTAAATACATTAAAACATCGCGTTATTGCTATTGAAGGCGGCAAGATTGTTCGCGATGAGCAAAGAGGTGACTACGGTTATGAAAATTAGAACAATTGGCCGTCACGCCCGTGAAAGTTTAAAGAGCATTAAGAGGAACGGCTGGATGACTTTTGCATCCATTGGTGCCGTTACCGTTACACTAATCCTAGTCGGTGTCTTTTACGCCATTATGATGAATCTTAACCGAGTGGCCCAAACGATTGAAGAGGACGTAGAAATCCGTGTGCATATCGATGTGGCTGCTAATCAACAAAATCAGCAAACGTTAAAAAATGAGATTGCTAGTATCCCAGAAGTAAAAAGTATCGAATTCTCGCCGAAAACAAAGGAATTAGATAATCTAGTAAAAAATCTTGGTGAGGACGGAAAAGCGTTTAAGCTTTTTGAACAAGATAATCCGCTAAATGATGTCTTTATCGTCAAGACGAAAGACCCTGGTGATACGATGAAAGTGGCGAAGCAGATTGAAAAAGACAACTTTGTCGCAAAGGTTAAATACGGTCAGGGCAAGGTTGAAAAATTATTTAAGTTTATCAATGCAGCTCGAAATGTTGGGATTGTTCTTGTCATTGGCTTATTCTTTACGGCTATTTTCTTAATCTCGAATACGATTAAGATTACGATTATTGCGAGACGAAGAGAAATTAAGATTATGAGATTAGTAGGAGCAACGAATACCTTTATTCGCTGGCCGTTCTTCCTAGAAGGTCTGTGGCTCGGAATTGTTGGTTCCATTTTACCGATTGTACTGATTTCGATTGCCTACTATCGTGCCTATGATTATTTAGGACCTAAGCTTCAAGGGACTTTTATTAAGGTATTGCCATTTGACCCATTTGTCTATCAACTTTCAGGCATATTAATTCTAATGGGCGCCTTAATAGGTGTTTGGGGCAGTGTCATGTCCGTACGTAAGTTTTTAAAAGTTTAATTATTAAGGAAGGACGGCACGCTCTGTCCTTCCTTCAGTTATGAATAAAGATTGTTGATAACGAGTTACCTGTGTAAAGAGAGATGGAGGAACAATCGGATGAGGAAAACAGTAATGAGCCTTGCCGTTACGGCAACGGTTGGGTTTGGAACCATTTTTGGAGGAACATCTGTTATAACAGAAGCTGCATCAATCTCCAGCTTAAAAGGCGAACAAAACAAGATCCAGGAACAACGCTCCGGAATAAATTCTACTATTAATCAAAAAAACAATCAGATTAGTGATTTACAGAATCAGCAGGCAGATGTAAAAAGTGAAATCACAAGAATAGATTATGCTATTACCGACTCAACCAATAAGATTAAAGAAAAAACAGCGAAGCTTGAAAGCACGAAGGCTGAAATTATGAGTCTTCAAGGCCAAATGGAGGTCATCAAAGACCGGATTGAAAAACGGAATGTTTTGTTGAAGGACCGCGCCCGCAGCTATCAAGAAACAGGCGGTATGGTTAACTATATCGATGTTTTAATGGGTTCGGAAAACTTTAGTGACTTTGTTGATCGTGCTAATGCTGTCGTGACGATTATGCAGGCGGACCAGGCCATCTTAAAAGAGCATGAGGCAGATAAACAAGAACTAGAAACAAAACAAAATGAAGTCAAAACAAATCTTGCCAGCTTAGAAAAAATGGTGTCGGATTTACAAACATTAAATCAACAATTAAGTGCCCAAAAGGCGGAAAAAGATAAATTATTAGCAAGCCTAAAGGAGCAGGAAAACGAAGCACATGAAGGCGTGATGGATTTACAAGAGCAAGATGCCCTCCTTGCAGCTCAACAGGCAGCTATTCAAAAAGCAATCTCGATGGAGCAGGAAGCACAAGCGAGAGCGGCTGCAGAAGCGGCTGCTCAAGCGGCTGAAGCTGCAAAGCGCAAGGCGGCTAGCAGCAGTAATACAAGTTCTAGCAGCAGTTCTAGCCAAGTAAGTTCAGGAGCGACACCTGGCGTATCGAGCGGCTATTGGACACAGCCTGCTGTCGGTTATTTAAGCTCTGGTTTTGGAGTACGTGGTAGTGAAAGACACGCCGGTGTAGACATTGCCAATCGTGCAGCAGTGCCAATTGTTGCCGCAGCTGATGGTGTCGTGATTCGATCCTATTTATCTAGCACATATGGAAACTGTATCTTTGTCTCCCACTCTATTAATGGACAGGTTTATACCACTGTCTATGCCCACATGACCACCCGGATGGTCGGCAGTGGAGCAGTCGTGAAAAAAGGCCAGCAAATTGGCGTCATGGGTAACACCGGCGCATCTCATGGTCAGCATTTACACTTTGAACTTCATAAAGGTCCTTGGACACAGGATAAGCGCTTTGCAATTAATCCTGTCGGCATTGTGCCGCTCCCATAACATCAAACGGAAGGAACCAACTGGTTTCTTCCTTTTTCGTTGTTCGGGAAGTTATAAAATTTTCGCTTGTGGATAACTGTTAATAAAAGGACTATCGACGTCCAGCTCCAGCGCCTAGCCCCTCGATGGTCATAAGCTTATCCAGTTGCGGCTCCTTGGGACTCGAGTCATAAGCCACCCCCTGAAGAAGGCAAATAACGCCTTCTTACAGGGTGCGTCTTATGCCTTCGTCCCAGAACAGTCTCCTCCACATTTAGATCAATCCGTCCAAAAGGTTAAAAAGCAACCTTTCGGCCGGCTCGTCTTATGCTTGTCGGGGCTGACCAAGGCGCTTGCGCTTTTGTTCTTTCATCCCGCTTTTCTAATCATAACTCGTCCTTTCCTTACATATAAGTTAATAATCGGGCAGGAGTTCGGTGGATTTTTGAGAAATAGATAGGACAGGCATTTTTTTACTTGAGGAGGATTCGGGATGAATCGTAGATGGATTGCCCTGTTAATGACGGGTTCACTGCTGACAGGAGCAGGCGGCACTTATGCTGGAATTACTTATTTTAATAAAACAGATGCCACATCCAAATTGGAGCAAGCAGTCAGCCCAAAAGAACAGGCTGCCACAGCCGAGGAAAATACAGACAATCTTGTAAAGGTAGAACAGGCCTATGATCTCATTTTAAACCGCTACGTGGAGAAAGTGGATCGGGATCAATTAGTTGAAGGAGCCATTCAAGGGATGCTGTCCGTATTAAAAGACCCGTATTCGGTTTATATGGACAAGGATACCGCTAAGCAATTCACGCAAACATTAGAATCATCTTTTGAAGGTATTGGTGCCGAGGTTGGTATGGTGGATGGTAAAATTGTTATTGTCTCCCCTTTTAAAAATTCTCCGGCTGAAAAAGCAGGTATCAAACCGAATGACCAAATTTTAAAGGTCAATGGAAAAAGTGTGGAAGGTCTTGATTTAAGTAAAGCAACTCTCAAAATTCGCGGAAAAAAAGGGACCACTGTTGAATTAGAAATAGCCAGAAAAGGCCTTAAAGATCCACTGACCATTGACGTTAAGCGGGACGAAATTCCACTCGAGACCGTTCATTCTTCGATCAAGAAACAGGATGGGAAAAAGATCGGCTATATTGAAATTACCACGTTCTCAGAGGATACCGCTGCCGATTTCAAGAAGGATTTAAAGGCGCTTGAGAATGACAATATCAAAGGGTTGATCCTTGATGTGCGCGGTAACCCTGGCGGCTTGTTAGACAGTGTCGGAGAAATTTTAAAAGAGTTCGTTCCAAAGGATAAACCATATGTGCAAGTAGAGCAGCGAAATGGTGAAAGGCAACGTTTCTTCTCAACCCTTTCAAAGAAAAAGGATTACCCAGTCCTTGTCCTTGTTAACAAAGGTAGTGCCTCTGCCTCTGAAATACTGGCAGGTTCTCTCCAGGAGGCGGACGGATATAAGCTTGTGGGGGAAACGACATTTGGCAAAGGGACTGTTCAGCAGGCGATTCCAATGGGAGATGGCAGCAATATTAAGCTGACATTGGCCAAGTGGCTGACACCGGACGGAAACTGGATTCATAAGAAAGGAATTAAACCGGATATAGCAATCCAGCAGCCGGCTATCTTTGATACCCATCCCATTCAGGTTGATAAACCATTGGCGGAGGATATGAACAATGAACAGGTGAAGAATGCTCAGGAAATCTTAGATGGATTGGGATTTGAGCCTGGCCGGAAAGATGGTTATTTTAGCGAAGAAACAAAGGTAGCGGTGAAGGGCTTCCAGCAGGAACATAATCTGCCGGCTAATGGGAAAATTGATGAAAAGACAGCTGCTAAGCTGGAAGAAGCAGCTGTGAAGGAAATGAAAAAAGAGAAAAATGATTTGCAGCTGAAAATGGCACTGAAGCTAATTTCAAAATAAACGACCTAACAGGGGCTTTTAGCCTCTGTTTTTTTATGGAAGTAAATCGTGGTTCAGAGTTGGTTTGGTGGGAATATTGTCTAGTTCGGCGGAATTATCGAG
>Ga0268255_10001998_pt1 | contig 11052 bp, 13 predicted proteins | sample AgamicOrMarz_FD_200256 | JGI IMG/M metagenome (GOLD analysis project Ga0268255, IMG submission 200256) | Agave microbial communities from Guanajuato, Mexico - Or.Ma.rz (v2) (version 3) | ecosystem: Host-associated > Plants > Phyllosphere > Phylloplane/Leaf | place: Guanajuato, Mexico...
GGATTTGATTTTACTTTTCAAGGAGGAAATGCATATGGTTGGAATCGCAAAAACCCCTGAACCACCTTATTTTGCAGTGATTTTTGCTTCGCAGAGAACTGAAGGAGATAAGGGGTATGGAGTAATGGCAGATAAAATGGTAGAACTTGCTTCTAACCAGAAAGGATTTTTAGGAGTAGAAGTGCCAGAGATAAAGATTTAGGAATCACAGTTTCATATTGGGATTCTTTAGAGTCGATAAAAGCTTGGAAAGAAAACTCAGCTCATATTGCAGCACAAAACAAAGGGAAAACGGAATGGTATAAAAATTTTTCTTTTAGAGTTTGTAAAGTTGAGAGACATAGCTTTTTTGAGATGTAATTATTTTTCAGATATAAAATATGGGAACGTCCGATTTGGATGTTCCCGTTCTTATTCCATTAAAGCCCCCTATAATGAAATAACTGTAAAGCTAATGAAGCTTTTTTAAAAGCTACGTTTCGCTGCCCAAGCTCCTTGCATTTTACTTAGGAATACAATTTGCCCAATATGATATGCGTCGTGCATTGCTAAACTCTTCAGTTCAAGCACTAATGATCGTTCTCCAGGGATCTGTCTATACAAATCTTCATGTTCTGATTTTGCTAGTATTTTTTCAAGTTCACGATGAACATAAAAGTATTCTTGCTTTGTTTCTTTCCAATTTTGAACCGTCTCAGTTGGTAATCGAAATGTAGATCCATTATCTTCTGCCTGTGGTTCATTCGCTGTTTCACCAAGAAATCGCATCAGAAGTCTCTTTTCATAGAAAAGTAAATGACAAACTAATTCCAAAATGGAATTCATTGTCCCATCAGCTGGTTTCCAAACTGCCTGTTCAAGAGTAATATCCTCTAGCACTTTTTCAAGTGGTGGAAACCAGTCTTCTTCATCTAAGCAGCTTGCCCATTGTTGTAACAAAAGTGTCTTTGCATCCATTTTCTATTCCCTCCAATTTAATTTAATTCCTTTAAACTGGCCCTTTAACGGAACAATAGGAGTTCCATTATTTGGAATATTCCGATAAAATTAGTTTATCATAAGTTGCGTTAACTGAGAAAGAACAACTGTCTAAAACCATTCCCCAAACACATTCTTATTTTTATCCTACATCAAATATATGGCATATCATTCATAAAGAAGATTGGAAAAAAGCTATATTAATGCTATCACAAAGACCCTATTCTAAATCTGTAACAAAACATATGCGTTTACAAACAAGTACTGAATTATTTATAAATTTCAAATGTACGATCCAATGGGAAAACAATATAGGTCACCTAGTATGTACAGAAACAAACCATATTACAGATTCATTAAATGGACTTCCTTCTAATCAAACATCTTTAATCAATACAGAAAAGAGATTGAAAGAATCAGAAAAATCCTTAAATACTTCTGTGAGAGCATTATCTTTAAAAAAGCACTAAGCTTCCTGCTCTAAGCAGGTTTTTTTATGTTTCTATACATACCTTCTTTCGATACTGAGCAAACTACTCAAGATGCAATGAGGCATCACTCATGAAACCCAATTGCGTAACAGAAAAAACTACTCTATCACAAACAGGGTAGTTTTTTCTGTTTTTAATGTATAAATTATTTATTTCTCCAATACTTTATTATTTTGTAATAAACAGTAATTAATATATATGTTACAATACTCCTTCATAACATCTATAGAAATATACACTAGACCAAGTATAATGAAGGATATGAGAATTACTAAAAAAGAGGTAACTATAATGTTAAAAAACAAGCCAGAAAACCTACAAATGTTTAAGGTAGACTACTCAGTATTAAAAAACAATAAAATAGTTAATGACTTTGTCATTATAAAATCTGTTAAGGATACAGATAAAATTGTAAAATTAGCTAAATTAGATATATCTACAAAGGAAAGAGTATTCATTCAAGATGTAAAAGTCTTAGAATTCAACCCCTTTTCAGCTTAAACATATCACTTAAAGACATAAGAAAAAGTGTGAATATGACATTAATTTTTGAACAAACTACAAAAGAGCGTGGAAACTCCATCCATGTAAAATCCTTTTTTCTTTTTGCACAAAAAACTATCCTACTCGCATAGGATAGTTTTTTCATTTGCTGTTAGTATATTTTTTAGAAAACAGGAACAAAATGTAAGCGAATACCTTCCGACGTTGGTATTCGTAACACGATTTTCTAATTATCTGTATGAGAAAAAACTACTGTTGGCGAGGGGCAGTAGTTTTTTCTATTTTAGGCTGTATATGCCATGTTTTATGACGGGATGAGGCCTTTTTTTATCAACAATGTGTCAGTAGTGATACAAGATGTTTCATTTTCTATACATACCTGTATCAAAAGTTATAGGACATCGTTCTCGTGGTATACTGTCGATTAATGAAAAAACACTGTATATGCAGCATGTTTTGTTCATTTTCTGCTTTGGAGGGACAATTTCATTGTTTGTTGTTCCTCCTTTTAATTTTATATAAAAACAATGAATTACTCTCTAGAGTACTGTTATTCTTAAGTCAAGGGAGTTGAAAGATTGTGAAAAAGACAGAGCACATCAAGAGGTATGAACAAGGTATTACTAGTAAGTTTGCTGTGTACAGCTTTCCATATGTTTATGACTTTTCTATTTACGCTATTGACATCTTTTATACTGATACAGGAGATCACTTTTTTGGCAGCGCTAAGAACACTACACTTGAAAGATTCTTTACTCGTAAAATCTACCAAGATGAACTGGGATATTATTTCAAGTATGCTCAAGAAAAGGTCTATCTCAACAGTTTTAATCCAATAAAGAACAATAAACTACAGTTAGCTCAATGAGCTAGCTTTATTTATGTCCTCCAAGACAAATGACCTATTATATCACCATCATGAGAAGTAAATGCTAAGAATATCAGCATGATTAACCCTGTTGTTTTCAACTTAAAATCCTGTTTTATAGTGACCAACCACTATACTATAACTAAATAGTTAATCTTTTTTACTTTAATCGACCATAGATAGCTGTTTATGGAATGTTTAACTTTACTAGCGTTTTTTATAAATAAATATAGGACTATAAAAAAAGAAATTAGTATTTCTTGAATTAAAGGAATAACGTAATGTTGCAACAGTAGGTTTGGATCTGATTCTCTAATGGTTTAAAAGAGGCTGGCCTTTAAGTGTCACATACTTAAAGAGCAGCCTCTAAGTTATTACTATGGGATTGCATAAACTTCGACAGTAAAGTTTTCCCCATTGGTGTTTTCCGGTCTGGCAATGTAGAAATCTTCGCTTGTTTTGATTTCTGTCTCAGATCCATCTGTAAGGTCATAGAAGATCGTTTCGTCGGTGCCGAAGCTGATGTCTTTCATGACATCGAATTTCGCATTAGTAGGACCATCGACGATTTTCCATTGTAACTTGGTCGCATAAGAAGGAATGTTCCCGATCGTGAAGTTATCACTTGATCGGTTATCCTGTCCGTCCTGAGGCTGGCCTTCCGATCGGATCGTCGCTATTTTCTCAGGGGCTTCAACCTGCACATTGTAAGTATCCCCATCTAGAATCCTGTCATAGGCGTACCAGGCACCAAGCCATGTCCCTGCAGCACCATTCGATTCGCTTGAAATCATTCTTACTGAAAAATTATCCGATCCATTGGTCGCCGAACCTTCCCAGGTGGAAGCAAACGGATATTCGTCACACTGTTTGCCGGTCCGATCCTCATCTCCGAATTCTCTGTCACAAGTCCTTCTTGTCTTGTTCCTATTGCGATTATATTCATCCTGATGACGTTTCGTATACATCCGTGTCAGTGTGCTGTCTCCCACAGATCCTGGTATTTTCTTTCCAACCATTTGAGGCTTCGTCTGATCTGGATGATCCATCGCAAACTTCCAATGTTGTCCAGCTTCGGCTAACATCGAAAATTCTGGCTTTGTGACCGGAACATTGAAGATTGGTGTGGCTTTACTGAATACGGCTCCTTGCCAGAAATATTGATCAGGGAAAGCAAACATATATTTTGCAGAATCGTAACGAACGGTCTGTTTAATACCATCAATGCTCTTTTTGAATTTCCTTGGCGCATGTGTAAGGGTAAGTTTTGGCCAAAATTCCATGTATCCTAACTGATCAGGGTTTGCGTCAGTTGGTGGGGGTGCTTCTGATGTGAAAACTTCTGTACTGAAGTTCGTGTTTTTCCATTGGGCGATTGTTCGTTCCGTCGGCGGAAAGTCGGGATCCTCTTTACAGTCACCTGCGTTCACCTTGGATTCACATACCATATCAATTTTCAACTTGGCTCCATTCAAGGATGGATGAGTAACGAGGATATCATCAAGTGTATAATAGACCCTCATTTTTCGGCTTTGGTTGGAGCCATAACCTATTTCAGTGAATTGAAATTGAACGCCTTCGTAAAAACAGAACCCACCAATGCATTTTGTTGGGACTTGATATGTGGCGACGTGGGACCAACAGAAGGAATACCGGTTCTTAATATACCCTGTTTCTGAACTGCTGTCTGGACTTCTCTGGCATTCTTCCGTAGTCAGGATATGATCATAGTCGAAGTCAGGGGGTGTCCATCCAGCTACTGTCTTGATCGGAGGCGCCATGTTTGCTCTGTATGTTGTGTCACTTTGCTGGTCTTCTTCCATCAATTTATCTAATGTCTGGATGCCTTCTTTTTTCTGAATCTGGTCTTGCTTAATCCCAATCTCTTCAACTGACTTTCCTTGCTTCATAAGTTTAGTTGCCTTTTCAATCTTCTCCTTGTTGTTTGGGAGCCAATAACCCCCGCCATTTGAATCAGACTGCGCTTGTGCCGGTGAAATCATTCCTGTGATCAAAAACAAAAAAAGTACAGATAAAACGATACGTCTATAAAACCTGGACATCTTATCCCTCCCTTATTTTTGATTTGGAATAAAATGTTGTCTTAGAAACAACTAGAGGAATTTTCTTTGCAGACAATAAACTAGATTCATTACTTCGATGGCATCCAAATCGATGATAGAATACTACAAAAAAAATTTTCTCACAATATACTCTAAGGAAAATGAAACCAAAAACCTACAATAATTCCCATATAAATTAACGTGCTAGGAAAAATGGGTCATATAAAGAATCCTTTTATTTATAAAGATTCTCCACAATCGGGCGCCATTGTGGAACAACACAGACAGCTTGTACAGCTAATTACATATATAGAATATTTGACTCTACTATCCTTCCTAATTTATCATTTTATAAGTATACTAATCGCTTAATCGATTAGTATTAGAGTAAATAAATGAAGTGAAAGGAGAACAAAATTGAATCAGAATGAACAGTTACGTACCTTTTTACTGGATAATGCTCAACGCCTAACGGAAGAATGGTACGATTCATTAGATAAAAATGAAGCTGTAGGAGTTTATGCTTCTACTGACCCTGAAGTTATTCAAACATTAAAAGAACAAGATTATGAATTTCGTCTATATATATCTGTAATGTATTCGTAGAAGACGAAAAAACCTTTTTTGATACATTTGAATTGTGGATTAATAAGATTGCAGAAGATACTAAACATATAAGAACCCCTATTACCTCTGTTATTAAAGAGTTTATGCGTATTCGTAAGCAATACTGTGATTGTATAGAAGAGTTTGTAAGTACATATGAAGGATTTATTGATTCTAAACTGATAAATGTATGGAATGAACACGTAATTCGAATTTTTGACATTACCATATTAAAATTTATAACAGCAGCTGAAGAAACCGCCTCCCTTCAATTAAAAGCTCAACAAGAAATGATTCATGAATTAAGTTCACCAGTCATCACCATAAAAAAAGATATCGCGCTTTTGCCACTGGTTGGAGATATTGATACTACAAGAGCAAAAATGATCTTAGAGAGTACGTTACAGCAATGTGCTGACAAACGTATTGCTCACCTTTACATTGATCTATCAGGGGTTGTTATTGTTGATACAATGGTTGCGCATCAAATATTTCAATTAATTGATTCCCTTGGTCTACTTGGAGTGAAGTCTACCTTATCTGGTATTAGACCAGAAGTTGCCCAAACAGCTATTCAACTTGGTCTTTCATTTAAAAACATAAGAATTAAATCGAACCTTGCTCAAGCACTAGACTCTGATATTCAAATATCTCTCCAGTAAAAATTGATCAAAGAGCCCTTCGCTCTTGGTTTGTCATGTTTGAAATAGATTTATTTATTACAGACTCTATAACAAACTGTTTTCTGCATTTAATAATTTTATATATAAAATAATTGTGTTTTATTTCTTAATTGAAAGGGTAATGTATTAATATTGGATTGGAATTTTACAAGAAACAGTTTTTTTGATCTGTTTCTTTTTTTTATGATTATAAAACGAATAATTAATGATAGTTTAAATAAACTACTCAAGAAGTCTTAAGACTTCCATTGCATTGAATGATCTTAGAGAAAAACCTATTTTATAAGCAGCAGGTTTTTCTGTTTTCAGTCTGTATATGCTATACAATTTTAGTTAGTATAATGGGCATTATAAAAAACCAAATCCTTTATATACTAAGAATTTGGTTTCTGTTTTTATTAAAAAAATGATTAATATGTTTATTTAACAACAAAAATCAAATTGAGTCAGTTTGGTTAGGTAAATAAAAATATGCACCAACCATTATCATGTTAGTAGGATATCATTTAATAAAGCTAGCTCTACTTTGAAAGGATCGTTAATTTTTCTAAGCTCACAATAACCAGAACTATAAATATGAATAATCTTAAATCTTTTACCACGATATAAAACTTCTTTATTAATTGACATACCTTCCCTCCAGATTCACTATCATAGTTTACTCAACATATTAATCATTTTTCTTATTCAAAATTCATCTGGAATAAAATTAAATTACTTTTCCCTTTCTTGTATATTTCAAAACATAAATCCAAACAAAATTTAAAATACACTCAATTTTTTATGTATATACATATTTTTTACTACCTAGGGCAAATTAATCAATATACAACAAAGCGTCAACACAACATTTCAATCACTGTTAGAAAAAGGCTGCCTCTTTGACTAGAAGAGGTAGTCTTTTTTTAGCATTTATATAAAAAAAGCAGAGATTCTAACCATATTTTGATATAGGGTCTTTGCTTTTTTTGTAATAAACAGTAATTAATATATATATTACAAATAATCCTCCATAATACATATAGAAATATACATTAGACTAAGTATAATTAATGACATAAGAATTACTAAAAAAGAGGTAACTATAATATTAAAAAACAAGCCAGAAAAACTACAAATGTTTAAGGTGGACTACTCAGTATTAAAAAATAATAAAATAGTTAATGGCTTTGTCCTGATAAAATCTGTTAAGGATAAAGATAAAATTGTAAAATTAGCTAAATTAGATATATCTACAAAGGAAAGAGCATTCATTCAAGATGTGAAAATCTTAAAAATTAAGCTCTTTTGATCTTAGACATATAACTTAAATACATAAGAAAAACCACTGATTAGGCCCAGTGGCTTTTCTCTTTTTACATATACAAAGTAAACTTAGTTTAAAGCGTTAGAAAAGACAGATTTTCACGAATGAGTTGTTAACCGTCGGAAATTTTGAAGGGCATCAAAACCTGCCTTAGTTCCATTACCAACTAAAACTAAAGCAGTACATACTCCAAATGTTGCTAGATTCGAATGAGCAATCAATTGGGCAGAACAGATACGAATATTACTTCTTGCAAACTCAACGGCTTTTACCTCATATTTGAAGTCACTACCTTTATAATTACCATACGAGTGTCTCATTCTAGGTAGATCCCCTCCGTTATCTAAAAACATGTTAGTTGAACCAGAATAAGATTTCATATGTGAATTTATAAGCTTATCTAAATCTTGACTACACTTAATTGTTCTTTTATCTAAAAATCCATAATTACTACCTAGATCAATTAATTCTTTTCTTTTTTTCACAATACACTTTAGTAAGTCTTCTTTTTGACCTACTGGATTAACTATCATTGACATAGCTTCTTCTCACCTCATCGAAATTTTTCAGTCTCTAGGAAATTTAGTAGGTCCATAATAAAAAGATAGAGCCAACAAAAGATATTATGAGCAATATAAGATAAAATGAAAACGGTTTCTACAAAACATATCAAAAAGTCACAATAAAATACAAAAATTGCAGACATTAATGAGTTATCTGTCCGAAAAAAGTGTACTTTCTAGTAGTAAGATGTCTTACTTATAATTCAGCATAAAGAGGAGGTTTTTCACTATATTTATAATAAGGATAAATTGCATCTATTAAGTAACAGTAACCTAAAGGTGGTGAGTTTTTATGAAAAACAGGGATAAAAGACGAAAAAAGAAACGTGATTTTTTAAAGGATTACTTAAAAAATAAGTTAGGAAATTGGAAGCCTAGACTTGGAAAAGAACCTACCTCTAACTCTAAGACGACTCAAGAAAATAGAAACCTTGATTAGATAATATGTAGGTGTAGGTATTCAGAAGTTTTTTACCATGAAAAATAGCCCCCTTTAGAAGTCTAGCTCTAGAGGGGGCTTGCTTATAAGGTAAATTTATTTAACAGCTGCTTTTAATTCTTTTCCCGGTTTAAAAGCAGGAGCCTTTGAAGCCGGAATTGTCATTTCCTCACCTGTTTGAGGGTTACGACCTGTACGAGCTGCACGTTCACGTACTTCAAATGTTCCAAATCCAATCAATTGAATTTTTTCTTCTTTCGCAAGTGTGTTAGAAATTGTTTCAAACAACGCTTCCACAGCTTTTTTAGCATCTTGCTTTGATAGTTCTGCTTGTGTTGCAACTGCATCTACTAGTTCAGTTTTATTCATATTCAAACACCTCATCCTCTTATTTTAGATCATATGTAGAGATGTTAACATATCATAGCTTCTACAAGCTTGTCACTTAATAAGGTTAGATAAAAAGAAGAAGAATTCCTGTTTTTTCGGGAAGATTCATACTGAGATTTGCTCTGTGGCCAAGTGAAGTTCCATATGAGTAATGTTTTCAACTATAAGCTTTCTTATGTACTTTCTTTAAAATGCCTAAGGTTGCTTCATCCATTTGAAAAACCGTAATCTGTAGGGGTGGATGGTCGATTTGTAACTGTTGCTATACCTAATCTTAAAATGCTCCTTCTTAATATAGTTTTATATATATTAATTTACGAACCTTTTGCATATCATTTTTTATTTCTCTCGCTATCCACTGGGATAATTTTTCTCTTGTTTTACCTATTTATTTAAATTATAAAACTTTAATGTTTCTGAAATGTTTCCCTTTTAATATTTATAATGAAATAGCTTATAAATAAAAGTCGGGAGATAAAAACTTTAAAACATATATCGTTTAAACCACAAACCATAAATAAACAAATAGCAAATTGTAAATAATAAATTTATTACAATTTAAGTTAGAAAAGACATTTGCTTTTTTATTACTTTTAAATTGTCTACTTTAAAAGTATGATACAGAAAAAATAATGTTGATTGGATAAGTGGTATTGATGAATGAAGATAAGTTACAAAAGTTACTCTGGAGCATTGCCATACCGGGGTTTGGACAGCTATTAAACAGAAAAATATTCAAAGGTATAATATTTATTTTCCTAGAATTTGTAATAAATTATAATTCGAATTTAAATACCTCCATTATGTTAAGCTTTAATGGAAAAGTTAACGAAGCCATTGAAGTAACTAATTATCAATGGCTATTGTTTTATCCTTGCGTATATGTATTTGCTATGTGGGATGCAGTTAGAGAAGCAAAGGGTGAAAATCCTCCATTTTACTATCTTCCGTTTGTTTTGGGAGCTTATTTAGGAACAGTTGGTATTATTTATTCTAGGTCTTTGACTATTTTTACAATACTATTAGGACCGGTATTTTTAGGTATCATCTTTTTCTTTTTCGGTATATTTTTGGGGAATTTCATAAGGTACATATTAAATAAAAAACACTTTTAAGTATTCAAGTATAATCAGCGACTGTAAAATACTCAATAACAACGATTCAAAATTCCCCAATAATAACAGACAATCATTTCAAGACCACATCATGGATGGAGTGGAGAAACGGTACTGAAGATTGGAGAGTTTTTTATGATTGGAGAATTATTTCAAGAAGGTTGGACGACCAAAACAGCTATCGCAGAAGCAACTGGTTTTAATCATAAAATCGTAAGTAAATACCTAAAAGATAATCAGTTGCCTAAGCGAAGAGTAAATAAATAGAAAAAAGAAAGTAAGCTAGATTCTTATAAAACGTATATACTTGGGCATCTTAAAGAAGGTACTATTAATTGTGTAGTTTTATTAGAAGAAATACAAGCATTGGGATATGAAGGTCAAATGACAATATTAAGGAATTTTGTTTGCCCTCTTCGTCAACAACTAAAGAAGCAGGAAATTTTAGGGCTTGAAACGCCACCCGGAAAACAAGCTCAAATGAGATTGACATACGTTGGGAAGTACTTAGTCAATGATACGCTGCAAGATGTATGTGAATGTAGAGTTCGGAATTCTACATCGTCGCAATATTGAAGGCATTTATGGAAAAATTCAAAGTTTTCTTCTATGGATTCAACAAGCTTTTCCATAATGTTTCACCTCTATTTTTTTATTCTTTTACTTATGCAACCAATTAGATAGAGGAGGTTCATTGAACCAATTTTTTCTTACTAATAACTTAAATCCTTTTTCTGAAAAGTCTTCGATCTGCTTGATTAATTCTTTTAATAAATTTACATGATCTTTTTTATAGCTAACTACTATAGCACTTTGTAAATTGTTTATTCCTATTGGATTTAGAAACATAATCAAATTTGCTATTAGTTTATCTGAGAATGGTGAGGCTTCAATCTTATTAACGTGAGCCTCCAATCCCGTTGAGGTAGGGACACCGTTCTCCCTGAAGATATTCGATAAAGTAGAAGCTTGGTTAAATGCGAGTTTTTCTCCCTCCAGTAAAAAATTCTTTATGTCCTCATCCTTTACAACTTCAGAAAAACCAG
>Ga0268255_10002002_pt1 | contig 11039 bp, 6 predicted proteins | sample AgamicOrMarz_FD_200256 | JGI IMG/M metagenome (GOLD analysis project Ga0268255, IMG submission 200256) | Agave microbial communities from Guanajuato, Mexico - Or.Ma.rz (v2) (version 3) | ecosystem: Host-associated > Plants > Phyllosphere > Phylloplane/Leaf | place: Guanajuato, Mexico | collected...
GATTTAAATTTGCCCAATTCATCAGAGTCGCTGCCGGTTGAACTCATTATGGACGGGAAAATCATCGAAAAGAACGCTTCCGGTATCTATAACCGTGAGTGGATTGAAGCTGAATTCAAAAGAAGAAATTTACGAATAGAAGAAATTTATTATGCTGTAGTCAATAGCGATGGTTACCTTTTTGTAGACAAATATGAAGATAAATTAACTTCACCTACAGATGTTGAATAATTTGGAAAGGCTACTTGAAAGGCAACAATTCGGTTTATACGAACAAAAAATCCCCGGAATTAAGAAATTGGAGAAAATATATCTTAATCTTCATCAACGGCTGCAAAGAAAGGAGTTGCCATTTGGCAGCTCCTTGTTGTGTTAACAAGCAGTTTAGCTGAATAAGAATTTCGCATTATATTCGATCCTCTGTAGTGGACAAATTGGCTGCAAGGATGGATAACGGGTGCTATGGTCTTAGAACAAAATGGACGAGTCTTTTGTGTTTTTGTATACCAATTAATATTCTAAACAGGAATTTTCTATTATAACCGTGAACACAAAACTATAATTCTATAGGGTGTGGTTTGGGCGGGGATACTTTTTGTGACAGGTCCGTATATAACAATTAGATCTCTGTTCGCAGGGGTTCTTGAAAAGAGTTGCCCATTTGTTAATACTATTTGAGTATATGGAGAAATATTTAATCGTAAAGTAGAGGAGGTATGCATAAACCTCCTCAATTACTTGTTTAATCCCATAAAAAATATAAGAAAACTGGTCACACTTTTGGTCACATCTTGATCACGAATTAGATGTTTTTATATTTAATCAAATAAAATTAAATGATATATGACTGGATAAAAAATGCTAGATAGCTTTTTCCCCTTGACATAGGAAACAAAATTGATATAAAATTCAAATCGTAATGATTTCGATTTAAAAAGAAACTTATAAGGAGGAAAATATTGTATGCGAGTAAAAATAACCCTGCAATGTACAGAAACAGGTGATAGAAATTACATCACCACTAAAAACAAAAGAAATAATCCTGAAAGGCTAGTACTTAGGAAATATTCTCCCCGATTGAAACGCTACACCATACATAGAGAAACGAAGTAGGAACTTTGGAAAGTTATAGTATGATTCTAACGATTGGGAGCAATTTCGCTATATCAATGTATAAGTGTAATCTGTAAATCGTAATGGTTTTGATTTAAAACAAAATGGAAGGAAGATTACCATGAAAGACACAAGAATTCCAGTAACCGTTTTAAGCGGTTATTTAGGAGCGGGAAAAACAACATTATTAAATCATATTCTCCAAAACCGCGAAGGATTGAGAGTTGCTGTTATTGTCAATGACATGAGCGAAATTAATGTAGATGCCGAGTTAGTAAAACAAGGAGGGGGGCTAAATAGGACGGAAGAAAAGCTTGTTGAATTATCAAATGGGTGCATTTGTTGTACGTTAAGAGAAGATCTATTAAAAGAAGTGGAACGACTGGCCAAGATTGGTAACATTGATTACATCGTGATTGAATCAACGGGTATCAGTGAACCGGTACCAGTTGCTCAAACATTTTCTTACATAGATGAGGAATTGGGGATTGACCTTACAAAGTACTGCAGACTAGATACAATGGTTACTGTTGTTGATGCAAACAGGTTTTGGCATGATTTTGCCTCAGGGGACCTCCTTTTGGAAAGAAGCCAGGCACTAGGTGATGATGACGATCGAACCGTTGCGGACTTATTGATAGACCAAATTGAGTTTTGTGATGTTTTAGTTCTTAATAAATGTGATTTACTAGAAGAGGAGCAATTAAATCAGTTGGAGGTTTTTTTAAGAAAGCTTCAACCTGAAGCAAAGTTACACCGTTCGGTTAAGTGTAAAATTCCAAATTCAGAGATTTTGAATACGGGATTATTTAATTTAGAGGCAGCAAGTGAATCTGCTGGCTGGTTGAAAGAGTTGGAGGCCCCGGAGCATAAGCCAGAAACGGAAGAGTATGGTATTAGCTCCTTTGTTTATAGAAGTCCGATCCCATTTCATTCTGAAAGATTTAATCGATGGGTAGAAGAAATGCCTGCTGAAATCGTAAGGGCAAAGGGAATAGTATGGTGCGCAACCAGGAATGACCTAGCTTTATTGTTCTCACAAGCAGGACCATCTGTTCAATTAGAGCCTGTGACTTATTGGGTAGCATCTTTACCTCCAGAACAACAAACCCAATATTTAGAGGAAGACCTTGCTTTAAAAAATGACTGGGATGAAAAGTTTGGAGATCGGAAAAATGAATTCGTTCTAATCGGAATCGACATGGATAAAAATCTTGTGAAAGCCTCTTTAGATCGCTGTTTATTGACCGAAGAGGAGATGACTCAAAATTGGAATCAAATGAATGATCCTTTCGTATGGAACATTACTACAGCAGGATAAAATTTCGGTTTGTCTCTTTCTGCAAATGACCCGGCAAAAAAACATTAAAAGGCGATTGGTTCGACCTTAAGGTTGTAAAAAAGAACCCTGATAATACTAGTTAAAATTATTTATCAAGTATTATCAGGGAATTATTTTAACTAAAAATAAAGAGATTGTCATTCCTATCATATGGTTATGTTTTCCTAGTGAATTAATTCATTAAAAATGGATTGACTAAATTAAAGATCCATTATAAAATACAATTCGTAATGTTTACGATTTACGAAAGCCTCATAAACTCTGATTATATGATATAAGTATTTTATTTAAATCGTAATAATTCCTAATTATTATTATACTGGAGGTAAACATGAAAAAACTGATTGGTACATTAATTATTTTTCTTTTGTTCTTAACTGGTTGCTCCAACGCAGTTTCAACAAAAAATGAAAAGACAAGTGAAGGATCCAAAAAACTGCAAATTGTTACTACATTTTATCCAATGTATTTTTTTGCCCACAAAGTGGCTGGCAACTCAGCAAACGTTGAACTATTAGTTCCGAACGGTGCAGAACCGCATGATTGGGAACCAACTGCAAAGGATATGGCTAAAATCCAAGATGCAGATATGTTTATCTACAATAGCCGTTATTTTGAAACCTGGACTGAAAAAGTATTAAAAAGTATTAATGATTCAAATTTAAACGTTATAGAGGCTTCAAATGGGATTAAATTGATGGATGCCCTAAAATCAGAGGAAGAGGAAGAAGAGCATCATTCTGAGTCTGCGTCTTCCAAAGACCCACATGTTTGGTTATCTCCGGTTTTAGCACAGCAAGAGGTTGAAAATATTGCAAAAGCTTTAGAACAGGCAGATCCCAAAAATAAAGATCAGTTTGAAAAAAATGCAGCGGCTTTAAATTCGGAGCTCGCCGATTTAGATCGCTTATATAAAGAGACTATTGAAAAAGCACAGAAAAAAGAATTTGTCACACAGCATGCTGCATTTGGTTATTTGGCAAAACAATATGGTTTAACTCAAATTCCTATAGCAGGTTTATCACCTGATGTGGAACCTACATTAGGGAAATTGGCGGCATTAACGGAATTAACAAAGAAGGATAATGTAAAAATTATTTATTTTGAGGAGCTAACCTCTTCAAAAGTCGCTCAGACGTTAGCCAAAGAAATAGGTGCTAAAACTGAAGTTTTAAATCCATTAGAAGGATTAACAAAAGAAGAGCAAGAAAAAGGTCTAGACTATATAGATGTTATGAAAAAAAATCTTGAAGCATTAAAACTATCTATTTTAGAGTAATACTCAAATGAGGCTAGGATTAGTTATCCTAGCTTTTTTTATCTACAGTGTTATACGTTTGGGCTTCTTCTTTAAATTCGTGAAGCTTCATTAATACTTCATAAGCCTTTTTAATTAACGTTTTTCCTTCATTAGTTAGAACTGCACCAAGTCGTCGGTGTCTTTAAAAAATTTTACCCTCAGCTCATCTTCCAATTTAGTTATGGATTGACTATGACGGCTTCGATTAAAGTTTCTTTCATGTAAAATTTAGCTTTAACTCAAGGAAGATTTTGTTTAAATGCTTTAATAAATTGTTTGCTATGTTCGGATAATTTTTTGTGTCTCGATCGAACGATTCCAACTGAAAAGCGTATTGGACGAGGAAACACAAATGGAATTGTAATAATACTACCATTTTGAATACTAGTCAGTTTGTTCAAAAATAAATTCATTGTGATAATAATACCCAAACCCTCTGATACTGCTTCAGTAATAACCTTAACATTGTTTGTTGTAAATAATATATTTAAATTAGGAACATAGTTAATCAGTTCATTTGCATACCCTGCCAAAATAGGATCTTCCGTAAGAATCAAAGATTGATTAGCAAGATCCTCAATTTGTACCTTTTCTAAATAAGCAAGGGGAGAATTTTTGCTGGCACATATTACTGTGCCACCTTCGAGAATGGTTTCAAATTCCAAATCGGGATTAGAAGCTGCCATTTCGTCAGTAAATATTGTAATACCAAAATCAGTCTTATCCGTTTTAACGTCGGACAAAATGGCATTAGGATTTTTTTCAAAAACTTCTACTTGGCTATAAGAGTATTTTTTTTTATAAGTAACAAGTGTGCTAGGGATTACTAACATAGCGTTAGGACTGACAGATAATGATATATTGACTTTTTCTGGATATAGCTTCTGATGCGCAAAAATGGAAATATCTTCGACCTTTAGCATAATTTCCTGCGCCTTACTTACAATAAATTCTCCATCTTCGGTAAGCTCAGCACCCAATCTAGAACGATTAAAGATCTTTATTTGAAGTTCCATTTCTAGATTAGTTATGGCTTTACTAATACCAGACGGAGAAATATGAAGATTCTCAGCAGCTTTAATTAATGATTTTGTTTTAGCAACCTCAAGTAAGTACTCCAATTGTAATAGATTCATAGGATCACTCCGATTCATTTAAGTGAATAAAATTCAACTAAACCTCACTAATTTACACTTTATATTAACTTGAAGAGAAAGTATATTAATTTTTAAGATGTATAAGCGTTTTTTGAAAATTCTATACCAAAACGATGAACAAACCAAAACTAGTTATGGAGGTGTAATTCATGAATTAAACAGATCATTAAAATATAAAAGAAAATAAAAAGTGTTGAAAAGTGTAGAGTGTTTCATGAAAGTGAGGGTTATGAATGGAACTAAAAAATAAATCTGGATGCTGTTTGCCAAGTAAACAAAAATCAACTGTTTCTCGATCCTCAGGATTAATTGTTGTTAAAAGCTGTAAGAAAATTTCTGAAAAAAATGCAATTTACGTTTCAGGTGGCGAATTTTTAATGGGAACCGATGATCCTGAAGGGTACAAGGACGATGGTGAAGGACCAGTACGTAAAGTAAAAGTTGATCCATTCTACATAGACGCTTGTACTGTAACAAATTCTCAGTTTGAAGAATTTGTATCTGATACAGGCTACAAAACTGAGGCAGAAATATACGGCTGGTCTTTTGTTTTTCATTCGCTTGTATCATATGAAACACGAACGAAGGTTATTCAATTTGTTCAACAGACTCCTTGGTGGTTAGTAGTTGATGGGGCGTACTGGAGACATCCTGAAGGGCCGGATTCAACACTTGAAGGTAGACTTGATCATCCAGTAGTTCATGTATCATGGAATGATGCTATTGCATATTGCAACTGGGCTGGGAAAAGACTGCCGACTGAAGCAGAATGGGAATTTGCTGCTAGGGGAGGATTAGAACAAAAAAAATATGCTTGGGGAGATGAATTACTACCAAACGGTCAACATTATGCAAATATTTGGCAGGGGCAATTCCCAAATGAAAATCGAAGATTAGACGGATATAAAGGAACTGCCCCAGTTCGATCATTTCCACCCAATAATTATGGCTTATATAATGTTTCCGGAAATGTCTGGGAATGGTGTTCTGATTGGTTTAGTCCAACCTATCATGTATATGACACAAAAGAAAATCCCAAAGGTATAGCAAACGGAACATCTAAGGTAATACGTGGAGGCTCTTATCTTTGTCACGAATCTTACTGTAATCGTTATCGAGTAGCTGCCCGTAGTTCCAGTACACCCGACAGTTCTACAGTACACATGGGATTTCGATGCGCTAAAGATGTGTAATCAATCATATCGTGAGAAATTTTAACAAATGATTTTGATTTCACATCAAAGTTTTTCAATCCTATGAATTTAACGGAAGTTGACTAGTTTTAATATGCCCAATGGAATTTAGATTAACAAATTAGTTTATTTCTATATTTAAAGGAGACGAGAAAAATGAAAAATAATATTGTATACATTGTCCTTGATGATATGGGCTTTTCTGATTTAGGTTGCTATGGTTCGGAAATTAAGACGCCTAATATTGATCGTTTAGCACAAAATGGATTGAGTTATAATAATTTCCATGTTACGCCTCTTTGTTCTCCGACGAGAGCAAGCTTATTGACAGGTAGAAATCATCATTCTGTAGGTATGGGGCTTCTAGCAAATTTCGATTTAGGTCCAGATGTACCTAACTCACGAGGTAAAATCAAATCTTCAGCAGGAACAATAGCGGAAATTCTTAAGGAAAATGATTATAGCACCTATGCTGTAGGAAAATGGCATTTAACACCAACATATGAAGAATCACCGGCTGGTCCTTTTGATAACTGGCCGTTGGGAAAAGGTTTTGAACGGTATTACGGATTTTTAGAAGCTTGCGCAGATCAATATACACCTACATTAGTTTACGATAATCATAATGTGGAGCCTCCAAAGAAGCCCGATTATCATCTTTCTGAGGATCTTGTTGATCATGGAATAAAGTTTATTTCTGATCACGCTTCCATTTTTCCAGAAAAACCATTCTTCATGTATCTTGCATTCGGAGCGCAGCATTATCCTCATCAAGTCTCACAAAGTTATATTGATATGTACAAAGGAACATATGCAAAAGGATGGGATCAAATACGCGAAGAAAGATTGGAACGTCAAAAATTATTAGGAATCGTACCACAGGATACAGTGCTTGCGGAACGTAATCCTGGTGTGAAGGAATGGGATAAGCTTACATCTGATGAAAAACGTCTCTTCGAAAGATTTCAAGAAACATATGCAGGGTTCCTAACTCACACAGATGAACAGATCGGTCGATTCGTTGATTTTCTCGAAGCGATTGGACAATTGGACAATTCGATGATCGTATTTCTTTCTGATAATGGGGCTAGTCAAGAGGGGGAATTTGATGGGTTTTTGGAACCAAATTCTTATTATAGCGGAATTTCACCGACTGCTGAAAAAATGTTCAATCGCATCGATGAAATTGGTGGACCAAATACACAGCCTAACTATCCTCGTGGGTGGGCTCAGGCAAGCAATACACCGTTTAAATACTATAAACAAACAACCTTTGACGGAGGTATTCATGTTCCTTTGATTTATCATTTCCCAAATCGAATCAAGGATATTGGAACTGTTCGTAATCACTTCCATCATGTCATTGATATCACACCGACAGTTTTAGACTTGGCTGGAATAAGTGCACCTAAAGAAATCAAAGGAGTTAAGCAAATGCCGTTGCATGGTAAGAGCATGCAGTATACATTTGATGATCCCAAAGTTCAAACTATCCGTGAAACTCAATACTTCCTTATGGGAGCACAGCGAGCGATTTGGCATGACGGCTGGAAAGCGACCTCTTTTCATACGAAAGGAACACCTTTTGAAGATGATCGATGGGAATTGTATAACACGATCGAAGATTTTTCTCAAGCAAATAATTTAGCTGAAAAGTTTCCAGAGAAACTGAATGAATTAAAGGAGATATGGTTTGTAGAAGCTGAAAAATATGATGCTCTCCCAATGATTGATAAAACGATTGAATTATTTTCTTATGTCTCCCCTGATGATCGAGTAAGAAATCGTACAGAGTTTACTTACTATCCACAGATGGGCCATACTAATGCAATGCCGTCTGTACTTAATCGTTCTTACAAGATTACAGTACCGATTGATTGTCTGAGTAAAGATAGTAAGGGTGTATTGATTGCGCATGGAAATCCAAACAGCGGATATACAATGTATATTCAAAATAACCGTTTATACTATGAGTATAATAATGTGGAGACTGTCTATAAAATTGAATCTAATCAAGAAATACCGGTTGGAAAATCAACGGTACGTTACGAATTTTCGAAAACAGGTCAATTTCAAGGAAAAGGAAGCCTATTTATCGATGAACACCATGTTGGAGAAGTTGATATGCCAAGGACCTTACCGTTTTTGATTTCAATGGATGGATTATCTGTTGGACGAGATGCATATTTATCTGTAAGCAAAAACTATGCAGATATAGGAGACTTCGCATTTACAGGGAATATTCAAAAAATCGATTTTATTTTGCAAAATGATTAGAGAAATTAGATGTCTGAACTAAAGGAATGTCCCAATTTTCAACTAACCCATTAAATCTTTAGTGAGGAGAAAGGGAAATGCAATTTAAAAAGAAGAAAATCAGATTTCGAAATATTTTCACAAAAATGGTCGCTCAAATAGTATTTTAAGAAGACACCTTCTGTTAGGTTCTGAAAAGAATACTTTCAGTAGTCCAGACATGTGAAATGGGGAAATACCTAATGGTAAGATGGTGGCAGTGTGGTGGCAAAACCAATCATTTTGTCACAAATCTATCTATTTTGATCATACAAAGAAAAATTAAAAGCCTATATCCTTCTAACGTAAGGGTTTAGGCTTTTTTTGATTTATTTGTAATTTAAATTTATCGCTTTTTTCACATTAATTATTACGAGGTGAATATGTCAGCAATCGGGAGTGGAATTTAAACTGTTCTAAAAATTTCTTTGCGTTTATTGAAAAATGATTATTCTCTGAGCGTATCCATCCTAAACCTATGTTTTCCTGTTCAAACTCCATTATTTCGACAGGGACTATTTCACCGCTTAAGACATCAGGATCATTTTTTAAAGTAAAGTCGGGTACTAAACTAATTCCTAATCCTTCAGAAATCGCTTTTTTTATTACTGCTGAATTGTCCGAGGTAAATAAAATATTCAATGGCCCAAATTGACTGATTAATTTATTTGCAAATCGTTTCACATAATCACCATTATATAGAATAACGTTTTGAGTCATTAGTTGTTGAGGAGTTATGGTTTTATGTAATGCTAATGGAGACTTTTTGCTGACGGCCACCATCATCTTACCTTCAAGTATTACTTCAAATAGTAGATCCTCTCCTTTTTTTATGAAATCTTCGTAAATCGTAATTATACCGATGTCAATCTGATTATTTTGGACATGTTCAATAATATGCTGGGTGGTTTTTTCAGAGATTTCTATATTCACATTTGGATAGGCATTTTTAAAAGAAGATAAAGGTTCTAACAGGAAAAGCATAAAGCCAGGGATAGACGATAGCTTTAAATTTCCAGAAATGATCGTATTAAAAGATTGGGCTTCTTCTTTAAATTCGTGAAGCTTCATTAATACTTCATATGCCTTTTTAATTAATGCTTTTCCTTCATCAGTTGGAACGGCGCCAAGTCGTCGGTGGCGTTTAAATATTTTAACGCCCAGTTCATCTTCTAATCTAGTAATAGATTGACTGATTCCAGATTGCGAAACATGTAAGTTTTCTGCTGCTATAGATATTGACCCTGATTCCGCAACCTTTACAATGTATTCCAATTGTTCAATATGCATAGAAATTCTCCTTTTAATATAGAAGCTTAGCTTATATATTCATCAGTAGTAGTAATTTTATTTAAGTGTAAATTATATATATAATAAATTCAAGAAAGTCTTAATTTTCTAAAAAATATAATAGGAGGGGAAGAGGAAAGGAATGAGTTTGAATCTGAATAAGAATTTAAAGAAAAGTGCAGCAAGATTTCCAAATCGTACCGCCTATACATTTTTGAATCAAAGTAAAACATATGCAGAACTTGATAAATTGGTAGATTGTGCTGCATCCGGTCTATCCGCCGCAGGCATCACAAAGGGGGATAGAGTCGCTCTAACGCTTGGTAATTGTCCTGAGTTTGTAACTGCTTACTTTGGGATACTTCGGGCAGGTGCAGTGGTCGTTCCGATTAATCCTGCCTACACTTCGGGAGAAATTTCCTATATTTTATCGAATAGCCAAGCAAAAGCTGTGATTGCTCATTCATCTTTAGAAGAGACCATATCTCCATTAAGAGAGAAACTAGAAAATTTGAAAATGGTTATCTACACAGATTCAATGGAGTCCGAAGGGACTTGGGAGCGTCTCATTCAGGAACCAAAAGAAGTTTTTGAAAGCCCTTCCATCGAAGAGGATGATTTAGCGGCCATTCTTTATACTTCCGGTACAACAGGTAAGCCGAAAGGTGCCATGCTATCCCACCGAAATCTGTCATCCAATACTGCTTCGATGTCCAAGCTTACTGAGTTCACTGAAGAAGATCGTATCATTGCAGTTCTTCCAATGTTCCATGTGTTTTGTATGGCGACTTGCATCAACATTCCTATTGCTTGCGGGGCGGCCATTGTCATTGTTCCGAAATTTAGCCCAACCGAAGTGATCAATACGATTAGAAGTGAGAAAGCGACATTATTTGCCGGAGTTCCGACCATGTTTAGCTTTTTGTTGCAGGTGCCAGGCGTGACGGCAGAAGATTTTTCATCGATACGGGCTTGTTTTTCAGGAGGTGCTTCCATTCCAGTCGAATTATTACATAGATTCGAAGAGAAGTATAAGGTTCACGTTTTAGAGGGGTATGGCCTTTCTGAAACGGCTCCAGTAACAGCCTTCAATCCGTTACGGGGAACAAGGAAACCAGGCTCTGTCGGTATAGATATCCCGGAAGTGAAGAATAAAGTGGTGGATCCGAATGGAATGGAAGTTCCAAGGGGAGAAATCGGCGAATTAATTGTAAAAGGTCCGAATGTAATGATGGGGTATTTAGGAATGCCGAAAGCTACATCTTCAGCATTGAAAGATGGATGGTTTTATACAGGTGATTTGGCCCGAATGGATGAAGAAGGGTACATCTATATCGTGGACCGTAAAA
>Ga0268255_10002009_pt1 | contig 11021 bp, 10 predicted proteins | sample AgamicOrMarz_FD_200256 | JGI IMG/M metagenome (GOLD analysis project Ga0268255, IMG submission 200256) | Agave microbial communities from Guanajuato, Mexico - Or.Ma.rz (v2) (version 3) | ecosystem: Host-associated > Plants > Phyllosphere > Phylloplane/Leaf | place: Guanajuato, Mexico...
AATATAAAGTTCTTAACGGTCATGTTGAAACTGTTCACTCATTTACAAATGACCAGAACTTAATCGATAACTACCATAAAGCAGATCGTCGTGGCCGTGCTGCTACTTTGAACATGGTAATTACAGAGACTGGTGCAGCTAAAGCAGTTGCTAAAGCATTACCTGCATTGAAAGGTAAATTAACTGGTAACTCTGTACGTGTTCCTACACCAAACGTATCTCTTGCAATCTTGAACTTAACGCTTGATAAAGAAGTTGATCGTGAAGAAGTGAACGAATACATTCGTCAAATTTCGATTAATTCTAACCTTCAAGGTCAAATTGGTTATACCAACTCGACTGAAGTTGTATCGAGTGACTTTATCGGTTCTCGTACAGCAGGTGTATACGATGCTCAAGCAACGATTACTTCTGGTAACCGTTTAACTGCTTACGTTTGGTACGATAACGAAGTTGGTTATAGCTGTCAGGTATTACGTATTGCTGAACAAATGTGCGGCGTAAGCTACAAAAAAATCCCAGCAGAATTGAATGCTTAAGATCATTTAACGATCTATAAAATATTTTCACAAAAAGACCCAGTTTAGACTGGGTTTTTTTACAACCGTACAAAATATATGCTGACTATTTTTTGTAAATAAATGAGAATACAAATTAAGGAAAAAAAGAAAATAGTAAGGGATAGGAATTGTCGCAGTTTAAACGTTTGTTGGTCGTTTTTGTATTCATCATTATTGCCAATTTATGTGGTGTACTCATTGCAATATGGGTATTTAAGCACTTTAATATTTATATTCCATTGAAAAATCAGGCAGTTGCTATTGATTTACAAGAGCCTCTACAGGTTAAGGTTAAAGTACAAGATGCTTTAAATGTGGATATAAAGGGGCGCGTAAATGCCAGTATTCCAATTGATGAGAAACTGAATATTCCTTTAACACAAACATTAACTCCGCGTGTTTACTTCGATAATATGGTGCCGATTAGCACAACCATCCCGGTCAAAGAAACATTAAAAGTTGAACAAAATCTACCAATTGATACTAAGGTTCAGGTGCGAGTTTTAGGCCGTGATATTACGTTGCCATTAAAAGGAACGATTCCATTAAAACTTGATGTGCCAATTGATATTAATGTCCCGCTTGAGCAAAAGGTTCATTTAAAATTTGATGCCCCAGTACGCACGGTATTAAAAGAAAATCTACATATTCCTTTAAAAGCAAGATTAGACACGAATATCCCAATCGAAGGGAATTTAAATGTACCTGTTAAAACTGCATTAAATGCTTCGGTTGATGTGAAAAATACTTTGCCTGTTAAGATTGCAAATGGTGAGTTAAAGATTCCTCTGTCCACTATGCGATTAAATCGGGTAGTGGGTTCAGAAACTTCGCAGACAACAACTGATCAATAGGGTGAATAGTAATGTTTCGTTCACTCAAGAGTATGTTGATCAGTTTTTTCTTAATGATGATCCTTGCTGCTGTTATGTTTTGGGTATATCTCAATATTCAAGCTAATTTAGTTGTTTCGGCTCATAATGCGGATATTAGTTTGCCTGACTCTTTAGAAACAAAGATTCAAGTTGGCAATACTTTACAGGTTCAATCTATTGGTAAACTTGATACCACATTAGATATAGACCGCCAACTAACTTTACCTTTAAAAGGGAAATATCTGGCAGATTTAAGTTTTGCTGTAGAGACACCAATTACAGTGAGTGTTGACTATTCAACAACTTTAAAAATTGATCAGGTTATGCCTCTTGAAACTACGACAGACCTCGTCTACCAAAGTAAATTTTTACCCAAATTTCCACTTAAACTAGATATTCCCATCAAGTTAGATGTTCCTTTTAATTTAAAACGTAGTTATACCATTCCAGTTAAAATTGTTTTTGATGGTCCTGTTTATTTTGAATTTGATGAACCAGTAAATTTATCGGTTAAACATCGGTTTAACCCAAGTCTACAAGTGAATGACCCTATGGAAATGGGGAATGTCTCTTCATTTAACGCCATCATGTATAATTCGGTTCCAAAAACAAAAGCAAATCTTGATATGCAAATGACCTTACCTTTACGTAATGTCCATCCTTAAAAATTAAATAGTTATTCTGCATTTTATGTTGGGTAAAGCCTGTATTTGTAAATCTAAAATGCTTTTGGTGACTTAAAGATAAAAACAGACCGTTATAAATGGGAATTGTCCCATTTTCTATTCGAGAATTTTATGAAAATATGGCAGAATAGGCGGTTTTAGAGTTTTTAGAGGATTGGCAGATGCGCTTTGTTGATGAAGCAGTCATTACCGTAGAGGCTGGCGACGGTGGCAATGGCGTAGCCAGTTTTCGCCGTGAAAAATTTGTACCATTTGGTGGCCCAGATGGTGGTGATGGCGGACGTGGTGGAAGTATCTATATTCAAGCTGATGATGATACGAGTACGCTAGTCGATTACCGTTACACACGTAAGTTCCGTGCTGAGCGCGGAAAGAATGGTGCAGGCGCTAACTGTACCGGACGTGGTGGTGAAGATGTGGTTTTAAAAGTACCCGTTGGTACAACAATTGTTGATACAGATTCAGGCGATATTATTGGCGATTTGGTTGAAGATGGCCAAAGAATTCTGGTTGCAGGTGGTGGTGATGGTGGTTTGGGGAATACCCACTTTAAATCATCAACTAACCGTGCTCCGCGTAAATGTACGACAGGCATCAAAGGTGAATTTCGTGAAATTCGTCTTGAATTAAAAGTATTGGCAGATGTTGGTTTATTGGGTATGCCAAATGCTGGTAAATCAACCTTTATTCGTGCTGTAAGTGCTGCAAAACCAAAAGTAGCAGATTATCCATTTACAACCATGGTTCCAAACTTGGGCGTTGTAGATGCTGACCGTCATCGTTCATTTGTAATGGCCGATATTCCTGGTTTGATTGAAGGTGCAGCGGAAGGTGCTGGTTTGGGAATTCGTTTCCTTAAACATTTGGCACGTACGCGTATCCTTTTACACATTATTGATGTGCAACCAATTGACGGTTCGGATCCTGCGCATAATGCAAAAGCAATTATGAATGAGTTAGCTAAGTTTTCTCCTACTTTGGCTAAGCTTCCAATTGTTTTAGTACTAAATAAACTGGATCAGATTGCTGAAGAAAGTCGTGAAGAGTGGTGTCAGCATATTCTAGATGAACTAGAGTGGACTGGACCTGTCTTTAAGACATCAGGTCTATTAAGTGAAGGTACAAAAGACGTTGTGTATTACCTCATGGATCAGATTGAACAACAACGTGAACGCGAAGTTGAAGATCCTGAATATGCAGCAGAAGTAAGAGCTTTCCGTGAACAACTAGAAGTTGAAACACGTGAACAAACCATTGCGGCAAAAGAAGCATATCGCGCTATGCGTCGAGCACAACGTCTTGAAGGCATGTTGGGCGATGATGATGATTTTGACGATGATGAAGACGACAATGATGTAGAAAGCATCTACGTTCGTGACTAAAAAACCGAGGAAAACATGATAGAAGTGGTCGATGGGCAACGTCAGCTCAGTGAGTGTAAACGAATCGTTGTTAAAATCGGATCATCTTTACTCACAGCCAATGGGCAAGGTTTAGATTTGAATGCTATTTCGCATTGGGCGAAACAGATTGCAGATCTACACAATGCCGGACACGAAATTATTTTAGTGTCTTCTGGAGCTGTGGCTGAAGGTATGGTTCGTATGAAGCTTGCGAGTCGACCCACCGATCTACCCAGTCTACAAGCCTGTGCTGCGATTGGGCAGATGGGTTTAATTCATACTTGGTCTAGTGTGCTTGAAGAACATGGTATTCGTACTGCTCAGGTTTTACTCACCCATGATGATCTAGCGGACCGCCGTCGTTATTTAAACTCATGTGATGCTTTGCAAAACTTGATTGATTGGCGTGTGATTCCGGTTATTAATGAAAATGATACGGTATCTACAGACGAGATTCGCTTTGGTGATAACGATACTTTAGCTGCGATGGTTGCAGGTCAGGTTCATGCAGAATTGTTGATCATTTTAACTGATCAGCAGGGTATGTTTGATTCAGATCCGCGTCACAATCCCGATGCTAAATTACTCTCTACTGTTCGTGCCATGGATGATGTTTTATTCGAAATGGCTGGCGGTGGTGGTGTGCTCGGCAGAGGTGGTATGGTGACTAAGGTTCGTGCAGCACGTTTAGCTGCTAAATCGGGTTGTCCAACGCTCATTGCGAGTGGTGAAAGTGATAATGTCTTGTCACGTGCGATGGCAGGTGAAATGCTAGGTACGTTGTTTACTACAGATAAAGATCGTATGACTGCTCATCAACAATGGCTCGCTGCTCATTTACAAACGGCAGGCCGTCTTGTAATTGATGATGGTGCTGTTGAAGCGATTAAATTAAAACATCGCAGTTTGCTCCCTGTTGGAGTTAAAACTGTTGAAGGACATTTTGATCGTGGCGATGTGGTTGAATGTGTAGATAAACAAGGTAAACGTATTGCAGTAGGTCGAGTGAATTTCAGTTCACGATCTGCTGAAATTATTAAAGGCTTAGCCTCAGATAAGGTTTATCAAGTGTTAGGTGAAGCTCGTTCACTTGAAATGATTCATCGTGATCATATGGCAATTTATTAAGTTATGTTTAAATAAAAAAGCTCGCTTTATGCGAGCTTTTTTTCTGGCGTTAAACGAGGTAGCACGTGGTCTTCACCCACCATATAGGGATGTGTCGCGAGACTGAGCATATCTAGGTCTTCTGAGCTATTACCATACGCATAAACTTGATGGTAATGCTGGAGTGTGTATTGTTGGTGTATTCTTAATTTCTTTTGTTCACTACTACAATCTGGGGTGGAGTAGTAACCTGTCATCATGCCGTTTTTAATTTGAGTTTCAGTACAAATTAATTCAATATTTAGTAGTTTGCAAAGTGGAGCAAGATAGACATCAATTGAAGCTGAAACCAGCACCACTCGATCACCACGTAACTGATGATGTTGTAATTGTGTGAAAAGTTCAGGTGAAAGCGAAGAGACTAACTCTTGTGCATATTCTTCACCTAATCTTTGTAGTTCAATTGCAGGGGTATTTTTGAACATGCTGCGAAATAACTTGGCACGCATAGCATGAGCTGGATAAAAGTTAAGATAGTAGGCTTGAATCCATGGTAGGATTTTCAAACCTTGTTTAACAATATGGCGCTTAGACAAAGCATAAAAGATGAAACCTGTAAAACTATCTTTACTACACAAGGTTCCATCAAAATCGAACAGGGCGAGACTTTTTATAGTCTTATGCGTTTCGCTCGTTGCATACATGATTCATATCGTCCGTTTACGCGGGTTGCATACCAGTTGGTATTATAGTCACGACTTAATTTTGGCCCAGAAATGACCACTTGTGGCATCATTGCATAGATAGGTTCTTTACCTGTCTTTGCTTTATAAAGTTTCGTCAGAGCAATATAGGTTTGAGTACTTTCAAACTTTTTCTCTTTTTCTAATTTAAGGTCATCACGAATTTGACGTGGGGTAACCAATACATTATTTTTTGCAAATACTGTAATCAGTTCTTTTTCTGACTGGCTTTGAGTCGGGCGTGGATCACCATCTTTTGTGTAAAGAAGCAGATCCCCATCAAGACTGATTTCTGTATCTGTTAGGTCATTTAACATGCTTTGAAAAGCAGCATTACGGCTAGAATACATACCTGAATTATAGTCTGCAAATCGATAAATGGCTTTATCATAGTCTGCTGGATAAACCATTAAACGATGAATACCATAATATAAACCGCCATATTCAGTATATAAGTCATCACGAAGTGCAGCGGTATTCATGCTTGAGCGTTTATTAGCTTTCGCATAGTTAATATGGACTTGCATAGAACCCAAGGTCGTAATAGGGTTCATTTTCTCGCCAATATCTTGCCCAACCAATTTGGCAGCACCTGTTAATGCACTCACATGGTAATGCTTAGCCATAAAATCGAAAATTTCTCGGTAAAGTAAGTCGAGGTCTTTCTCTGTTTTAACCTTACGCATTTGACTCATATAGTTGTTATCGGGAGAAGGCTGAGTTCTTAGCACTTCTTCAAAATAACCGGCAATTGTTCCACCAATGGTTTTGCCAAGCTTATCTTCAAACTTTTCATTTAAACGTGTGCTAACTTCTTCAACTGCTTTTTGGCCTAATCCCGGTACTTGAGGGTTGGCAACAAAGTTGGATTCTTGATCTACTACAGCCACAATACTACAGACATTTTTCTTGGTTTTAGGAATATCCAAGTCTTTCATAATGTCGTCAATATCTTTAGCCCATGACTCACGATCATGCACACGCGATGGGATTAGACGTTTAATCTGTTGGCTTTCTAATTCAGGCTCATCATTATTTGACCACCAAGCTTTATCACCACAAGCAGCTAAACTCATGCACACGGCAACCATACCGAATGATTTTAATAAAAAACGGGAAGACAACGGTTTGTTCATGGCGAGGAAAGCACCTGCATAAAAAGATGAGCCGATTAAGCGGATGAAGTATACTATGTTGATCATCAATTGTATGAATATATATGTATATTGGTCCCTATCAACTGTCAAATAATTTAATCGTTGCTCCTATGGCGGGGGTTACTGACCGTCCATTTAGAACGCTCTGCAAGTATTTTGGCGCAGGCCATGCAGTCAGTGAAATGATGACTGCCGATAAGACTTTGCGGATGAGTAAAAAGAGCCTCTACCGTGCAAATTTTGACGGCGAACTCGCTCCAATTTCTGCTCAAATTGCAGGTTCTGATCCTGAGCAATTAGCAGAAGCTGCACGTTATCAAGTGGCAAATGGCGCACAAATTGTTGATATCAATATGGGATGTCCAGCCAAAAAAGTATGTAATAAACTTGCTGGTTCAGCATTATTACAAGATGAAGATTTAGTGGCACGAATTCTTGATGCAGTGGTTACTGCTGTTGATGTTCCTGTGACATTAAAAACCCGTTTGGGCTTTTTAAATGGTCAAGAAAATATTTTAAGAGTCGCAAAAAGAGCAGAAGAAGCGGGAATTGCTGCATTGGCTTTACATGGTCGCACCCGTGAAGACATGTATTTAAATACAGCACGTTATGATTTGATCAAACATGTCAAAGAGTTAATCAATATTCCACTTATTGCGAATGGTGATATTGATAGTCCTGAAAAAGCAAAATATGTGCTCGATTATACAGGGGCTGACGCAATCATGATTGGTCGTGCTGCTCAAGGTCGACCATGGATTTTCCGTGAAATTGCTCATTATTTAAAAACTGGAGAGCACTTAGCTGCACCTAATATTGAAGAGGTGAAGCATGTGCTACTTGGGCATTTATCAGAACTTTATCAATTTTATGGTGAATATTCTGGATGTCGTATTGCCCGTAAACATATTGCTTGGTACACAAAGGGATTACGCTCAAGTAACGAATTCCGCCAAAATATGTATAAAGTTGAAAGTACTGCTGAACAAGCATTAGTGGTCGAAAACTATTTTAATCAGCTATTAGCTGAAGGCAATTTGATGAGTGATGTGCAAGTTGAGCAGGTTAACTTACTAGAAACTCATTAAAGAAAAAGCCAGTAAATGTTTACTGGCTTTTTTTAAATTTACTCATCTTCTAGCATTTCTACCACTAGCTGATTAACTAAATCGGCAGCAGCTAATTCACGTATTTGTGAGACATTACTACCCGCCCAAAAAGCACCGAAGCCATAGTCTTTATTCTTACTTGCAATTGTATTGAGTTGCTTGGCTAAATCATAGGTATATGGATATTCGGGTTGAGGAGGGCGATTAGGTAAATCAATTTGTGTGTGCCAATGGTTGAGTAATCCACGGGCCGGACGTCCAGAAAGACTGGCACTAATTTGCGTCACAGACTCATTAAATAAAGCTTTACGATATTCGATAGATGCATTTGAAGATAAACATTGAACGAAAGCAGTTCCGAGTTGAACAGCTGTAGCTCCTAAACTCAACATATGTCGTGCTTGTGCGCCGTTCATAATACCACCAGCGGCTACCACAGGTCGTTTGCAATGTTTGACAATAAGATGTACTAAATCACTCGTTTTAATTGCTGCATCAAAAGTCTTATTAAAGATTCCACGGTGTCCGCCTGCTTCAATCCCTTGAGCAATAATAATATCTATACCAGCTGCTTCAATGGCTTGTGCTTCAACTAAATTGGTAGCAGAAACCATAGTGACAATTCCAGCATCTTTTAATGCCTGAATTTGATGGGGATGGGGAATACCAAAATGAAAACTGACAGCTTTTGGTTTCGTATCTAATACGACATTTAGAAAATCATCGTTATCAAGAAAACTTGGATAAATACAGTTTAAGTTTTGAGGAGGCTGTTCTCCGAACTTTTCAAACTGTGGCCGTAAATATTCAATCCATTGTGCTGAGGTTTGAGGATTAAGTTGTTCGGGTTGATGGCAGAAAAAATTAACCTGAAATGGTTTTTCTGTAAGTGTTTGAGTTTTTAAAATCTGTTCTCGAGCACTTTGCGCCGTATTTGCTCCGAGCCCTAATGACCCAAGTCCCCCTTGATTAGAAACTTCTGCGGCAAGTTCAGGCGTAGATACACCCGCCATAGGGGCAAGAAAAATCGGATGTTTAATTTCAAGTTGTTGTAACAGGGTCATTTTATTCACCTCATTTCTTTCTCATCACCATAACGTGAAATCAGAACCAAGAGCAAATAATATTGGGCATTTAGTTTTTAAATATTTATTTCTTAAATATTTAAAAGTTCTGGTTTTTTAAAGTGGAGTAACATGAAACAAAGATCCGATCCAGCTTGAAAAAGCCATCGCTAAAATTCCCCACAAGGTAATGCGTAAACTTCCTTTCAGCTTAGAAGTACCTGCAAAATGACTTGATAGCGCCCCTAAAATCGCTAATGAAAGAATTCCTGTAGCTAGGACTGCACGCATAATCCATTGATTCGGGCTCAATAATATAGCGAGCATAGGGAAAAAAGCCCCAAAAGAAAATGATGCAGCAGATGATAATGCGGCTTGTACAGGATTAGCTGCGGTATTTTCATGGATACCGATTTCATCTCGAGCATGGGCCCCTAAAGCATCATGGGTTGTTAACTGCAAAGCAACCTCTTGAGCCAATTCTTTAGACAGGCCTCTAGAAATATAAATTTGGGTGAGCTCATCTAATTCTTTTTGAGGGTGCTTCGAGAGTTCTTTTGCTTCAATCGCTAGATCTGCTTTTTCAATATCTTCTTGAGATTTTACAGAGATATATTCTCCTGCAGCCATTGATGTAGCACCAGAAATTAGTCCGGCAATACATGTAATTAATAGGGTGTGTGAATTGGCTCCACTTGCTGCCATACCCATAATTAAGCTAGTGACGGAAATAATCCCATCATTGGCTCCTAATACTGAAGCTCTTAACCAACCTGAACGGTGAATTGCATGATGCTCTGTATGATGTGGAAAAGCCATGTGTTTTGCCTTATAAATGTTTTATAGATGCTATGAAATTTTACAATTTATTGATCAAAAAATATGTCATCATTATAGGGAATTTAGGGATGCTAAAGAATAGATCATTAATAAAAATGGAGACTAAATAATTAGTTTTAAAAATGCTTAACCTAATTTAACGATGTAAATTATTCTTTTTAATTATAATATTATTGGTCATTCAAAGAACTTGCCCTCCCTAATAAGTCTAATTTACTGTAGAGGTGAAAATGAAGAATAGCAAAACAATAAATTCTATAACTCATTCAATATTAATTATGGGAGCAGTGATTTCTTGTGTAGGCGTGCTAAACATAAGCTCGGCTTTTGCACAAGATCAAATAAATTCTGAATATAAACCGGGTAATCCGATTTATGATAAATGGGACCAATTTTATAAAATTGAGAAGACTCAACCGGAAAATGCCGAGAAGTTATTATTAGAACTCGGCGAAATGACACCTCAAGATATTAAAGTATGGAAAAGTTTAACTTATTTGCAGATTAGAATAGGCAAGCAAGAAGCCGCTTTGCAAAGTTTAAGAAAAGCAGAGGTATTAGACCCAGCAGACGATAATTTAAAACTCCAAGAAGCCTATCTGCTTAACTCTCAAAAAAATAATAAAGAAGCTTTGGTGGTTTTTAAGGAACTTACGCAATCTAAAGATGAGGATATTGCCAATAAAGCGACACAGGCTGTAAAGAATTTAAGTGGAGGGGAAGTCAAAACTTATTTCCGTGATGTGTATTTTGCGCCTTCATATGAGTCACGTTACGACGATGTGATTTTTCCTCTGAAAGCCCGTTATGGTAAGAATCTTGATAATGGTCGAGCACAGGTGTATGGCTTTTTAAACCTAAACCGCGATACTCAATCTCAAGGTGGTGTACGACCTGAAATTATTGATGAAAATGCAGTAACTTTAGGTGTGGGCGCTAATTATCAACCTTGGACTTCTATACCTGTGCGCATGTATTTAGAAGTGGGGGGAAGCTACGATCTGATTGATCGAAATAGAGATAAGTTTCGTGAGAGTGTTGTCGGTGGGGTGACAGGTTATCACGAGTGGTATTCTCAAAATAGTTGTAATCAGTCACTTTGCTTTAATGATTACTTCACTGATTTATATGGCAATGCAGCGACTTATTCTAGAGAAGATTATAACGTTATTGGTGATTTGAGATTACGCACGGGGCTGAATGTCTATAAAGGCGAGAACGGAACTGTACAGGCTTATATGAAATTGCATGGTTTAGCTGACAGTAAAGATGAATATTACAATAACTTATTTGAATATGGCCCCGGCATTTCATGGCAGCCTTTTAATTACCAACCTATAAAATTACGTATAGAACGACTATATGGCAATTACTTTAAAGATGTGCCAGTAAATACGAAAGATCATTACAACAATACTCGAGTAGAACTCGTTTTTTATAAGGATTTTTAAAATGAAGAAAGTTTTTATATCTATTG
>Ga0268255_10002017_pt1 | contig 11009 bp, 15 predicted proteins | sample AgamicOrMarz_FD_200256 | JGI IMG/M metagenome (GOLD analysis project Ga0268255, IMG submission 200256) | Agave microbial communities from Guanajuato, Mexico - Or.Ma.rz (v2) (version 3) | ecosystem: Host-associated > Plants > Phyllosphere > Phylloplane/Leaf | place: Guanajuato, Mexico...
TGTACAAATAAGGCAAGCTCTACAGAGTTTGTACTATTTTTCTTCTAAGTTACTGTTTGTGTGCACAGTTGGTAGCCAGTTTGTGAGTACAAATGGAATATTTAAGATAAACCACGAATATAGTGGACTAGCAGTTAAAAAATCATATTTTTTCAGGAGGAATTAAGATGAACGATATTACAATCAATGGTCTAAATGTTAAGAAAGTAAGAGTAGTATCAATTGACTGTGGAAACTTAGCAATGAAATCAAAATCAGATAGAGGAGAGCGTCATTACCTTAATACACTTAATGAGGATAATGGGTACGGTGGTGTCATGATTTGGGACAATGATGATAAAAAAGTGCAAACTATTTATGAGTACAACGGCAAGAGATATTATGTCGGTGAGATGGATATGGATTCAAGGTACTCTTTGGACGCTAACACATCCCGGTACTCAACTCCGGATTTCAAAACCATGTTCGTCATATCTGTATATCAACACATACAAAATCAAGGAGAGCATGTAAGGGTTGTGACAGGCATACCTGGCAAACAATACAGAGGTCGAGAAGAAGCTCAAGAACAATTTAATAAGCTAAGAGGAAAACATACAGTTAATAACGTTACCTTTTATATAGATGAAATACATGTTGAACTTCAACCATTGGCTACGGCTATCTATCTAGGTGTTAATGAAAATGGTAAACAAAAAGAAGGCGGAGAACGTTTCATGGATTCTCTAATTCTCGTGTTAGACCTTGGAATGGGAACTACTGACGTAACCATTCTTAATAAGCAGCGCATTATGGATGTATACGAACTCAAGCATTCTATGTTTAACATTTACAACAGAATTATAAAGAACATGCAAGACCTTAGAGGAGATGACGGAAAATTAACCATATTGGCTTCCGAACATATTACAGCTCAGGAAGTAGAGAAACAAATACGTGAGTCATTAAGCAGTGATACTAAGCGTGCTAATTACACTGCAACCAATGGTGATGAATTTGATATTGACGATATAGTTAAAGAAGCGTTTCAATGGGGAGCTAATGATTTTATTAAAGAACTCAGCTCACAAAAAGTCATCTTTGAACAATTTGCCAATGTTGTTTTAACTGGAGGAGGCACTCAAACACTCCTTCCTTATTTAAAGGATGCCTTATCCCAATTCCGTGGCAACTCTAAGGTAAAGTTTAGAATTCCAGACGATGTAATAAAAGCCAATGCTAGAGGTTATTACATCATTGGGAAAAACCCGGATAAGTTTTTAAATAAACCTGCCGCTAAGTCTAGGGTCTGATAGTATGAAAAGCGCAAAAACTACCATACAGACAGAAAAAAAGACCTCACAACAACGAATCCAAATCCGCTTACATCCTGAAAAAGATGCTGATATTATTGATTATTTAAGTAAGGAAAAACACATTACAAATACAGTAAAGAAATTACTAAGGGAAAAAATATGGCAAGAGAAAAACGGTTTACAATTTGTCCCTATGGAAAACTCATTACCTAATAGCGGTATAGCGGACAGTTACAATGATGAGTCCTCTCCTTTTGTGGAAGAAGAAATTCATAATGTATTCTTAGATGACGAAGCATTTACACAACCGGAAGAAACCACAGGAAGTTCAGATATAGATTTATTTGATTAGTAAAAAAGCTCTTTAGACTAAATTATTAGCCTAGAGAGCTTTTTTATTAACTACTCGTAGATAAGTTCCTTTTCATTTGTCATAGCCTTTGTTAATATAGACAGGATTCATTTTATAAAAAGAAGTTTCTAAAAATTAGAGCAAGAACAAGAAAGGATAATAGCATGAATGACAAACAATTAGAAGAACATTTCTTTACATATTGCGATGAAGCAATTGAAGATATAAGAAGTACTTTATATAAACAATTTATTTTCGAGCATTTTTGGAAAGAGAAGGTACGTTCAGACACAGAATTTCTAGCTTATAAATTGATTGAAGCAGCTAAAGAAAATGGTACAACTGTGAATTACGACGAAGCATATAAATTTGCAATTGAAATTAAAGAAGACCTTAAAAAATATGTTGAAAATACTAATAAAGGATATCAGTTTGAACGAATTGAAAAAGACGAATCAGATGTAGCTCGCATAAGAAGAAATAAAAAATTAAAAGAAGAAGAAGAACTTGAAAACCAAATTAAACAAGCTCAAAGAGAACTAGATAAATTAAAAAAGAAAAAGGCTACTAATAATAAGTAACCCCTCAATAATTAGATAATGATAAATTCGAGCCAATTAAACTAATAATGTAGTTTGCTTAATTAGATATTTTATCATTTTTACTTGTTTTATCTGGTTTGTCTCTAAACACCCACAGGATAAAGAACAAACCGATAAAGCCTATAGGGAAGCATATTAACAAATACCCCATGTTCTTAGGCACATAACTTGTAATATAAGAAAAAGCTAGCATCCATAATGCAAAAAAAATAATTCTTAGTAGTTGGTGTTTCATCTTACCCACTCCTTTGAATTATCTTTTTTATTTATGGGTAATATCCTTTTTAGATTTTTATATTTGTATTTATCCTTAAATGTACTTAATTAAAAGCGAAATATCTTCCCCGCTACGATGTGTAAACTATTCATGACTATATTTATTTCTGGATATACATATATAACTAGAAAAACCTCTCCTCAGCTTATAAACATTTGAATTAAGTGCTATTTTTAAATTTATATATGTTTTACTGGTTTACGAGTATTAATTAATTTATCAACTTCTGCTCTTATTAAACTACCGTTTTTACTTAGGTGTTTTTTATCTTCAAATGAAATGTTCCACCCAAATAAGCTTCCATGATGCATTGCCTCACGTTGAGATTCGCTAACTCCAATTAGTTCGTTAAGGATATCTGGGCTTGTATCTTTAAGCTCTTCATCTTTAATCTCTATATATCCAAATTCACCAAGAGTAACGACAACAGTCTTGTTGTTATCTGGGTTTGTTACAAAGCAAAAATCAGGTAATTTAGATTGCATAAAAACATCTCCTTTATAATAAATAGAAAGCTGCATAAAACTAAGTAAAGCAGTTTGGTATTATCATGGTGATGTTATTGATTATTAACTTTTCTACAACTAACTATACTTCTCCTTTACTAAGTTACTAATTCTTCATAAACAGAAAAAGCAGACTAATTATTAGTCTGCCTTTCTATGGGAATCTTCATTATCTTGTTTTTTATCCCTGAATAACCAAAAAATAAAGTACAGTCCCGCACAACCAACTAAAAACTCTGGTACAACATAAATAATACGATTTGGTATATAACTCATTATATATGTAAAGAGTAGCATCCATATAACACTACCAATCACCTTAAGTACTTCCTTTTTTATGTTAAACACAACCCTTACCATTTAAAACTTTTTGCTGTTTACTCTTTAATCTTCCCATTTGTCTTCGCTCAAAATCCACCCATCTTTTTGGAGGTCATATGATTTAATACCATCTTCAATACCAACAAAGGTCGGTAATTCAACTAGGTGCCCCACTGCCTTGTTCCAACATGACACAAACCATTCAACAATTATCTTTTCTTGGAGGTCATATATGTTCTCGTCATTTTCCTCTACAAACGCATCAAAAGCTTCCAAGTCATCTTCTGGTACCGGCATAAACTCAATTTCCTCTAATGCTTCATAGCTTCCAGAGAAGATACTTTCATCATGTCCTTCATAGAAAACTTCGTTCGCATCTTTTTCCATTGAGTACATCATAATACTAAGTTCGGATAGCTGAATATGTATACCGAAATCTAGTAAGTCAATTTCTTTAAAAAAGTTGAAATTCTTAATAGTACGTAAGTTTTCTGTTAGTAACTCTGTATTGCTAATGAGCGCATTTTCTAATGTGCGAACGTACTTTTCCATTGTAAATGGCATGTTAATTCCCCTTTTCTGCTATTATTGAGTTCGAATAAGAATAAGACCGCACTTACTTATACAATCTATAAATCTATTATATTACGAACACTTGTACGACCACAACTAAATAGATACAATACAACAAATTACCTTTATACTTTCATTAACAACTCTAACTTGTTTTCTTCAAAAAGTTCCATAAAAGTATCAAATGTTTTTTGTTGAAGTTCCAAGTTTTTTCCCTCTACAAAAGATAAGGTGGTAAACGAATCCGCGTAACATGTTAATAGTATTTCTGAATTATGTATACGTTTAAAGTTGTTTTCCCTATCTACAATTTTAAGAAGAATCTTTGTTTGAAAATCACTCTTAAATGTTGAAATATTGAGAGCCGCCTTGCTTCTTTGAGAAACCAAGAAACTAATTGCGTCCGCTGTTTCTTCTGGTGTGTTACCTATTAGATAAAGATACATATTGTTCTTACTTAGAATAATAGCCTCTGCCAGTTTTTTTGCATCTTCTTCACACACATCAATTTCATGTTGAATAAATTCATTATTGCTTCCTAAGACAATAAACTTTTCTTTAATCTTATTGTTAATAATACTTAATTGGTATGTACAATTTGTATTCTCATCTACTTGTATCTCCTGAAAAGGAAATGGAATTCTCAACTTATCTCCATAGTACGATATAGCGGGAACTAGTGATGGGAAATTTGCAAAACGTAGCTTGTACATTTCTCCCCAGGTTAGTCTTATATCTTCATAATGATAAATCATGTTATGTCACACCCTTATGTTGTTTGTCTTCTTTATGCTTATATAACCAAATGCTATTTAACACGCTAACTGCATGTCATTTCTTATTTCTTATCTTAAAATTAAACATGGAATTTTATTATGACACTACTATAGCAAAGTCATAATAAAAAGTTAGCGGTTTACTGGTTTAGTTTTACATAAACTTAAATAATTCCGAACTGAACTTGCAATATTAAAAGCACCCTGTCATAATTAACTGTGACAGTCACAATTAATTGTGATGGTCACATTTTATTGTGACAGAATGATTTGGAGTGATATAAATGAATGATAAACCAACAGAATTTATTAAGCTTAGCGATTTTTTAAATCCTTCTAGAGCCTACTATACAATTGACCAACCAAAACATGAAATCAGTAAAGTTATTTATAATAAGAAGAAAGAAACAGATGTTACTTTACGTGAAATGGCTAATCAGATAAAAGAGCTATACGGTCCTGAAATTAAAACACCGCATCACAATACACTACATTCAATTACTTCAGGGGGTAACTACCGAATTGACTTCCTGCTTATGCTATTAGATTTGTTAGGAAAAGAACTTGTGGTTGTAGATAGAAAGCCTGAAACAGAGGAATTTCTCCGACAAAAAGAACAAACAGACTGGAAGAAGAAATAATGTAAACAAATATTTGTTTTATGTATTAGGTATAATTTTGTTCCAAATGGAAATACTGCGTAAAAGTACAACTAGTCTTTGCTTAAAATAAAATAAAAAACTAAATTATATTTGAACTCGCTCGGTTGAAATGTAAGGACAGTTATTGAAGAAGCAGGTTAGGATTAATTTCCAAGCTTGCTTCTTCAATTTTACTAAGCCATGAATGAGTTTAAATATGTAGTTATCTTTAATAAGGACAAAATGAGGGGAATGTGAACATGGGGAATTATAAAGAGATACACTCAAATGAAAAGAATCATTATGCAGTGGAACTACCAAAAAAACGTTTGGCAAAAGATATAAAGCACTACATGAATATAGATGGATGGTCTCTGCGCAAGCTTGCTGACCAAATAGAAGGAATAAGCCATACTCAAATACAGCGAGTTACCAGCAGCAAAAATTACACGTTGGAAACCCTTTTAAAGATACTCGATGCTTTAAATTTGGAAATTGAATTAAAGCGGAAAGCTGATAAAAAAACTCTTTAAAAATACTGTTGTATGTTACCGCTAATTATAATAAATATCTAAGTCAGTATGTATTGAAATAAAAGAATCCTGTATTTACGTTCTCCTCTAAAAACGAAACGTAAATACAGGATTTTTGTTATGGACTTGGTGTGTACTTATTACTACCCGAATATTTCTTAACTTCGTTCCAAGCCGCTATTGCCTGTTTTCATGGCTTACCCGTTATTAAACCTTACGTAAAAAAAGATAAGTCTTTCTCCTGAAAGACTTACAATAACCCATTCGTTTGATTTTGTTCTCTCATGTTATGCAAATTTGCTTCTGCATAAGCATCGTTTATGTGTGCGCTGTTTACATCCTCATGTTGTGCCATATTTAGTTGACTCTGTTTCCGCTTTGCGTATCCGTCAAATAAGATACCAATACCTAATAAGACAGCTACTAATGTAATCCATATCAACATACATATCCCTCCTTTTTATAACTATATCTTATTTTTTTGCAAACGGGTAAATATTCCATTTTTCCGTGTTTTTATTTATCTCTTAAAAATGGTTTATCAAACTACCGTACTATACGTTAGCTTAATTAGAAAAAAGTTAGGAAAGTTTCTTGCTTTTTTACATTTAGTGTTTATTATCATTGCAAATAATATTGAATTAATTAAAAGAGGAGTGAACCTAATCCAATGGCAGGTTTTAACGGTTATGATATTACAGTCGAAGATAAAGATAAGTTTTTACGAATTGCTAACATATTTATCTTCTATTATGAAGTGTATACAAACAATAACCCCAACAATATACGTTTTGAAGACTCTACTGCTGAGTTATTCCATTCGGACAGGTTTATGTTCGGACGATTAGTCTTACAATTATTTTCAATCTTTAATGTATCAGTCATCCATGCACCGTTACAGGAATTTCATCAATTCCCTACTGTGGCTGACTTGTTGCTATATATCTATGAAAATACAAATTAGTATGTTTAGTTTTTTTAGCAAGTGAGGTGTTTATTATGAGTTATAAGGTAGACGGACGAACACGTATTCAGCAGGCTTTAATGGAATATGAACCTAGCTCTGAAGCAAAGGACGCTGTTAAACGTGTAATTAAGGCTTCTAAGACAAAACAACAATTTAATGAAGCTCAATTTGGAATTTCTAAAAGCCACAATAAGAGTGCTATTGCTTACTTCACCCAATATGAACAATCAATGAGTTCTGAAACAGCAAAGCAGCCTTTTACTTTTAAACGTAAAGGCGAACAAGTTGAAACAACAGTTGGTCAATTTGTTCAGAGTAAAGTTAGAAACCTAGTGACTTTCGCTGACAAAGCAGCAAATACCAATCTATCTTTTAACCGTTTAATTAAAAAACGCGTAAAAGAGATGGATAGAAGTATTGATTATGAATATGGTTATGAACGTAATAAAGACCGTGGAGATAGAGAATTCAATGATTAAGACAAGTTGTTAAATATTACTTGTCTGTTTTCCTTTTTTGAACGGAAAGTGGTGATGGTTATGAAAAAAATCATCATTGGATTTAGTCTAGGTATTATGATTTTTCTAGCAGCTTTTATTAGTCATTTAATTTTTCCATTTATAGAAGCTGTTAATAGTGCTATTTCTGGAGAAACAGGACATATCCTTGGATTTTTTGGAATATTTATTGTTTTAATAATTGTCCAGGCTGCTATAGCCTACAGTCTTTTAAAGAAAAAAGGTATTGCGGAAGAAGTGTTAGCTAGCGGAAAAGACAATGTGGCTACCTCTAAGTTTGCAAAACAAAGTGAGTTTAAAGATTTTTTAGGAACTGATGGATTACCAATTAGTCAAAAATTTAGATTATCAGAAAAGAAATCCTTCGAACATTATCTCTTATGCGGGAGTACAGGGAGTGGTAAGAGTGCAAGTTTCTTCATCCCCAGTCTTTTACAGTTACCTGCTCATGCTTCTGTAGTTGTGACGGACCCAAAGGGTGAACTTTATATGAAAACAGCTCAGCATGCCCTTAACCAAGGGAAGAATGTTATTGCGTTTAGTCCATTTAAAAGTAAAACAATGAAGTACAATCCTTTAGCATTATGTAGAAATGCTTCTGAGGTAAGAGAACTTGCCCAAGTATTACTTGCTAATGGTAATGCTGCCATTGAGCAAATGACCGGTACAAAAGCTGGTGGAAGTGAATGGACTAATATGGCTACTCCTTTACTCGTGGCGTTTATGTTGTTTGTTTATGAATTAGATGCTCCTGAAAATACTGTAGCTAAGGCACTTGAGTTAATTACTGAAAATGATTTAGAAACTTTAAAACTATTAATTGAGGATTCTACTCCAGAAGCTCAGCAACAAATGAATATTTTCTTACAATCTGCGGAAAGTGAAAAGACTGCTTCTTCTATTAAAACAGTATTAGCAACAAGTCTACAAATGTTTACCGACCCGCTTATACAAGATATTACTTCGTTAAATGAAATTGACCCTAAAATGTTGAGAGAACAACCTACGCATTTATATGTAATGGTACCAGAACATAAATCTGCATTTATGTCGCCTCTTATGTCGCCTTTTTATTCTCAATTAATGAACCACCTTTTAGAAACGGGTAAAGGTTGCCCTATTTACTTTCTAATGGACGAGTTCGCTAATGTAGGTGTTATTCCTAACATAGATATTATATTAGCGATTTGCCGTTCTAGGGATATGAGTATCTCACTCGGAATTCAAAGTATAAATCAGTTAAAACAAAGATATAACGAAGCCGCTAATACAATTTTAGATAACTTGAAGACTAAGGCATTCTTACCTGGTTTAAGTTATGATTCTGCTGAATATGCATCTAAATTATTAGGATTCAAAGAAATAAAAAGTGTTTCAACTTCTTTTAGTCAAAAAAACGATAACTCTTATAGTGTATCAGCACAAAAAAGGGAGCTATTAACGCCAGATGAAGTTCGAAGGTTACCTGACGAAACAATATTAATTATCTCAGATAACAGAAATGGATTTATGGATAAACAGCAAAGGTACTATAAAGATAAACGATTGCTGGCTTTGGCTTCCCAAGAGATAACTGTCGAAGAAATGTTAGGAGAAGATGAATAACAAAAAGCTATGCTAAGGATTTATTTAGCATAGCTTTTTTATTTCACAATTTTAATTTCTTACACTTTTTACACCCATTCCTCCTTACTCGATAACGAATTTGTTCCTCTTCTTCATGACTGTGTTTACATAACCACCATACTTTTTTACTACTTCCTTTTACAAATTCCTCTGGTTGCTTGGAATTTTTACTATAATCCCAGTCGACTACTATTACTGGACATTGAGTAGATAAATTATTTTGAGGACTCGCCTTTCTATTAGAACAATTGGAACAAGCCCCACTGACTTTGCCATTGTTGTTTCGAGAGTTAATTACTGCTTCCCATTCAAATGTACACTTATTACACTTCCACCAAACTTTTCTATTTGAATTTGAACTTACTGTTTGGGGAGTTAAAGGATGGTTTTTAGATGGATGCCATTCCTTTGCTAATGCTGGATTTAATGTCAATAAACTGTTCTCATTAGTTACTCTTTTACCACTACAATAAGGACATCCAAAATTCCGTTTGTGTCTTTTATAAATAGTGCACTTCCATTCATGTTCTGGATTGTCTTTACATCTCCACCAAAACTCACTTGTTGAAGAGCCTGCTGTAAAGTCCATAGGAGTTTTTTGACCATTTTTAGTTGGGTGCCACTCTTTTGCTAATTCAGGATTAACGGTTGCAAAACAGTTTTCAATACTAACTCTTTTCCCTGTACATATAGGACAGTTTAAACCAGAACTAACCTTTTTATTTATTGGCATATCGTATGAATGTTCTTTTGCACAAATCCACCATACAACCTCATGAGAGCCAGGCATAAAATTCAATGGTGTTTTTTTGCCATTGGTTTTAAAATCCCATTGAATTGCAATATTTGGATATCTGCTAGCTAAGCACGTTTCAGAAGTGACAGCTTGACCCGCACAATACTTGCAACCATTCCCCCCTATAGTACGGTTAGAAATTGCAGTAGTCCATTCGTGTTCTGAATTAACTTTACACTGCCACCAGACTTTTTTAGTTGTATATGGTGTAAAATATTCAGGTTTTAAGTTTTGATTTTTTGTTGGATGCCACTCTGAAGCTATTTGTGGAAACTTTTCAGCTAAACTATTCTTTTTAGTTGTACAAATATAGTTATCCATAATATTTACTCTATCAGTTTCAATATTAACTTCTAATTTAGAAACCATATTAATTTTTTCACTGTCCAAAACAAAATTATTTAGTATATATCCAAACAATTTATCAATAGCTTGATTAATCTCTGAGATAGAGTCATTAAGCAAAGAGATTTCAGTCGAATTGTAAGCTTTTAAAATTGGAAGGCTTCCCTCTCTCAGACGAACTAGTTTTATTCCAATTTCATCTAACGATTTATTTTTTCGTTCATCTCTTATCTTCCCTTTACCTTTCCCATGAAAAACACCATCATATTCAATCCCCAAGTTTAAACTAGGTATAAAGATATCTACTTCGTATTGCTTTTTATCCTTGGCTTGTATCATATAACCATTCTCAGCATCTGGAAATACCTTTTTAATGTAATAAAAAACAGATTGTTCAGGAAAAGAAGTTTGAAGTTCTCTTGTGCACTTGATACACCCGGAGTAGGCATTTTTTCTAGCGTTTGGTGATGCTGGATAATCATGTCCTCTAGGACAGACCCACCAATACTTCTTATTTGTGTGCGCAGTTACATCGTAGGGTGTAACAACGCCATTCTTTTCAGGGTGCCATTGCTTAGCAATCTCTGGTTTAACAGTAGCTAGACAGTTTTCAATTGTCACTGTCTTCCCTGCACACGTTGGACAACCTGTTCCGTCTGAAATATTATAAGCAGCTGTATCCCATTCGTGATTCTCTGTACATAAAAACCAATACTTTGTTTTAGAACTCTTAGCAACCTCATTCGGTTTAGTCTCCCCGTTCTTTGTAGGATGCCAAATCTCCCAAACGTCTGGTCTTTTTTCCGCTAAACTCATCTTAAATTTTTTCATGAAACTTTTCTCCTTTCGATAGCTGATAAATTATAAACGAAAATTTACCA
>Ga0268255_10002020_pt1 | contig 10992 bp, 7 predicted proteins | sample AgamicOrMarz_FD_200256 | JGI IMG/M metagenome (GOLD analysis project Ga0268255, IMG submission 200256) | Agave microbial communities from Guanajuato, Mexico - Or.Ma.rz (v2) (version 3) | ecosystem: Host-associated > Plants > Phyllosphere > Phylloplane/Leaf | place: Guanajuato, Mexico | collected...
TGTTCGGCCGTTTTACTGAAAGAGCGCAGAAAGTTCTAGCATTAGCACAAGAGGAAGCGATTCGTCTTGGACATAACAATATTGGAACAGAGCACATTTTATTAGGATTAACTCGTGAAGGAGAAGGAATTGCAGCAAAGGCACTTTATGGCCTTGGCTTAGGTTCTGAAAAAATCCAAAAAGAAGTAGAAAACTTAATTGGCAAAGGACAGGAAGCTTCTCAAACCATCCACTATACTCCAAGGGCTAAAAAAGTCATTGAACTATCGATGGATGAGGCCCGTAAATTAGGACATTCCTATGTTGGGACCGAGCATATTCTCCTTGGCTTAATCCGTGAAGGGGAAGGGGTTGCCGCACGAGTACTTAACAATCTTGGGGTAAGTTTAAATAAGGCGAGGCAGCAAGTGCTTCAACTATTAGGAAGTAATGAGTCTGGCGGGCATCAAGGCGGGGCATCTGCCAGTGCGAACACCCCAACGCTTGATAGTCTTGCCCGGGATCTAACCTCTATTGCCCGTGAAGGAAGCCTTGACCCTGTGATTGGACGCGGGAAGGAAATTCAACGTGTCATTGAAGTATTAAGCCGTCGGACAAAAAATAACCCTGTATTAATCGGTGAGCCTGGTGTAGGTAAAACAGCGATTGCAGAGGGTCTGGCCCAACAAATTGTTAATAACGAAGTGCCGGAAATTCTTCGTGATAAACGAGTGATGACTCTCGATATGGGAACAGTCGTCGCCGGTACGAAATATCGAGGCGAATTTGAAGACCGTTTGAAAAAAGTAATGGATGAAATTCGCCAAGCAGGCAATATTATTCTTTTCATTGATGAGTTGCATACCTTAATTGGCGCAGGCGGCGCTGAAGGAGCGATTGATGCTTCTAATATCTTAAAGCCGTCACTTGCGCGCGGAGAACTCCAATGTATTGGAGCAACGACACTCGATGAATATCGTAAATATATCGAAAAGGATGCAGCGCTAGAACGTCGCTTCCAGCCAATTCGTGTCGATGAGCCAACCATGGAAGAATCTATTCAGATCTTAGAAGGACTACGCGACCGTTACGAGGCGCATCACCGTGTATCGATTACTGATGAAGCGATTCAAGCAGCTGTCAAACTATCAGACCGCTATATCTCTGACCGTTTCCTGCCAGATAAGGCAATTGATTTAATCGATGAAGCAGGTTCTAAGGTACGTCTCCGTTCCTTTACCACGCCGCCTAATTTGAAAGAATTAGAAGTGAAACTGGAAGAAGTTCGCAAGGAAAAAGATTCTGCTGTTCAGAGTCAAGAATTTGAAAAAGCTGCTTCCTTAAGGGATACAGAACAGCGTTTACGTGAACAACTCGAGGAAACGAAGAAGAATTGGAAAGAAAAACAAGGGAAAGAAAACAATGAAGTAACTGTGGAAGATATCGCAAGTGTGGTTTCTAGCTGGACCGGGGTACCTGTTTCCAAGCTTGCCCAAACAGAGATGACAAAGCTCCTTAATTTAGAGGAAGTTCTTCATTCTCGTGTGATAGGCCAGGAAGAGGCGGTTAAAGCCGTTTCTAAGGCTGTCCGTCGTGCCCGAGCAGGGTTAAAGGATCCAAAACGACCTATTGGTTCCTTCGTCTTCCTTGGACCTACAGGTGTAGGAAAAACTGAATTAGCACGAGCACTTGCAGAGGCTATGTTTGGTGATGAGGATGCGATGATTCGGATTGATATGTCTGAGTATATGGAGAAGCACTCGACCTCGCGTCTTGTTGGTTCACCGCCAGGATATGTCGGCTATGAGGAAGGCGGCCAATTAACAGAAAAGGTTCGCAGAAAGCCATATTCAGTTGTGTTACTTGATGAAATTGAAAAGGCACATCCAGATGTATTTAATATCCTTCTGCAAGTCCTTGAAGATGGACGATTAACTGATTCCAAAGGTAGAACGGTTGACTTCCGTAATACAGTTCTGATTATGACATCCAATGTTGGTGCTGAAGCACTAAAACGCAACAAGTATGTGGGCTTTAATATCCAGGATGGTGAGCAGGATTATAAAGATATGAAGGGGAAAGTGATGGGCGAATTAAAGAAAGCCTTCCGTCCTGAATTCCTGAACCGTATCGATGAAATTATTGTTTTCCATGCGTTAGAGAGAAAGCATCTTGAAGAAATTGTTACTTTGTTATCAGAGCAGTTAGTGAAACGCTTAAAAGAACAAAATATATCTTTAGAACTAACCGCTGCAGCAAAGGAGAAAATTTCTCAGGAAGGCTATGACCCTGAGTATGGAGCACGACCATTACGCCGTGCCATTCAAAAGCATATTGAAGACAGACTTTCTGAAGAACTATTAAAGGGAACCTTATTAACAGGACAGCATGCAATCATTGATGTTGATAATGGAGAATTTATTGTTCGAATGGCTGAGAAAACAAGTTTAGTAAAATAGAACTTGGTAGAAATACCTATGGAGAGGTACACGTAAATAAAGTATAATCGTGTACCTCTTTTTCTATCGATTTTTTGAAATGAAAAAGTGAAATAGGTGTGGTAACCTTTAAATAGTTAGCAAATTTTGGCTCTAGCACCCGGCGTATTCCGCTATATGGTGCTTGTGCCTTTCTTTTGTGGCAAGAGAGGATCGAAGATTATGGCAAAACGAAAGACTAAGTTTATGTGTCAGGAATGCGGATATGAATCACCAAAGTGGATGGGAAAATGTCCTGGCTGCGGTGAATGGAATAAGATGGTTGAGGAAGTTGAAGTAACTGGTGCGACGAGGAGAGGGGCCTTTGCTCATTCTCAAAGTGGAACAGGACTTCTAGCGAAACCAATGCCAATTAATTCCATTGAAATGGAAAATGAGCCACGGATTCTTACTGATTTAAACGAATTAAATCGTGTCCTTGGCGGCGGTGTGGTTAAGGGTTCTTTAGTGTTAATTGGCGGAGACCCAGGAATTGGGAAGTCAACGCTTCTTTTACAGGTTTCATCGCAGCTCGCTAATAAAGGAAATCAGGTTTTATACATATCGGGTGAAGAATCGTTGCGCCAAACCAAGCTTCGTGCAGAGCGATTAGGTATCTCTTCTGAAAATCTCCTCGTATACTCTGAAACAAATCTTGAGGAAATTAACCGGACCATCGATAGTACGAGTCCAAGCTTTGTCATCATCGATTCGATCCAAACGGTCTTTCACCCAGATGTAACAAGCGCGCCAGGGAGTGTCTCACAGGTTCGTGAGTGTACCTCGGAATTAATGAGAATTGGGAAGACCAAAGGGATTGCGATCTTTATTGTTGGACACGTAACAAAAGAAGGGTCCATTGCGGGTCCAAGGTTGTTAGAACATATGGTGGATACCGTCCTTTATTTTGAAGGAGAAAGACACCATACCTATCGAATCCTGAGAGCAGTTAAAAATCGATTTGGTTCGACCAATGAAATGGGAATTTTTGAGATGAAAGAATTGGGCCTTGAAGAGGTAGCCAATCCTTCTGAAATATTCTTAGAGGAGCGTTCGCGGGGTGCAGCAGGCTCCACGGTAGTAGCATCGATGGAAGGGACAAGACCGGTCCTTGTGGAAATTCAAGCCTTAATTTCCCCAACCAGTTTTGGAAACCCACGAAGAATGGCCACAGGTATTGATCATAACCGTGTGCCACTTTTGATGGCAGTTTTAGAAAAGCGGGTCGGGATGCTCCTTCAGAACCAGGATGCCTATCTAAAAGTTGCTGGTGGCGTGAAATTGGATGAGCCAGCGATTGATTTAGCCGTTGCTGTCAGTATTGCTTCGAGTTTCAGAGATAAGCCGACAAGACCGACTGATTGTATCATTGGGGAAGTCGGGTTAACCGGTGAAGTAAGAAGGGTGTCAAGGATTGAGCAGCGTGTCCAAGAAGCGGCCAAACTTGGTTTTGAGCGCGTCATTCTACCTGCTAATAATCTTGGTGGCTGGAAGGGGCCGACAGGAGTCGAACTTATTGGTGTTTCGAATGTAAGTGAAGCATTAAAAGCAGCGTTGGGAGGGTAGCAGATGGAAAGTAAAAAGTTAGGAGAGCATACCGTAAGTGAAGTATTACAGTTCCTTGCACCTGGTACACCCATTCGTGAGGGCATCGACAATGTACTTCGTGCCAACACAGGAGGCCTTATTGTCATAGGATTTAACGAAAAAGTAAAAAGTATCGTTGATGGTGGGTTTGAAATTAATTGTTCGTTTTCGCCAAGCTTTTTATATGAGTTGGCCAAAATGGACGGCGCTATTATCCTTAATGAATTAGGGAATAAAATTTTGTTTGCTAATGCCCAGCTAGCCCCTGACTCAGATATCCCCTCTACAGAAACAGGAATGCGGCACCGCACCGCTGAAAGAACAGCAAAACAAACAAAAGCACTAGTCATCGCGATCTCCCAAAGGAGAAATGTTATTACCCTGTATCAAGGGAATTTCCGTTATGCCTTAAAAGATATTGCGGTTATTTTAACAAAGGCCAATCAAGCCATCCAGACGCTTGAAAAGTATAAGACTGTCCTAGAACAAAGTATTACCAATCTGAGTATTCTAGAGTTCGAAGAGTCCGTAACCTATAACGACTTTTTACTGGTTCTCCATCGGTTTGAAATGGTCCTAAAGATCAAAAACGAGCTGCTAACCTATTTACATGAATTAGGAACAGAAGGCCGTCTCATTCGTTTACAACTGAATGAAATCTTAACCGATTTGGAAGTGGAGACGATGCTCATTATCAAAGATTATGCCTTTGATAGAGACGTCAAGGCTAGAGACGTGCTCATCCGGATGCAGGCAATGACTACGAATGGAACGATAGAGGATATGGTGTTATTAAAACTAATGGGGTATCTTGGTTATGTTCATCTTGATGAGAATAAAAATCCGCGCGGTTACCGCATTCTTAATAAAATTCCCAGACTTCCATCTATCATTATTGAAAATTTAATTAGCAGTTTTGGTGAACTCGCCAAAATCATCTCAGCTTCTGTCGAAGAGCTCGATGATGTCGAAGGGATTGGGGAAGTTCGTGCCAAAAAGATTAAGGAAGGCTTTAAATTAATTAAAGAGCGGTTATACACTGACCGTCATCTCTAATTTTATCAAAAGAAAATAGTAAAAAAAATCCAATTGTTTGACACAGAAATATTCCAATGCTACCCTATGGGGAGAAATCATCTACCCAGGATAATTCACAGCAACAATCATTTAAAAAGAACATTTATGGGAAAAAATAATCAGTAAATTAAGGTTTCATTTTTATGAATATGTTTATAATGAGTAGAGGAGGTGAAGGAATGTTAAAACGTATTGTGCAGGCTTGCTTCCTCATTATGGGTGGTACGCTTGGTATTTTGTTATTACCGGAATTGTTCAATTTACTTCATATCAATGACATTCCCTTAATTAACAACTCGTATATCACTGCTGTTTTAGGTGCTATTATTTTTTATCTTATTACCTTTTGGGCAGTAGATTATGTCTTTAATTTTATTAAATGGGCTGAAGATTCTTTAGTGAAAATCCCTGTAACCGATGTCCTTTTTGGTAGTGTTGGCTTAATATTCGGGTTGTTGGTGGCTTTTTTAATCGGCTTTGCCCTGAATGCAGTTCAAGTACCGATTTTAAATGCTGTTGTACCAATCTTGCTGACTATTTTATTTGGCTACCTTGGCTTTCAGGTAGGTTTTAAGAAAAGGGATGAGCTGCTTGGTCTCTTTGGAAACCGCAGTAATAAGAAAAAATCCAGTGATGATGAGAGTGAAAAGGAAGCGAATCAATCTTTAAAAATACTAGATACCAGTGTGATCATTGATGGACGTATTGCTGATATTTGTCAGACGGGATTTTTGGAAGGTACGATTGTCATTCCACAGTTTGTCCTCGAGGAATTACAGCATATTGCTGATTCATCCGATGTCTTAAAACGAAATCGCGGCCGTAGAGGCTTGGATATCTTAAATCGAATTCAAAAGGAACTTGCCATTAAAGTCGAAATCTATGAAGGTGATTTTGAGGAAATTAGTGAAGTGGATTCAAAACTTGTTAAACTGGCAAAAATCACAAATGGAATCTTAGTCACAAATGATTTTAATCTGAATAAAGTCTGCGAATTGCAGAATGTTTCGGTGTTAAACATCAATGACTTAGCAAATGCCGTCAAACCTGTTGTTCTTCCAGGAGAAGAATTAACGGTACAGGTAATTAAGGATGGCAAGGAATATCATCAGGGCGTTGCTTACTTAGATGACGGAACTATGATCGTTGTCGAGGAAGGAAGAGAATATATCGGGAAACGAATTGAGGTACTCGTCACAAGTGTTCTCCAAACATCGGCCGGAAGAATGATATTTGCTAAACCAAAATTATTAGAAAAAGCACTATGATTGAAAGATTGGGGTAATTTTATGACTTACCAAGTCATTCTCCCGGCAGCGGGCCAGGGAAAAAGAATGGGAGCAGGGAAAAATAAGCTTCTATTAGAGCTTAATAGTGTACCTGTACTAATCCATACATTAAAGGTGTTTGAACAGGATAATGCCTGCAGCAGAATTATTGTAGCGATCCATCCCCAAGATGAAGAGGAATTTAAAGCCTTATTTATCAAGTATAATGTTGCCAAAGCAATCCACTTAGTGCACGGTGGAAAGGAACGACAGGATAGCATTTTTAATGCACTGAAAACAGTGGAAACAGACGGGATCATTCTTGTTCATGATGCGGCACGTCCTTTTATCAGTAAAGAACATATCTACCGTTTGACAAAAGTGGCTGAGGATACAGGGGCGGCCATTTTAGGAGTACCGGCAAAGGACACCATCAAAAAGGTTCAAGATGGTTTGGTGGTTGAAACTGTCGAACGTTCAAGCTTGTGGGCGGTCCAAACCCCACAAGCTTTTCGCATTTCTCTTCTGATGGAGGCATATGAGAAGGCAGAAAAAGACTCCTTCCTAGGAACAGATGATGCTAGTCTAGTGGAGAGGACCGGCCATCCTATTATGATGGTAGAAGGCGACTACGATAATATCAAATTAACAACACCAGAAGATATATATTTTGCAGAGGCGATACTGAAAAAAAGGAGTTTTTAGGATGTTTCGAATTGGTCAAGGGTTTGATGTGCATCAACTAACGGAAGGGCGTCCGTTGATTATAGGCGGAATTAACATACCTTATGAAATGGGATTATTGGGTCATTCAGATGCAGATGTTTTATTACATACAGTTTCTGATGCTTGTCTGGGTGCGATTGGGGAAGGCGATATTGGCAAACACTTTCCTGATACCGATCCCAATTTTAAAGATGCTGACTCCGCGAAGTTAATGGAGCATGTGTGGCAATTGGTGAAAAATAAGGGGTACGAGCTGGTTAATGCGGATTGTACAATCATAGCTCAGAAGCCGAAAATGGCACCTTATATTGAGCAAATGCGCGTGAGAATTGCCGAGTTACTAGAAGCAGCACCTGAGCAAATCAATGTTAAGGCAACAACCACGGAGAAATTGGGCTTTGCAGGCAGAGGAGAAGGAATTGCCTCTCAAGCCGTTGTTTTATTAAGAAAGGTTCATGAATAGTCTTTCTTGAAACCATAGACAATGATAAAATAATCAGTTGAAACCATATAAATATTTGGAAAAGCGGTCTAGCTTCAGCGCCTAGGGGCTCGAGTCATAAGCCGATCACTTCGGAAGGCAAAAAGCGCCTTCTGTCAGCGCTCGTCTTATGCTTGTCGCCCCAGGGCAAGGCGCTTACGCTTTTCTCATTGGAGGCATTGATATGTCAAATGAAGTTCGTGTAAGATATGCTCCAAGTCCAACGGGGCATTTACATATTGGAAACGCCCGTACGGCATTATTTAATTACTTATTTGCACGTAATCAGGGTGGAAAATTTATCATTCGTATTGAAGATACCGATAAAAAACGGAATATTACCGGCGGAGAAGAAAGTCAGTTAAAGTATTTAAAATGGCTAGGCATGGATTGGGATGAGAGTGTTGATGTCGGCGGCGAATACGGTCCATACCGCCAATCTGAACGAAATGATATTTATGAAACATACTATAACCAATTATTAGCTGAAGGCCATGCTTATAAGTGTTATTGTACCGAAGCCGAAATTGAAGCAGAGCGGGAAGCCCAAACCGAAAGGGGCGAAACACCGCATTATTCGGGTAAATGCCGCCATTTAACAGATGAACAACGCCGTGAATTAGAAAGTGAAGGCCGTCAGCCAAGTATTCGGATTATTGTACCTGAAGGGAAAACCTATACGTTTGATGATATGGTAAAGGGCAGCGTTTCCTTTGAATCCGAAGGGATGGGCGACTGGGTCATCATTAAAAAGGATGGTACCCCAACCTATAACTTTGCGGTTACGGTTGATGATTACTTAATGAAGATTTCTCACGTGCTCCGTGGCGATGATCATATTTCTAACACACCTAAACAACTCATGGTCTATGAAGCATTAGGCTGGGAGCCGCCAATTTTTGGTCATATGACATTGATTGTCAATGAAAGCCGTAAAAAGTTAAGTAAGCGCGATGAATCGATCATCCAGTTTATTGAACAATATGAAGAGTTAGGGTATCTCCCAGAAGCGTTATTTAACTTTATTACGCTCCTTGGCTGGTCGCCGGCAGGTGAAGAAGAAATATACTCTAAGAATGAGTTTATTGAGATATTTGATGCGAATCGCTTATCTAAATCCCCTGCATTATTTGATAAGCAGAAACTGCTGTGGATGAATAACCAATACATGAAAAAGATTGAGATTGATCGTGCAGTTGAACTGGCTTTACCGCACTTGGTGAAGGCAGGCCGCTTAAGTGAAAGTCAAACGGATGAACAGTACCAATGGGTTCAAGGGCTAATCGAACTCCTGCAGGAAAAAATGAGCTTTGGTGCCGAAATCGTGGAATTATCTGACATGTTCTTCAAAGAGGAAGCGGACTACGAAGAAGATGCGAAGGAAATTCTAGCAGGAGAAACAGTTCCGGAAGTGTTAAAGGCATTTTCACATGAACTGGATCAGTTAGAACATTTCCGAGCTGACGGAATAAAGGCTGCAATGAAGGCAGTCCAAAAGTCGACCGGTCAAAAGGGGAAAAACCTATTTATGCCAATTCGTGCTGCAGTAACAGGCCAAACACATGGACCAGACTTGCCACAGGCAATTGAACTTTTAGGTAAAAATAAAGTTCAAACAAGAATTAATAAAATTATTAGTTAACATTAAAGACAAAATGTAATATAGTAGAATAAACAATTATATAGTTACTAAAGTGTAGAAGAGGATAAGTAAAAAAAGGATGCTTCAAAGAGAAAACCATCACCGGCTGAAAGTGGTTTAAGCCTCTCGTTTTTTGAAATGCACCTCTGAGCCCTGTTTCGAAAAGAGTCAACTCTAAGTAGAGATGGGCGGAACCGATCCGTTAACAGGTAGAGTGAGACCAAGTTTTGAGCTATTGTTACCATACAGGCTTTCCGGTCTAATCAGAGTGGAACCGCGCGTTAAGCGCCTCTGTCGTGATGACAGAGGCGTTTTTTATTTACTTTTTTATTTACCAAACAATAAGGGGAGAATGGTAATGTTTAAGAAGTTGAGGGAGGATGTAGAGGTTGTTTTCGAGCAAGATCCTGCGGCAAGGAGCCATTTAGAAGTCATCTTAACCTACTCAGGCTTGCATGCCATTTGGTCACACCGAATCGCACATGCACTCTTTAATCGGAAATTATTTTTTCTAGCCAGGGTTATTTCGCAAGTAAGCCGATTTTTTACCGGTATTGAGATCCATCCCGGGGCAAAAATAGGCAGAAGATTTTTTATTGACCATGGTATGGGTGTTGTTATTGGGGAAACATGTGAAATTGGGGATAATGTAACTATATATCAAGGAGTAACACTTGGTGGAACGGGGAAAGAAAAAGGAAAAAGGCATCCGACGATTAAGGATAATGTCCTGATTTCTACGGGGGCTAAGGTACTTGGATCGATCACAGTTGGAGAAAATTCCAAAATTGGCGGTGGCTCGGTTGTATTGAAAGAGGTTCCTCCTAACTCTACGGTAGTAGGAATTCCAGGCAGAGTAGTCATGCAAGACGGAAGAAAAATTACAAAAGATTTAAACCATTGTGACTTGCCAGACCCTATTGCCGACCGCTTAAGAGAAATGCAAAATGACTTGGATAGATTAATGTATGAACTCGAAGAATTAAAAGGAGAAAGGATAAAAGTCAATGGCCATTCAACTTTATAATACACTTACACGTAAAAAAGAAACCTTCGTACCGCTTGAAGAGGGAAAGGTCAAAATGTATGTTTGCGGTCCGACTGTCTATAATTATATTCATATTGGTAATGCCCGTCCGGCCATCGTTTTTGATACCGTCCGACGCTATTTAGAATACCGCGGCTATGATGTTAAATATGTTTCCAATTTTACCGACGTAGATGATAAATTAATCCGAGCTGCCAATCAATTAGGAGAAGACGTGCCAGCTATTGCTGACCGGTTTATCAATGCCTATTTTGAAGACGTGTCTGCATTAGGCTGCCAAAAAGCGGATGTTCATCCACGGGTAATGGAGAACATGGACATTATTATTGAATTTATTAGTGAATTAATTGATAAAGGTTTCGCTTATGAATCGGCTGGAGATGTGTATTTCCGGACAAGAAAATTCGATGGCTATGGTAAACTGTCGCATCAATCGATTGATGATTTGCAGATAGGCGCAAGAATTGAAGTTGGCGATAGGAAACAAGATGACCTAGATTTTGCACTTTGGAAAGCGGCGAAGGAAGGGGAAATCTTCTGGGAAAGCCCATGGGGACTTGGCCGTCCTGGATGGCATATTGAGTGCTCCGCAATGGCAAAAAAGTATCTGGGTGAAACGATTGATATTCATGCGGGTGGACAGGATTTAACTTTCCCGCATCATGAAAATGAAATTGCTCAGTCAGAAGCACTATCAGGAAAATTGT
>Ga0268255_10002022_pt1 | contig 10981 bp, 14 predicted proteins | sample AgamicOrMarz_FD_200256 | JGI IMG/M metagenome (GOLD analysis project Ga0268255, IMG submission 200256) | Agave microbial communities from Guanajuato, Mexico - Or.Ma.rz (v2) (version 3) | ecosystem: Host-associated > Plants > Phyllosphere > Phylloplane/Leaf | place: Guanajuato, Mexico...
GGTCGGTGGCGATGATTGCCGCGCAGAGCCGGATGGCTGAGCTACGGCTGGAAGGTCGATTGCCGAATGGGGTGAAGGCTGTTGAATGTGATCAAGGACGGCTTATGTTGCGTTGCGAACAGGTGATCGCCAGCGCAGAGAATGGACGGTTGCTCAAGGTTGGCATTCAGGTATTCGACCGAAACCAGGATGCGCCGCCATTGGCCAGACTGGAGACCCTGTTGTCACGGCCAGGAAGCCCCTCACCCTAGCCCTCTCCCGAGGGAGAGGGAACCGATACGGGGATGTTCCAGAAATACGCCGACCTGAACGTATCGCTCTGAATCCATAATCAACGCGGTCGCTCAGGTCGATTACAACGCAAGACACCTCGGTCGGCTCCCTCTCCCTCCGGGAGAGGGCTGGGGTGAGGGGCTTTTCTGCCGCACCTAAAATCCCAAGGCCCTGCGCCGGACCAAGGCCAACAACATCACCCCGCCACCTCCAAATTATCCATAACCCGATTCACCGCCAGCTCCCCCAGCATGATCAGTTGAGCAACCCCCAACAACGCCCGACGCTGCGGCGCCGGCAGCAAACTGGAAATGTCCTGAGCAATCGTCTTCGCCGAAGCCAGCGTTTCACTCGCATCAGCCAGCAGTTCTTCATTCTTGGTATCCGCCGTCACCGCATACATCCCACGCGCCTTACGTGGCGGAGGCAGGAGATTGTTTGGCGACAGGTAATGATCGAGCGCGCGGTCGGCGGCTTCGTGGAGTTTGTTGGAATCGAGGGATTCGTAGGGAGACGTGGGATCGGTTTCGGGCGGGTTGGGTGTTGGTTTGATCATGGTGAAGCTCCTTGATGACTGGAGCCGCCACCGTTCGCGGTCAAACAAACAGGGTGGCAGCTGTACGCGGGTTGACCGACCGGACATCAAGGAATCCGGCACACCCAAAGGTGTCCCACGCACAGCCACCGCAACAGAATTTCAGACAATGCCTGAACAGGTGCAGAACGCTGGCGCGCCTTGATATTGGGCGGACGGTCAAATCCGATCGCTGATTCGTCAGCGACCGCACCACGATAGAACCCGCTCCTTAGGCGCACAAGCCGGCGGATTCTGGCGTAGCTGTAGGCAAAGGCGCAAGGATATGTAGCCTAGGAGCGTGACTGGAGATGTCTTTTTAAACGATGGTGTTCAACACGTCCTATCGCGCTCCGATTTCTAAAAACGATCCGTCACCCGTTGCCAGGGATTACCTTAGCTCGCCCGGTCTTTATGACGCCAAATAGTCAACTAATAATTTGTAAGTTGATATTGAGCGCATCGCCTGCCTCGGGCATGCTGCGCGCAGCACATTTACATGGACAGTAAAACCTTATGTACCCCTCCAAGGAGATGCCCATTTTTCTCGCGTACACGCTGGACACCACCGCACTATTTTGGCAGCCGATATCCATCGCCCCCTTATCGACTCCATTCAGGCCAAGGAAAACTGAAACTTTGAAAAGGAATTATTCATGAGTGGCAAACCCGCTGCGCGAGTCACAGATCCAACCAGTTGCCCGCTTCCTGGGCATGGCACAAACCCTATTGTCAGCGGTTCGCCCAATGTGAATTTCGATGGCCTTGCTGCCGCTCGAATGACAGATAAGTCCGCGTGCGGTAGCCCAATCACGGGCGCCGTCAGCGCTACGGTATTCATCAATGGGCTGAACGCTGCGACTAAAGACAGTACCGGCGGCCACGGCAACGTGGTTATCGGCGGATCCGGCACCGTCATTATTGGCGACACCGTCGTATCAGCGCCCTTCAGCGGTCTGCTGCCAATGCCGGTGCACTTTAGTGACAAGTTCAGACTGGTTGACCAAGAGTCTGGAAAACCGTTAGCCAATTTTGAATACGCCATTCAACGCGCTGACGGCAGCATGGAACACGGCGTAAGTGATCCGATGGGATACACGCACATAGTGAGTTCGCACCTGCCTGAAACCATCAAGCTGTTTCTTGAGGATTAAGGCATGGCTGAAGTGATTAGCAAAAGTGGCAGAAAGATGTCTCCCGTCGCCACGCGAGAAGTGACGGCCGTCAAAGACACCACCCCAAAAACTGTAGCGCTGGACGCTAAAAAACAGATAAGACGGGCGGAGAATGAAGAGTATTTGAAGGATAAGAACGTGAAGGCCTTTTTGGCTGCCATTGCCAAAGCCGAAGGCGGTGACTACCACGCGAAATATGGATACGGCTGGGCAAAGGGCTTTCAGACCGGGAAATGGACGTTCACTGATGAATCAACCCATCCGGGCGCCGGCTTCGGCGGATCCACAACGGCATCGGGCTTGTATCAGATAACCATTGCCACTTGGCGCGAGTATGGCGGAAAGATGGGGTTGACCGATTTTACGCCTCATACGCAAGACCTTATCGCGGTCGACATGCTGCGCACCCTGGGTGTGATCGACAAGATCAAGGCCGGCGACATTCCAGGCGCGATGCCGAAAGCAGCAACAAGGTGGGCGGCACTTCCCGAAGGTCCCGGCAAAAAGAATCACTACCCCCCGCAACATTACGTCGAGTATCCGGAGTTTTTGTCCAGCTACAAAGCCGCTGGAGGAACAACCAAATGAAGGCTTCAACCCTCGTATTTGTGGCACTTTATTGCATGGGTGTCAGCGCAACGTTTGCCGATGACTCACAGGCGTCAAACGACAAGCGCGGGCCAGCAGGCATCGTCGTCGGTGAGCGTTTGGCTGCGGCCAAGTCCAAGCTCGTCAAACAAGGATGGAAGCCAACGCCGATGCACACCACCGACGGGTATGAATACAGTGGCGTGGAGAAGGAGCTGGCTACACGCAAGTACTTCGAACTGGACACCTGCTCGTTTGATAGCTCGCGCTGCATCTTGTACTACTCAAAGAAAGGCGCTTGCCTGCGCGTCGATACCATCGGTGAGCAGTTCAACGACATGACGGTGACGCGATGGACCGGTGAATGCCCTGAAGCGGCTGAATAATCACGTAAAACTAAACCGACCCGCTCCCACAGGTTTCAGCGACGAACACAACGTCCCTGATTAACACAAAACCCTGTGGGAGCCAGCCTGCTGGCGATAGCGGATTATCAGGCAGCAGAAACAGCGCATCTGCCATCGCTGCCTGCCCAGCTCCACATCAACCCGGCAACTCCAAATTATCTAGCGCCCGATTCACCGCCAGCTCCCCCAGCATGATCAACTGCGCAACCCCCAACAAAGCCCGACGCTGCGGCGCTGGCAACAAACTGGAAATGTCCTGAGCAATCGTCTTCGCCGAAGCAAGCGTTTCACTTGCATCAGCCAGCAGTTCTTCATTCTTGGTATCCGCCGTCACCGCATACATCCCACGCGCCTTACGCGGCGGAGGCAGGAGATTGTTTGGCGACAGGTAATGATCGAGCGCGCGGTCAGCGGCTTCGTGGAGTTTGTTGGAATCTAGGGATTCGTAGGGAGACGTGGGGTCGGTTTCGGGCGGGTTGGGGGTTGGTTTGATCATGAGTGAATCTCCAAATCATAGAAAAGGAGCCATCATCTTTTCGCTACCAAACGAAGGGGTGGTGGCCATACGAAGGTTGGTAGACCGGTGACTTGGAAAACCGGCGCGCCCGAAGACGCCCTGCGCATGGCCACCATAAAGCAACAGCCCCAAAAGGACTGTATCCGGTGACGCTATGCGCCAAGTCTAAGCCGGGCTACCAAACCCGATCGCTGATTCGTCAGCGACCCGACCACAATAGAACCCGCCCCCAAGGCGCACAAGCCGGCGGATTCTGGCGCAGCTGTAGGCAAAGGCGCAAGGATATGTAGCCTGAGAGCGTGACTGGAGATGTCTTTTTAAACATCTGTACTTATGACGCGCAATTGCGCCACGGTGGGCGGGACAGATGCGCTCCGTATCGCCCTGTAGGGTTGACTTTTACGCATCAAAACTGCAGATTTCGGCCAGAAGCTGTCTATCAAGTCTAAATCGATGCAGTTTATCTTCGTTAGCTCGCATCCAGGTCCCTGTCCCCCACGTAAATCCATCACCTCTCATACGAAGGGCGAATAAGCCTAGAACAGTAAAAAATGAGGTCAGTGCAAGTTGGCTTTTTTTCATTCGATTTACATCCGCTACATTCCATCGTTTCGAAATTACGTCAGATAATGCATTTTTCACAGTTCCGACAGGTAAAATAGGGAATTAAATAGCTTTCATAAGAGAGCATCTGCACCCACCTAATCAGCACTATATCTAAAACTACTTAAATAACTAGCCAGCTCGAACAAAAGTCGGCGTCCTGACACCGCCGCGCCGTTTGATTTTAGCGGCAACCCTGAAGATATCAGGCATATTAATTTTTTCTTCCGTCCGATATTCCACAACACCAATGTTTACTAAGGCTTCAAGCAATAGCTCTTCTTTATTTGAGCCGGACTCGAGCAACTCTAGCGGGCCAGGCTGTTCGGTATTTAAGCTATTAACAGAATCGACCGTCCCCCTTTCAGCCCAGCGTGAGGTGAAAGAGCGCGGAGCACAAGGAACCTCGAGTCCCGCTAAGTCATCAAGAACACGACGTATCCAAGGATAATCTTCAGATAGTTGGTCCACACGTATCGCAGAGGCCGATTGAACGCCCTCTCTAATACCATGATGATCTATTACAGTGTGCGAAGGCAGTTGTCTGGATGTCGCAGCGCGCTGAAGCGTAACCAAGAAGCTTCGCGGCGTCGTTTCATGAAATGCATCAGCCAAATGGTCTATGATCCATGTATAAGTCCTCCCCCGCCTATGGTCAGTACCCATGTATTCCCCGGCGATTAAGCTAAACGCAAGCCTCTGCTCGCCCACTTCGGTTAGTTTAGAATATGGACGCAACGGCTTACCTGTTACCGCCTTGTAGATTTTTGCAAAAACTTTTTGGGAGCCAACATCATTATTTAGCTGCTGAAAAAACAAGCCGTACAAATCGGTCGAATACCAATTTAGTTCAATTCTAGCCGCTTTAATTTTTGAAGCATCAGGAAAATTGAATATTGCGCTATCTTTAAATTGGTCAGTGCGCATAAATACCTTTGCACGCATGCTGGTATAGCCTTGCATGCTTAGAGTTAGCGCTAGAACTCCTCTTGTGAGGGGACGAATTGACTCCCAAGATTTTCCCAGCCTATCAAGCGCGTCAAACACCAGCAAAAACCGTTTTTTATTTCTGGTGTAATAATTATCAGCCTTGATTAGTAGCGCTTCACATTTGCCCGGATAGTCATTTACCCAATCTACTAGATCATCAAAATCATTTTTTATTCGTAACTTTGCATACTTCGCCACAGCCTTCAGCAACACTGCCGTCCATATCACTTCAGGTTCAACACCCCTGTTCAATAGAGAATTCAGCACTCTAGGTGATGGTGCCACGCCAGATAATTCTGCCGCGCTTTGATGAAATCCCAGTTCAACGTCTGCAGCAGCCATAGCGTCAAAAGAATTATTTTTAGCAATGGACTTTCTAATTGTAGAGTTCGCCAATGCGCCTGACCATACGCTTTTACCGGTCCCCCTATTCCCGACTACAAGTGGCCTTTCAAAGTCCAGAGCCTCTTTGTGGCCAATAGGGACATATATCTCATTAATGGGAAGCGCCCGAGCAGCGCTGGACGCAGACTCTGGCTTAAATGCAGAGATGACATTTCTAATTGCTATCGCTTCATACTCTTCTAATTCAATCAAAGTCCTAACCTCTCGCAAAGGTGCTCCAAGAACGTCCCAAAGACTGGAAGTACGTACTCTTCTGTATTTTGAGTGCCATGCTCATCCAATGGATTATATTCAAAGAAATTCTCAGACATGAATATGGGCCATGCATAATGAGGCGCACTTGAGTCATCAAGATCAAAACCAAAAGCCTCAGTAAGTCCTTCGGCGACCTCTTCTCCTTCGAGTTCGTCATACAGATGTGAGCTGAATAGTTCCCAAGACCGATCTCTGAATACCTGCAAAGCACCGTCCGTACTTACTGCTTTTGCATGAACGACTTTAAGTTTATACCGCCAGTCTTCAGGTGAGATAGCCTCAGTCTTATGTCGAGCAAGGTGAGCAAGAAAATATTTATAGCCATCCCAAGTTTGAGGAGTATCAATCCCAAAGAATAAAACATCCGCTCCAAGGCCTTGAATAGTAGCGGCTGTACTTTCGTTTAATCCGGCTCTCGCATCAACAAAAACCACATCGTAGCTTTTGCCTTCACATAGCCGACTTATAAGCTCTCTCGTTTTATCAAGAAACGAAATTGGCTCGCCAGTTTCGTTTACTACCTCCAGATAAGCTCTCGAAATTTTCCCAAGCACATTTTGGGGGAATTCATGGCTGGCAAGTCCGGTGGCCGGCACAATTTTAAATGATCCACCGGACTCATCCTGAAACGCCACTTGACACATATCATTCAAGAATTCTGAATTTATGTCTGTCCTGCCGAACTCGACGAAGAAATCTAGAGCACCATATGTTGGTAGATTATTTTTCTCCAGAAACATACCACCAATGCCCGGCGCCTCTAAATCCAAATCAATAGCGAGTACAGATTTTCCTTTTCTAGCTAAGTGAATGGCAGAAACAGACAATGCTGTGGATCTCCCTACCCCGCCCTTTAAGCTTGAAAAAACGACAACTTTTGGTGCACCAAGTATGGGGGACTGTATATTTCTAACCCAATCTCCACCAACGATACGTCTTTCGACATATCGCACGTAGGCCTGATAACCATTTGGACAGACAACAAATTCGAATTTATCATTCGAACCGTCCAATAACGTCAAATCAAATATTTCTTCGGGAGTAAGCACTGGTGGAGCTGCAGCATACACCCCAAGGATAGTAGAAAGCTGGTGAGCCAGTGCCTCTCTAACACCCGATTCAATTTCCTCGCGCAATATGACGGTGACAAAACCTTCCGCATCACGAAGTAAAAGATTGTTGTTGAAAAAGTCTTCCCCGCAAATCTCCACTGTAGTTTGCAGGGTTAAAGGCAGAACATCATCATACCGAACAGTTCGCTTCGCATTCATCATGATTATCTTTTCAATTTGGTCGCATACATTAAGGAGCGGGCTTGGCCTCGCCACAGCTCGAACTGCTGCTTAGTTATAGCGCCACTATCAGAATATCTACCCTCAATTTTCCAACCCTGCATAAAAACCGGGCTTTTAATTATCGTGTATATACCATAGTGCAAGCGCTGATTGAGATGACGCTTTGCTATATCAATCAAATCGGGAAAGTGCCCACGAAGACTATCAATGTCAGAGCGTAGAGAAAGCACGCCATGCTTAATGGCGCACTCTGCGGAAAATCCAATAAGGTGGCCAGCGCCATCGAAACGCTCCGATACCGCAAGTGTTTCGGCATCCCCATAGTGTCTTACAGCGGCAGCAGCGAATTTTTCTTCCATAAATACACTCATTAGTTAATCCTGCCTGCCCCTGCACGCTTGGATATTCAGCTTTGCATTCTGCCGGATCCCTCAAAAAATGTCCTTAGGTCGACACGATAAATAGTGTTTCCTCGAGCGGACGCCCAGAGTACTTGGTTGATATTGCCGACTTTTCGGGCAAACACGGATGGACTGACATGGCTTGAGATTCGGAGCTAGAACCTATCATAGCGGTCATTACGGAGCTGCTCACGGACGTCCGAGCATGGCAGAGTTTTGCGTATCGAAGGGCAAGGGTTGACCCAACCCAGACTATTGCAGTCAGGGAAATCAAATCCGCCCCCGATCCCTTGCTAGCGCCAGGCCATGGATCGACTTAGATGATGAGTTTAGGCTTAGCGTAAGGTTGTAATCCCCTCGGTCATCAGTGGAGAGACTTATCGGCTATCCGCTCATCATCTCTGCATCTATTTTTTGGCGTCTGGTCACTATCTGCCGCTGCACAGACAAAGCCAGATGCCAGCGTGTCGCTTCTGTGTCAAGGCGAGATATGGACGCATCCATACGGATTGGTCGAAGCGAGGGGAACGTGGACAGCTGACATTTCAGATTAATTCTGAGAGTCGAGCGCTAACAGTCACGACGCCACTCACGAGCAAGATCACTGGCGACCTCGCTGTCACGGAAAAGTGGTACTCGTCTTCCCCGTATATCGAAAGATATCTGATCTGAAGTCATCAGGCTTGATGTAAGTTTGAATCGGCTTCGCGGGAACGGCGTATCGATGTACGAACTGGACGATGGGCCAACAATTCGCTGCTTTTATCGGCGGCTGCAAGCCTACAGACGAGAAGTTCTAGCAAGATGGTTCATATGTCGAAAGGGACTGTCGCATGGCGACCCTGCGGAGTATATCGGTAGCTATTTTTCTGACTTCACTGGTATTAGCTCCATCGTCCACTATTGTCCGTTTTGGGATAAAAGCAAACGCCAAAGCGTTGTGGTTTCACCTGTTTCCCACTCTACAACTCGGGCCTCACCAACCTCGGCAACACCACCCCCTCCCCCAACCTCTCCACCCCCAACCTCTCCCTCTCCACACCCCGCTCAATCACCACCCCATCCCCCTCAACCCCCACCAACTTCACCCCAACCCCAACCTTCTCCCCCACCAAAAAACTCCTCGGCGCGCCATCATTCAAACTCAAAATCGCCACCGTTCCACTCCCTCCCGCGATCACCCCACTCACCTTGATATCCACCGGCGCGGTCTCATTGGAAAACCACTGCAACGCCGGGCTGTCACTCCTCGCCGCGAGCACTTGCGGGGCGGCTGCTGGTGTGTGCGATTCCGCCGAGGTCAGCAGCAGCGACGACCATGTCGCGACGCCCACCAGGGCGGCGAGCAGGGCCAGGGCCTGGACGGTTTGCGCCGGGGTAATCCGTGGGGTGAATTTCATGGGTTGTCGCTCCTTGTTGTCCCTGTTGCCAGCCTACGCGGCAATTCTCTCCGTTTTATTTCACATGCCTTACATGTTCGCCGGGCACGATGGGGTGGGACGCCAAGGAGCGCGTGGGTGATGAGCAGGCAGCAGGGTTTTACGTTGATCGAGTTGATGGTGGTGCTGGTGATCATCGGGATTGCCAGTGCGGCGATCAGTTTGAGTATCAGGCCCGATCCGCTGCAGTTGTTGCGCAAGGATGCCGAGCGGGTTGCGCGGTTGTTGCAGGTGGCGCAGGCGGAGGCTCGTGCCGATGGGCGGCCGATTGTGTGGGTGGCGGATGCCAAGGGGTTTCGCTTTGGTCGACGTGGGGATGATGGCGTGGGGTTTGAGTCGTTCAAGGAGGATGCGCAGTTGCGCCCGCGTGTGTGGCAGAGCCCGAAGGTCGAGGTGCGTGTGGAGCCCCGGCAGACGGTGGTGGTGAATGCCGAGTGGATCAATCCGCCGTTGCGGCTGATTTTGTCGGATGGGGCCAATCGGCTGAGTGTGCTGCGCGATGGCAGTGGGCGGATCAGTATTCAATGAAGACTCAGCAAGGGTTCACTCTAATTGAGGTGATGGTCGCGATTCTGCTGATGGCGGTGGTGAGTCTGATTGCCTGGCGCGGGCTGGACAGTGTGACGCGGGCGGACAGTCATTTGCAGGCGAGCAGTGAGCAGAGCGATGGGTTGTTGCGGGTGTTGAATCAGTTGCAGCGGGATGTGGACATGCGCGCGGGGGTGGAGTTGAGCGAGCCGCGCAAGGTCGGGGCTGAGGATGAGGCGCCGACCGCGCCGCCGGCGGTGACGGTGCGCAGTAGTGATAGCAAGGGGTTTCGGCTAGACATTATTCGTAGCGCGGCGGATCAGCCGGGGGCGTTGCAGCGGGTTCGGTGGTGGGTCAAGGGGGATACGTTGTATCGGGCGGTGGCTGAGGCGCGCAGTCGCTATCCGTTGCCGGCGCCTGGGAATGGGGTGGCGGTGTTGAATGAGGTGAGTGATGTGCAGGTGCGGGTTTGGGAGGTGGATAAGGGGTGGCGGCAGTTGAGTGGCAATCGGCGGGAGGATCCGTTGGGGTTGGAGATTCGTTTGAGTCGGCAGACGGCGCAGGGGGTTGAGCGGTATCGGCAGGTGATTGGGTTGTTGCAATAATTTGGCAGTCACCAAGCAAATGTGGGAGCGAGCCTGCTCGCGAACGCGGTGGGTCAGTCAATGTTGTTGCCACTGGTAGACCGCTTTCGCGAGCAAGCTCGCTCCCACAATTGGGTTGGGGGCAGTCAGTTGCAGGTTGGTTGGCTGTTAGGCCGTCATCGCTGGCAAGCCAGCTCCCACAGAGATCGAGTGCGACCGGAAGATATTGGTCAGCTGGGCAACCGCTTTCGCGAGCAGGCTCGCTCCCACAATTGGGTTGGGGGCGGTCAGTTGCAGGTTGGGTGGCTGTTAGGCCGTCATCGCTGGCAAGCCAGCTCCCACAGGGATCGAGTGCGACCGGAAAATATTGGTCAGCTGGGCAACCGCTTTCGCGAGCAGGCTCGCTCCCACAATTGGGTTGGGGGCGGTCAGTTGCAGGTTGGGTGGCTGTTAGGCCGTTATCGCTGGCAAGCCAGCTCCCACAGGGATCGAGTGAGACCGGAAGATATTGGTCAGATGGGCAACCGCATTCGCGAGCAGGCTCGCTCCCACAATTGAATTAGGGGCAGTCAGCTTTAGCTTGGTTGGCTGTTAGGCCGTCATCGCTGGCAAGCCAGCTCCCACAGGGATCGAGTGCGACCGGAAGATATTGGTCAGCTGGTAGACCGCTTTCGCGAGCAGGCTCGCTCCCACAGGGGAGCTGTGTGTGGCAGGCAGTTAGCTGAGCACTACGACGCCGCCGGGCAGTTCGGTGCATTTGATGCCGTAGGCGTCGCGGATCAGCAGGGCGACGCCGGCGAGTTGGTCGAGGTTGAAGCGGGCCTGGACGCGGCGTTGGCCGAGTTCGCGGTTGAGCAGCAGGAGCATGCCGGGGCGGTAGCGGTTGATTTCGTCGATCATCTGGCTGAGGGTCGCGCCGTTGAACACCAGCACTTGTTGGCGCCAGT
>Ga0268255_10002029_pt1 | contig 10956 bp, 7 predicted proteins | sample AgamicOrMarz_FD_200256 | JGI IMG/M metagenome (GOLD analysis project Ga0268255, IMG submission 200256) | Agave microbial communities from Guanajuato, Mexico - Or.Ma.rz (v2) (version 3) | ecosystem: Host-associated > Plants > Phyllosphere > Phylloplane/Leaf | place: Guanajuato, Mexico | collected...
ACTTTTTAGTAGATTCGATGTCACTAGCAGCAGCTTTAATCGTATCTTGATTAGATGCAACACTTACTAATGGTGAACCTGCAACAATATCATTTATTGGAAATTGTTCAATAATTGGATTTACATGCTTTTCAACATTTTCAATTAGTTTTAATTCGGCTTTTCTTAGCTTCAATTTCACACCCCCATAAAAGGAATTATAACCCTTATATTACTTGAAAAGTGCATAAGTATCAACTCCTTAAAACCTTTAAATCAAGGTTTTTATATAATAACTACATAGTACATATATATTGTATATAAACCTTATATATAGTGACTATATATAGTGTATATAGTCACTATATATTTTTGAAGCTATTAAATTTCTTATTAAAATTTCATTTTGCAGAATTTTTTTGGATTATTACTCCAATTTAATTGTTAACTTTTCTAATGCCAGAACGGGTAGTAGCGAGATTTTGTTTTAATAAAAAATGCTAAACATAATGTTTAGCACTTTATAAAAGCTATTTTAGTTTTCTTTTTTCTGTCTATGTAATAATTCATACATTACTGGAACCACTATGAGTGTAAGTAGAGTAGATGTAATGAGTCCTCCGATAACAACTACCGCTAGTGATTGTGACATCAATGAACCTTCACTTAATCCTAATGCCAATGGGCTAAGAGCTCCTATTGTAGCCAAAGCTGTCATTAAAATAGGTCTCATACGTACAGTTCCCGCTTCAAGTAAAGCCTCTCGAACACTGTATCCTTCTTTTCGACGTTCTTGAACACGGTCTACAAGTACAATAGCGTTTGTTACCACGATACCTATAAGCATTAAGAATCCAATCATAGCTGGCATATCTAATGGAATTTGAGCAACCAATAAACCTACAAATCCGCCAATCATAGCTAAAGGAAGCGAGAATAAAATAGCGAAAGGTGCTCTTGCTTCACCAAATGTAATTACCATTACCAAATAAACAGCTCCAATAGCTACCATCATAGCTAAACCAAGTTGTTGAAAACTTTCATTCATTTGGTCCACAGTACCGCCCAAATCTGTATGAACACCTTTAGGCAATTTAATCTTATCTATTTTTTCTTGTACAGCTTTAGTGACAGCACCTGTATCTTTATCAGTAATAGTTGCTGTTACGCTTGCGTACTGCTCTCCGTCTTTGTTAAGAATTGTTACTGGACCAGGAACTTCTTTAACAGTAGCAATTGATTGCAGCTCAATTTTTTCTCCTAACCCATTGGTTAGGTCTAGTTCTTTAATGTCTTTTAATTTAGTCAGAGGGTTTACTTTAAGCCCCAATTTAATTTGAAGTTCTTCTTTTTTAACTGTTAAGGAACCAATTTCACTAGGACCAAGTATTTCTCTAATTGTCCCACTTACTTGACTGGTTGTTAATCCTTGTTTACTAGCTTTCTTTTGGTCAATTTGTATTGATAGTTCAGGCTTTGATTCATTTACATTGTTTGTAACCTTATCTAATTCTTTAATCTTCTTCAATTCTTTTGTAAGGATTTTAGCCCCTTGTTTAATTGAATCAATATTATTTCCTTTAACGACCAGCTCCAGTGAGTTACTGCTACTATCCCCACCTGAACTAGATTGTTCAACTGTTACTGTTGCTCTATCTTTTGGAAGAATTAATTCTTTATTTAAGCGTTTAATTACATGTTTCGGACTTACATCTGATTTTAATTCGATAAAGACATTGCCGGCATTTGCTCCATTGGTCTTTCCAAGTGGATTAATATTTTCTTTAGGAGACCCAACAGTTGTTTGATACATCTTAATATCTTTATCTTTTTCAAGTACCTTTTCAATATGTAACATTTTTTTATTGGTTACTGATAAATCCGTACCAATAGGATATTCCACATTCACACTTATAAAATTTTCCTCAGTAGTTGGCATAAACGCAGTTCCTACTAGTGGGATGATACTTAAGCTACCTGCAAATAATCCAAATGAAAGCAACAAAGTTAATATTTTGTGTTTTAAAGCCCACGTAAGAGTCTTTTTGTAGCCTTTCATCATTATGCCTTCTGCTTGTTTTTCTGCTTTTAATTTTGCGTTTAAAAGCATAAATCTAGCTAGTAATGGAACCACTGTTACCGCTACTATTAAAGATGCTAATAAAGATAAGCAAACCGTTAAAGCAAATGGTTTAAACACCTTACCTATCATTCCATCTACTAAGCCTAATGGCAAGAATACAGCAACCGTTGTAATTGTAGAGGAAGTAATAGCAGATGCCACTTCTTTCGTTCCTTTTAAAATCACATCTTTTGTACGAACAGTGTTTTCTTGAATGTGTCTATATACATTTTCAATTACTACGATTGAATCGTCCACTACGCGCCCTACTGCTAAAGCAATACCACCAAGGGTCATAATATTTAAGGTGATGTTAGCTTGTTTTAGAAACACTAGTGCAATCAAAAGAGAAAGTGGAATTGAGACAATTGATATAAATGTTGAACGAATATTACGTAAGAATAGCAAGATAACGATACAAGCAAAGATTGCGCCCATTACACCTTCTTTTATCATGCTATTAACCGAATCTTTTACATAAGTTGATTGGTCGAAAATTAATTTTACAGATGTACCTTCAGGCAAATCTTTTTTAATTTTAGCAATTTGTTTTTTTACATCATCTGCTACGTCTACAGTGTTTGCATCCTGTGTTTTAAGAATATCAATACCAACACTATTTTTACCATCTGTTCTAGAAATTGCCGTTGAAGCTTCATTACTAATTTTCACATCAGCTATCTCACTTAACGCGACTTGTTTAATTTCTTGTTTTGTTTCTTCTTTCTTCTTAGGTTTTTCTTGAATCTTCGTTGTTTCTACCGATTGAGTAGCTTGAGAAGCAAATTGTTTTTGAATATCGGCTAATTGTTTTTTCATTTGAGCTACTGCTGATTCACCAATTTTAATTTGCGGAGTAATAGCTTGAATTGTTCCTTTAGCTTTCATTTTATCGGTTTCAGAAGCTGTTGGATTGTGAAGCACTGCATTAGCATCTTTTAACGTTAATTTGGAAGCTAACAACTGTGATTCCGTATCATGAATAGCACTTACTAATTTAATTTCTCCATTTAGTCCTTGAGCAGTTCCTTGTAATCCTTGTCCAAGTTGACCAACAGCCGTACCAATTTGTCCAACTGCATTACCCAACGAAGTCATGCTATTACCCATTTCTTCAAAGACTTTCTGCATCTCTTTTTGAGCATCTGGATAAATAGGAATCTGGATGTTTTTTAATTCAGTAATGGATTTAATATCACCGGATACTCGAACTGGTTTCATGGTTTCATCCATTGTTACACTACCCACAGGAATAGAAACATTGTGAGCTTGTATTTGTTGCATTACTTGTTGAGATGTTAAGTTGTATTTCTTCAGTTTTTCCGGAATTAGTTTTACAGACACAGACTTTTCAGTGTCACTAGATAACTGAGCTTGTCCTACACCATCTAGTTTAGAGATATTGTTTAATACATTTTCTTTTACAAGTTTCTCTAATTCACTAGTGGATAATTTATTATTTACAATACTATATTTTAGTACCGGAAATGAACCAAAGGAAATACGTGTAATTTGCGGTTTTAAACTGTCTTCAGGTAAATTTAAATCCTTAATAGTATCTTCAATTTTTCGTTTTGCTTCTTCCATATCTGTAGAGAATGAAAATTGAGCAATAACAGCAGATACATTTTCAGTGGAAGTAGAATTTACACTATCTATCCCTTCCATTTTCATAATAGAACCTTCAACTGGTTTAGTTACATCTTCGGCAATATCGCTTGGAGAGGCTCCAGGGTATGGAGTAATTACCGCAACTACAGGAATTGATATATCCGGCATGGTTTCTTTCTTCAGATTTACAGCGGAAAATATGCCACCTAGAGCTACTAATATTGTTAAGATGACAATAGCAGCAGGATTCTTAAGGGAAAAACGGGTTAAAAAATTCATTAAATGTTTCACCTCTTTAGAACAATAATCCCTTTATAGTTCATCGTAGAGATAATTATCTTTTTAAAAAAGATAATTTCCGTATGGCAGACTTGTTTGAAAAATTAATCCCTTAATATTTATGATTTTTCCATTACAACCGGTATAGCTGAGTCCAGCTAGTTTTACAAATGATTAATAAACCATGCACTATCCTAATCTTTCGCTATTTAATTCTAATAAGAGTGGTAAAATGTAAAAAAAGCGGAGGATTGATTTTAAGATGTTAAAAATATATGGACTATGGATGGAAAAGGTTAACGACTATTTTGAGGAAAATAAGATAAATCATTTATTATATAATTTTAGTGAACCGGTGCACGAGCTTATAAAGGATTCTAAAAAGAGCCTTCAACTTAAACGCAATTCAATTACACTACGTTTAAAAAAAAGATGATGAATACATTAGTTATTGCGCTTTTAATTCTTCTAATAGAGATAATTTTCTAGACACAAACGTAGGAACAATAAGTAATTATGAAGAACTAAATCGGTTAATGAATAAAATTGTAACGGACATTCATATCTTTCGTATTAAAAGGCATTTGGAATTAGGAGATAAATACGAAGGACACATTCTTTCTTTTTTAGAATGCTTTAGTAAATCAATAACTGATATTTCTCTTTCTATAACAAATGAGAACGTACTTCTAATTAAACTTCTTAATGAAGAAGAGTATTGGGTGTTATCAGCTCATGAATTAAGTACTAATGAGCTGTTAAAGGAAAATGAGTACTATTCAAATTTAGAAAAAACAGTAATAACTTATAAGGGCTATAGGTTTTATCCTTTAGAAATCAATGAAAATAATAACAAATAAGAAAGTAAATTTATAGAGTGTTTTATACACTCTATTTTATTTTCATCTTTTAAATATAGTTTTATAGAAATGTAGAAAAAAACTACACAAATTTATATCTGAATTTGGTATAATGGGAACATAAGTACTGGTATAACAGTTATATTTTTCAATATTTCTGTGCGCCAAATTTGATTAAATGTTAGGGGTTATGTCTTTGTTATTAACAATCATGAATAAACCATCAGAGGAGACTTCAGTAGAGAATGTGGAAAAAGAGTTGCGCGAAAAAGGAATGCTTAAGAGTTTTTTAAAGCAGCAAAATATTAAATCTAAGAAAAAACGTATGCTTAAAAAAACCATTAAAAAAGTGATGGCAAAAATTAATGTGATTGAGGAGAAAGCGGAAATAGAACAAGAAAAATCAAGCGTTGTGCAACCACAATCTGCGCAGTTAATTGAAACAAAAATCTTTGATTTTTCTAAAACGCCTGTTACCCTACTTCTTAAAATCGGCAAAAAGTATCTTAATCATGAAAATGTCGTTAGGTCATACTACAACTCTAATCAACCTGATTTTTACAAAAACAAAGAACTACTTGTTCAAACTATGGAAACTGAAATACCTAAGTTAGAACAATCCTTACAAAAAGAAATTGAAGAATTAATGTAATCTTATACAAAAAAGAGGGTTTGGCATAGCCACCCTCTTTTTTTGTTGTGAAGCTTTATATTTAGTTTCCGGAAGCAGTAGATTGGCTAGTTGCTTGAGATTGCGCAGCAGCAGTTTGATACTGGCTTATCATGTCATCTACTACATCTTTATAATCTTTATCGGTAACGTCAACTTTGGTACCTTTTAAAAGTTTTTGCATTACTTCAGGATAAGATTGAGTTTCCATAATATAATCTTTTTTAATTGTTTCTTTGTCATTTTTTAACGTCTTTTTGTTAATTTTAGTTACTTTAATAATGTGGTAGCCATAATCAGTTTTTACTACATCACTAATTTCGCCCACTTTTAAAGCAAAAGCTGCTTTTTCAAATTCAGGTACCATTTGTCCTTTACCGAATGCCCCAAGAACTCCTCCATTAATTGCAGAACCATCTTTAGAATTCTCTTTTGCTAATTTAGCAAAGTCAGCTCCACCTTTAAGTTCTTTAAGTAACTTTTCTGCATCTTCTTTTTTCTCAACTAGGATGTGGCTAGCTTCAATTGTGAGGTAGCTGTCTTTATTTTCTTTATAGTATTTCTCTAATTGTTTATCAGATACTTTTACACCATCAGCAATTGCTTTATAACGCAATAATGTCTGTTTAATAAAACGATTTAACTGTTCAGATGTAGTGACATTATAATTTTGAGCCATTTGGTTGTTAAATTCATCTTCGCTTGAGAAGCTAGACTTTAAACGTTTAATTTCGTCCTGTACTTCTTTATCAGTAACTTTGTACTTAGAAGATAATGCAGAGTTTTCAATCATTGATTGAATAGTAGACTTTCCGCTATTTTCTTTTAACTCTTTATAAAACTCTTCCTTAGAAATAGTGTCATTTCCAACCTTAACAATATCGTCATTATTATTTGCACTACAAGCTCCTAAAAGCAGTAGAGAACCTGTCATAGCTGCTGCTAAAATTGTTTTTTTCAAAACATCCACGCTCCTTGTATATGTATTCTTATATGTTTTAAAAAAAACAAAAAAAACCTCCTTTAAAAAAACAATGCCCTAACTAGCAAAATAGCGTAGTTAGGGCATTGTTTTTAAGGAGTACCATAATAATAATTTATAACTTTTTCAATGGCGTTAGCCATTCCTTCATATAGATTATCTTGTTTTTCTTCCGGAGTCACTTCCATTAACCTTATGGAGTATGTATCCAAAGGGTTGTTACTAATTTTTCGGTTTCCACTATGAGAAGGATATACTGCCCAAACTTCGTGGACAGTTTTGAAACGTTGCCAGTGTCCAGGGAACAACTTATTGTATAAGAAAGGAGAATTCATGTTGCTCTGATAAGAAATTAATTGGCGCATTGTATCATTTTGCTTGTAACCCTCAACCCTGTAACTATCCCATACAAAGTGCAAAGGTCTGTATTTAAAGTCAATCATAATACTCCCAATATACTCATCTTCTTTATAAAAGTCTAAACGTGCATCGGGTTTGTTGTGATTACTATTCGTAAAAATAGGCTTTTCTAAAGATGTATTCTCTTTCTTTAAAGGTAGTTCTTCATCATATACTAGGTGTATTTTTAAGTTATCTTTTCGAAACTCAATTGTAGTTCCACTCTCTAAGAAAGGAACTTGAATAGATTGTTTTTGCGGGATAGCGTCGAATATCCACCCTTTTACTACTTTGAACCCTACAGAATCGTGTTGTAGAGCCTTTATGACTTGAAGGAACCCCCAAATTTCATACAATAAATCTGTTCTTTTCCAATAATAGTCGTAGTGAGAATCAAGAGAAACAGACATCTCATCATTTTTTAATAATCGATATAAATCATATATTTTTTTATATCGATGGTCTATGTTCAGAGCGTGAGGGATATATTGAGGTTGTTCCTCTTTTACACTCTTCATCCAGTTAGATTGTAAAATGGGAATACAATTGCTTCTGACTCTCTTTATGAACGACTCGTAATTAGATAGTTCTAATATTACTTTTCTCTTTAAACGAATTTGAGCATGGTCTTCATGATGAAATCTAAGCTGTGCATCTATCTCCTTTTCAACTGTTAACTTATGTGTAGTAATGTAATTTAAAAGTTCGTTTACCTCTTTTATAATGAATGTAATAATTTTACGTATCCATTGATTTTCTAATAAGTCATAGCTACGTACATTCTTTGGGGAATATATATAATCTCTACTTTCAGGATGTCTAGCTCTGTATCTAATACTTGCAGTATCCATACTTCTTGCTTTCCCTTGAGGAACTAAGTTGTATTCTTTTGTTATTTTCATTCTTGGATTATTGTTAATTTCTTTTAGTGCTTCTATCCATTTAAAATAATCTTTTTTGATAATATATAGCTTGCGCAACAAGTTTACAGGTATAGGAATATCAGAGTTATAGCTTAAACTTGAATTTTTGTGTACCAAGTCTTGGGCTAAACCATGCAAGGTGTTTTCAATATCATTTCTCATAGCAATCCACTGCGACTCATTGATTTGTTTAGGAAGAACCTTTAACCATGAGTAGTATGATACATTATTTGTAACGACTTTTATACGATAGTAACCTGGAATAAATGGATAATATCCATCCATATGCGTTTCTAAATGTTTTTGCTTTTTAGATACATTATCAAATAGCAAAAAATCTTCACCATTAGTAGGAGGTATATAGACTTCTTTATCTGTTTCTTCTCCAAGTACCCTTAAAGGAAGGGTATCTAGCCCGTCCATATAAAGACGGGCTTCGCTATCCTCACATAAAAACTCTAGAGATAAACGTTTGTTCTCTACTACCGTAGGTACATTTTCATCATCCATAGTGTATAAAAGTTTTTCCTCAGTGACAAAGTTAGTAATGAGCGTTTCATACTCTTCACTTTTGCTTTTAGGTTGACGAAAGAGAACTTTAAATGGTGTGTCCATGTAAACGTAACTCCTTCGCTTTTGTTTTTATAACTTTCTTCGATTCAGTAAATTGATACGAATCAGGCATAGCAGAAAATAACTCTAAAATTAGACTGTTTTCTACCGTTTTCGTGTCTAAGTTGTAGGAGCCAACTAATTCTCCGAATTGCTCCTCTGAGCCTCTAATTTTAGTTAGCACTCGTTGTACAACCTGCATATCAAACGCCTCTTCTCTAGATAAAGGAGAAGTTTGAGGTAGATTAATTAAATAGTTATTTACTTGTTTTACAATACGCCAACCAATCCCTAGGTTTTTACTAGCTTCGCTCATTTTTTCATGTAATTTGTCCAAGAGCATAGACTCATCTTCATTCAATGTAATAAGCTTTTCTTTCTTCTTGAATGATTCGTAAGTACTTACTGAAATAGGTTCATCAATGTTAACTTGTGACTCATTGTTTTCTTCCTTTTTCTTTTCCTTTTCTTGCTCAATTACGGCTAGCCTTTCTTCTTCCATTTTTGCCACAGTAGCATATGATACCATTTTTAGTTCAATAACATTTGCACGGTCAAGAACCTTGTCTGAAAAATGATAAGTAGATTCATCCAGGTTTACAGTACCTACAAACATAATGTTGTTTCCAATTCTCAAGGACGAAGGGAACATATGGGAATTATGAATTCTGTTATTATGTTCGTCATTATAGAGATTTAAAACCCTTTTGTTTTCGTCTGCCTCTAACACTGATAGGAATTGCGAAAAGTAGTGTTCTACTCTTGCTAAGTTCATTTCGTCAAAACAAACAATGTGCAACTCGTCAGGTTTTTGAGCTGCATGCGTTAAGACATTAATAAGTCCTGAATCCGCCGGACGGTATAATTGACATAAAGTATCCACATAACCAATCACATCAGCATCATCTTGCCAAGACGGTCGAACTGGCACAATAAGTGAATTTCCGTTCTTAATTTTTAATGCTTCAGCATAGCATCTTACCAATTTTGATTTTCCTGTACCACTCATTCCTGCAAGGATGACTAAACCGTCTGTTTTCATAGCCGTATGGAAATTATATAAATCCTTTTTATCGTAATACAATCCTTTTTTTAGACAGGCAAGTTCAAATATATCCATAAACTCACCTTCTTTATCAACAATAGCATTTTTGGCTGTTGACGCTTCTGCTTGTTCAGTAACAGTACTCTTTATTTTAACGACTTCACCATGTTCTTCTAATAACTTTTCAAGTTCTTCAAAATTTTCGGAGTTTACAAACAAGATACCATCCTTTAAATAAGCATCTAAAAGCTTGTGTTCCTTAATTGTAAATTTCTTTATGGCACTACCACCAGAAGAAAACCTAAAACCACTACTATGAAGAAACTCATGTGTGTCAAAAGTTCCATATAGAGTAAACTTAGCATTTCCACCTTCTTCTATTTGTTCTTTCCACATAATCATAGATGGCGTGTCGTCTTCTCCTTTTGAGAGTTGTTTGTTGAAACCTACAAATTGTTCACTTACTAGCTGTTGCTCAAAATACTCTTGAGTACGTTCATTCAGTTCATCTGAGAAAATAGGTATTGGCTCTAAGAAAATTTCCTCATTAAATCGCTGTGATTTCTTTAAAACAGCGATATTCCTAGCATTATAGAATTCTCCTGCACCTCTTTGAACTCTTTCAACACTAAAAAACAATACATAGTTGCTTAGAAATTCTGCTAAAGCTTCTTTCCGTTCATCGTTAGTTAGAGTTAAATCGTCATCAAATCCCCATTTTTCTAATTCTTGACCAAAACAAGCCACCTCCTCAACTTCTCGTGGAAAGTTTTCTGGAGGCATTGATATGATTTTAATATAAAATTGTAAATCATTATTAGTATTAACAAAGGCGTTATCCTTTTTATTAGCAGTCTCTCCTGCGACTGAAAGTATTCCAGCAAATTCATTAGTCCATCTTTGATTACCGTAACTATACATTAATTTGTCCCCACTTGTTCTTTAGTTAGATTTTTTATTGCTTTCTTTACTTCTACAAAGTTTGCATAAGAGAATACTCTACCTTTGTCTAATTCTAAGTAACTACCATTTTCGTTTAACAAATGTTTATCTCTAAAGGATAATTCATACTCTAAAACCCAATATTCATCTGCGTTAGAAGAAAAGTTAAATTCAGATACACTTTCAGCTTCTACAAAAATAAAATTAACAGCCGGGTCATTAAAAGACTTTGTTTGAATAGGTTTACCTATTACTAAAATCTCTTTTAGTTCTTTCCCAACCGCGACTTCATTAACTGTTTCTGTTTTATTTTCAACTTCAACCTCAACCTCATCCTCTTTTTTTTGCTCTAGTTCAATTTCAATTTTTTCTGTTTTAACAGCCTCTTTCAATTCTTTTAATTGTTGTACTTCTGCTCCGTAGAGATTTGCTAAACTCTCTAGCTCTTCTTTTTCTCTAATTAGTTCCTCTTCTTTTAATAAAAATTGAAGCTTTTCTTCTTCCCAATTTTTCCTTGCCTCTTCTATTTCTT
>Ga0268255_10002032_pt1 | contig 10950 bp, 8 predicted proteins | sample AgamicOrMarz_FD_200256 | JGI IMG/M metagenome (GOLD analysis project Ga0268255, IMG submission 200256) | Agave microbial communities from Guanajuato, Mexico - Or.Ma.rz (v2) (version 3) | ecosystem: Host-associated > Plants > Phyllosphere > Phylloplane/Leaf | place: Guanajuato, Mexico | collected...
TCACCGCGCCCAGCTTCAGCGCCGGAATAGAGACATCGGTTTTACCATCCAGCAGCCCCTGCAAGACCGGCAAACGGAGCAGCAGTTTATTGGTATCCAGCGTGCTGGTCAGCGGCCAGGATTGCAGGAACTGGTTGTTCAGGCTGATATCCATACGCGAGCTGTCTTTTGTCGGCGGCGCGGTATAGCGATAGTTCAGATCGAGATCGATGCCGTTACTGCGCAGCAAATAAAGATCCGGCGGCAGGTTCAGCGACAGATTGATCGCCGATGGCTCCAGGCCGGTTGATTGCAACTGCTCTTCATAGGTTTTCAGCTCACCGAAGGTCACGGGACGATCGGTCCGGATCCAGTTTGGCGCATCGTACGGTTTGCGTGCCAGCAGCGGTTTTACCTCACCAATGGTGACGCTATTCCCGCGGAAGAGGACATTCCCCTGAGCAATCCCCTTCGCGGCCTGGACCAGATCGTTATCATCACGACCAAAGACCACCAGCAATTTCACGTAAGGTTTATCCGGGTGGCTGATCATCTCCACGGTAGGCGCTTTCACATCCGGATGATCGCGCAGGAAGGACGGGCGCTTTTCGTTCGTCGCAAAGACGATGGCATTTTGATCCGGCAGCTTATCGAACATGACCGGGAAGCTCTGCCCACGCCAGCCCGAACGGGAACCAAACCAGGACGCCACAATGGTCGCGGCCTGTTGTTGAGTGATATCAGGCGAACCAGCGAAGACCATCGGCAGGTTTAACGGACGGTTATCCCGCGGGTCGAAGAACGGGATCGGGAACGCGGAGAGATCGTTTTTCACCGATAACGTCTGGTAGGTCATATTCAGGGAGCTATTACGCCCGACATCCACCCACAGCGTGCTGCTGGCCGGGTTTTCACAGACATCGCGATAATGACCGACGAACTCCAGCCGCACGCGGTTAAAGTCGGTGATGAACAACGGGTTAATAGGCATCTGGGCCAGCGTTTTCTTGCCCAGTTGTTCTTTAGTGACCGGGAGTACGCCCATCAGTTCATCATTGAGATAAACCTTTAACTGCGACTGAACAGGTAACAACGAAGGTGACGGCGTATATTCCAGGTTAAGCACGGCATTCGACACCACTTCGTCGCTGCGCATACCAAACTCAACGCCGCCATTTGGGTTGATGCCGCGCAGCACCATGCTGCCCGGAGGCGGCGCAATTTGCGCAAAGCTGAGCTTCACGTCACGCGATGGCGCATTGTCTGCCACAATCGGGGCATTCGCGCCTTTCACGCCAGGCATCACCTGACCTACCTGCGCATCAGGCGGCAAGGTATTGCCGTCTACTGGCTGGTTTGGCACAACGTTTTCGGTTTGCGACGGCGCCGCGGTGACAACCGGATCGGTCGCTTGCGCCACGACAGGAACCGTTGGCGCAGGCGTTGCCGCCGTGTTTTCAGGCGCGGCATTGACCATCATGGAAGGTAGCGTACCCATTCCAACCGCCACAGCACATATCCAGGAAAGTTTTCTTTTCATCGCATTATCATCATTGTTGAGCCATAACCGGGTCCGGCTGTTGTTTTGCCTCATTGCGCTCAGGGCGACGAGGAATGAACGACACCACCCAGGAAACCAGCGAGGTAAGTGACCGGAAAATTATTTTCACTGACTGCGGAGCAAATTCTGCCAGGTGGCGATAGCCGCGGAATCCCAGTTTCAGAATATCCATCAGGCTTTCCAGAGGCTTATCTTCAGGGAAGCTATCCTGCCAGAGCGCCCAGGTATCCGCGCGAGCAAACGTACACTGCACAAAATCAATATGTTGCTTTTTGGTGAGCGGCATTAGCTGCAACCCAACCTCATTACCGGACACACGGACCACCTGCGTCGGGAATACATACTCTTGCTGACCACGTTTGAGCAGCAAGTTTACTTTTTGGCCTTCCAGCACTTTTGCCGGACCGTTGATCTTGATGCCCAGCCCCCCGTCAGAGAAGTCCTGTACGGTACAGGAGAAGAGGTGTCCATCTTCGCGGGCGATGGCCGCAGGCATGGAGATCTCCACCCTGTGCGCCCGACGAACCTGTTTGCTTTCTACGGATACCGCCACGGCACCGCCAAGGATAATCAGGTTGTAGAAGACCCATGCAAGGCTGACAAATACGGTCAATATTTCGTTTTCCGGCCCGTAGAAGTAGCGCCAGATCCCCACCAGTACGCCGACGAGGTTCAACAGAACCAGGAAGATGTAAGGACGCGAAATCACCCAGTCGACGTACTCCTCTTCAACCAGCCCCCCTTTCGCGGTGACGTTGAATTTGCCCTTATGCGGGTTAATCAGCGCCACCATCGTGGGCGGTGCGATATACCAGGCCAGCACGGTTTCATAAATTTCACTCCAGAAAGAGTGGCGATATTTGCCCTGAATCTTTGAGTTGGTCAGGCTGGCGTGGATCATGTGCGGCAGTACAAACAAGGCGATCATCAGGGCAGGAGCATAGATGATGTACGCATGCAGCAGCAGGAAGGCCAGCGGCGCGGTCAGGAAGATCAGCCGCGGGATACCCGACAAGAAGTGGAACATGGCATTGACGTAACAGAGGCGCTGCGCCAGCTTGAGTCCTTTACCGGTTAACGGATTATCGAGACGGAAAATTTGCACCATCCCGCGCGCCCAGCGGATACGTTGACCGATGTGCGCCGACAACGACTCCGTCGCCAGCCCCGCCGCCTGAGGAATGCGCATGTAGGCCGAGGTGTAGCCCCGACGGTGTAAACGCAGCGAGGTGTGCGCATCTTCCGTCACCGTTTCAACCGCAATACCGCCGATTTCATCCAGCGGTTTACGCCGAATGACCGCACAGGAGCCGCAGAAGAAAGTGGCATCCCACATGTCGTTCCCGTCCTGCACCAGACCGTAGAACAGCGTGCCTTCGTTTGGCGTTTTACGGAAACGCCCGAGGTTACGTTCAAACGGATCGGGAGAGAAGAAGTGGTGCGGCGTTTGCATCATCGCCAGCTCTTTCTCTTTGAGGAACCAGCCCATGGTCATTTGCAGGAACGAGCGCGTAGGGACGTGGTCACAGTCGAAGATAGAGACAAACTCGCCGGTGGCATATTTCAGGGCGTTATTGATGTTCCCTGCTTTCGCGTGCTCGTGCGTGGTACGGGCGATATATTCCACCCCCACGCTTTGGGCAAACTGGCGGAACTCTTCGCGACCACCGTCATCGAGAAGCCAGATTTTAAGCTTGTCTTTCGGCCAGTCGATACCGAGTGAGGCGTAAATGGTGTTTTTCACCACGTTCAAATCTTCGTTATAGGTCGGGACAAAAATATCGACCGTCGGCCACTTCTCCGTATCTTTTGGCAGCGGCACGGGCTGGCGATTAAGCGGCCAGACGACCTGGAAATAGCCCAGTATCAACACGATCCACGCGTAGGTTTCCGCAAACAACAGCACCAGACCACACACCAGGCTTACCGGATCGTCCCAGTTTAGCGTGGAGGTGTAGCGCCACCAGATATAGCGGCAGGAGACGGTCAGCGAAAGAACGATCAGCATCAACGCGGAGAAACGCCCCGGAATACGGCGCACCAGCAGCGCCACGCCCCAGAGCAGCACCAGGAAGATGAACTGCGCCAGCGGGTTGAACGGCTGCGTAATGCAGACCAGCGCCAGAATCAGGGAGAAGACGATGATCACTCCGAGAATAAAACGGCGTAAAGCCGGGTGCAGATGCCCCAGCTCTTTCTGGTTTTCAAGATGCGTGGTTCGGTGGGTAACGCGTTCAGGCAGCGTGTCCAGCCACTGGTGATAGCGGCCGCGTAACTTCGTAAAATGACGGGAGCGCCGCTTGCGCGGCTCTGCTTGTTCCGGTTTACCCGAGGTCACCACCAGCCATAATGTTTGCAGCGCATAGCGAGCCGGGTCCAGGGGCCTTGGTCTGTCAGGATTAAGGTGTGGATAGAGCTGCTGTTGGCGTTCACGAATGCGCTGCCAGCGAGGATGTTCAAGCGGAATGAATGTCCAGGCCAGAATCATCCAGAAACAGCCCATCGCGGCACTGAAAGCAGACGCACCGTGAAGGCGATAGTTTCGATAGCGCTCGCCTAAGCGGGCGCTCACCGGTGGAATCAGGAGCCAGGAGGTCAGGCGACTCATGTCATGCTCCCGGTCGGCTCAGGCCGCCCGGTGTAGTGAAGCAGGCACCAGTTTGCCAGCGTCAGGATCTCTTCCGCGGCAAGTGAGTCACTGCGGTATTCACCCAGCGGCTGTTTCGACGCCAGGCATTCGGCGATAGCCTCATCGCGATGGATAACCATCGGCAATAACCGGCGCTGGCTTTGCAGCCAGACCTGATAGAGGTCGTCCTGAATCTGGCTGCCAATGCGCAGATCGTTGATTAATATATGTGTCCCGGCCGAAAGCGCCTGCTGATGCAAACGAATATGGCTGTTTGCATCGGGGTTAATGACGGTAAGCGTGTGGTCACACTTCTCAATAAACTGCCGCGTCAGCGGGGTGAACCCGGCCGGCAGGTCGAGTAAAATCCACTGGTAATGGCTTTTTTCCTGCAATAGCTGGAGTGCGTCGGCAAAATAGCCCAGCGTGCCATAGCGCGTATGCAGCGATTCGTACTCACCCGGCGTCAGTTGGCCGAAGGGCAGTAGATCCAGCTGAGAGGTATAGCGCTGCGCCGAATCACGCCAGTCCTGGCCATCAAGCAACGCACGCGCCCAGCCATCGCCGCAGTCATAATTCACATTGAATGACATGCGCAATAAATTATCGGGGCAGGTGTCGATCACCAGCACGGACTCGCCCAGACACTGTAATGCCCAACCCAGTGCTGCTGTGAGGGAGGTTGTGCCTACACCACCACGAATGCCCTGTAATCCAAGTATGGCCATCAATGGCTCCCTTATTGTTGACGGGCAAATTCAGCTAATAATGGCCAGCGTTTTATAGCCGCGGCCAACTGTTCCCGCTGGGAAATATCGGTGTAATCTATTTCAGGCAAAGAAAATGCCTGGCTAAGCGCCACGAAATCGTTTTGGAATGTGTACCCCAGACTGGTATCAATGGGCGTACCGGGTTCGTTATTATGCATTTTAGTTTCATTCCTTTATAAAACTCAACGAACAAACAGATGTAGCAAGGCATCCTGCCCAGAAAAAAATCATTTATATGCTAAATCTGATGCGCTTTAATTTCAATGTTAGGTTTATTTCTGTGCTTTCGCTAGTAAACTGAGAGACAGGTGAATAAGACACAAAGAGGGACACCGTGAACCCCATATTTTCAATTGGCATTCAGTCATTATGGGATGAATTGCGTCACATGCCCGCCGGAGGTGTCTGGTGGATCAATGCCGATCGCAATGATGACGCAATAAGTCTGGTCAATCAAACCATTGCAGCACAAGCAAAGGATGCGCATGTCGCGGTGGTCAGTATGGGGGAAGACCCCAATGAAATCATCACGCTTTCTGATACCGCCGGGCCAGATAAAGTGCGCCTTTTTTCCATGCCAAACGAAAAAAGTGGTCTATACTCTTTGCCCCGCGATATTCAGTGCAGTATCGATCCTCAACATTATTTAGTGGTGCTTAAATGCGCAAATAATGCCTGGCAAAATATATCCTTTGAGGATCTTCGTAGTTGGCTGGAAAAAGTCAATAAATGGGCGCGGGTTCAAAAATGTACGCTGTTAGTGATTAGCCCTGGTATTAATAATGATAAACAGTTCTCATTTTTGATGAGTGAATATCGTTCGCTCTTTGGCCTGGCGAGCCTGCGTCACCAGGCTGAAGGACATCTGTTCGATATTGCGTTCTGGTGCAATGAAAAAGGGGTGAGTGCCCGGCAGCAAATCACGCTGAAACAGATTCACGGCGTGTGGCATGTTGCCCAGCAGGAAGAGATGATTGTTCAGCCGCGTAATGATGAAAAACGCATTTTGAGCCACGTTGCCATTCTGGAAGGCGCGCCCCCGCTCTCTGATTACTGGACACTGTTCGAAACGAACGAGTCCTTATTCAATGAGGCGCGCACCACCCAGGCGGCGACGATCGTTTTTTCACTGATGCAAAATAATCAGATCGAATCGATAGCCCGCCACATCCATACCTTACGCCGTCAGCGCGGAAGCGCGTTGAAAATCGTGGTGCGCGAAAACACGGCCAGCCTGCGCGCGACCGATGAGCGTCTGCTTCTGGGATGTGGTGCCAATATGGTGATCCCGTGGAACGCTCCGCTTTCCCGCTGCCTGACGCTTATCGAAAGCATTCAGGGTCAACAGTTTAACCGCCATGTTCCTGAAGATATCTCCACCCTGCTCTCCATGACGCAGCCGATGAAGCTACGTGGTTTTCAGAAATGGGATACTTTCTGCGATGCCGTCGGCAATATGATGAGCAATACGCTCCTGCCAGAAAATGGCAAAGGCGTTATGGTCGCGCTGCGGCCGGTGCCGGGGATTCGTGTCGAGCAGGCGCTCACGCTCTGTCGCCCGAACCGTACCGGGGACATTATGACTATCGGCGATAACCGGCTGGTGTTGTTCCTCTCTTTCTGCCGCGTTAACGATCTCGATACGGCGTTGAACCATATCTTCCCGCTGCCGACAGGCGATATCTTTTCTAACAGGATGATTTGGTTCGAAGATAATCTGATTAGCGCCGAACTCGTGCAGATGCGGATGCTCGAACCACAAGAGTGGGGAAACCCCCTGCCGTTGGCGAACAACGCGAAACCTGTGCTCAACGCCACGCACGATGGTCATGTCTGGCGGCGGGTACCTGAGCCGCTTCGCCTGTTACGGGATACAGAAGAGAGGGCATCGACATGAATCTTACCGATATCATTCAGCTAGTTATCGTGTGCGCGCTCATTTTCTTTCCACTTGGCTACTATGCTCGCCACTCTTTACGTCGTATCCGTGATACCACCAGATTGCTTTTTGCCAGGCCGCGCTACGTAAAATCAGCCGGAATACTGAAAAGGGCCAAAACACGTCAAGGCAACCCGAAAAAATGACTAATTCTCCTCATGCTGCTTCGCCTCTCTGGCAATACTGGCGCGGCCTTTCTGGCTGGAACTTCTATTTCCTGGTGAAATTTGGCCTGCTCTGGGCAGGTTATCTGAACTTCCACCCGCTGCTTAACCTGGTGTTCATGGCATTTCTGCTGATGCCGATCCCAAACCTTAAACTGCACCGTTTACGCCACTGGGTCGCGATTCCGATTGGTTTTGCCCTCTTCTGGCATGACACCTGGCTGCCGGGTCCGGAAAGTATTATGAGCCAGGGGTCACAGGTGGCGGGCTTTAGCGCAGCCTATATCCAGGATTTGATAGAGCGCTTTATCAACTGGCAGATGATCGGTGCGGTTTTCGTCCTGCTTGTGGCCTGGCTGTTTCTTTCGCAGTGGATCCGCGTGACGGTTTTCGTGGTCGCCATTCTGGTCTGGTTGAACGTACTGACCATTGCAGGGCCTTCTCTCTCTTTTTGGCCTGCAGATCAGACTACCACAACGGTGACAACCAGCGGGGCAAGCGCGGCGCCAACCGTAGCGAAAGCCGGTGACACTGCGGTGGTGGGAGATATTCCTGCACAAACCGCACCGCCGACAACCGCTAATCTGAGTAACTGGCTGAACAGTTTCTATAGCGCAGAAGAGAAACGCCAGACGAAATTCCCTGACGCGTTACCGGCCGATGCGCAACCTTTTGAGCTGTTGGTCATTAACATTTGCTCGCTGTCGTGGGCCGACGTCGAGGCCGCTGGTTTGATGTCGCATCCGCTGTGGTCTCACTTTGATATCTTATTCAAAGATTTCAATTCTGCGACCTCCTACAGCGGCCCGGCGGCGATTCGTCTGCTGCGCGCCAGTTGCGGGCAGCCCTCGCACAAAAACCTTTATCAGACTGCGGGAAATCAGTGTTACCTGTTTGATAACCTGGAAAAACTGGGCTTTAAACAGCACCTGATGTTAGGGCATAACGGTGTTTTTGGCGGCTTCCTGAAAGAAGTTCGCGAAAACGGTGGTATGCATGCCCCGTTGATGGATCAGACAGGCCTGCCTGTTCCGCTGTTAGGCTTTGATAATTCACCCGTCTATGATGATACGGCTGTGCTCCAGCGTTGGCTGCAGACGGTCAGCAAAGAAGGTGATACGCGCAGCGCTACGTTCTATAACACCCTACCGCTTCACGACGGTAACCACTTCCCGGGTGTGAGCAAAACCGCGGATTACAAAGTGCGTGCGCAGAAGCTCTTCGATGAACTGGATGCCTTCTTTACCGAGCTGGAGAAATCAGGTCGTAAAGTGATGCTGGTCGTTGTACCGGAACATGGCGGGGCGCTGAAAGGAGACAGAATGCAGGTTTCCGGCCTGCGTGACATCCCTAGCCCGTCGATTACTAATGTCCCGGCGGGGATCAAATTCTTTGGCTTGAAGGCTCCGCACCAGGGCGCACCGATTGAGATCGCTCAGCCGAGCAGCTATCTGGCGGTTTCCGAGCTGGTCGCCCGCGCGGTGGACGGTAAGCTGTTTGTTGAAGATAGCGTGAACTGGAATCAGCTCACCAGCGGCCTGCCGCAAACGGCTGAGGTCTCGGAGAACGCGAACGCGGTGGTGATTCAGTACCAGAATAAACCCTACGTTCGTTTGAATGGTGGCGACTGGGTGCCTTATCCACAGTAAGGGCAGCACCACAGGAATGAGGTTATGTGCAAACTGCGTAACCTCTTCCTGACGTCTTAATGAATCAGACCTCAAAACAAAAAAGGAGCCGCTGGCTCCTTTTTTTATTCTGCGCTTCGTAGTGAAATTTCCCCACCAACCCAGGGCTTCACGATGCCATCTTGCTCCAGCAACAATGCCCCCTGGGCATCAATGCCACGGGAAGTGCCATAAATTTCTTTATCACCAATGATCAATTTAACCGGGCGATGAATAAAGTTATCCAGTTTTTCCCATCGTGACAGGAAGGGTAAAAGTCCTTCTTGCTCAAACTGCGTCAGTGAACTCCTAAGCGCTTTGATGAGGCGAATAGCAAGGTCGTTACGATCGATGCTGATGCCGGCTTCCTGAAGATTAATCCATGCCTGATTGACCACATCGGCCTGGACGTTACGCATCACCATGTTGATACCGGCACCAATCACGATTTGTGCGGCGTCACCGGTTTTACCTGTCAGTTCCACCAGGATGCCGGCAAGTTTTCGATCGTGAAGATAGAGATCGTTTGGCCATTTCACCCTGACGTGATCCGCCCCTAACGACTGGAGCACTTCAGCCATCACGATGCCGATAACCAGGCTCAGGCCCATAGCGGCTGCGGGCCCCTGTTCCAGACGCCAGAACATAGACAGATAAAGGTTTGCACCAAAAGGCGAGAACCATTTGCGACCACGACGGCCGCGGCCCGCCTGTTGATATTCTGCCACGCAGCTGTCCCCAGACTGCAGCTCTGGGATACGATCGAGCAAATACTGGTTGGTTGAATCGATTACCGGCAGAACGGTGACCTTTCCCTCATTCAGCTGGCTGCGGATCGCGTTTTCATCCAGCAGCTTGATCGGCTCAGGCAGACTGTAGCCCTTTCCTGGTACGGTGAAAACATCGACGCCCCAGTCACGCAGCGTTTGAATGTGCTTGTTGATTGCCGCCCTGCTCATGCCAAGACGCTCACCCAGCTGTTCGCCCGAGTGGAATTCACCGTCAGATAAAATGCCGATGAGCGTTAATGGAACAGTGTTGTCTTTCACGCAATAGTCTCCACGGCACTGACTTCACCGGTACGCCCGATAAAGCGGACTTCTGGCTCCAGCCAGACGTTAAATTTCTCGCCAACGCGCTGACGCACATAATGCGCAAGCTGCACGACATCGTCGCTGGTCGCAGCGTTTTCATTGATTAATACCAGCGCCTGCTGACGATGAACCGCCGCGCCGCCTTTCACCGCGCCTTTAAGCTGACACTGATCGATAAGCCATCCCGCAGCCAGTTTTACCGTGCCGTTTTCTTGCGGATAATGCGGGGCGTTTGGCCAGGCATTCAGCAGAATTTCTGCCGTTTCGCGGCTGATAACCGGGTTTTTGAAGAAACTTCCGGCATTTCCATTCACTTTAGGATCCGGAAGCTTCGTCATGCGCATATGGCAGACTGCATCAAATACCTGTACGGGCGTGACGGTTTCCGGATCGAGGCGGGTTAAATCACCATAGGTTAAAATGGGCTGCCAGCGTTTCGCCAGGCGCAAACCGACCGCGACAATAGCAAAACGATCCTGGTACTCATGTTTGAAGATGCTGTCACGATACCCAAACCGGCATTCTTCTGCCGTCAGGCGGCTGGCTTTTCCGGTTTCAAGTTCGATGCAATCAACATATTCACAAACATGCTTCAGCTCGATGCCATAGGCACCGATATTTTGAATAGGGGAGGATCCTGCACAGCCGGGGATAAGCGCCAGATTCTCCAGGCCTGCCATCCCTTTTTCGAGCGTGAACTGCACCAGATGGTGCCAGTTTTCACCTGCGCCCACATGTAAATGCCAGCTTTCATCCGATTCATGGATATCGATCCCCATGATACGGTTAACAATGACCGTTCCGGCAAAATCCTCAAGAAACAGGACGTTACTTCCTTCACCCAGAATCAAAACAGGCTGCTGGCTGGCTGTTGCGGATGTCCACGCATCGAGCAACTGCTGAGTAGAGTCGGCACGTACAATGTGACTGGCATTACGTTGTATGCCAAAGGTATTCCAGGGTTTTAGGGAGTGGTTCATGGACGCTATCCTGATGCAAAATCGCCGATAGTTTACCGTATATACGCTGGGATAGGTGATTAGTTTGTAGAAACGAGGAAAGGATAAAAACGCAAAAAGGCCATCCTTCCGGATGGCCTCTTCACTAAATTAATGCCTGGCAGTTCCCTACTCTCGCATGGGGAGAC
>Ga0268255_10002034_pt1 | contig 10944 bp, 9 predicted proteins | sample AgamicOrMarz_FD_200256 | JGI IMG/M metagenome (GOLD analysis project Ga0268255, IMG submission 200256) | Agave microbial communities from Guanajuato, Mexico - Or.Ma.rz (v2) (version 3) | ecosystem: Host-associated > Plants > Phyllosphere > Phylloplane/Leaf | place: Guanajuato, Mexico | collected...
AGAACTACTCGAAGATGACCCGCGTCGACGCCGAAGCCGAATTGGGCTGCATCGACAGGGAAATCTCGCGCATGCACCTCAAGACCGCGAGCCCGTTCCTGCCGATCACCAGCCTTTCCGGCGGCAACCAGCAAAAAGCCGTACTGGCGAAGATGCTGTTGACCAAGCCCCGCGTGCTGATTCTCGACGAACCCACCCGAGGCGTGGATGTCGGTGCCAAGTACGAAATCTACAAACTGATGGGCGCGCTGGCGGCCGAAGGCGTGTCGATCATCATGGTGTCCTCGGAGCTGGCCGAAGTGCTGGGGGTTTCCGACCGCGTGCTGGTGATCGGCGAAGGCCAGTTGCGTGGCGACTTTATCAATCAGGGTCTCACCCAGGAACAAGTGCTCGCCGCCGCGCTCAGCCATACCGACAGCCATGACAACCAAGATCGGAAGTCCGCGTAGATGAATCAGGTCAAACAACTTTTCAGCCGCTACAAAATGCTCGCACTGGTGATCGCCGTGGCGATTATCTGGTTGTTTTTCAGCTGGCAAACCGATGGCGGCTTCGTGACTCCGCGCAACCTTTCCAACCTGCTGCGGCAAATGTCCATCACCGGCATCCTCGCCTGCGGCATGGTGCTGGTGATCATCAGTGGCGAGATCGATCTGTCGGTGGGCTCGCTGCTCGGGCTGCTCGGGGGCCTGGCGGCGATCCTCGATGTGGTCTATCACATTCCGCTGTTGGCGAACCTGAGCCTGGTGGCCTTGTGCGGCCTGGTGATCGGCCTGGGCAACGGCTACATGACCGCCTACCTGCGCATCCCTTCGTTCATTGTCGGCCTGGGCGGCATGCTGGCCTTTCGCGGGATCCTGCTGGGCGTGACCGGCGGCACCACCATCGCCCCGGTGTCGCCGGAGCTGGTCTACGTGGGCCAGGGTTATTTGCCCCACACCGTGGGGACCGGGCTGGGGGTGCTGTTGTTTGCCCTGACCCTGTTCCTGACCTGGAAACAGCGTCGCAACCGAGCGCTCCATGGCCTGGCTCCCCACTCGCTGGTACGTGACGTGCTGCGTGTGGTGCTGATCGGCGTGGTACTGGCCGGGTTCGTCTACACGCTCAACAGCTATGACGGCATCCCGGTGCCGGTGTTGCTCCTGCTGATCCTGCTGGGGGTGTTCAGCTACGTCACCAGCCAGACCGTGTTCGGTCGGCGGGTCTACTCGGTGGGCAGCAACATGGAAGCCACGCGGCTGTCCGGCATCAATGTGCAGGCGGTCAAACTGTGGATCTTCGGCATCATGGGCGTGATGTGCGCCCTCGCCGGCATGGTCAACACCGCTCGCCTCGCCGCTGGCTCGCCTTCGGCCGGCAACATGGGCGAACTCGACGCCATCGCCGCCTGCTTCATTGGCGGCACCTCCATGCGCGGCGGTTCCGGCACCGTCTACGGAGCCCTCCTCGGCGCACTGGTAATCACCAGCCTGGACAACGGCATGTCCATGCTCGACGTCGACAGCTACTGGCAGATGATCGTCAAGGGCAGCATTCTGGTGTTGGCGGTTTGGGTGGACGTGAGTACGCGGGTGGGACGGCGCTGATATCGTGAGCAAGCCCGGCTTCCCCAGGGAATTGTGGCGCATGCCCCTCGTGGCTGATCTCCGGTAACCCCTTCGTAACAAATTGTGAATAGCATTTTCATAGACATTCACAACGCAGGTCTTTCGTCTATCTCCAGCAGCACGCTCAGCGCGGGCAGCTCGATGACAGTAGCGAAAAGCCGGGACTGCGCTCCGCCCATGAACCGGACTCCATCATGACAACGCCGACCCTGTTCACCGACTCATTAAGCTCAACCGCCCCCAGCGCCAGGCCGCAACTCAATCGCAAGCCGAGCATGATCACCCTGGTGGCTTTTTTTGCAGTGCTGGGCATCGGGCTGCTGTACACCGCCTTCAGCCTGGTGCAGGACATGGACGAACTCGGCACCGTGGTGACGACCTGGACGCCGTTCCTGCTGCTGGGCGTTGCATTGCTGATTGCCTTGGGCTTCGAGTTCGTCAACGGTTTCCATGACACCGCCAACGCCGTGGCTACGGTGATCTACACCAACTCCATGGCGCCGAATTTCGCAGTGGCCTGGTCCGGATTCTTCAATTTCCTCGGGGTGCTGCTGTCCAGCGGTGCGGTGGCGTTCGGCATCATCGCCCTGCTGCCGGTGGAGCTGATCCTGCAGGTTGGCTCTTCCGCTGGTTTCGCGATGATCTTCGCCCTGCTGATCGCTGCGATCCTGTGGAACCTCGGCACCTGGTGGCTGGGCCTGCCGGCTTCGTCTTCCCATACCCTGATCGGCTCGATCATCGGCGTCGGCGTGGCCAACGCCCTGATGCACGGCCGTGAGGGCACCAGCGGTGTGGATTGGGCCCAGGCGGCCAAGATCGGCTATGCACTGTTACTCTCGCCCCTGGTGGGATTCGGTTGTGCCGCCTTGCTGTTGCTGGCCCTGCGGGCCTTCGTGAAGAACCGTTCGCTGTACAAGGCACCCGAAGGCAACACTCCGCCACCGTGGTGGATTCGCGGCATGTTGATCCTGACCTGCACCGGTGTGTCATTCGCCCATGGCTCCAATGACGGCCAGAAAGGCATGGGGCTGATCATGTTGATCCTGGTAGGCACCCTGCCGATGGCCTACGCACTGAACCGCACCATGCCGGCCGACCAGGCCTTGCAGTTCGCGGCCGTGGCGCAAGTCACCCAGCAAGCCCTGGTAAAAAACTCGCCGTTGCCGGCGCCGGCTGATCCGCGAGCGGTGCTTTCCGGTTTCGTGAGCAGCAAGCAGGCCACGCCGCAACTGGTACCTGCCCTCGCCGCCCTGACCGGTAGCATCGGCGCCCAGGTCAAAGGCTATGGCTCACTGGCCAAGGTGCCCGCCGAGGCCGTGGGCAACGTGCGCAACGATATGTACCTGACCAGCGAAACCATTCGCCTCATGGACAAGAACAAGGTCGGCAACTTCGACGCCGACACCACGGGCAAATTGCAGTTGTTCAAGCAGCAGATCGACAACTCCACGCGGTTCATCCCGTTGTGGGTGAAGATCGCCGTGGCCATCGCCCTGGGCCTGGGCACCATGGTGGGCTGGAAGCGCATCGTGGTGACGGTGGGAGAAAAGATCGGCAAGAGTCATCTCACCTATGCCCAGGGTGCCTCGGCGGAGACCGTCGCCATGCTGACCATCGGCGCCGCCGACATGTTCGGCCTGCCGGTGTCCACCACCCATGTGCTGTCGTCCGGGGTGGCCGGGACCATGGTCGCCAACGGCTCGGGCCTGCAGATGCGCACCATCCGCAACCTGCTGATGGCCTGGGTACTGACGTTACCGGCTGCGATCCTGTTGTCCGGTAGTCTTTATTGGCTGCTGACTCAGCTGTTCTGACCAGTCACCAAGGCCCCATGCGGATGGGGCCTTGGTGCAATGCCCTCAAGACTATGCCCGCACCATCAATTCCCCCCGCACATCCGCCATGCCCTGCAACAACTCAAGCACCCAGTCGATAAACACCCGCACCCGTGGCGACAGTTGTCGATGGGGCGGGTAGACGGCGGAAATCGGCCACAACGGCACCTCATGGTCGCTCAGGACGTGCACCAGCCTGCCCTCGGCCAGGTGCCGCTGGACGTGGTAACGCGGCACCTGGATCAAGCCGAGTCCTGCTTCACAGGCCGTGACGTAGGCATCGGCGTTGTTGACCGTGAGGGTGCTCGCCAATTGCAACTCATGCACCTGCCCTGCCACCTGAAATTCAAACGGGAAGAGTCGTCCATTGCCGGAGGCAAAGCTGATGGCGCGATGGGCACTCAGATCCTCCAGGTGCCGGGGCGTACCCGCACGCGCCAGGTAGTCGGGGCTGGCGCACGTCAACTGATGCAGACGCACGATCGGCCGCGCCACCAGTCCTTGGTCAGCGATGCTGCCGGCGCGGATGGCGCAATCCACGCCTTCGCGTTGCAAATGCACTTGCCGGTCGTGAAAACCGATGTCCAGTTCCAGGCCGGGGTAGCGTCGATAGAAATCCGGCAACTGCGGCAGGATCAAGTGACACCCGAAGGCAATGGGCATGTCCACCTTCAAGGTGCCGCGAGGCTGGCTGCGTTGCACCGACAACGCGCTCTCCAAGTCCTCCAGGTCATCCAATAACTGGCCGCAGCGTTGGTAATAGGCCTCGCCATCGAGGGTGGCACGCACTTGGCGGGTGGTGCGCTGGAGCAATTGCACGCCCAGGTGCGCTTCCAATTGCTGAATGAGCAAGCTGACCGTGGCCCGTGGCAGGCCAAGGTCATCGGCGGCCTTGCCGAAACCGCCCAGTTCGACGATACGCCTGAACACTTGCATGGCTTGTAATCGGTCCATAGTCGCTCCGCACTATTTAGATATTCTGAATAGTTAAACCAAAAATAGCAGGTTTATCCATGATTCCGTGTGCAGGACACTGAGCGCGTCATTTCATAGCCAGGAGCATCACCATGAAGACTCGCCAACTGGGCCATCAAGGCCCACACGTTTCCGCCATCGGCCTGGGTTGCATGGGCATGTCGGATTTCTACACCACCGGCGTGGACGAACGCGAAGCGGTCGCCACCCTGCACCGCGCCCTGGAGCTGGGCGTAACGTTGTTCGACACTGCGGACATGTACGGACCGCACACCAACGAAGAACTGCTCGGCCGGGCATTGCGAGGCAAGCGCGAGGGCATTTACCTGGCGACCAAGTTCGGCCTGGTGCGCAGCAGCGATCCCCATGCCCGCGGGGTCAATGGCCGTCCCGAATACGTCAGGCAATCCATCGACGGCAGCCTCAAACGCCTCGGGACTGATTACATCGACCTTTACTATCAGCACCGGATCGATCCCCAGGTCCCCGTCGAAGAAACCATCGGAACCATGGCCGAACTGGTCAAGGCCGGCAAGGTTCGCCACATCGGCGTTTCCGAAGCCAGCGCCGAAACCATCCAACGGGCGCATGCGGTGCATCCCCTGGCGGCGGTCCAGAGCGAATACTCGCTGTGGTCCCGTGACCCTGAACACAACGGCGTGCTCGAGACCTGCCGTCGCCTGGGCATCGCCTTCGTCGCCTACAGTCCGCTGGGCCGGGGATTCCTCACAGGGGAACTCAAGAGTCCCGAGGATTTTGCCGCCGATGACTATCGTCGCTTCAGCCCGCGCTTCCAGGGCGATAACTTCAATCGCAACCTGGCAATGGTGGATCGGGTCAAGGCAATGGCCGCGGACAAGCGGATCAGCGCGGCGCAACTGGCCTTGGCTTGGGTCCTGGCCCAGGGTGAACATGTCATTCCCATTCCGGGGACCAAGCAGCGCAAGTACCTGGAAAGCAATGTGGCGGCGGCAGAAGTTGCGTTGAGCGGTGAAGAGCTGGCGCGGTTGGATGAAATTTTCGACGCTGATGGTGGAGTAGCGGGCGAGCGGTACGATGCCAGGACGATGACGTTATTGAATGGCTGAGGTCCCGTTTCATGCCATAGGTTTGCGTTGTCCTGACTGAGGCCATCGTGAACAGGCTCGCCCCCACATGTGTTCCGAGGTGTGCTACAGAGAGAGCGATTGACTACACCTTTTCCCTTGTGCCGCGATCAAAGATGATCAGCATCGATCACGGCCTGGGCGAAGGCCTGGGGGGCTTCCTGGGGCAGGTTATGGCCGATGCCACCGCTGATCAGCCGATACTCGTATTTTCCGGTGAAACGCTTGGCGTAGGCCTCGGCTGGCGGATGCGGTGCGCCGTTGGCGTCGCCCTCCAGGGTGATGGTTGGCACGTGGATGGACGGGAACGTCGCGAGCTTTTTCTCCAGTCCGTCGTACTTGGCCTCGCCCTTGACCAGGCCCAGGCGCCAGCGGTAGTTGAAGACGGTAATCGCGCTGTGATCGGGATTCTGCAGGGCGGCGGCGCTTCGGTCATAGGTGGCGTCATCGAAGTTCCACTTGGGCGACGCCAGCTTCCAGATCAGCTTGGCGAAATCGTGGGTGTTTTTCTCGTAGCCCTGGCGGCCACGCTCTGTCGCGAAATAGAACTGATACCACCACTGCAACTCGGCGGCCGGCGGCAAAGGTGCCTTGCCTGCCTCCTGGCTGCCGATCAGGTAACCACTGACGGCCACCAAGGCTTTCACCCGTTCCGGCCACAAAGCCGCGACAATATCGGCCGTGCGTGCGCCCCAGTCATAGCCTCCCAGCACAGCCTGCTTGATGTTCAGCGCGTCCATGAAGTCGATCAGGTCGCTCGCCAGCGCAGCGGGCTGGCCATTGCGGACGGTCTTGGCCGAAAGGAAACGCGTATCGCCATAACCACGGGCATAGGGAATCAGTACGCGGTAGCCCTTCTGCGCCAGTGCTGGCGCCACGTCGGCGTAGCTATGGATATCGTACGGCCAGCCGTGCAGCAGGATCACCACCGGCCCATCGGCCGGACCGACTTCGGCATAGGACACCTCCAGCAGACCGGCCTTGACCTGTTTCAACGGCCCGAACGACGTATGGCTACCTGGTGCGATGGCCTCGATGGTGCTTGCCGGCACCTCGGCGGCGCCGACTTGCGACGAGGCGACACTCAAGGCACCGAGGCTGAGCACAGCGGAAAAAGAGGCGGCGCTGAGGTTCTTCCAGTTCATGGCGATATCTCCGACGTTGAATAGATCCTGCGAGACGGGGCGTGTTGTCTCGATGGGATTCATTCAACGTCCGGGAGGTATCTCCCATGTGTCACCCAAGGCCGGCTAAAGAAACAGACCGTATCGGTACGCGTTCCAGATACACAGCGATACACTCGAAGCCGACCGCCGCCATTGCGAACCTGCTCGCGATGGCGGCGGGTCAGCCTTCGACAAATCCTGCGGCAAACGCCTCGCGCAGCCAGGCAATAAAGACACCCACCGCCCGTGGCACATGGGCCGAGTACGGGCGGATAGCGAACAAGTGCGAAGCAAAGGCCCCTGTCGATTCCCAGTCCGGCATCACCTCGACGAGCCTGTCGTCGCGCAGCGCCGCCTGCGCGCTGAAGTCCGGCAGCAAGGCGATCCCCAAGCCACAGAGCGCCGCTTCCCGTAATGCTTCACTGTTATTGGCGCAGAACACGCCGGTGACGGGCACCGTGGTCCGGGGGTGATCGGCCGCCGCCCCACGGGGTACGAAATGCCAGGCCGGCTGGTCCTGGCGCGGATAGTACAAGCAGTCCTGATCCACCAGCATGCGAGGTTCGGTAGGAACGCCTCGGCGCTGCAGATACTCACGGCTGGCAACCAACAGCGTGCGGGTGCGACACAGCGGCCAGGCAACATGGGTATCCGGCGGGGTCTGCGTGTGGCGAATCGCGAGGTCGAATCCTTCCATCGCCAGGGCACTGATGTTGTCCGACATGGACAGTTCGATACGGATTTGCGGATACGCCTCGAAGAACGCCCCCAGCCTGGGTACCAGCTGTTGCCTGGACAATGCCACGGGAGCAGTGATGCGCAGCAACCCCCGGGGCGTTTGCGCCAGATCCTGGAGCCCGGAAAAACTGTGGGCGATCGTCCCGAACGCCGCTCGGGTTTCCTCCACCAGACCACGACCGGCGTCCGTGAGCCGCACGCTGCGCGTGGTGCGCTGGACCAGCTCGATACCCGCCTGGCGCTCCAGTTCGGCAATGTGCTGGCTCATGGCAGCCTTACTCACACCCAACCGGCGCGCGGCAGCGGTAAAGCTCCCCTGCTCGGCTAACACCGTGAGCCAATGGAGTTGATTCCATGGGGTGTCCAGGGCTGACTTTTTCATACGAAGATTGTTTACATTCATGAACAATGAGTTCAATTGTAGACGGCTAGGCGCGCCTGCGCACCCTTCCTACACTCCCGATGGTGTGTTCAACATCACTGGAGAAATTGCATGCCGGATTCCGTTTCCCCCATCGACCATTACATCGGCGGTCGTCACGTCCGGAACACTTCCGGACGCGCCCAAGACGTGTTCAACCCCGCCACCGGCGCGGTGACTGGCCGGGCGGGCCTGGCCAGTGCCGAACAGGTCAATGCCGCTGTCCAGGCAGCTGCCGAAGCCTTTCCCAAATGGGCCGACACCCCGCCGATACGTCGCGCCCGCGTCATGTTCAAGTTTCTCGAGCTGCTGAACCAACACCGCGACGAACTGGCCCATCTGATCACGGCGGAACACGGCAAGGTGTTTACCGATGCCCAGGGTGAAGTCTCCCGTGGCATCGATATCGTGGAATTCGCCTGCGGCATGCCTCAATTGTTGAAAGGTGATTTCACCGAACAGGTGTCCACGGGCATGGACAACTGGACCACGCGCCAGCCCCTTGGCGTGGTGGCCGGCATCACGCCGTTCAATTTCCCGGTGATGGTACCGATGTGGATGTTCCCGGTTGCAATCGCAGCCGGCAACACATTCGTGCTCAAGCCCAGCCCGACCGATCCGACGCCTTCGCTGTTCATCGCCGACCTGTTCAAGCAGGCCGGGTTGCCGGACGGCGTGTTCAACGTCGTGCAGGGTGACAAGGAAGCAGTGGATGCGTTGCTTGATCATCCAGACGTGAAAGCCGTGAGCTTTGTCGGGTCGACACCGATCGCCAACTACATCTACGAAACCGGTGCCCGCCATGGCAAGCGCGTACAGGCGTTGGGCGGTGCCAAAAACCACATGGTGGTCATGCCCGACGCCGATATCGACCAGGTTGTCGACGCCCTGGTCGGCGCCGCGTTCGGCTCTGCCGGCGAGCGCTGCATGGCGATTTCCGTCGCCCTGTTTGTCGGCGATGTCGCTGACAAAGTGATACCGAAACTGGTGGAGCGCACCCGGACACTGAAGATCCTTGAGGGCACGAACCTGGCGGCCGAGATGGGCCCGATCGTTTCGAAAGCCGCGCACCGACGCATCACGGGCTACATCGAACAGGGCATCGCCGAAGGCGCCGAAATACTGGTCGACGGCCGCAGCTTCCGAGGCGCCGACGCGGGCGAAGGCTGTGCAGATGGCTTCTGGTTGGGCGGAACCATTTTCGACCACGTCACGCCGCAAATGAGCATCTACAAGGACGAAATCTTCGGCCCTGTCCTGGGTTGCCTGCGGGTCAACGATCTGAAGGAGGCGGTTGATCTCATCAACGCCCATGAGTTCGGCAACGGCGTCGCCTGCTTCACCCGGGACGGCAACGTGGCACGGGAATTCGGGCGGCGCATCCAGGTCGGAATGGTCGGTATCAACGTTCCGATCCCCGTCCCCATGGCGTGGCACGGCTTCGGAGGCTGGAAGCGCAGCCTGTTCGGCGACATGCATGCCTATGGCGAAGAAGGCGTGCGTTTCTACACCAAGCAGAAGTCGATCATGCAACGCTGGCCGGAAAGCATCGACAAGGGCGCCGAGTTCGTGATGCCGACGGCGAAATAGCGAAGCCATCGCCCAGCTCGACGTTTTCATGTGAGCCGGGCGCTTTTGCTCCCCTGATTCTGTGCCGCTTGACTGGTCGGCATCTCTCTATGAGGCCTGCTTTGCGAGACGCCCCCGTAGCACAAACAGGAGCAGGGCAATCACGCAGGTCACCAGTTGGATTCCGCCCAGCGTCGTGACCGGTGCGAAGGCCAGCACCGAGGCCAGCCAGGTGGTCAGTGCCGCCGCCCCCATGGAGACAAAGCCCAGCAGCGCGGAGGCCATCCCGGCCTCCTTCCCGAAAGGCCCCATGGCGATTGCCGTACCCAGCGGGTTAGCCAGGCCCATGCCCCAAAGGAACGTGACCATGGACAGCGCATACCCGCCAAGGCTCGGGTCGGCCGGACCGGCGAGCAGCAGACCGCCACCGGCCATGGCGCAGGCAATGCCAAGGATCGCGATGCTCCCCGGACCATGGCGGCGCGCCAGGCGTGGAGCCGCCATGCCGGCGGCGAATACGACGAAGACGGTCGAGGCGAAGTACAGGCCGGTCTGCAGCGAGGTCAGCCCAATCCCCTTCATCAGGATGGCTGGCGCCGCCGCGAAGGAGGCGAACAATCCACTCATCAACAGGCTCATTGAAAGCGCGGGAAGGATGAAGCGACTGTCCAGGGCGAGCCTTGCGTAGGCAAGCACCACGCTTCTGGCCGAGTGCGGCGCCCGACGGTCGACGGGATGAGTCTCCCCAAGGCCGCGGACGTAGAAGAAAGCGAGCACCACGGCAGCCAGGCCCACCAGGATGAAAATCGCACGCCACCCGAGGGTGACGGACAGAACGCTGCCCGCCAGCGGAGAAAAGCCCGGCGCGGCGGCGGTGGCAATCATCGTCAACGACAGCGCCCGAGCAAGTGCTTCACCCTCGAACAGATCCCGCGCAATGGCGCGTGACAGCACTGAGGCCGCACAAACACCCAGCGCCTGGACGACACGTCCGGCGATCAGCATCTCAAGGCTGCTGGCGAGCCCGCCGATGAACGTGCCGACCACGAAGATGCAGAGTCCACCCAGCACCAGCTTCTGACGTCCGTAGCGGTCGGCGAGTGGCCCGACCACCAACTGGCCCAAAGCGAAAGGGATGAAGAAGCTGGACAGCGTCAGCCCGAGTTCGCGTGCGGTCACGCCCAGGTCTTCACCTATGAGGGGAAAAGCCGGGAGGATGATGTTCGTGGAGAGCATGCTGATGGCCGCAAGGCCCGCCAGCAAGGCCACGATGCGACCGGTCAGTGGCCGGGCGACCTGGGTCGAGGTATTCGTAAACGCTGTTGTCATGAGCAGCCCCCTTGGACGTTTTGTTCAGGCTTCAGGCGCCCAACGGCGGAACAGCACGCTGGCGTTCACGCCACCGAAGCCGAACCCATTGGAGAGCGCATGGGTGATCGGCATCTGCCGGGCGTTCAGTCCGACCAGGTCAAGCCCCTCGGCCGCCTCATCGGGGTGCTGCAGGTTCAAGGTCGGCGGGACGATCTG
>Ga0268255_10002035_pt1 | contig 10940 bp, 8 predicted proteins | sample AgamicOrMarz_FD_200256 | JGI IMG/M metagenome (GOLD analysis project Ga0268255, IMG submission 200256) | Agave microbial communities from Guanajuato, Mexico - Or.Ma.rz (v2) (version 3) | ecosystem: Host-associated > Plants > Phyllosphere > Phylloplane/Leaf | place: Guanajuato, Mexico | collected...
CGATCTCTTTTAACCCTCTATTTTCAGCATATCAAAAAATAATATTTATGCAAAAAGCAAAAGACAGAGAGACATCAGCTCTCTGCCCTTCTTTCGCCTTATAAACGTACGGGTCAGGCCCCAAATTTGAAAAACTCCTGCCTTAATTGCGTCAAATGTTTCAGGATGATGGAATTTCCGCTCGGAACCACTCCACAATGTAATCTAACCGGCTTTTGCGCAAGCTTGGCTTTCCGCTTCTGGATAACTCATGGTTTTCCTCAGGAAAACGGACAAATTTTGTTTCTTTCCCCAATCTCTTTAAAGAAATATACAATTGTTCCGCCTGCTCGATCGGGCAACGGTAATCTTTTTCGCTATGAAGAATTAGTAAGGGTGTCTCTACGTTATCTATATACGCAAGCGGGGAATGTTTCCACAGCTTATGCACATCGCGGAAATCGCCATCAATCTGCCATTCCGTGAAATAATAGCCTATATCACTGACCCCATAAAAACTAATCCAGTTCGAAATTGAACGCTGCGTTACCGCTGCTTTAAAGCGATTGGTATGCCCGACAATCCAATTCGTCATGAAACCGCCGTAACTCCCGCCAGTTACCCCCAGGCGGGTTTCATCAATAAAATCAAACTCTGCTAACACATAATCCACAGCGAGCATTAAATCCTGATAATCGCCCCCGCCGTAATCACCACGAACAGCATTAACAAAATCCTGGCCATATCCGTGACTGCCGCGTGGATTCACGTACAACACCGCATAACCTTCTGCGGCCAAAATTTGAAACTCATTCATGTACGTATTCCCATACATCGCATGTGGACCGCCATGAATCTCAAGTAATAACGGGTATTTTTTTCCGGCTTCAAAATCCACTGGTTTCATAAGCCAGCCATGAATCTTCCTGCCATTTGCTCCTTCATATTCAATTGGTTCCGGCTTGGAGAGATTCACATTCTGGATATCGTTTGCAGCGGTCAGTTTCTTAAGCCGACCCTCCCCATTTAGAGATAACAAGTACAAATCACCAATCTCTGTTGGGGTACTAATTGCTGCAATCGCTTGTTCCGACTTTGAATCTACAGACAAGCTATAAACATGCTGATCACCGACAAGAACCGGCTTCACTCCGTCTTTCAGATCACCAAAGTAAATATTCGTACTTCCCTGCTCTGAGGCAATAAAATAAAAACCTTGGCAGTCTCCTGCCCAAATTAACCCCGGTGAGGACGCTCCTTGCTGGAAGTCACCAACCACATAATCACCGACAGGAACATCCCAGTCAGGTGTGAAACAAGTGAATGTACCTGTATCAGTTTGATAAAGCCAAATTTTTGAGAGAGTAGAATTTTGATATTCTCGCTCATGCCCAATCATCGCCAGGTATTTTCCGTCTGACGACCAAGACGCATCCCCAAAATAACCCGTTCCATTAGTTACAGGAGTGAATTCCTTAGTTTCTACATTTAACAGATAAATATCATTCTTAAACGATAAATCAGCTACCTCGGTTACATCTGCCCCTACAGCAAGGAATTTCCCATCAGGTGACCAGCAATATAAGCTCACATCATATGTGCCAGTAGTCAGTTGTGTTAGCTCACCAGTCCCAACATTCACCACAGCGACTTGTTTGAATTGCCCCTGCCAAAATCCTTCGCCATCCGATTTATATCTCATTTTCGTCACTTCCAATGGCATGGGTCTCTCTTGTTTCTTCTCCTCTGGATCGAAAACCGTTTTAGTAGATTTTAAGGAAGTGTTAAAAGCCAGTGTCAATCCATCCGGAGACCAGACAGGATTGCTTGCGCCACTCGGTAGAAAGGTTACTTGCTGCGCCTCGCCTCCGTTTATATTCAACACATAAATTTGATTCTTACCACTCCGATTTGAGACAAAAGCAAGCTTAGTCCCATCAGGTGACCAGCGCGGTGTATGATTTTTTCCTTTTCCAAACGTCCACTGGACAGACTCGGCACCTTTTTCAAGCGTTTGAAAAAAGAGCTGTGATTGATATTCGTCATTCTCTTGATCAATCGTGGTCTGTACATAAACAAACGACTGTCCATCAGGAGAAAACTGTGGGTTCACCACTGACTTTAATCGATATAGATCCTCTGACGTTACTCCATTGCTTCCTGCCATCCTTGTTCCCTCCAGCTTTAATTATTTTCTCTTTAGATATTTCGACACTGGAAATACTTTTTCCTTTTAATAAAGGCTATGTTAAAGATTATTGTTAATTTTGCCACTGTGTAAAGAATTACGGCCAATAAGAGCCAATCATACAGAAAAAACCAAGGGAAAATCCCTTGGTTTTTCTGTATGGTTGCTTCAATTAATGCACTCTATTGAATCAAACCTGAACCAGTTTGACGGTCTGACCGGGCTGCAGTAGGGAAAGCAGCGGCAAATCTGCCTCGACAATCCTCCCGGCTACATTGACTCGCTCATCGGATGGAAGGTCATGAAGCGTGATTTGTACCTCTCCGCGATATCGTCCATAGCGGTTATTATCAATCGTTATCGATCCAATCGGCCGTGCCGTGGTATTCATAGCGACAACCGGATCAGAACTCCTTGTATCCATCAACCGAAGAACGTCACGAGAGAAATCAGGGCGAAGCTGGAACTCCCCTTCTTGAAACCCTTCCACTCGAAGCGAAACCCGACCAAAACGGTCCAATTCCATTAATCTACTAAGAAGCTCCTCACTTACCTCCGGATCGCCGAAGTACACATCATCGACACCCGCACGGATCAACTCCAGCGCCGCCTGATACGGATCAATTTCACGATGTGCTTCCAAGGTGGGCAGCCCTTCAAACAATGGGCCGCGTTTTTCACCATCTCCTGGAATATACGCACTTACAGGAATACCATACCGTTTAAAGACCTCATTTTGTGATTGAAAAAACGATTCAGCTAATCCGGTTTCGCGCCTTGGGTAGAAATTATGCCACGCCAGCAATTGACTAGGCTCTAACCCGCCTTCAAGAAGCGCACGGACATCTTCTTCAAACGTAATGCTGGCATTAAGGGCAAGTTTGAATTCCTTAGACAGATTCAAAATCGTTTCATTCGCAAAAAAGTCATCCAGCCGCACTCCACTTACCCCTAAGGATTTTAACGAAAATAAACTTTCCAATCCCAAATGGGTGGGTGTTCTTGCCGATACATCTGCATAAACCTCAATACCAGCTTCCTTTGCTGCTTGGAGAAGTTTTTTGGCGCGGCCCGCTAAATCTCCCGACTCTTCAGGGATGTGAAGCGACGTAAACGCTCGCTTCACACCCATTTTTCCAGCAAGCTCAATCCGCTCTTCTGCTAAAGGGTCATTTAAATAGAAGGAAATACCAATCAATCAAATTCACCGGCCATATCATCATTGAAGCCGAATAAATAAGTGAATAAGAAACCAGCACCATAAGAAATTAACACACCAAGCAGATAAAGAAGGACTTGCCCAGATACGACTAGGAAGGCAAGCGGTAAACCAGATACCCCAACCGCGATGGTTGCAACATGAAAGACAGCCTGGAACGCACCGCCGACCCCTGCACCTAAACAGGCAGTTAAGAATGGACGTCCTAATGGCAGCGTCACACCGAAGATAAGCGGTTCGCCAATACCAAGAATTCCTGCAGGCAGTCCCCCGCCAATCGCTCTTTTTAAGCGTTTTTTCTTCGTCTTAGCGTAAATGGCGAACGCGGCTCCAACTTGCGCTGCACCACCCATAGCCAAGATTGGAAGAAGCGGGTCATTTCCAAGCGTATTAATTAATTCCAAATGAATTGGTGTTAATCCTTGATGTAAACCTGTGACAACGAGCGGCAGGAAGGTTGCCCCAAGGACAAAGCCAGCCACAACACCACCCACATCAAGAAGTGAAGTTAATCCTTTTGTAATTGCATCTGAAACAAAACCACCAAGCGGCATAAAAACAAGATAAGTTACAATACCAGTAAGCAATAAAGCAACCGTTGGCGTGATAAACAGGTCAAGTGATTGTGGAACATAACGTCGTACTCGTTTTTCGACAAGAGCAATAAAGATAGCGGCAAAGAGAACCCCTATTAAGCCGCCGCGTCCAGGAAGTAAGGCGGTATCAAACAATTTAATCCCTTCAACAGCTGGGTTAATGATTAAAATACCGGCAATCGCTCCAAGTGCTGGGGAACCACCAAATTCTTTCGCTGCATTGGTACCCACTAAAATACCAAGGTATCCAAATAATCCGCTTCCAATCACGGACAAGATTGTCGCAAGTTGGGAATCCGCGGCTAACCATCCCGCTTGGACGATCGCTTTAGTGATCCCAGTAATTAATCCGGAAGCTACAAGTGCTGGGATTAATGGAATGAAAATACTAGAAATCTTTCGTAAAAACAGCTTAAATGGTGTGGCATTCTTTTTGTTGATTTCAGCCTTTTTGCTGGCTGCCTTTTCTTTTAAATCGATCACGCCAGCAGCCTCTATTAATTTACCAAACTCTTCTGTCACCCGATTTACTTTTCCAGGGCCGAGGATAATTTGGAGGGTTTCTTCTTCTACCACTCCCATAACTCCGTCTATTTTCTTAATAGCAGCTTGGTTGACAAGCGAGTCATCCTTTGGTGTTACACGAAGTCTTGTCATACAATGGGTGTAATTGCCAATATTCGCTGGGCCGCCTAATTGTTCAAGAATCTTTTCTGCTAAAATTTTATTCTCTCCAGCCATACTAATTCCCCTTCTCTCTGTTGTTATATTTTTTTTAAAAAAGTGAACTTATTTCCCCAAGTCAGCAGATGGAAAAGTGTTCACATCACCTCCCGAAAAGACTATTTTCCTTCTTTGATAAACCGGATCGCTTCTCTTGTTTTATCAATGGAATGAATCGTATCCTCATATTGGACGGTTGCCATCGATAAAAACAAGATATCCATGATATATAGCTGCGCAAGGCGTGAGGAAGTAGCTGCACTTCGAAACGGAGCCTCTCCTGAATAAGCGGTAAACAACTTAATATCCGCCAGGGCAGACACCGATGATTGCCCGTACTTCGTTAGACTAATCGTTTTCACACCGCGCTCTTTTGCGAGCGACATGACTTTAATTACTTCCGGTGTTTCTCCTGAGTGGGAAATGCCAAACACCAGATCATCCTTGTTTGCATTGGCAATTAAGGTAGCAACAAGGTGTGTATCCGTAAAAGCGGTTGCATTTTTATGGACCCTAAGGAGCTTTTGCTGCGCGTCCCTAGCGATGATACTGGAAGCCCCAATTCCAAAAAAGTGAACATTTTTAGCAGCCGACAAGGTATGAACAGCACGTTCCAATTCATCATAATTGATCATCTCTTCTGAGTCGCGGATGCTTTGGATACTATTGCTGGTAGTCTTCTGAGCGATGGAGAAAAAGGACTCACCAGGCTCGATGTCACGGTACCCTTGTTCAACTGGTTTTACAAGATCCCCCGCAATCCTTACCTTCAAATCTTGAAACCCATTTAAACCTAATGACTTACACAGCCGAATCACAGCCGCACCACTTGTACCGGCCTGCAATCCGATGTCATGGACGGTACAGTTTAAAATCGCCTGAGGACTTTCAAGAATAAATTCAGCAATTTTTCGCTCGGAAGCTGGAAGCTGTTCCAGCATATTTTGAATCATTTTTAAACCGCCTGCTGCCACACCAAGGACCACCTTTAAAAAAATTTTACTCTGCTACGTTTTGGATTGCTTTTTTCACATAACCATTTGCTTCTGCTAATAATTGTTCTGCTTCTTGTTTATTCGTATTCGTTTGAATCATGACGATTGCTGTTTTGACTTGGAGATCTGATGCCTCTAATGTCTCCAAAGCCTGTTGATAGGAAACCCCGGTGATTTTACGGATGATGCCAATCGCCCGTTCTTTCAATTTTTGGTTGCTCACATGAACGTCGACCATTAAATTCTCATAGGCTTTTCCTAAAAGAATCATCGACGAGGTTGAAATCATGTTCAAAATCATTTTATGAGCGGTTCCTGCTTTCAAACGTGTTGAACCTGTCAGCACCTCTGGACCGACAATTACTTCGATGCTTTGGTCTGCTTCTTGACTAATCGCTGCATTTTTATTGCAGGAAAGGGCAACGGTTTTCGCTCCAATGCTTCGTGCATAGCGAAGCGCACCAATCACATACGGTGTCCGGCCGCTGGCTGCAATCCCAATCACGGTATCATATTTTGTCAGACCCAATTCTTTTAAATCACTAACACCAAGGTCCGGCTGATCCTCTGCTCCTTCGACGGCTTTCAGAAAGGCGCTTTCTCCTCCTGCGATAATCCCTTGGACCATTTCAGGGTTCGTACTAAAGGTAGGCGGACATTCGACGGCATCCAGTACCCCTAATCTCCCGCTGGTGCCAGCACCTAAATAGATTAGGCGCCCGCCATTTTTAAAGGATTCAAACACAAATTGAACGGCGGTCTCAATATCTGGTAAAACTTCCTTTACTGCTAGTGCGACCAGTTGATCTTGTTCATTCATGATTCGTAATATATCAATCGGATTTGCTGTATCTATCTGCATGGACTGTTCATTTCGCGATTCTGTCGTTAATAATTCAAGATTCTCTGCCATTATCGTTATCCTCCTGTAAGTCTTTTCTGAGGTGAAAACGGTTACCCGTACATTGATTATATTCTTTTTAAAATAAAATTTCAATATTTTTATCAAAATAATAAAATGTTATTTTAAAACAATATTTCATTGAAGGGATTTTTCAATGTTCTTGGACTTAATCAAGCAAATAACGGCGGATCGCCTGAGCAACGCCTGCTTCGTTATTATTCCCCGTCACCTGGTCCGCTAATTGTCTCACCTCTTCGGGCGCGTTCCCCATCGCAATTCCCAGGCCAGCCATCGAGAGCATGAGGGCGTCATTAAAATTATCGCCAATGGCAGACGTTTGTGAGAGGGGAATCCCCAGCTGCTCGGTAAGCTTGACAAGGGCGGACGCCTTTGTCACACCACCGGGGGTAATTTCTAAATTAACAAAGTTAAAACTGCTGCTTATTTCTATATCGACTACCTGTTCCTTCAATCGTTTGGTAAAATCAGCAAGCTTGTTTTCGTCATCAAATACAGCAATTTTGGTAATGTTTGGCGCCTTTTCCTTTATGTATCGGTAAAAGTCCCCCACCACTTTCACCTGGCACTTTTCACGAAAACTTTGACAATGATGACGTTCTGCCCCTGTTTTTTCAAGGGCGGGGATGTTATTTTCAATCCAGTTCTCGTTCCATTTATTTACCCTTGGGACCAGGAGCGTATCCCCTTCGTAAAAATGGGCATAGATGCCCTCCGCCTCACATAGTTCCCAAAAACTCAGCAGCGGATCATTCTGAAAAGCGGATTGCTCACTGACCTCTCCCTTTTCATCCATTAGAATCGCCCCATTGTAAGCAATGATCGGCTCGTTCTGAAGTCCAATTGCACGGGCAATCCATTTGGTTGAAAGCGGGGAACGCCCGCTGCAAATAACGACCTTCCCGCCTTTTTTACGGTACTCATGAATCGCCTCAATAGTTTCTATATCAATCTCTTTTTGGTCGTTTAATAACGTGCCATCTAAGTCCGTTGCTAATAGTTGATATTTCACCAGTTAATTCCCCTTTGTAATTTTATTTTATTTTTATTATAATATTATTGAAATTTAATTTCAAAATAGATGGTGCTTGACACCTTTTATTTTAGTTTCGCTGATATATTTGAAAATAAGCTGATAAACCTGCACATTCCGCTGATATATTGTAAGTATCATTAAAATAGACAAAACAATGAAACGGGGAAACCATATGCTTTCGAATGAAGTAATAGAAAAACTGATTTCCATTGTAACCAAAGATAATTTCGATGATTCCCAAGTAGAACGCTTAGTTTACTCCTATGATGCCACACCGAACTTTCAGTCGATGCCGGATGCGGTCATGAGCCCGAGGAATTCAGCGGAAGTCTCACAAATCCTGAAGGTTTGTAATGAATATAAGATACCGATTGTTCCGCGCGGTTCCGGAACAAACCTTTGTGCTGGGACATGTCCAACCGAGGGCGGAATTGTCCTGCTTTTTAAACATATGAACCAAATCCTCGAAATTGACGAGGAAAATTTAACTATCACCGTTCAGCCTGGTGTCATTACTCTTGATCTGATTAATAAGGTTGAAGAAAAAGGGCTGTTCTATCCACCAGATCCAAGCTCGATGAAAATCTCGACCATTGGCGGAAATATTAATGAGAACTCCGGTGGGTTGCGCGGACTAAAATACGGGGTCACACGCGATTATGTTATCGCTCTTGAAGTGGTTCTGCCAAATGGTGACATCATCAGGACCGGTGGAAAGCTCGCAAAGGATGTCGCTGGGTATGACTTAACCCGTCTGTTTGTCGGCTCAGAAGGGACACTCGCTGTTATTACCGAGGCCACACTCAAACTGATTCCGATGCCAGAGACCAAACAAACGATGCTTGCCCTTTACCAAGATCTTTCCGCTGCCGCAAACTCGGTTTCAAAAATAATTGCTAATAAAATCATTCCGACTACACTTGAGTTTCTTGACCAGCCAACCTTGAAGGTAGTCGAGGAATTTGCCCAAATTGGACTGCCCACCGATGTCAAAGCTGTTCTTTTAATCGAGCAGGACGGCCCGCCCGAAATAGTCGAGCGTGATTTACTAAAAATGGCTGAAGTATGTAAGCAGGAAAAGGCGGTTTCGATTCAAGTGGCTGCTTCGGAGGAAGAAGCCGATGCGCTAAGAACAGCACGACGGGCGGCCCTTTCTGCGATTGCACGCTTGGCACCGACGACGATACTCGAGGACGCGACCGTTCCAAGGTCAGAAATTGCCAAAATGGTGCAGGCAATCAATGAGATTACCGAAAAATATGATCTGACGATTTGTACGTTTGGTCACGCTGGTGATGGAAACCTCCACCCAACCTGTGCGACGGATGCCAGAAATCACGAAGAAATGGAACGAGTCGAAAAAGCCTTCGAGGAAATTTTCGAAAAAGCGATTGCTTTGGGCGGAACGATTACCGGGGAACATGGTGTCGGTGCGATGAAAGCCCCCTACCTTGAATGGAAGCTGAAAGAAGAAGGAATTGCGGCGATGAAAGCGATTAAGAACGCATTTGACCCCAATAATATCATGAATCCTGGAAAGGTTTTTGCCAAAGACAGCAAGAAACGCGTGGTGATAACAAAATGACAACTGTGAAAGAAAAACAAACGATTCAAGAACAATTTAAAGCGCGGATGAATGAAGATGAGCTGCTAAACTGTATGCGCTGTGGCTTTTGCCTGCCAACCTGTCCGACCTATATTGAATCAGGCTACAAAGAATCCCATTCTCCAAGAGGCCGCATCGCCCTGATGAAGGCCGTTGTGGATGGGCTGATTGAGCCCGATGAGGATTTTGAGCGCTCACTTGAACTCTGTCTTGGCTGCCGTGCCTGTGAACCCGTCTGTCCTTCCGGCGTGAATTATGGCCATTTACTCGAAGAGGCTAGAGATATTATCCATCAAAACAAGAAGCACTCCCTGCCAGCCCGGGTTGTCAGGAAAGCTGTTTTTCAAGAGCTGTTCCCTTACCAAAACCGCATGCGCGGGTTAGTCGGCTTAATCGGTTTTTACCAACGCTCAGGAATTCAAACAATGGCACGAAAAATCGGCTTTTTAGGTCTGTTGCCCGACCAATTAGCAGCCATGGAAAAAGTATTGCCGGACGTGCCAACGATGAAGGAGATGAAAAATCGCCCTACTTATTTGCCTGCCATCGCTGAGAAGGTACACAGGGTTGCTTTTTTCAGCGGCTGTTTAATGGATACCATGTTCCTGAAATCAAACAATGCCACCATGAAGCTGCTCCAAAAAGCAGGTTGCGAGGTCGTGATTCCCCAAAATCAAGCATGCTGCGGGGCACTCCATGGTCATAGTGGTGAAAAAGAATCAGCAAAAGACCTGGCCAAACGGAATATTAGAGCCTTTGAAGATCTTCAAGTGGATTTCATCATCACCAACGCAGGCGGTTGCGGCGCCTTCTTAGTCGACTATGATCATTTATTGAAAGAGGATCCTGATTGGAAAGACCGCGCCAGGGACTTTAAGAAAAAGATAAAGGATATTTCCGAAATATTAGTAGCCGTCGATTTTCATAAAAAGGTCAGATTAGAACTTCCTGCCCAGGTAATTACCTACCAGGATTCTTGCCACCTAAGAAATGGCATGAAAACGGCCTCCGCTCCTAGAAAACTTCTTCAAGCGATTCAAGGGGCAGAATATAAAGAAATGAAGGAGGCCGACCGGTGCTGCGGTTCTGCCGGGATTTATAATATTGTCGAATCGGAGATGTCGATGGTAATGCTTGATGCAAAAATGGTTCAGGCCAAAGCTACACACGCGACCACCATTGTCACCGCAAATCCGGGATGTCTATTACAGATGCAGCTTGGGATTGAACGGGAAGGATTATCCTCGACAATGAGGGCTGTTCATATTGTCGACTTATTAGTAGAATCGATTAAATAAGGGGACCTAACTGCTTTTTTGGGACTAACAAATGCAGAGGTAAACGGGCGTTTTTGTCGAAAAACTTCAAGCAACGTCTATTCTTGTCTCCTTTTATCCTGTTTTATCGAATCTATTCCATAACAAGGAATACATGCTATAATTCTTTTCGACTCTATTAGAATCTAAGTTGACTGAAATTTTACGAGGTGTAATTGGCAATGAGACTAGACCAATGCGAAGCAGCTATTAGAGAGAAAAAAAGCGAAATGATTCAATTAGGAATGACAAAAGGACTCCAAAATGAAGAAACCATCAGTTGCAGCCAGGAACTAGACAAACTTCTTAACGATTATAATAGGTTATTATCAGATTCTAATCATTCTAAACCTATCGATC
>Ga0268255_10002038_pt1 | contig 10932 bp, 11 predicted proteins | sample AgamicOrMarz_FD_200256 | JGI IMG/M metagenome (GOLD analysis project Ga0268255, IMG submission 200256) | Agave microbial communities from Guanajuato, Mexico - Or.Ma.rz (v2) (version 3) | ecosystem: Host-associated > Plants > Phyllosphere > Phylloplane/Leaf | place: Guanajuato, Mexico...
TTCGCTGCCAAGCTTGGCTAGTTCATCCAAACTTAAGCCAAGACCCCAAAGCTTATTCAACCCCCTTAAGGTTGCTGCTGCATCACTGCTGCCTCCTGCTAATCCCGCTGCTACCGGAATCGTTTTCTCGATTGAAATCAATACACCCTTCTTTACATTAAAACGATCCTTTAACAGTTGTGCCGCCTGATAAGCTAAATTACGCTGATCATCCGGCACATAGCGATTATGAGAAAGAATATGTATTTTATCTTGTTCTAGTAAGGATAGTTCTACCCGGTCGGCTAAATCAATCGTCGTCATGATCATTTCAACCTCATGATAGCCATCTGGGCGTTTATGTAAAACATCTAATGCTAAATTTATTTTAGCCGGTGCTTTGACTAAAAGCTTCACTACGTCACCTACTTTTGTTTTGTCCAATAAGCACCCATTGGGCGCCTCTGCATACGATTCCAAAAATCCACATTTTGTCCTATTTTACCACAAAAAGATAAATGTAAGACGTCCGATATGAGATATCTATCCAATTTTATTATTATATCAGTCGTTTTACGTCGAAAAAAGCCACTTTTTGGACAAAAAAAAAGGCCAGTGCAAAATTCCTTGCACTGACCAAGCTGTGGTGTTAGTTAAGATTGGCGATTTTGATTGACTAGCTGCTGCTGCGCGAGTTCGATGGCACGCTTCACCATATTCCCTGCATCTTTTGCTCGAATGCCGCCCCAGCCTTCTTCCTGAACGACATCATAAAAACCAAGTTCCTTTGCTAGCTCCTCTTTAAAGCGATGAGACATAATCCCTCTTCTTCTGCCCATCTAAACAACCCCTTTCATACCACAGCACTCTTAGTATGTAAAAGATTATTCATTTTCATGAAGGTTTTTGAATTTATATACAGCAAAAAGCAGTAAACCTTAGTTTACTGCCACCCATTGCTTATATACTAGCTTAAAGCTACATGTCCTGCTGCATCATCATAGAAAGTAATTTGAACTGTTTCCGTTAAAACATCCGCATAGCTGTATGAAACACGCTCGAACGAATTTTCATCTTGATCTAACTCAATAACAAAAACAGATGGGTAAGTTTCTGCTAGAACTCCAGAACGTTCAATTGTTTTCCTGCGTCCACCATTGGCTTTCAGCAATAATCTTTTTCCCAAATTCGTGTCAAGAGCCTTTTTAATATCGGCTAAGGTTTTTGGCATTCGGTCCACCTCACTGTGTAAAGTATAACACACTGACATAGGTTCTGTCAAACAAAAATATAAATTATATCAGTCCAACAAAATGATTGTCAATATTTTTTGTTCTACTTTTTCTTCTAATTTTCAACAATGTTATCGTTGCCTTAATAGTTGTTTAATATGTATTCATTTTTAAAAATGAAGAACTATTAGAATAAAGGGGAGCCAATTTATAAATATTCTTCAGCTCCACTTTACTAATAGGCTTATGCATCCTCTTCGATGATGGGTCGATAAGGCATTCCTGTCCGTAATACTCCCCTTGTTTCAATCCCTCCGAGTCCTTTATCACCTGTTAGGGTATTTCTTAATACATCCCATACATTGATTCGTTCCATAAACGGAGTAAAACTAATTTTGGCCACAATATAGACAGGGTCGAGTGCGTGAATATTAATTCTTGCTGGGGAACTGGCATAGTTAGCTCCTGCGTGGATAAGTGATTCAAAATGAGATTGGCAGGCACCAGCAAAGATAACGAGTTGATCTAAATGTGGAACCTTTCTTCGGGCCTCTCTGACTGCCTGGACAAAATGCCTTGAATGGCGATAGGCATTAATATCAGTCATCTTCCCCTTTGCTTTGGAATAGGCATCGTGGCCTGTAATAACCAAGATATCTGGACGATATTGGTCCATTAAGCCGCCAATTCGTTCCGGCATTTCTTTTTCATTGCAGTGTATCCCTAACACGGGGATACCGATTTTTTCGTATACGGCCATGCATTTTTTTAAATATGTGGGATCACCGTCCAAGTGAAGAACCTTTCCAGGAATTTGAAAATAATTGCTCGGTTTCGCATAACCGCCAGTCGCTTCATATTCCCGACGATGTTTAATCAAATCAACATCCTGTCTAAATAATTTAAGTGACTGTTCTTCAAGTGTTCTGTATTCTTGCTGCAGCTTTACCCGTTCATCTTGATTAGGGATGACCAAATCAGTGTATGGTGCATCTGCTACTAGGCGGAAATCCTCCCCATAGAGGATGGCTACCTTCTGGTTGTTTATATTTTGAATATCGATAACGCGGAACAAGAGATCACAGTTATACGATTTTCTTCCGACAATATCCATTACCTTTATATCCACTGCCGTCACTCCAATAAGACCCTCTTAGGACTTTTAATTATGGGTTCTCTCATAGGCTATGCAGGGAATGTTGTCCTTGTTAAAAATTTAAGAAAAATGATACATAAGGAGGAGGTATTCGTTGGGATAAAAAAAATATCCTCATGAATCCATCATGAGGATAAAATGTTAATGAAAGTATGAATAAAGTTCATCAGCTAACCGGCCAAATTCTTCTAAGGAAAGTGTTTCTCCTCGGCGAACAGGATCGATTCCGCTTGCACTTAAAGCTGCAAGAATCTCTTCCTTCTTCTGTTTCCCATCAGGCAGCTGACTAGTTAAATTATTTAATAATGTTTTTCTTCGCTGAGCAAAGCTCGCCTTTGTCACCTGGAAAAAGAAGGCCTCATCCTTTACCACAACTGCAGGCTTCTCACGTTTAATTAATCTAATCACAGCAGAGTCCACATTAGGCTGTGGGACAAAAACCGTTTTTGGCACAATCATCACGGTCTCTGCTTCGGTGTAATATTGAACAGCAATTGAGAGCGAACCATATTCCTTTGTGCCAGGCTTGGCAGAAATTCGGTCTGCTACCTCTTTTTGCAGCATACAAACAATCCCACGGATCGGCAGGCGGTCCTCAAGGAGCTTCATAATGATCGGAGTCGTAACATAATAAGGCAGATTGGCGACTACCATAATATCATGAATCCCTTGAAACTCCTCTTCCATCACAATTCGAACATCTGCTTCTAATACGTCCTTATGTATAACCCTGACATTTTCATAGGGTGATAATGTATCCTGCAAAATAGGCAGCAATCTTTGATCAATTTCAAATGCAATCACTTTTTTACTTGAACGTGCCAGCTGTTCCGTGAGGGCGCCAATCCCAGGACCAATTTCAATTGCACCTGAGTTCTCTGTTAAATCAGCAAAGCTGACTATCTTTTTTAATATATTCGTATCAATTAGGAAGTTCTGCCCAAGGCTTTTCTTAAAAGAAAAACCGTATTTTTCAAGTATTGCTCTCGTTCTGACTGGTGTAGCAATATCCTTATTCATTCTGTTCCTCCTGACGTATAACGCTTAATGCTTCTGCAAATTCTTGTTTGCTAATGCGGAACATCATCAATCGCTTATGCAGTTGTTTTCCGTTTGTATAACCAATTTTCAACAGCTTGCCTAACGAAGTTCTTCGCTCCTTCGAGCCCTCACCGCCGATTAGGCCGGCCATAATTAAATCCTCCTGGGTAATTTCCTCCGATATCACCTCGTGCATGATTTGTGCATCCTTTAACGCTTCTCTTATATCCTCCAGGCTGGCATGTTCTACCCCAAGACCCTTGCCGCCTTTGGCAATCGCTTTTTCTTTTGGCAAAAAAGCATGTTTACAACCAGGAACAGCCGCTGCAATCGTTTTTCTGATTTTTTCACCTGGAAAATCTGGATCGGTAAAAATAATCACCCCTCGTGTTGCCTGGGCACGGTTTATTTTTTCAATAGTAGTTTGGTTGACAGCCGAACCGTTGGTTTCGATCGTATCGGCATCGACAGCCCGTCTTATTGTTGTCGTATCGTCTTTTCCCTCAACGACGATGATTTCTTTGATTTTCATGTTAAGAATAAAAGCCTCCGTAATAATAAAATTAATAATGAAAAAATTGAAACATTTTTGTAATGTCCCTCGTCTATATTATTGAATGATTTCATACAATAAAGTATCCGCCCTGATAGAAAATAAAAGCTAGTATTCGTTGTTAGTATAAAGAATTTTAGGAAAAAAGCAAAATGCAGAGGAATGAAATCCTCTGCACCCGTGAAAATTAGTTTAAGACTGTAATCTTTACTTTCTTACGCCCCCAGCGGTATGCATCCGCATGTGATGGCATTAATAAATCAATAATATACCCTTTAATGGCTCCGCCTGTATCAGCAGCCACAGCGTATCCGTAGCCTTCCACATACACTTTTGAACCAAGCGGAATAATTCTTGGATCAACTGCGATTACTTTCATATTTGGATTAGCACGAAGATTAAGACCAGTAGCAGTACGTCCAGAGCAGCCATTACAATAGGCCGTATATGCTGTTGCCGTCACATAAAACTCCTTGCCTTTCGGAGTCTCACCGCGGGAAACTTGTAAAGCTAAATCCTTCGTACCGACAGCCACAATTTTATCCTGTTTTTGTAAGATATTCTGTTCGTTAATCAATTTTCTAGACACTTCTTTGCCATTCTCAAGCATGACTTCGTACTGCTTTGAAACACGTCCGTGCTTTCCAGGAGCAATGACCTTTTCTTGCCCTTTTTGCAAATTACCATCCTTTTTCGTTACCACGGCAAATTGAACGGGTTCTTCCACTACATCGGTGACTTTTTCTACTCGAATAACGTTTACAACACCATTCTCTCGTATATTTGCAGTTAATGGTGGTTCAACTCTGTCTAATTCTTTTAGTTTGGTGCCCTGTTGTTTTAAAAAGTCAGCGACCGTAGTCGAAGTGGTCCAAACCTTTTGCGTCTTTCCGCCGTCCACGTATGTAAGATGAAACGCAATATTAATCTTCAAATTCATCTTATTTTTAATTGTTGCTTGTGGATTTGCCGAAATTTGATCATGTTCCTTTAATAAAATCTTCTGCTCTTTTAGGAGCTCAGCCACAGTATCGGCCGTAGTCCAGATCGTTTTCTTCTCGCTGTCTTTGACAATGTGAACCATGTTCGCCTGCTTCCACACAACCTTCAGGTCATCCTTAACCTTTGCAGTTGCTTTTGGATACAGGTAGTCTTTTGACGAGAGGGATACATCCAGTTCATCTAATAATTCCTTGATGGTATCTGCATGTGTGTTCACAACCATCTGCTTGCCATTGAGTGTCATTGCTACAGTATTCTTTGAGCCTTCAAAAAAGAAAATCCCCAGAGTTGTAAGCAAAACTACAAAACTAGCAAATATGATGGTCCATGACCTCCCGCTCAAAGACTCTGGAAACAGGTTTTTCATGTTTTGGAATACGATGAAAAACGCCTCCTTTTCTTTGGAGAGATTATAGAGAACCATACGCCGGCTGTCAATCCTTGCTAATCCTGTTAAGGTAGTTCTAATTATGCACAACCTTTAAAGCTTTGCAAAGAAAAACTTATCGACACGGTAATCCTATGTTGAAAAGGAGACATGTAGAACTTTTTGTTTTAATAAAAAATTAGGACAAGCTTCTAGCGTCTTCGACAAATTCCCTTAGCATTTTATGCCGAATAATTTCTTAGCATTTTGTGTCGTGGCCTCGGCTACTTCTTCAAATGTCAAGCCCTTAATTTCGGCAATTTGTTCAGCCACTAGCTTCACATAACCTGGTTCATTCCGTTTTCCCCGATAGGGGTGAGGAGCCAAATAAGGACAATCTGTTTCAATTAAAAGCTTCTCAAGAGGAATTTCCGCGGCCACTTCTTTTGGCTTTTTCGCATTTTTAAAGGTAACGGGGCCGCCCAAGGAAATATAAAAATTCATTTTTACACATTCCTTTGCAACCTCAGGGCTGCCGCTAAAACAATGCATAATTCCTCCTATTTCTTCCGCTTCCTCTTCTTTTAATATTTCCACGATATCGGCTGTGGCTTCACGGTTATGGATAACAATTGGCAATTTCACTTTTTTTGCTAAGCGGATTTGCTTACGAAACACTTCTTTCTGGATATCCTTTGGTGATTTATCCCAATGATAATCTAAGCCCATTTCACCTATAGCAACCACTTTAGGATGTGAAGTCAATTCCTCGATCCATGCTAAGTCCTCATCTGTCATGTCGATTGCGTCTACTGGGTGCCAGCCAACACAGGCAAACATAAAGTCATAGCGTTCGACTAATTCCATTGCCCTTTGAATTGTCGGACGATCAAAACCTACGATGACCATATTGGAAACTCCCTCTGTTTGGGCCCGTTCAATAACCTCTTCTAGGTCTTCATTATATTGCGTGTCATTTAAATGTGCATGTGTGTCGAATAACATACGAATCAATACTCCTCTTTTCTTGTTATTTCTCGTTATTTTGTATTTCTAGTATTCCATTGTCTAAGAACAACTAATTAACAGGATAAATGTTCCACGTGAAACATTTTAAAGCAAATCCTGACATTTTTCTAAGTAAAAAGCGCCCGATTTGGGCGCTTTTGTCTATAATTATTTTACCTTCGAACCATTTGGCAAGGTTTGATCGACGGTAGCGATTGAAAGCTGACCATCTTGTGATCCTGCTAAAATCATACCTTGTGATAATTCACCGCGAAGTTTAACAGGCTTTAAGTTGGTAATACAAATCACTTTCCGGCCAACAAGCTCTTCAGGCTTATAGTATTGAGCAATACCTGAGACAACTTGGCGCTTTTCATAACCTAAATCTAACTGTAGCTTTAGCAGTTTATCTGCCTTTTTTACCGGCTCTGCTTGAATAACCTCAGCAACACGTAAATCCACCTTCATGAAATCATCAATGGAAATTTCCGCAAGCTCCTCTGGTTTTTCTTCTTCTTTCTTTTCTTCGATAACCGGCGTACTTCCTTGCATTTTTGTTTTGATAAATTCTACTTCCTCAGCAATGTCCAATCTTGGGAATAACGGAGCATCCTTTTGTACCTTAACTCCACTTGGAATCTTGCCAAAGCCTTCGAGACTCTCCCATGTTTTCAATCCCTCATCTTGAATACCTAATTGTGTAAAAATTCCATTAGGAGTACGAGTTAAAAATGGCTTTAATAGGATCGCAGTACGGCGTAAAGATTCTGCCAAGTGAACCATTACACTAGCAAGTTCTCCTTTTTTCTCTTCATTTTTAGCCAATGTCCATGGTTGTGTTTCATCAATGTACTTATTTGTCCGACTGACTAATTGCCAGATGGAAGTTAATGCCACGGAGAATTCCATTTTTTCCATTGCCTCTTCGTATTTTGCAACTGTTTCACGGTTTACCTGGAGCAGCGATTCATCAAATTCACCAACAGAACCAGCATAATCAGGAATCACACCAGCAAAATACTTTTCAATCATCGCCACTGTCCGGTTTAGTAAATTGCCTAGGTCATTAGCCAGATCAAAATTAATTCTTTCAACAAATCCCTCTGGTGTAAACACACCATCTGCCCCAAAAGGTACTTCCCGTAATAAATAGTAGCGAAGGGCATCTAGGCCATAGCGATCAATTAACGTAACTGGATCCACTACATTGCCTTTTGATTTCGACATTTTTCCGTCTTTCATCAACAACCAGCCATGCGCAAATACCTTCTTTGGCAGTGGTAAATCCATGGCCATTAACATGATTGGCCAATAGATCGTGTGAAAACGGACAATTTCCTTACCAACTAGATGAACATCCGCAGGCCAATAATTTTTATATTTGGCATCATCCTCTGTACCATACCCAAGCGCGGTAATATAATTGGAAAGCGCGTCAATCCATACATAGATGACATGTTTAGGATTTCCGGGGACTTTAATTCCCCAATCAAAAGTTGTTCTTGATACTGCTAAATCCTCAAGGCCAGGCTTTATGAAGTTATTAATCATTTCATTTTTACGGGATTCTGGCTGAATAAACTCTGGATTTTCCTCGTAATATTGCAAAAGCCTGTCAACATACTTACTCATTCTAAAAAAGTATGATTCTTCTTTGACCTTTTCAACAGATCGGCCGCAATCAGGACAGTTACCATCTACCAGCTGGCGGTCCGTGTAAAAAGATTCACAAGGTGTACAATACCAGCCCTCATATTGATCAAGATAGATATCTCCTTGCTCTAAGAGCTTGGCAAAGATTTTTTCAACCACCTGCTTATGTCTATCTTCAGTGGTCCGTATAAAATCATCGTAAGATATATCAAGCTTGTTCCAAAGATCTTTAATACCTGAGACAATCTCATCAACATATTGTTGTGGTGTTACACCCTTCTCCTCAGCTTTACGCTGAATTTTTTGTCCGTGTTCATCCGTACCTGTTAGATACATTACATCAAAGCCGCGCATCCGCTTATAACGAGCCATCGCATCACCCGCAACTGTGGTATACGCATGTCCAATATGTAAATTCCCACTTGGATAATAAATCGGTGTGGTTAAGTAAAAAGTCTTTAATTTTTCCTCCATCATATTCCCTCCTAAACAATGCAACTCCCATTAAACCATTATTGCCTCTTTTTAACGCTTCTATCATCAAAATATACCGAAAAATAAACTTTTGTGCAAGAAAGCGTATTGCTAGACTTCCAGATTTTTAAAATTATTTCCTATTACACCCACAAAGGCTGCTAAATAAGCGTAATATATGAGAGAATGGAAATATGTAGAAGTTTGTCGAATTGAATCATGCTTCTACGACAAATGGATTTTTCATCACAATAGTATTATTAACTTACCTAATTGTTTAAATTTATTTACAAACCTTGTTATTACAACCTATTCGTCACTGGAAAAAATTGCATCCTTACTTTTTAAAATAAAATAATTGACGGATATGGGAAGTACTGGTATTATGAAAATATAAGAAATTTGTCGAATTGTGGCGAATTAATAGAGAAGATAGATAAATAATTTAAGTGTTTATGAGAGGAGATTATTAAATGAAATCTACAGGTATTGTTCGTAAAGTTGATGAGTTAGGCCGCGTAGTTATTCCGATTGAATTAAGACGTACACTTGGTATCGCAGAAAAGGATGCACTTGAAATCTATGTTGACGATGAGCGCATCATCTTAAAAAAATACAAACCAAATATGACTTGCCAAGTAACTGGTGAAGTTTCTGATGATAACATGGCTCTTGCCGGCGGAAAATTAATTCTTAGCCGTGAAGGTGCAGAACAATTAATAGAAGAAATTCAAAAGAATTTTGAACTTGTAAAATAAAAAAAATGCTCCAGCACGAAATCGTGCTGGAGTTTTTAATTTTCTTCAATATGATAGGCCTGATAAACCTCACGTTTGTTTAAACTTCGGTCTTTAGCTGTTTGCTTAATAGCATCCTTTGAGGGGATATTTTTTTCCGTTATGTAGTAATTGACATGCTCTTCCACTGATAAATCTTGCCACCAGTTTATTTCTTCTTCCTCTTCTTGAATTTCGGTACCTTCTACAATCAAACAAAATTCTCCGCGGATTTCATTAGATTGTGCCCAACTGTTGATTTCTTCAAGGGTTCCCCGAATAAACTCTTCATATTTCTTAGTTAATTCCCGGCAAATCACGACCTCTCGGTTACCAAGAACTTCGATCATAATGGCTAAGGTTTCTTTTAAACGATGCGGTGATTCATAAAAGATCAAGGTAGCCTTTTGTTTTCTCAAAACCTCTAATTCAGCCCGCTTCTCTTTCTTGTTCCGGTGTAAAAACCCATAAAAATAAAAAGGCTGACAAGTTAGTCCTGAGGCAATTAATGAAGTGAGTGCAGCATTTGCCCCGGGTAACGGAACCACCGCTACTTGTTCACTTATCGCAGCCCGAACAAGCTCATATCCAGGGTCAGAAATCGCGGGCATGCCCGCATCGCTGACTAGGGCAACCTTCAAGCCTTGCTTGACCTTTTCAATCAACTTTTCCCCGCTAGTTTCTTTATTATGTTCATGATAGCTGACTATCTGGGTATCAATTTCAAAGTAATTACACAATTTTTTTGTATTTCTGGTATCCTCAGCAGCAATCAAATCTGCTTCTTTCATGATTCTAATAGCCCGAAAGGTCATATCCTCTAGGTTTCCTATTGGAGTAGGAACAAGATAAAGGATTCCCTTATCCGCTTCGTTTTCAAAGCTTTTCTGCTGCCACATCCGATTCACCTTCTTTCATTAAATACTCCAGTTTTTTCTTTCTTGTTAACTGCTTAAACTGATATTCGGCCCTTAAGGCCTCCCCTTTGCTTGCAAAGACTTGATAATAGGTCAATTTGACCGGTCCTCTTCCCCGTGTATATTTTGCTCCCTTGCCCTCGTTATGCTGCTCGATTCGACGGTCAAGATCATTTGTATAACCGCCATAAAGACTTCCATCGCTGCATGTTAGGACATAAAAATAATGGCCGTTACTCTCCATATAAAATCCCTCTGATTTCTGGAGTGTATTCATCATCTTCATTATAAACAATTAGCGGCGGCAGTATTTTCAAATCCGGACTGCCGTCTTTTATCGCTTCTACTAGAAGAATATTAGCCTCCTTGCCCCGCTTTGGATAGACAAACTGAATTCGCTTTGGTTCAAGCCTGTACTGACGCATTAACGTAATAATATCAATGAGACGACCAGGACGATGGACAAAGGCAACCTTGCCGCCTTGTCGGACTAACTGACTTGACGCTTTTATGGCATCTTCGAGCGTACAAAGAATTTCATGACGGGCAATGGCTAAATGCTTATTAGGATTTATTTCTTCTTTTGAAGGAGTTATAAAGTACGGGGGATTACAGGTAACCACATCAAATTTTCCATACCCTAGCTGCTGGGGCATTTCTTTAATATCACCATGGATCATTTTTAAACGGCCTTCTAGTTTATTGTACTCAATACTTCGAACAGCCATATCATATAATCGATCTTGTATTTCCACACCCGTAATATTCACTTTT
>Ga0268255_10002039_pt1 | contig 10929 bp, 12 predicted proteins | sample AgamicOrMarz_FD_200256 | JGI IMG/M metagenome (GOLD analysis project Ga0268255, IMG submission 200256) | Agave microbial communities from Guanajuato, Mexico - Or.Ma.rz (v2) (version 3) | ecosystem: Host-associated > Plants > Phyllosphere > Phylloplane/Leaf | place: Guanajuato, Mexico...
ATACAATAAACCCAATAAGAGTAATGAAATATGTGATCGTAAATAATGAATATTGTTGAAGGAGTTTTTTTGTTAAAACATTATATATTGAGTTTGCTAACGCTGATAATAAGATTAAGATACTACCTACGATACTAGTATTAATGTTCTTAACTCCATTCATATACATAATATACATGACCCCAAGAACAGAAATGAATATCGCAATTTTTTGTACAATTGTTGATGATTCATTTAATAGTAAGCTGGCTAGTAGCAAAGTAAATATTGGAACTGTAGCCTGTATAACACCTGCTTCAGAGGAGGTTGTATGCATTAGTCCAAAAATTTGCAATGAGAAAAATAGTACTGGATAAAATGTGGCAAGAAATGAAATTTTAATTAAATCACCTCTCTTAATCCTAATACTTTCTTTTTTAAAGATTAAAATGATTGTGGCAGCAAGCCAGGCAATTGTAAAACGATGTGCTAGGGTATCAAGTGGCGATGCTATTGTTAACGTTTGTTTTACAAAAAGAAATGATAACCCAATGATTAATGAACAAATAGTAATCGCTATATAAGCTTTTCTATTATCGGTCATAATGTTTTCCCCCTATTAATCAGAACTGTTAATGCTAATATTATGTAAAAAAGTAATTCTTATCGAGGTAAATAATTTGTATCTGTATCGGTACAGGAGGATTCAACCATATTGAAAGGAGCAGGTTTAAAAAGCCTGCTCCTTGTGATTAATGAAAAGTAATAATCTTATCTAATTCAAAACGATGATGTTCATAACCGTCTGAGTCTGCGCGGCCAAATGGTACCATAGCAGCAAAAGCTACATGCTCGGGAAGACCTAACAGTTCTTTAACTTTCTCTTCATCAAAACCCAACATTGGCACGCTAGAATAACCAAGTCCTTGAATTGCTAGTAAAAGAAAACCGAGTGCAATATTTGCCTGTGTTAGACCCCATGCTATTTTTTCTCCTTTACTCATCTTTTCAAAAACTGATGAAAGATTAGCTATTTCAATTTGCTTTCGATCTTCAGAAATACCAGGATGGATTGTTTCCGATGAACGGCTAATTGAATTCTCCATATCAACTGAAATAATTACAACTGCTGGAGCAGAGGTTACTTGTCTCTGACCATAAGCTGCTTCTTGAAGTTTTTCCTTTAGTTGAATATCCTTGATAATATGAAAATGCCATGGTTGAATATTCCATGCACTAGGTGTTAATCTAACAAGTTTGAAAATTTCTTGGATTTCTTCGTCTTGAATTGTTTCTTGAATGAATTTTCGAATACTACGACGTGATTCGATTGAATCTTTCAATGAAAGAGTTTGCTTTGTTTTTTGTTCTGGCAAAATACATCTCTCCCTATACTAAATTTTGAACCGGCCGATACTTATATTTTATGTGCTTTTTAAAATGTAACGTTTAAAAATTTAACATCTGTACCGATACAGGGAAAATATAGGATTATTTAAAGGAGTTATAAAATGCTCAAATATGAATATGTATATCAATCTTTACTTACTCAAATTCAATCTGGAGAGTTAAAAGCTGGATCAAAGATTCCATCAATACGAAATTTAGCGAATCAATTTGCTTGTAGTAATAGTAGTATCCTTACTGCACTTGAGAAATTAGAAAATCAACACCTTATTTATGCAAGACCCAAAAGTGGTTTTTATGTAGTTGAGCATAAGATGTTTATACAGCCATTTAAAACGAGTAAAATTGATTTTGCGACTTCAGCTCCTAATTGGCATTCGTTTCCGTATCAAGATTTCCAACATTGTTTAAATAAAGCAATTGATACGTTTCAAGCTGACTTATTTCGATACGGTACCAATAAGGGCTTACCATCGTTAATAAATGAGGTTGAAAAATTATTAAAATCATATCAAGTATTTACTCAAAAAAAACAAATATTTATTACTTCAGGCGTTCAGCAAGCTCTTTTTTTACTGAGTACTATGCCTTTTTCAAATAATAAAACTAAGATTTTAATAGAGCAGCCAAGCTATCATTTATACATTGACTTAGTAAAATTATATAAATTACCTGTAATAGGGATAAAGCGAACAATAGAGGGGATTAATTTACAAGAACTCGAACAAATTTTCCGTGAAGGTGATATAAAATTTTTTTATACTATGCCAAGATTTCAAAACCCATTAGGAACTTCCTATAATAAAAAAGAAAAATTAGAAATCTTAAAATTAGCTTATAAATACAATGTTTATATTGTAGAGGATGATTATTTAGCAGATTTTGAATATATGAATAAAAATGATCCACTGTTTGCAAATGATCTGCATGGCCGTGTTATTTACTTGAAAAGTTTTTCGAAAATAATGTTCCCAGGTTTACGTATTGGTATAGCAGTTTTACCTGATTCGTTAATAGAAACTTTTCAGCAATATAAAACAGTAAATGATATCGATAGTTCAATGATTTCACAAGCAGCTATAGAGCTGTATCTAAAAAGTGGTATGTTTGAACACTATCAAAAACAAGTCAGAGATAAATATCTAGCTCGTGCTCAAATACTTCAAACGTCTTTAAAAACTCATCTAATAAATTTCAAGTACGCAACCGACCTCGTAATGCACAGTCATATTGTTTTGCCCAAACAAGTTGATATGACTGCATTAATTAAACAATTAAATGAACAAAATATTCAGGTGAAATCTATTAAGCAAAACTATTTAGATAACTATTTTCAAGAAAAATTATTAAAAATCAATGTTTCCAATTGTGAACCTACAGATATTGAAAAAGGAATAAGACAAATTGCTAATTCATTAAATAACATTAACAATTATTTTGTATGAACAATGATACGTATCGGTAAAGTAACCTATTAAATTACAAAAAGCACCAATTAGTAGACTGTACCCCTTATAGTAGATGATATAAAAATAGTCCTGAGAATCTAAATGATTCGAAGGACTATTTGGACTGAACATGAAATGGTGACGATTAATTGACTTCTTTCATTAAATAGGTCTGCTAATGATACTTTACCGTTTGGACTGTCAAATATGTAAGGCTTGCTAACGGCTTCCTACGGCAAATCTCGTCTCTGCTGTGTAAGTTCATCCCGTAACTTTGTGAAGTCTTTTTCTTTCTGTAAGAGTTTTTTCCTCGCTTCAATCCATTCATTTCTTGGCAAAACTTTATGATTCATAACAACACCTCTTCATCTAGCTTTACCCGTCTATTCTTTCCGAGAAACTTCGCGTATTCTTTTGCTTTTTTCAAAAATAATAAAAGATATGAATTATTATCTGCTTTTATTTAGATTTCGTTTTCGGGGTAAAACAAAACATTAATTTTTTGTTAACAACTTGATAATTACACTACTTAGTGTTACTATGTAATGGTACTAAGTAATACTGAATATCTGTAATACTAAATAGTTGAAAATGTTATAAATTTTTTTATAAAATGGTTCACATTTTCTCTACTCAGTAATACAATATACTATTACTAAGTAACACTGAATATCAGTCACGCTAAATAGCTGAAAAGAATTCATGTGAAAATTATCAAATGAAATCCTTGCTCCATAGGCTATTTAGATATTTTTTTTATTCAGTACTAAGTGACACTGAATATCTGTATTACTAATTAGCTTGAGAAGTGGTTTTATGTATTCAAAATAGGCCGAAAACTATTTAACCAAATTTTAAAGGAGGTGTAAGCAATGGAAAATTTAACAGAAATGCTCAAAGGTTCATTAGAAGGCTGTGTACTTGAAATCATAAGTCGAGGTGATACTTACGGCTATGAGATTACTCGACTCCTAAATGATTTAGGTTTTACAGAGGTTGTCGAAGGTACAGTTTACACGATTTTGATCAGGCTGGAAAAGAAGGAATTAGTAAATATTGAGAAAAAACGTTCTGAAATGGGCCCACCTCGAAAGTTTTATTCATTAACGGAAGCTGGTCATGAGGAATTACAGCAATTTTGGAAAAAGTGGGATTTTGTTTCATCGAAAATAAATAGCTTAAAAGGGGAGAAGTAATATGAAGAAATTTATAGAGCTAATCATTGGCGATTTAGAAAGCAAGAAGGAATACAAAGCATTTATGAAAAAAGTAAATGCCCTTCCGAAAGATTACGCATTTGTGTTTAAAAAGATTCAAAAATACATGTGGAATTTCGGATATGGATTTGGTGAAGAAATTATCAATTTGTATGAACTGTTTGAAGCAAGTTCAGCAGAAGGCAAGCATGTGCTAGATGTTACCGGTGAAGACGTGGCGGCATTTGCTGACGAATTGATGGCTCTCTCAAAACTAGATGGAGAATCAGGGCAAGTAGATTTGAAAAAAGACATTGAGAGTAGAGTAGAACAGCAAGTAAAAATATGGACGAATAAAAAATAAATTAGGGGGCTAAATATCATGATAAATTTTATCAAAAAGATACTGGATGACAAAAAAGAGTACAAAGAAATGATGGCGCGTGTGGAAGCTTTGCCTGGAAACTACTCAGAAGCCTATAAAACAATCTGCAACTATATGTGGAGTTTCGCCTCTGGAAGTGGGATGGATATGCTGAGAATCCAATATGATCTCATTGATTTGTTTGAAGCTGGTGCGGCAGATGGCAAAGACGTATTGGAAGTGACTGGTGAAGACTTGACAGCATTTGCTAATGGACTTACCGATCAAGCGAAGAGATGGGACGATAAGTTACGCAATAATTTAAACAAAAGCATTCTAGATCGTGTGGGTAAGAAAAAATAAGCGTGATATATAAAAAAATAGTTGCAGGCGCTACGACGCAGTAAAACGCGCTTTCAACTATATATATGGGAGGGAAATAATTATGAGTAATAGAGCAATTTCAGTGAAAGGGCTAAAAAAATCCTTCAAGGAAATTGAGGTTCTCAAAGGTGTTGATTTTGAAGTGGAAAAAGGCAGTGTCTTCGCGTTACTTGGGTCAAATGGTGCCGGTAAAACAACTATTATTAAAATTTTGACTACATTATTGCAAGCAGATAAGGGGGAAATCGAAGTTTGTAATGCCAACCTTCAAACAAACCCACAACAAGTACGTGAGAAAATCAGTCTAACCGGACAAAACGTTGCAGTAGATGATATTTTGACAGGACGTGAAAATCTTGATCTAGTAGCAAAACTTCGCCACTTGCCTAATCGGAAAGAAGCTGTAGAAGAAAGTCTACGTCGCTTTGATTTAGTTGAAGCTGGTAATCGTGCTCTTGCTACTTATTCAGGCGGTATGAAACGACGCTTGGATTTAGCAATGACAGTACTTGGGTCACCTGAACTTGTTTTTCTTGATGAGCCTTCTGTTGGACTTGATCCAGAAGCACGTTTAGCTTTGTGGGAAGTGATTCGGGATATGGCGAAAGCTGGTATTACCGTTTTTCTCACGACACAATATTTAGAAGAAGCCGAACAACTAGCTGACCGAATTGCGATTTTACATGAAGGAAAAATTCTTGTTCAAGGTACATTGAGTGAATTAAAAGCAATTCTTCCACCTAAAAAAGTGGAATACGTAGAAAAACAGCCGAACCTTGAGGAAATTTTCCTCGCAGTTACCGGAAAGAAAGGAGAATAGGAATGAGGGGAAACCATTTTTTTAGCGATACCATTACAATGAGTAGTCGGGTGATGAAGCATTCACTTAGAAGTATTGATACAATTATCACAACGATTCTCATGCCGATTATGCTTATGCTTGCTTTTGTCTATATTTTCGGAAGTGCAATGACAATGGATAAAGTAGATTATGTGAATTTTATCGTTCCAGGTGTGTTGCTTATGTGTATTGGAATGGGGATTTCCTATACAGCAGTTCGAGTGAACACAGACATGACTAAAGGAATCTTTGATCGTTTCCATTCCATGCCAATCGCCAAGTCATCGATATTGGGAGGGCATGTCATCTCAACATTAATATTAAACTTATTATCAGTTGCTGCAGTGATTCTCATTTCTATTATCATGGGATTCCGTCCTCACGCTGATTTTGTGGAGTGGCTATTAGCAGCTGGTATGATCCTGCTAACCGTATTTTCTTTCACTTGGATTGCAGTAGCATGCGGGCTAATGTCAAAATCGTATGAAGGTGCGAGCGTATTCTCTTATCTGCTAATGGGCTTAATGTTTGTTAGTTCTGCCTTTGTACCAACAAATAACATGGGTAGCAAGCTTCGAGCTTTTGCCGAAAATCAGCCAATGACACCAATTGCCGAAAGTGTACGTTCCCTTTTAGCTGGGCAGCCGGACTACGGTGCGATTGTAACAGCATTGTTATGGTTAGTGGTAATTGGTATTTTGTTTTATGTGATTTCAATGAAGGTATATAAAAAACGTATGAAATAAAATGGCGAAGTACAGGGTGGGGATTCTTTCAGTCTGTACTTTTACTGGGTTTATTTATGAAACTAAAAAAAGAGAAACCTTAGTTTCTCTAAAGAAATACTTATTACAATTTTTTATAAAAATCTTTTATTATTGACTTTTGAAATACAGTTATTTTTTATTTTTATCATGTATTTCAGGAGTCAATTCTTCTGATGCCTCGGTTTGATAACGTAAATTTCCAGTTGTTACATTCTCTCGATGCTCTGTATGTTTAATAACATTATGATAAACATATTTATGAAAAAAGATTTCAAACAAAGCTATGCCAATTGCGGAAATTAAAGCTGGAGTTACCATACTACCACCATATGTTAATTTTGATCCCATATACCAAATAATTAAGTATGCTAGTCCTGCATCCGCTATTGTTGCTATAGTATTATTTGTTTTGGGTAAGATCAATAGATCACCAACTATATATGAGATTACTCCTAAGACTAACGATATCAGAAATACATTTCTAAATGCCATATCGTACCCAACACCCAAAATTATATATAATAATGCAAGACAAGCAATAAATTTAATTATTAATGCTTTTATATGCTTCATAAAAATCCCTCCTGAACTTATTATGAGAAATTTATTTCACAAATATTCTTTTTAAATTTATAAAGATTTTAAGTGGAAATTTAGTATATATACGCTGTTAATTCAAATATTAGTTCTTAAGAGCAATGAATACAATTACTTAGTTAATGTTCCATATACTTCGTCTGAAACAGATTCCAACCACTCTGGTGTGCCTGTCGTTATTGCAATATGTTCAAACCAACTATCCTTTGCAGCACCATGCCAGTGTTTTACTCCATCGTGGGTAACAATCACATCACCAGCTTTTAAGAATTCAGCGGGTTTACCTTCTTCTTGGTACCAACCTTCTCCGCCGGTTACTAATAAAATTTGGAATCCATCATGATGGATATGCCAATTATTTCTACAACCAGGTTCAAAAGTCACGTTCCCAACACCAACATGCACTTTAGGATCGGCAATTAAGGTTTTAAGATAACTTTGTCCTACAAAAAATTGTGCGTAAGCTTGCTTTAGCGGTAAGTACTGAAATGGGGGTACCATCTGCTTAAAGAAGTCTTATTCAATCTATTGGCTAGGAAATATGGCTTCATTTGAAATACCAAATTGCAATAAGACTGCACTAACATAAACTTAAAAAAGTCCACCTAATTTTATAGGTGGACAATTTTTTTAATGTTGTTGTTGCTTTGTTTCAAGGTGAAGAGGTGGTGGAACTAACCAACCTTTTGTTTTCATCATTTGTAGTAGTGCCGCGCCATCTTTCGCTTTTTTAGCACCAAAACTAGCGAACATAGTGCCAATATCTTCACGAATTGATTGACTCATTAATGTAGCATCAGCTGAAACTCCAGCAGCAATTCCAGCAGCAACCATGTAAGCGATTTGAGCATCTTGAAGCCTAGCACCAGCTGGAATTTGTTCTAAATCAGCTTCTGGTCGTTCTGATGGAGTAGGAGGGACTGCAATATCATTATGTAGAAGTACTTCTTCAATTTCTTTAATTGCAGGTTTCATTGAATTTTCAATTACTTGTTTTAAAAATGCTCTTAACTCTTCATCACCTGTATGGTTAATATAAACTTGGTAAGTATCTACACCTGCTTTAGTAGCCGATAGGTGACTCCATAGACCGTAAACTTCGCCATAATGTAAAGGTTCATTTTGTGGATTTCCACTTAATACTCCCATTATAAATTTACTTCCTTTCTCAAATAAATTCATACTAATCTCCTTATAAAGAGGTAGGTACAAAATTATTATTGAACCATTTGAGTATTTTATACTATTTATTTAATTGAGCTAATAGGCTTTTCACTTAAATGCTTTACATTGTGTTTTTTTATTTTAACAGCTAAATGGACAGAATTTAAATTAGCTTTTTTCTTAGATATATACAAAATATAGGTTTATATTCTACCTTCACTTGAATCGAATAATGTTTATAAGATAATCTATATTAAATAATTATAAAATTTTATTTTTTCTAATAAATACAACAATGAAAGCCCTTTTTTTGATAAAAACGTTTAAATTCCCTTATTGACAATCTGTTTACTAGGATTTATGATTCAGTTAATGAAATTACATAATACAAACTTATCGAGAGTGACCGAGGGATCAGGCCCTATGACGTCCGGCAACCTCCTTATTAAGGAACGGTGCCACTTCCTGCAGAATGAAATCATTCTGATAGATAAGTCGAAAACAATTGTTTCCGATGCCTCTTTCTGAATGAAAGAGGCTTTTTATTTTCTGATTTATTTACATTTGAGGTTGAACATAATTCATTTCTGAGAAGAATCTCATTAAATAAAAACCCAACTTAACCAATGCGAAAACTAGACAATTTTAATGATAAAGGAGAGAATAGAAATGCAATATGGTTTTTGGTTACCGATTTTTGGAGGATGGTTACGTAATGTGGATGACGAAAGCATGCCACCGACATTTGAATATGCTAAAGAGGTCATTCAATCAGCTGAAAAATGGGGATACTCGACTACTTTAATAGCTGAATTATATTTAAACGATATTAAAGGTCCGGAGCATGATTCACTTGAAGCTTGGTCAACAGCAGCGGCACTTGCTGCAGTGACGGAAAAAATCGAAATTATGACCGCGATTCGTCCAGGTTTTCATAATCCTGCAGTAACAGCAAAAATGGCAGCTAATATTGATCAAATCAGTAACGGTCGTTTTACGCTAAACGTCGTTTCTGCATGGTGGGCAGAAGAAGCTCGTCAATATGGCGGTATTTTTACAGAACATGATGAGCGTTATGCTCGTACAGAGGAGTTTATTGATGTCCTAAAAGGCTTATGGACAGAAGAAACGTTCAATTATTCAGGAAAATTTTACGACTTAAAGGATACGAAGCTTGCTCCAAAACCTGTACAAAGACCAAACCCGATTCTTTATGCAGGTGGTGAAAGTGACAAAGGTAAGCAAACAATTGTTGAAAAATGTGACGCATATGTGATGCATGGTGGAACAGTTGAAGAAATCAATCAGAAAGTAGCAGATATGAAGGTACGCCGTGAACAAACTGGCAATGCATCTTTAAATTCTTTCGGTATGGCTGCTTATGTTATTTGTAGAGATACAGAAGAAGAGGCTTTGGTTGAGCTAGAAAAAATTACCACAGTGAAAGACTCAAGCGGTTATGCTGGCTTTAAAGACTTCACGACAAAATCACAATTAGAGCAACAAATCCAATTACAAGATTACTCAGTTTCAAATCGTGGTCTTAGACCAAATCTAGTAGGAACACCTGAGCAAATTGCAGACCGAATTTTACAATATGAAGAAGCTGGATTAGACTTATTATTATTACAATTTTCACCTCAACTAGAGGAAATGGAACGCTTTTCAAAGCAGGTTATGCCTTTAGTAGAACAAAAACGTAGTTTAATAAAAAGCTAGAAAGGGGATATAAAAATGAGTAAGGTATATGTAATACATGAAAACAGTGAGTGGACAATCCATTTAACAAAACGATTAGAGGAGCTTGGAGTTCCTTATGAAGAATGGCATTTAGACGAAGGTACGGTAGATTTATCAACAGAACCACCAGAAGGGATCTTTTATAGCCGAATGAGTGCTTCCTCTCATACACGTGATCATCGTTTTGCAGCTGAATTTACTGCGCAAGTATTAGCTTGGCTTGAAGCACATGGTCGTACGGTGTTAAATGGAACGAATGCTCTAAAGTTAGAAGTTAGTAAAGTTTTACAATACTTAGAGCTAAATAAGTATGGTGTTAAGACCCCAAAAACAATCGCAGCTGTTGGTAAAGAAAACATTCTTAAAGCAGCTAATGGCTTTGTAGGACAGTCGTTTATTACGAAGCATAATCGTGCTGGTAAAGGGTTAGGTGTCCAATTATTCCATAGTGTTGATGCTTTAAAAGCTTATGTCGAAGGACCGACTTTTGAAGAACCAGTCGATGGTATTACACTTATTCAAGAATATATCAAATCACCTGAAAGCTACATCACTCGTTGCGAGTTTGTTGGCGGAAACTTTGTTTATGCAGTTAAAGTTGATACTTCAGAAGGTTTTGAACTTTGTCCAGCGGATGCATGCCAAATTGGTGATTTATTCTGCCCAGTAGGAGAAGAAGTAGAAGAGAAGCCTAAGTTCCAAATCATCGAAGGTTTTGATGACGAAATTTTAGAAAAGTATAAAGAAGTTCTAGCTAAAAATAAGATTCAAGTTGCTGGAATCGAATTTATCAGAAATGCTGAAGGTACTATTTTTACTTACGATATTAATACAAATACGAACTATAACTCCGATGCAGAAGAAAAAGCTGGAAAATTCGGAATGCTCGAATTAGCAGCATTTTTAAAGAAGACTTTGGAAGAAAAATACACTACAACAGCAAGGTCTTAAGAAGAACAATTTAGAATAACCTTAAAAAGCTCAAACCCAAACATAACAAAGGTTTGGGTTTTTTTGTGGTCAGTTTGTTAAACTTATTCTG
>Ga0268255_10002048_pt1 | contig 10894 bp, 4 predicted proteins | sample AgamicOrMarz_FD_200256 | JGI IMG/M metagenome (GOLD analysis project Ga0268255, IMG submission 200256) | Agave microbial communities from Guanajuato, Mexico - Or.Ma.rz (v2) (version 3) | ecosystem: Host-associated > Plants > Phyllosphere > Phylloplane/Leaf | place: Guanajuato, Mexico | collected...
GGGAAGAAGGATCTCGGGATTAAACCTGTTGTGATGAATTAGTACTCCTACTCAAAGTCGTCATCAACCACTTTCCGTCTTGGATCTGAGTCAACGGCATTAGCATTTTCTTATCACTACGCTGTCTGTGAAGAAAGAAGCTAGGCAGCTTTCGCCGTATTGCCACTTTCTTGCTTTTAAAAGTTTGGGTTTGAGAGTCTTTACCTGATACCTAATAGGTGTAAAATAGAGGTTTAAAGGTCTCTAGCAGCCTCTAAGCCCGTTTCACTCTTTTTCTACAATCACTGGCGTAACATAATTGGCAGATGCCCTTGCTGCGGATTCGTCTGGTCATTGAGATTCGCCTCTTTTGCTCTCCCATTCGAAACCAGGCGGAAAGACTTTCTACCCATCATCCCGTCCGAAGGCCGAACTGGATTACTATACAAACACAAAAACAATGTGACCGTTTGCAGATTCTGCCTCGCTGAGTGGTTTTGTATCACAGTCTTCTAGCCCCGATGCCTATCCTCAAAGGAATAAGGCAGGCCGAAGTGATAAACTGATCCATTGACCCTTTCTTTTTCGGAGTTTGGGTCTATTACCAGGCTTGGACCAGGTCTACCAAACTTTGACTACCAATCCCTCTTCTGGAAAGAGAGTTCCTCTCTCCGTTACACCCATAATGGAGTATGCCTATTCTTACCTTCACCCTCTTTCTTTGTCACTTAAAAGGTAAGAATAGGCATACTGTTAGCAAGAAAAGAAAGGAGAAAGAAGATGATCGGCAGAAAAAAGCTTTCTATTTCTAATCGGCTTCTACTTTGATTCTTTCTTCGCAATTGGCTTTGTCTTCAGTCTTTATCGTAGGAGATGAAACTTTTTTTGAATGCTTGATAAAGCTCTTCCCTAACTTGCTTTCGAAAAGCCAGCGCCCAGAGGTGCTCTATTGAGCCGGTCACCGTCTGGTAGAGTAGGAGCCAAGTCAAGGACTGGAGCATGAGAAAGGTAGAGCATGTAATCGATCAATGTGAAGAAGCAGGGACCAGACCCACAATAAATAGGCATCTTCCATTCATCTCGATTTGGCTTTTTGTTCACTCTCTCACTATATTAAGAAGAGGGTTAAGTGTTGTTAGTGTTCCGCGAAAATCACCACTTCTTTTTAATGCTATAGCGGATGTAGTTGAATTGGGACCTTCAAAGTGCTTCTATCGAAGAGGCCCACGCTTCTTGTCTTTTTGTAAGTACACCGCTGACGTATTAACAGATTAACAGAGAAAGAGTCTTCTTCAACAGAAGTAAGAAGAAAGTGAGTCAACCCCCCCCAAAAAAAGAAGTAAGTGAGAGTGAAACAACAAAGAAATACGAAATCTCATAAGAGAAGAAATAGAACTTTCTCTTTAGCATTGCCCGAAGGAGTGAAAGAGAACGAACGAAAGACCGATGTTGCTAGGCGTTGGCAAGACGGAAATGGGGTTGTGGAAGAATTTGGGTTCGACTCCCGGGAAGGGGTAGAAGAATGGGACCTATGTTGGGACATACAATGCATTACAGACGTATGATCATTACGCTTCAACCGGGTTATTCTATTCCACCTCTTAGAAAGAAAAGAACTTAAATCAAAATACGACATAGCATGACGATACATTTATAAAAAACTTCTACCCCAAGCACACGCAATGGAGCCGTAGACAGTCAAGTGAAATCCAATACACGAAATAATTTGATCTATGGACAGCATCGTTGTAGTAAAGGTCGTAATGCCAGAGGAATCATTACCGCAGGGCATAGAGGGGGAGGTCATAAGCGTCTATACCGTAAAATCGATTTTCGACGGACATATATGGTAGAATCGTAAGCATAGAATACGACCCTAAAAGAAATGCATACTCAAGTCTCATACACTATGGGGATGGTGAGAAGAGATATATTTGAGGGGCTATAATTGGAGATACCATTGTTTCTGGTACAGAAGTTCCTATAAAAATGGGAAATGCCCTACGACCGATATGCCGGCCATACATAACATAGAAAGAACACTTGGAAAGGGTGGACAATTGGCTAGAGCAGCGGGTGCTGTAGCGAAACTGATTGCAAAAGAGGGGAAGTCGGCCACATTAAAATTTCCTTCTGGGGAGGTCCGTTTGATATCCAAAAACTGCTCAGCAACAGTCGGACAAGTGGGGAATGTTGGGGTGAACCAGAAAAGTTTGGGTAGAGCCGGATCTAAATGTTGGCTAGGTAAGCGTCCTGTAGTAAGAGGAGTAGTTATGAACCCCTCCGACCATCCCCATGGGGGTGGTGAAGGAAGGGCCCCAACTAGAGATAGGGTAGTGGGGCGGCTTTGAAGCTATAGAAAGAAAAAGGCTACTTACTAGCTTTGCGATAGGAGCTTGCGCGTGGCCCCACGATCACTTCCGTCTTGTGTGCGTCGCGAGAATGGTATGCAACGTCTTCTGCCAGTTTCGCGGTAGCTCTTCTGTAGTGCGCGTACTGTCTGTCTCCCTCGCTGTCCTTTCGCGGTATGAGTTATGTACATAGGGTGCGCGTAGGGAGCGTATAGTGCTCTTGTTTGATTTCTAGTAATTTTTTTGAGTTGACTTGACTCCGGAACTTTCCCTTAGGGTGAATGCACGAGGTGAGCGCTTTGACTTTAAGTCCGAAATTGTGTGTCTTTGTCGAGTTCATCTCAGGAGGGTAGTGTCTGTACTAGCCCTTAGTTGGAGGGGACGAGAGTGCATTCTTGGTCAAGTGGTAGCGCGTCTCTGAAAGAAGGCTTTCGATCGAGGTCAATTGACAACTCACTTTGCGTCGATACAGTCCTACTTGAAATTGAGCCAAATGGGAAGGTTCCGTCGGTAATCTTGCTCCCGACGCTGGGTGGACTATCCCGGCCTCTCGCACGACTTTAGCTGCGACCAAGCGAGAAAACGGAAAGCGCGCTCCGGCTTTCGAGCCTACGCTTGCTCCGCTCAAGAAGCAGATTCCACACGCAAGAAGTCCCTCTGTCCCCTCTCGCGCCAGGGCGTTACAGAAAGGCGCTCCACTGCTTCGACTTCGGATACGCGTCAGATCCATATCCGATTTCGGGTCCGCCCTCCAAGCCCACCTTCCATCATTCTCATAGCCATTTTGTGATGCTGTAGCTATTTGCGCTTTTTCTTTTCTTTTTGGCATTAGCGCCAATCGAATAGATCAGGTGTAGGTGCCTTCTCTTTTTATATTTGAGGTTGCATTGCACATCTATACATATACAATAGGCTGTGTTAAGTTCGGCAGTTCTCCTTTGATTTTATCTTGAAAAGATGGGACTCTTTGCATCTAGTTCGTTTACTCGGACTGATATAACGATCAACTTGTATATGGAGGAAAGGGCGAGGGCACCACGTCTCATCGTAGCCAAATAATTCCATTCATTCGAGTGTATTTATAGGGTAATCATCGAAAGTGGAGCCGGATCTAGTATACTGGGCGGCCGAGCTATTCCCTCAATGCATCATATCATGATCACGGGCACTTCCAATTGTTGTTATGTATGTTGTGATTAATGCTTCCGTAGTGAATCCGTTGATCCGATCCTGTGACAAACGCAAGCCCGCCACAACGGCGATTAAAGAATGCTTCTATTCGTACGTACCAGATGCTTGCTCTATAGAGAGGCAGATTCACAAGCAAAGTGACGTGATAAGCGGATTCTTGTTATTGATATATACCCGAGGCCCAGTAATCAATTGGCTTTGGAGATGGGAGGAGTAGGAACAACTCTGACGTACGGCTTTCAGCCAGTCTTCCTTTAGAGCGACTTGCAGGCTAACCAAAAGCTACAAGCGCACAGTTCGCCAAGCAAAGCAAACGGGAAAAAATCAATCAAGACGCTGCATATAAATATAAACAATAAATATATTTATAAAGTCTACGACCTTCCCTAATTTCATGAGAACTCTTGCTCTTAGAAGTCAAAGAAAGCCCTAGAAACGGAAACGGAACTATAAGTAAGTCCTAGCCCCGGAACAAGACAGATTGTCTTTGATCCTTATAACGCTTTGATAGAAAGAGCGAATAACCTGACTTGACTAAGAAAGAGTACAGGACCAAGACCGGAAAGTCACGCTTTGATCTCCTTTAGCAAGGAAAAAGCTTTCAAACGCGTATTCGCTGTTGCGAGCCGACTGAACAAGTGGATTTGATTCATTTGCCTTCTGCCTTCCTGCTGACCTAATACCCTTCGACTATTATCCGATGCCCCTTCTCCTCCGATCAAGACCGGAAGAAGGTAGGTCAGCTCGATCTAGCTATCCTCTTTCGGATTGGACGGGGATGAAGCTAGTCGCATGGATAGGCTTTATTCTAGCTCAGCGGGTTGCTCACCTTCCGGGGACAGAGAGGTCAGCGAAAAAGCTTCAGGAATTGACTAAGCGAGGAGTCAGTCAAGAAGGGAAGTCACTTGTTTTTAGCATCTTTTAAAGAGATTACTTAAACTTCAGGAAGTGAGCTCTTCTGGACCAATCGGTCACCCGTCTTTAGAGAAGTGCTTTTCAATTCCTCGTCACCGGTCTTTTGAGAAAGCCCTAAGTTGTAGTGCTTCGCCCTATCAATTTGGTTCTAGTCGTAAGGTAAGAAAGGACCCGCCTTTCTTCATTGTTGTGACGGAGCCCTGTCCTACTTATCCCAGCTCTAAAGGCAGCTACTGACTCGATAGCTCAAGTTGAGTCGACTGTGATTCTTCTTCTTTTGAACCCGAGCTAATTCTTTTAGTTCTTCTCCCTTCTCTGCTTCTTAGCCCAAGGGCGATAGAGACTCTACTTATTGAGTAGCCTTCACTCTCCGTTCTAGTTGATGAAAGACTTTTCCTATTCCACTGCAAGGGTACGAAACTACGTAGAAGCAATGTCCGCTAAAATCAGTCTTTCTCCTATATAGGAGATTGCCTTACCAAACTCAACTTAATCAATTAACTTCGGGGCGGGGAAAAGAAAGAGAAAGAAAAAGAGGCATAAGTCCACGGGGTAGAATTGCCTTATAGCTCTTAGGTGTCGTAATCCCATGTTTGAAGTCTTGGCCTAACGGATCTTCTCCTAAGTAACAAATAAAAGACTCTAATATGAGAATAGCTTGACCATCTTATCTTTATCAACAAAATAAAATACTTTTTAGTGAACTATCTTACAGCAAATACATTTACCCGAAAGGGAACTGGATCCGTCCAAAGGTAAACTGCCACTTCGACTTATGCTTTTCTATTTGTCTCTTTCCCGGGGCAGGGTGAAATCTAACTGTGGAAGTCTTGCCCGTAGGAGTAGTTTGTATTCCGGGAGAGATTTCTGTGTTTAGGTTACAGGTCCCGTGGGATTACTAATCTATTTTTATCCCGTGGTATAAATAAGATCTTACTTTTAGCTTTTATCTTAGGGCAAAGGGTGTGCACGAGGCCTACCCTATCTTTGTGGCATCGATTCTACAAGTTAGGGAAGAAGGCTGGACGAGTGGAATGAGGGGGAAAATAGAATACTATCTATTTCCCAGCATTTTCGGCTCGATCGACAAAAAAGAAGAGTAGCCCCCTAGAACCTGGAAAAGTCATTATCAATGAATTCCCGAACAATTAATTCTCAACCAACATCCGCGATTCATTCTCGTAAAGATTATAACACACAGAAGACTCCTTACCTTAGGAGCAGGATGAGTGATACATCCTAAGAGCGCCGGTGAAGAACGCAAGCAAGGCTGGAGCTCGGGCATTGTTATATTCCATCAAGAGAAAGAAGGCAGACTAGTAAGAAGGCCGACCACATAGAGTAGAGGGAGCGAACCAAAAAGCTCAGCTTTGCGGAGCAGACCAATCTTCCGTACCGCCCCTCTTACTCTCTCTCTATAAAAAAAGCCTGCGGGAAGGACGAAGAGCTAAGCCACTAATGTCGTGGCGAAGGTTATACTTCAAAAAGTCAGCGAAGCTAAGGTTTCGTATGTGTTATATCCTTTCGATCAAGCAACAACTTCTAAGGCAATGAAATTGTTCAAGAAGTCAAAAAAGAGCGCTAGGGAAAAATGGGGAGAGAGAAAGTTGCAGAAGTGCTTCTAGATCTCATGAAATAAGGCAGAATTTAGAACATTTTATTCTATCTCTTGCTTTCCCTTTATGATAAAGAAAGATCAAGAAGACTTTCTAGTCTTAAATTCATTTTAAAATAATCTATCAGTTCAGTTACTTAGCATGACTATGCTGACATCTTTTTGTATGTGATGTGTACAGGACTCTAAAAAAAATTGCTTTATCCGTACCAGAATAGGCGTTATGGCAAAGAACATGAAGAAAACTAAAGAATAAATTTGTCCAATAGTAATTGAGATAACATTTGATAGTGCAGTAATGCTCCCAGTTCCAAGAAAATGGTTTTTATCCCAAAAATATTGAAAAGCATCGGTGGCATATATAAGGAGTACTTAGTTGTTACCTCTTTATTCTTAGCTTATGCCTATCGGATGTGGACTCAGTCACTTTTTTCTTCACTTGCACCGAAAAGTCAGGCTTCCCTCAAGGCTAGCAGAGGGGGGAAATACAGTTGAGGCCTGGATCACCTATAATATATAAGAAAAAGATAATTTGCTATCTTTTCAATGCGTCAGGGAACAAAGGCATTCCTATTGACTACCCGTACACTGGTCTTGTCAGCCTCTCCTTTACACAAGGAAGGTCACTACTGCGAGCAAGTCTTTCTCGGATTTACTGTGTAATCTAACAAGGCAAGGGGAAAGGGTATTCTTTAAACTAAACCAATACTCCCCAGGTAAAGAAAGAGTAGCAGCTTGACCATTTGTGTACGATACTGCTTCTGTGGTTCCGCTTGCTGAAGAAGAACTTCCATCCCAGTTAATGTTTTGCCGGTAAGAAATGAGTTCAAGGTACCACTAGTAAAAAAAAGGAATCTCTTTCCTGATCTAGCAAATCAGTTTGCATTAGCTCTACTTAAGGTCCCGGCCTATAGTAGTTGTTAGCGTTCATCACTCTATTCTCCTCCTTCTGCCTCTGTTCTAGTTAGTGAGTACTCTTTTAGGATCGCGTCACGAGTCGGAGAGTTCAAGCGCTTAGACCTGAAACAAAAGAAACTCGATCTGATTCATGCCCTGCAGATGAATATCAACGAATTCTCTTCATACGAGAATAAGCTTACGGTGTCGGACAATAGGCTTCCTCGAGTATTAACCATGCCACTAGGGGGCAAGACCATCAGAATTTCAAGCATTACTTGATTATACTTTATTTCCGACAAGTATAATAAATAGTAAGGAATATGCCCGGAATCCGTTCTTTTCGTAGCCGCTAGTGCCTACTGAGCTAGACCTGGTGAGATCACCCGAGGCTTTTCCAGACGAAATAAAGTAAGTACTCTGAGACATTTTAGAACAGTCACTTTGGTCGTTACACTCTATCGGTACCATAATAATTTCCCTCTAGGCCACTTCCTTCGGCTTCGCTTCGTTCGAGCAAAACCTTAACTTTCGTGGCAATGGACTTGGAAAGGACATTCGGCTTTCTTTGTGGTTTGGCTCTCCGGAAAGGAGAGGGTTGCGAGTTCGAATCTCAGTTAGTTGCATCGCTGGGAATCGATTCACGTAATGGATCTGATGTATCCCTAGCGAGTTCGGAGGGATTGGATCAGGTATCCGTATACCCTGCTATTCCACTCCGATCTCTCACCCCTTCCCCATGAGGAAGCCCTCCTTGCTTTCATTTCTTTAATCCCACAAAGATCTTTCTGCAATTGAGCATTGCTGCCTCCTTCTTTGTAGGTCGATTAGATTCTTCCTTTCCAGCAGAAGGCTAATCCTGTTCCCTCTATATGACCATTTCTATTTAGTCAAAAGACTAGTTTAATTTGCTCTGAGGATGGGATTTTAATGAAGCTTTCTTTATTCAGACTTTCTCGCTGCTCAACTAAGGGAAAGACAGGAAGCAGTTCAGCCCAGTACGCAACTTCAGTCAGGGGATAACACCACAGTTAAAGTATGACGTAGTCCAGCACCTCAAAATAAAAAGCTAGGTTGAGCGTGTACGGCCCGCTTCGATGGCGGGTTGGCGGTTAACCCCCTACCATACTAAGTCTTTCTCCGATCAGGGTTCTTCACCAAATAAACTGGCCCATAGTAATATGATGATACATGGCTGGCTCTAACCAAAGCGGGCGGCGGTCTGGTCATTCCATACCAGTTCTCTCGGGCATAGAACTTCAGTGCTCTTTCACGTAATAGATGCATCCAGCGTAGGGGGATGGGGATCTTGGCTTCATGCAAACGAGATCGTACCCTATCCCTCTACACTCCACAAGTACTTGCTTCAAATTCTACAAGGGTGGAAACAAAGAAGCAAGAAGGGGTTTGCCGAAATCACTTAATTAGATTTACTAATTTCGAGGTAGCATATATGTAAGAGACTCTTCCAATCCACGAGTAGAGTCTGGTCCGCCTTAAATGATATCTTTTAACGACTTAATTTTTTATTACTTGCCGCTGAACCCGTAGCATTCTCGAGTGTTGACTCCTGCTTCCCTTATCTGACGCATTTTTTTATACTTAGACCTAACCCTTTTAGGAAGTAACTAAACCTTTATCGAGTCACTGTCGTCCCAGCCCTCGGAGAGGTATCAAGGAAGAGCCACGAAGACTGACCAGAGCGATAGAGGTTTCTACCTTAACGGAAGCTTCTTGAAAAGCGCTTTCCCGGGATGCTTTCAACTTCACCCACCGATGAAACTATAGATAAATATCTTATCCGATTGTCTAACAATCAGGTAACGAAGAAATCCCCAGTCCCTTCAAAAGAAAAAAAATCTACGACGAGAGCTGCGGCTAAAGGTATAAGGTTCAAAGGACCTTTACCAGAGAATACTAAAGAAAAAGGATCAGAAGTTAAAGAACTTCATGAGGCAGAAGCTGCACTGCACCGCTGAAGCCACTATTCACTCGACGCAATCTTAGAAAAGAAAAGCTGATGCAACGATGATCGGAAGAAAGTGACAGTGAGGAAACTGAACCCCAGGAAGTACCCCGAAAGGAAAAGAGGTGCTAGCTCTAGAGTCAGCCCCAAATTTCATTCAGCAACAGGAAGAATTGAATACAATTCAACTAATTGTCTCCTCTTTAACCACCTCTGGAAAGAACCTCCTGTTGCAACGACTACACGTTGCTAAAACTTCTTTTAGAATTACAACTGAGCGACAGGCTCAGACCTTTATCACTACAAACACTATCTACCAAGCTGTTATGGAGATTTAAACCAGAGGAGAGTCCAGTACTGAATATCTCGATCATGGAAGGTGACGATGAAAGAGGCCACCGTATCAAGGCGTACATCCGTGTGATCGAGACTATACGATACCGCTGAAAGCAGAAACCGTAACTTTTGCAAAGCCTTGCTTCGCCATCAGGCGTCACGAAGAACAGACTCCCTAAAGTGAACTAAGGATAACACCCCGCTAATGCTAGCTGCTTTTGTGGAAAAAGAAATGTCCCTTACTTTGTTAACTGACGTAAGGAGAGCACTTTACTAGTAGGCTAAGGTAGTGTATCGAGGGGCTTGCTGCGATCAAGGAGCTTAATGCGTCTTTATGGCATAACCCGGAAAGACTTTTCTTAGTCTTTCTCCTATTACTATCGCACCCTTTACGCTACCGCCGTTGCTTGGTTAGTCGGATCAATCTCACTCTCGAAGTTGGGAAGAAGAAACCGAAAATGCGAGGGGTGCGAAGCACGAAGCATGACATTTTGGAATAACTCTTCATCGGGTCGACGAGACAGCAGAGGATTTGAAGTTACCTACACATGTGACGGGGGGAAGATTTTAGATGGGTTTGAATTTCGAAAGGAATCGATTAGCTATAAAGTCTCAGTCTCACGATCCGTCAATAGCCTGGAACAAGGCAACTAGAGCTCGTGTGGAAGGCAACTCTGTTTAGCCAGCAAGCATAGGAAATAAATCCCCCCGGGGAACTTACTATGAATGCTAATCCATTAGTTGACGCTCGAAGTTAGCTGCTTGGCATGAGTAGCTTGGCTTGCTCATGCGGGAAAGAAAGTAACCATTTCATTCATATACTAATCTTCTAATCCAGCTCGAGAAGTTTTTTTGTTTCAAAGTAGATCGGGAGTTCAAGCAGATGTTATATTAGGGGGAGGTTTACTATTATAGTCTACAGGCCACTTAGCTAAACGAAATCCTGAGTATCGACTGTCGTGTGAGTCTCGACCAATGTGTAGCTGCCGTTAAAAGGCTATAAGTAACGGCATTCTCAGTTAAGATAACAGGATTCAAGCTTGAAAAAGTGTACGTGCTTGTTTTGTTATAAGTAGATGTAGATGTGAAGGTGCCTAAGGAACCGCCCTAACCCCCTCCCCTGAAATACGTTGTTAGAGGCGTTGGCTATTCGTAGATCTGTTATACAGGCGATTTAGCTACTTGAAACCGGGTCTTAGGTTAGGGGATACCTGCAGAACCGTGTAATTGTGGAACAAGCTACACACGCGACATGTCAAAGAAAGCTTCCGTTAAGGAAGTATCAAAGATAGGAGAACGAGATCCGGGCAGACGCGTGTTAAAGGAAAAAGACGTATGAATCGATAAGACCTGATCTCCGATCTGTTTCACGAAAAGGAGCTAAAATGCCACTTTCGAATGATGACGAAAGAGGTTCTTTTAGGCCTTATTTCCCTCGAGAAGCTGTAGCTAACCTAGGAGTTGTTAGAGGCCCGGGGAGTACCATGAGTTGATGTCTAGATAACTATTCTTATAGGACCGGACTAGGTATTGACTATCCCACACCGGAGGAACGGAAACACCCCTTTCACAAGCAAGCTACGCACCTTTGAGTTCCCGGGGTGAGGTGCGAAGCTAGTTCCCGAGTAAGTAGCTAAAGCAAGC
>Ga0268255_10002052_pt1 | contig 10880 bp, 7 predicted proteins | sample AgamicOrMarz_FD_200256 | JGI IMG/M metagenome (GOLD analysis project Ga0268255, IMG submission 200256) | Agave microbial communities from Guanajuato, Mexico - Or.Ma.rz (v2) (version 3) | ecosystem: Host-associated > Plants > Phyllosphere > Phylloplane/Leaf | place: Guanajuato, Mexico | collected...
TCTCTCGGCTAGAGAGAATGTCTATTACAAAACATGACGGTTATTCGAAGGGTGATCAAATAATCGCATATAAAACTAAAGGAAGCATTTTTGTTGTTTAATTCACTAAAGTCAAGATTAAAGAAAAGGTTTTTCCATAAAAAGTTTTAGCTGCTTCTTTTTTAATCTAAATTTAAATCTTAAATTTGGTAGTTCTACCCTCTATTTATTAAAAATAATTATTCTTTTTATATAAAACCATGCATTGTAAATTGCTTATTTATGAACTTTATTTAAATATAGCCAGCTTTCTTTGGGGAATATTTGATATGAATTTATCTTATTTAAAAACAAGCTTATATACAGCTGTTGCAACAGCGATTTTAGTTTACTCAAGCCAAAGTCAGGCACAGCAATATTACAAATGGATGGATAAAAATGGCTCCACCCACTACACCACGACTCCACCACCTAAGAGTGCAAAACATTTGAACAAAGTTTCAACTTACGGCAGCCAATCATCTGTAAAAAATTCGACACCTTCCCCAGAACAACAATCTCAAGATAAAACAGATAAAGTAGTGCAAGAGGCAACTAACGTCGCACAGGAAAAAAATGCACCCGCAGTAGCTGTTCCACCTATAGCATCTACCCTATCCGCTACAACAGCGCGATAAGTAAAATGAGAGTGGTGAATATTTTCATCACTCTTCTATTATTTAAAATAAAGAAGAATAGATTGAGAAATGTTTATTGCTCATATTAAAAGATAAAATCCTGATCTAAAAACTGACATTTCCTGTTATTTTGCGCTATGCTGTGCAGCAATCTTTCATTTCAATTTTCGTTGTATAGCTTACGTCTATGACTATTTCTCACATTGACCCCGAATATCAAGCAAACACGATTGAACCATCAGTTCAACAAGATTGGGAAAATCGTAAAGTCTTTAAAGTTGCCGACACTGTCGAAGGTAAACATCGCTACATCCTGTCAATGTTTCCTTACCCAAGCGGCAAGCTGCATATGGGGCATGTGCGTAACTATACAATTGGCGATGTAATTAGCCGTTTTTACCGTTTAAAAGGTGAAACTGTATTACAACCTATGGGTTGGGATGCATTCGGTTTACCTGCTGAAAACGCAGCAATTGCCCATAAAGTTGCTCCGGCAAAATGGACATTTGAAAACATCGCTTACATGCGTGACCAATTAAAAAAATTAGGTCTATCTGTAGACTGGGATCGCGAATTCGCGACTTGTACACCAGAGTATTATCATTGGGAACAATGGTTATTTGTTCAGCTTTATAAAAAAGGCCTGATCTACCGTAAACTTTCAACAGTAAACTGGGATCCGGTTGACCAAACAGTTTTAGCAAACGAGCAAGTTGAAAATGGTCGTGGCTGGCGCTCAGGTGCATTGGTTGAGAAACGTGATATTCCAATGTACTACTTCCGTATTACGGACTATGCACAAGAATTATTAGACGATCTTGACACTTTACAAGATGGCTGGCCTCAACAAGTGTTGACCATGCAACGTAACTGGATTGGTCGCTCTACTGGTATGGAAATTACTTTCCCTTCAGCCAATAAAGAAATCTATGCTGATGGTTTAACTGTTTATACAACACGTGCCGACACGCTAATGGGTGTGACATATGTTGCTGTTGCAGCAGAACACCCTCTCGCGCTTAAAGCTGCTGAAAACAACCCAGAATTGGCTGCATTCATTGAAGAGTGCCGCATGGGTTCAGTTGCAGAAGCGGACTTGGCAACAGCCGAGAAAAAAGGCATGGCAACAGGCTTGTTTGTAAAACATCCTGTAACTGGTGAAGAGCTTCCTGTCTGGATCGCAAACTACGTATTAATGTCTTATGGTTCTGGCGCAGTAATGGCTGTACCAGCGCATGACGAACGTGATTTTGAATTTGCTAACAAGTTTAACTTGTCAATTAAGCAAGTAATCGATGCGAAAGGCGCTGACGATGCAGATTACTCTGCAACTGAGTGGCAAGAATGGTACGGTTCTAAAGAGGGTAAACTTGTTAACTCTGGTGAGTTTGACGGTTTAGAATTCCAAGCTGCGTTTGACGCATTCCTTGCAAAATTAGAACCGCAAGCTTTAGCAAACTCTAAAGTTCAATTCCGTTTACGTGACTGGGGTGTTTCTCGTCAACGTTACTGGGGTTGTCCAATTCCAATGATTAACTGTGATACTTGTGGTCAAGTCACAGTTCCAGAAGACCAGCTTCCAGTTGTATTACCAACAGACGTTGTTCCAGATGGTTCAGGTAACCCGCTTAACAAAATGCCTGAATTCTATGAAACTAAATGTCCTTGTTGTGGTGGCGATGCTCGTCGTGAAACAGATACTTTAGATACCTTCGTAGAGTCATCTTGGTACTATGCACGCTATGCATCTCCAGACTTTACTGGTGGTATGGTTAAACCTGAAGCAGCTCAAAACTGGCTTCCTGTAAACCAATACATTGGTGGTGTTGAACACGCAATTCTTCACTTACTTTATGCACGTTTCTTCCACAAATTAATGCGTGATGAAGGCGTTGTACAAGGTAATGAGCCATTTACCAACTTGCTAACTCAAGGCATGGTACTTGCAGATACGTTCTATCGTGAAGCAGAAAATGGCAAGAAAACTTGGTTCAACCCAGCTGATATTGAATTAGAACGTGATGAGAAAGGTCGTATTCTTTCTGCAAAATATTCAGGTGACGGCCAAGAAGTTGTGATCGGCGGACAAGAAAAAATGTCTAAGTCGAAAAATAACGGTATTGATCCACAAGCGATTATTGATCAATACGGCGCAGATACAGCTCGTGTATTCATGATGTTTGCTGCTCCACCAGATCAATCTTTAGAATGGTCTGATGCAGGTGTTGAAGGTGCAAACCGTTTCTTGAAACGTGTATGGCGCCTTGTAGCTGGCTTCCTTGAAAAAGGCAACTCAGCTTCTACAATCGATACAGCTAATTTATCTAAAGATGCTCAAGACTTACGTCGTAAAACACACGAAACTATTCAAAAAGTAAGTGATGATATTGAACGTCGTCATGCATTCAATACTGCGATTGCTGCTTTAATGGAGTTGTTAAACGCGAGCAACAAGTTTGAAGCAAAAGATGACAATGACATTGCTGTAGAACGTGAAGCAATCACAACACTGTTAACTTTACTTGAACCATTTGCACCGCATTTAAGCCAAACTTTATTGGCCCAATTTGGTACAGATGTTACAGCAGCAACATTCCCTGAAGTTGATGCTTCTGCGTTAACGCGTAATACGCAAACGATTGTTGTACAGGTTAACGGTAAACTTCGCGGTAAACTTGAAGTTTCTGTTGATATTTCTAAGGAAGATCTATTAGCTCAAGCTAAAGCTCTACCAGAAGTTCAACAATTCTTAACCGGACCAACAAAAAAAGAAATTGTGGTTCCAAATAAATTAGTTAACCTCGTGGTTTAATTAAAGTTATTAATGAGAGGATCAAGCATGCACTTAGCCAAACGTTTAGCCGCTGTTGTTTTAACCTTAGGCCTTAGTGCAGGCTTAGTCGGGTGTGGATTTCATTTAAAAGGAACCAACCCGACTGCGACTCCGCTTGTTTATAAAAAGTTAAGCCTTGAGTTACCGGCTAAAACTGATGATTTGGAAACGCAGTTAAAAGTGTATTTAGCTGCAAATGGTGTTCAACTCAGCAATGATAATGATGCCTATGTACTTCGTGTTTTAGAGTACACACCACGTCGTCAGCTTTTAAATGGAAAACTAACTGAAGTATTATTACGTTTGACCGTAACCTTCCAGATCGAAGATCGTCAGGGTAATAAAATTACTGAGCCACGCTCATTAACTGCATCTCGTAGTTATCAATATGACTTAGCCACAGTCAACACTGAAAATCAGCAAGAAAGTTACTTACAACGTATTGTAATTGATGATATTGCACAGCAAATTACTCGTCAGATTTCAGCAAATCGCTTACCAAAAGCTCAGCCTTAATCTGTATTTTTACTAGCAATGAAAATTGATTATTTACAAGCCTTAAAACGTACTCCGGAAGCTCGGGGTGCGTGGATTTTGCATGGGCAAGAGCCTTTATTAGAACAAAATTTATTAGATGCCTTTCGAAAAAGCTGGCAACAACAAGAAGTTGAAAGACAGCGCTATGATATTAGTAGTGTAAGTGACTGGAAAAATGTCTTTAACGCACTTAATAGCTTGTCTTTATTTTCTCAGCAGCTTGCTATTGAAGTACACGGCAATATAAAACCTGATGCGAATGGCTTAAAACAGCTCAAAAGCTATATACAACATAATGAACATAACCTGCTATTAATTGTTTTACCCAAACAAGATAGTAGCAGCTTAAAATCTGCTTTTTTCCAAGTTGTTGAAGCAAATGGGGTTGTAGTTGCCCTCACGGCAAATTACCCACAAGATCGCCAAAGAATTTTATCTGCTGAAGCAGAGAAACTTGAAATTCAACTCGACAATGATGCTTGGCAGTGGCTAATGCAACATCATGAGCACAATTTGCTTGCAGCTAAAAATAGCTTAATGCGTGTAAGAGATACATTTCCAGACCAACAACTCATTCAAATTGAACAATTATATGCGTGTCTACAAGATCAATCACGCTATACCACCTATGATTTAAGTGATGCATTATTAGAAGGCAACCTAGGCCAATCTATTAAGATTTTTCAATATTTAATTGCAGCAGGCGAACCCGACAGTCTGATTTTATGGACTTTAAGTAAAGAAATGCGTTTATTAATGCAATTGTTTGAACAACCCCATAATGCCTTACAGCTCGGTATATGGAAAACAAAAGTTAGCTTATATCAACAAGCATTACGAAGACTAAATCCACAACAGTTCCTAGGCTGGTCTACCCTTCTATTGCAAATCGATGCGGCAATTAAAGGAATGTCGAACGAAAATGCAGAACATTTAATGCAGCAAGCGATTGCTGAGTTATGTGGAAAAACATTATTTATACAGTAATTCGCCTGAATCATTTTTCTTCATTCCTGAAATATCATAAAAATTCACGTTTTATCCTCATTTCGCTTTTATACTAAATTAAATTTTAAACTTTTCGACCTCTCGCCATGCCAAAAATAAAGCCAATCAAACTTGTTATTATCATCGTCTGTATAGTAATTATTGCTCTATTAGCCTGGAAGTTTTTCAAGCCAAAACAGCAGCAGCCACAATATATTACTGCTGAGGTAACACGCGGGGATATTGAAAATAATGTACTCGCAACGGGTACACTTGATGCAACGAAACTGATTAGTGTCGGTGCGCAGGTATCTGGTCAGGTTAAAAAGATGTATGTGCAACTTGGCGATCAGGTTAAGCAAGGCCAACTCATTGCACAGATTGATTCAACGACCCAAGAAAATAGTTTAAAAACCTCTGATGCAAATATTAAAAATTTAGAAGCGCAGCGCCTTCAGCAAGTTGCTTCTTTGAATGAAAAACAACTTGAATACCGCCGTCAGCAACAAATGTATGCACAAGATGCAACACCACGTGCGGATTTAGAATCGGCTGAGGCAAGCTATAAAACAGCTCAAGCACAAATCAAAGCATTAGATGCACAAATCGAATCTGCAAAAGTCACAAAATCTACGGCGCAAACCAATATTGGTTATACACGTATTGTTGCTCCAACAGATGGTACAGTTGTTGCGATTGTGACTGAAGAAGGTCAGACAGTAAACGCCAATCAAAGTGCGCCAACAATTGTCAAAATTGCAAAACTACAAAACATGACGATTAAGGCCCAAGTCAGTGAAGCTGACATTATGAAAGTTGAGAAAGGACAACAAGTTTATTTCACTACCTTAGGTGAAGACACTAAACGTTACGCGACTTTACGCCAGATTGAACCTGCTCCAGATTCTATTTCTAGCGAATCAACAAGTACGACAAGCTCAACAACGAGTTCAGCTGTTTACTATAATGCCTTATTCGATGTGCCAAATACCGATGGAAAATTACGTATTGATATGACTGCACAAGTTTATATCGTATTAAACTCAGCTAAAAATGCCCTACTCGTTCCATCATCAGCACTGAGCTCTAAACAATTTTCAGGTCAAAGAAAATCAGGCCAATCATCTGATAAAGCAAGCTCGACACCTGAAGCTGCTAAAAAATCTCAAGGAAATGGAGCTCGTCTGGAACGTCTTAACCTGACTGCTGAGCAAAAACAGTTAATTGAACAAGGTAAATTAACCTTAAGTGTTGTACGTGTATTACAAGCTGATGGCACAACTAAACCAACTCAAATTTTGGTTGGCATTAACAACCGTGTAAATGCACAAGTTCTTGCGGGCTTAAAACAAGGTGATCAAGTTGTCATTGCCGATAGCGCAGATACTTCTGCTGCATCAGCTAATAGTAGTAATAACCGTCGCCGTAGTGGCCCAATGGGAATGTAAGCATGACAAAACAAGCTTTGCTTGAAGTCAGCAATCTAGTCCGGGAATTCCCTGCTGGCGAAAGCACGATACAAATTTTAAAAGGTATTGACCTTACCATTTACGAGGGCGAACTGGTTGCCATTGTCGGCCAGTCTGGTTCTGGCAAATCAACACTCATGAATATTTTGGGCTGTTTAGACCGCCCTACGAGTGGTAGTTACAAGGTTAGTGGACAAGAGACCGGTAAACTCGAACCAGATCAACTCGCTCGACTACGTCGTGAATATTTTGGTTTTATTTTCCAGCGCTACCATTTACTGGGTGACTTATCTGCTGAGGGTAACGTTGAAGTTCCAGCTGTCTATGCAGGTGTTACGCCTTCTGAGCGTAAACAACGTGCAACGGCTTTACTGACTGAATTAGGTTTAGGTACTAAAACACTTAATAGACCAAGCCAGCTCTCTGGTGGTCAACAGCAACGTGTTTCTATTGCCCGTGCCCTTATGAATGGCGGTGACGTTATTCTGGCCGATGAACCGACAGGGGCACTCGACTCTCATAGTGGTGTTGAGGTGATGCGTATTTTGCGTGAACTCAATGCCGCTGGTCACACTATTATTTTAGTCACCCACGATATGCAAGTTGCCAAAAATGCGACGCGTATTATCGAAATTAGTGACGGAGAAATTATTAGTGACCGTCCTAATGTTCCTGATCAAGCAGCTGAACCAGGCAATTCTGATCCAGATGCCGCTCCTGCTTTGCAAGGCAAACAGAAGAAAGGCAAAAGTATTTCCGCATGGCGTTCTACTTTAGATCGTTTGTCAGAAGCTTTTCAAATGGCTTTACTGTCGATGAATGCCCACCGCATGCGTACTTTTTTAACCATGCTTGGGATCATTATTGGTATTGCATCTGTTGTTACAGTGGTCGCGCTAGGTAAAGGTTCTCAACAACAAATTTTAAGCAATATTAGCAGTCTGGGAACAAACACGATTACGGTGTTTCAGGGCCGTGGTTTTGGTGACAACTCCAAAACTGCAAACTTTAAAACTTTGGTACCTGCCGATGCTGATGCGTTAATGACTCAACCTTATGTCAGCGCAGTCAGTCCAATCGTCAGTACATCCAAAACCATGCGTTACCAGCAGAATGAAGCAAACGCGACCATTAATGGTGTGAGTAACGATTATTTCGATGTAAAAGGTTTGGTCTTTAAAGATGGGCAAACTTTTGACCAACGTAGTGTGCGTGATCGTTCACAAGATGTTGTAATCGATACCAATACGCAAAAACAATTCTTTGGAGATGGTAGCAATCCAATTGGCCAAGTCGTACTGCTCGGTAGTGTACCAGCACGTATTATTGGGATTGTAGAACCGCAGACAAGCGGCATGGGCTCAGATGATACTTTAAATGTCTATATGCCCTATACAACCGTAATGAGCCGTATGTTGGGTCAGTCTAATGTACGTAACATCGTGGTTCGTATTAATGACAAATATTCAACTGCTGCCGCAGAAAATGCGATTGTAAACCTATTAACTCAGCGCCATGGTGCACAAGATATTTTCACCATGAACAGTGACAGTATCCGTCAAACCATTGAGAAAACAACCAGCACAATGACGCTTCTGGTTTCAGCAATTGCCGTAATTTCACTGGTGGTTGGTGGTATCGGGGTGATGAACATTATGTTGGTTTCTGTGACTGAACGTACTCAGGAAATTGGTGTACGTATGGCCGTAGGTGCTCGTCAAAGTGATATTTTGCAGCAATTCCTAATTGAAGCAATTTTGGTGTGTTTAATTGGTGGTGTGCTTGGCGTCTTACTATCGCTTGGCCTTGGACAACTCATTAATAAATTTGCTGGCGGTAACTTTAGCGTAGCTTATTCAAGCACTTCTATTATTGCAGCATTTGTCTGTTCAACACTGATTGGTGTCGTATTCGGTTTCTTACCTGCTAAGAATGCCGCGAAACTCGACCCTGTTGCCGCACTATCACGAGAATAAGGAAAATTGCATGTCTTTCTCTATGACTAAACTCAGCACAGCACTTCTTCTCACAGGTTCTCTTGTAGGATGTGCAGCTGTAGTAAAAACACCTTATGAAACGCCTGCGGTACAAGTTCCGGGTAGTTTTCAATATGACACAGCAAAAGCAAAAAACATGTCTGCCGATCAATACTCTGATCGTTGGTGGACTCTTTTTAATGATGCTCAGCTTAATCAGCTCGTAAGCAATGTATTAGAGCGTAACAGTGATTTAGCAGTTGCAGGTATTGCCTTAAAGCAAGCCCGTCTACAAGCTGATCTAACTGCAAACAAACAAGGCTTGCGTACCAGTTCTAGTGTGTCTACAGGACATTCTTTCGATTTAAATTCGGGAGATGACAGCTCTAAAGGCCTATCAATGAGTGCGGGTGTAAGCTATGAGCTTGACTTGTTTGGCAAGCTTGCACGCCAAACTGAAGCAAGTAAATGGGAAGCCTTAGCAACTGAACAAGATCTACAAGCCACTGGGCAAAGTTTAATTGCAACCACTGCCAAACTCTATTGGCAACTCGGTTATTTAAATGAGCGCTACACAACTGCTCAACAAAGTCTTGCAACATCACAAAAGCTTTATGACTTGGTACAAATTCAATATAAAGCTGGTGCTGTTTCAGGTGTAGATCTGACTCAAGCAGAACAATCGGTACAAAGCCAGAAAGCGAGTTTAAGCCAGATTGAACAACAATTGGTTGAAACACGAACGGCTATTGCAGTGCTATTGCATGAGCCATTGCAACAATTAAACATTCAAGAACCAAAGCGTTTACCACGCACTGCTCTACCTGCAATTGGCGCTGGTTTGCCTGCCGATATTTTATCGCGCCGCCCTGATTTGCAAGCAAGTGAGCTCCGTTTAAGAAAAGCATTAGCCACTAAAGATGCTACTAAGGCGAGTTACTATCCATCGATTAGTTTAACCAGTAGTTTGGGCTCAAGCAGCACATCGTTGACAGAACTGTTACGCAACCCTGCCCTCACGCTTGGGGCAAGTTTAAGCTTACCGTTTTTGCAATATAACGATATGAAGAAAGATATCGCAATTAGTAATCTGGATTATGAAAAAGCGATTATTCAATATCGTCAAACGCTTTATCAGGCTTTTGCTGATGTAGAAAATGCTTTATCGAGTCGTACCGAACTCGACAAACAAGTAGCGTTACAGGAGCGTAATGTTGAACTTGCAGAAAAAACTGAACGTTTAACCGAAGTCCGTTACCGTTATGGTGCTGTCGCATTAAAAACACTTCTCGATGCTCAGCAAACCACACGTACTGCACGGTTAAGCCTCGTTGAAACCAAGCAAAGCCAATACAACGCGTATGTCACTCTCATGCAAGCTTTAGGTGGTTCACCTGTAAAAGAACTTCCTCAGTAACTTGTACCAATTAAAAAAGCCGTAGTCCTTCAACTACGGCTTTTTTTATGGCTAAATAAGTTTTAAAACTTATTCATCATCCATCATAGATTGGCTCATACCTACAGTATTGAAACCAGCATCTACATATAGAATTTCACCAGTAATACCTGAAGCCCAAGGCGAGCATAGGAATAATGCTGCGTTACCTACTTCTTCAATGGTTACGTTACGTTTTAACGGCGCAACTTTTTCATTAGCATCTAACATTTTACGGAAAGACTTAATACCAGAAGCAGCCAAAGTACGGATTGGACCCGCAGAAATCGCATTTACGCGGATACCATCAACACCCAAGCTTGATGCTAAGTAGCGAACACCCGCTTCTAAAGAAGCTTTTGCCATACCCATTACGTTATAGTTAGGCATAACGCGCTCAGAACCTTGGTAAGTCAAAGTCAATAAACAACCTTGGCGAGCTTGTAATAAAGGTTTTGCAGCACGAGCCATTGCAATAAAGCTGTATGCACTGATGTCATGAGCAACTTTAAAACCGTCACGGTCAGTCACGTCAGTGAAGTCACCATCAAGCGTGTGTGCAGGTGCAAAGCCGATTGAGTGCACAACACCGTCTACACCGTCCCAATGTTTTGCAAGTTCTGCAAATGCATTATCAATTTCAGCATCAACAGCAACATCACATGGAAACACAAGCTTAGAACCGAATTGCTCAGCAAATTCATCCACACGCTTTTTTAATTTTTCGTTTGGATAAGTAAACGCAAGCTCTGCACCTTCACGGTGTAATGCTTGTGCAATACCAAAAGCAATTGATAATTTACTAGCAACGCCTGCAATCAAAAAGCGCTTACCTGCTAAAAGTCCTTGTGTCATGCCGATCTCACTCAAAACAATTTCAAGCATAATGCCAATATTCAGCGGTTTTCGAAATTGCATAATGCATCTTTTTTCAAAAATCGCACGAAAAAAAATCGCTCCTGATAAGGAGCGACTTCTCGATGAATT
>Ga0268255_10002055_pt1 | contig 10871 bp, 8 predicted proteins | sample AgamicOrMarz_FD_200256 | JGI IMG/M metagenome (GOLD analysis project Ga0268255, IMG submission 200256) | Agave microbial communities from Guanajuato, Mexico - Or.Ma.rz (v2) (version 3) | ecosystem: Host-associated > Plants > Phyllosphere > Phylloplane/Leaf | place: Guanajuato, Mexico | collected...
TCAGCGCAGCTCGTCGACCATATCCGCAATGGTGCTCAACACATCCTTGCCCAATTGCATCGAACGCTTGCCGGACCAGCCGGTGAGCGGGTTCGGGTGATCGTCGTGGTCCTTGAACGGCATTTCCAGGGTCAGGGACAGGCAATCGTATTTCTGCCCGACCGCGTTACAAGCCAGGGTCATGTTGGCTTGGCCCGGTTCATCGCGGGTGTAGCCGTGGGTGGTCTGGAAGTCTTTGGTCTGGTGCTTGAGATGGCTGCGAAAGTGTTCTTCGAGCCTGGCGATGCGCGGCGTGTAGCCAGGGTTGCCTTCGCAGCCGGCGGTGAAGACGTGAGGGATTTCCTCGTCGCCATGAACATCGAGAAACAGATCGACCCCGTACTTTTCCATCTGCTGCTGGACGAACAAGACTTCAGGGCTGATGTCCTGACTGGCGCTCTGCCAGGCCCGGTTCAGGTCCTGGCCCATGGCATTGGTACGCAGGTGGCCGTGGAACGCACCGTCCGGATTCATGTTTGGCACCAGGTACAGATCGGCTTTGTCGAGCAGGCGGTTCAGTTGTGCATCATCATGATGTTGAAGACGCTCGATCACACCCTCCATGAACCACTCGGCCATGTGCTCACCCGGGTGTTGCTGGGCAATGATCCAGATCTTGCGTTGGCCTTCGGCACCGCTGCCCTTGCGCAGCAGCTGGATATCACGACCTTCCACGCTTTTGCCCACGGCCAGCAGTTCGGTGCCAGCCTTGTGCAGCGCCTGCTCGATCAGCCAATCGTGACGGCCGCGGCTGTAGGGTTCGAAATAGGCGAACCAGGCATGAGATTGTTCAGCCTCCAGATGAAAGCGCAGGGCATCGCCTTCGAATTGGGTCGGAATACGGAACCAGTTGACGTGATCGTAGGACGCGACGGCCTGATAACCGGTCCATGCCTTGTTATAGGACGATTGACTGGCATTGAGCAGACGGAAGGAATATTCCTGGCCCACGTGCAGGCCGCTGGCCTTGAAGTGGAACCACTGGAAATGGGCGCTGCGGGTATCGGGCCGGATTTTGAGCAGCGACTGCAACGGGTTGCTGACGTCGACTACCTGAATGTTGCCGCTGTCGAAATTGGCGCTGATATCAAAGGAAGATTTAGCCACGGTCACGATTCCTTGCGAGGATTTTTATGGCCGTTACTTTACACGCAAGAAGGAGGTAGTCGGGGCGATTTGAGTCAAGAAAAAGAGGGGGCGCCCTCCCTGGACGCTGAGCCAGCTTAGAGAGTCGGCAACTGATTCTCAAGTGCTGGTTGTCGATCTTTCTTCGCCAATCCGTGGCGCGAGAACCTTGTAAATCGATATTCGTTTGCTATCATCGCCGCCATCGAATCAGCAGCACCCAAAGACTTCATTAGCCTGAAGCCATAAGCCGAAAATCGGCAAAAAAAAGACCCGGCAAAAAGCCGGGTCAAAAACCGTGATTAGCCTGATGAGGAGATATTCCAGAAGTCCGACCTAAGGTCTTCTGGGCTATCGACTGATCTCGCGACCAGCTGATGCAATAATAATCATTATCATTTGCAAGTCAAATGATTTTATCGCATCAATTGGAAACTTTTTTCTGGTCGTCCGCATTCGTGGCGACCTTCCCAAGGGTTACACCTGACGAGTAGGGTAGCCATCCAGCGATCGGTCAAGCATCACCTTGACCAGATCAATCATGTGTACCACCGAGAAAGCCAAGTCGCGGCTCGATCCATCCAGACGGTTGGCCGATTCATGGGCCGTGGCGGCTGCACAGCGCAGCAGGTCGCAGGCGTGAACGAGGGCTTCTTCGGCGCCGATATTACGATTCACGTCGAAGAAGCGGTGTTGCGCCTTTTCGTCAGAAACAGCTGGTTTCAAGTAATAGTCCAGGGCCCGCTGCGCCGCAGGGCAGTCCTGCAACGGGGGAAACGTGCCGTCGAAAGGGTTGTGAGGCTGATCTTTCTGGGGTGTGTCCATGGTGTCGGGATTCTCCGTGTTTGAGCTGAACGCCTGAATCCAGAATAGTACCTATCGTAATTGTGACGATAATTTAAATACTACAAGTTGTGTTTTGATGGCCGGAGGCGCCCACGTATCGTGCCGCACATGGATAAATGGATAGAGTTGGTCAAGGCCAAGATGAAGGAGCTGCACATCACGCAAGTGGTGCTTGCAGAACGGTTGGGCATGTCCCAGGGCGGCGTCGGCCATTGGCTGACCAAGCGCCGGGAGCCCAGTGTCAAAGACATGAATCGGGTCCTGAAGGAGCTGGGCCTGGAATTTCTTGAAGTGGCAACGATTATTCGCGAACCGGACACTTCCACTGAGGAGGGCATGGCCCTGGCGCGCAAGTACAACCCGTACTTCCGCTACCCGGTCAGCGAATGGCACGAAGTGGGTCACGTTCGTGAAGGCGATCCCGGTGCCTACAGCCATTCACGCTACGAGTTGACGGATTACCATGCCCAGGGCGATGCGTTCTGGCTGGTGGTCATGGGGGATGCGATGACGGCGCCCAGCGGGCTGAGCATTCCCGAGGGGATGTCGATCCTGGTGGACCCGGCCATCGAAGCGGTGCCCGGCAAACTGGTAGTCGCCTACCTGCCTGGCAGCAGCGACGCGACCTTTCGTAAATTGATCGAAGAGAGCGGGCAGCGTTACCTGGTCCCACTCAATCCGACCTACCCGAAAAACCTGTACACCGAGCAATGCCGAGTTATCGGCGTGGTCGTACAGGCCACCATCAGGTTCTGACTGGATCGGCCCCTGGAACGGGCCGATACCTACTCCTCGAACGCCACCAGCGCGCTGCCCTCGCTGACCATTTCGCCTTCCTGGCAGTACAGTGCATTGATGACTCCGGCCTTGGGCGCACGAATGCTGTGCTCCATTTTCATCGCTTCCAGGACCACCAGTTGTGCCCCGGCCTCCACCGATTGACCGACGCTGACCAGCACTCGGACGATGCTGCCATTCATGGGGGCGGTCAGGCCTCCTTGATGGCCGTGGCTGGCTTGCGCAGCGGCCAATGGATCAAACAGATCGATTCGGTGCAGGTCACCCGCCCATTGCAGATACAGGCTGTCGCCCTGGCGAATCGCCCGATGACTGCGGCGCAACCCATCGTGATCGACCACCAGTTGGTCGCCCTTCAGCTCAACGCCGCCGGCCGTCAGGTCCAGAGTAATCGCCCGGTCCTGACCTTCGCAGTTAAGGTGCAAGGTGATTTCCTTTGCCAATCCCAGGCGCAGTCCGGCGGTGTTGCCCCAAGGTGAGTACGGGTCATCCGCTCGTACGCGAGGGGTGAGACTCAGTGCGAAACCTTGGGCGGCGGCGAACCAGAATCCGTCATCCAATTCCCCCGGCTCTGGCAGCAGTTGCGCCTGGTAACGTGGGATGAATCCGGTATCCAGTTCCGCTGCCGCGAAAGCTGGGTGAGCAATGATGCGCCGCAGAAAACCAATATTGGTCCTCAGCCCACCAATGGCAAATTCGTCGAGCATGCCCAGCAGCCGCAGACGCGCCTGCTCACGGTCTTCCCCCCAGGCAATCAGCTTGCCGAGCATCGGGTCATAGAACGGCGAGATCTCGTCGCCTTCTCCGACCCCACTGTCGACCCGGCGCCCCGGCCCTGGGGCGGATTCGCGATATAACGCCAAGCGCCCGGTGGCCGGGAGGAAATCGTTGGCCGGGTCTTCGGCGTACAGCCGCACTTCGATGGCGTGACCCCGCAGCGGTACCTGGTCTTGTGTCATCGGCAACGGTTCGCCCTGGGCGACACGGATCTGCCAGGCCACCAGGTCCAACCCGGTGATCGCTTCCGTGACCGGATGCTCGACCTGCAACCGGGTGTTCATCTCCATGAAGAAAAACTCACCCCGCGAATCCAGCAGGAACTCCACGGTGCCTGCCCCGACATAGCCAATCGCCTGGGCTGCGCGTACCGCCGCTTCACCCATCGCCCGGCGCAATTGCGGGGTCAGACCGGGGGCGGGGGCTTCTTCCACCACTTTCTGATGGCGACGCTGGATCGAGCAATCGCGCTCGTTGAGGTACAGGCAGTTACCGTGACCATCAGCGAAGACCTGGATTTCCACATGGCGCGGCTTGAGCAGGTACTTTTCCACCAACATTCGCGAATCGCCGAACGAGGATTGCGCTTCACGTTGCGCCGAGGCCAGGGCTTCGGCCAGTTGGCTGACGTCCTCGACGACTTTCATGCCCTTGCCGCCACCGCCAGCGGTGGCCTTGAGCAATACTGGATAGCCGATGCGTTCGGCGGCGTCGCGAAAGGTATCAAGGTCTTGGGCTTCGCCGTGATAGCCCGGGACCAAGGGCACGCCGGCGGTTTCCATCAAGGCCTTGGCCGCGGATTTGCTGCCCATGGCATCGATGGCCGAGGCGGGCGGGCCGAGGAAGATCAGCCCGGCATTTTCAATCGCCCGGGCGAACCCGGCGTTCTCGGACAGAAAGCCATAACCCGGGTGGATCGCCTGGGCGCCGCTGGCCTGGGCGGCGGCGATCAGTTTGTCGATCTGTAAGTAACTGTCGGCCGCCTTGCTGCCGCCCAGATCAACGCAAATGTCGGCTTCACGACTGTGGCGGGCATCGCGGTCGGTGGCGCTGTGCACCGCCACGGTGGTCAAGCCCATGGCCTTGGCGGTACGCATCACGCGGCAGGCGATTTCGCCGCGGTTGGCGACCAGCAAGGTAGTGATTGCAGGGACGCTCATTGACGCGGCTCCTTGTTGTTCGGCTCGGCTTGCCAGCTCGGCGCACGCTTTTGCAGGAAAGCCCGCAGCCCTTCCTGACCCTCGGGGCTGACACGAATGCGGGCGATGGCGTTTTCGGTGTAGCGTCGCAACGCCGGGGTGAGGGCGCCGTTGCCGACTTCGCGCAGCAGCTCCTTGCTGGCGCGCATGGCCGCTGGACTATTGAGCAACAGGTTGGCGATCCATTGTTCGACCTGATCATCCAGCGTCTCGGCCGGGTAACTTTCCGACAATAGACCAATCTCTTTCGCACGTTGGCCACCGAAGCGTTCGGCGGTCAGGGCATAACGCCGCGCCGCCCGCTCGCCGATGGCCTGCACCACGAACGGGCTGATCACGGCGGGTGCCAGGCCAATGCGCACTTCCGACAGACAGAACTGCGCTTCGTCAGCGCCAATGGCCATGTCGCAGGCGCTGATCAGCCCCAACGCACCGCCAAACGCTGCGCCCTGGACGACTGCCAACGTGGGAATCTTCAGTTTGGCCAGGTTGTACATCAGCTCCGCCAGCTCGCGGGCGTCGTCGAGGTTGGTGTGGTAGTCGAGCTCGGCCGATTGCTGCATCCAGGCCAGGTCGGCGCCAGCGCTGAAATGTTTGCCGCGGCCGCGGATCAGCAGGAAGCGCAGGCTCGGATCGCTGCTGACCTGGTCCAGGGCCAGGATCAGCTCACGGATCATTTCGGCGTTGAAAGCATTGTTTTTCGACTCGCGACTCAGCCACAGGGTGGCGACGCCACGGGAATCGGTGAGCAGTTCGAGGGTGTTGAAGTTGTCCATGGGCATTCCCCGTTTACATCCGGAACACGCCGAAGCGGCTCGGTTCGATAGGCGCGTTCAGTGACGCGGACAAGGCCAGGCCCAGTACATCGCGGGTCTGGGCCGGGTCGATGACGCCGTCGTCCCAGAGTCTTGCGCTGGAATAATAGGGATGGCCCTGTTCTTCATACTGGTCGAGGATCGGTTGTTTGATCTCGGCTTCCTGTTCAGCACTGAACGGATGGCCGCTGCGCTCGGCCTGCTCGCGCTTGACCTGCACCAGTACGCCGGCTGCCTGTTCGGCACCCATCACGCCAATTCGCGCATTCGGCCACATCCACAGAAACCTCGGGTCGTATGCCCGGCCACACATACCGTAGTTGCCCGCACCGAAACTGCCACCGATGATGACGGTGAGTTTTGGCACTTTGGCGCAGGCCACGGCGGTCACTAGCTTCGCCCCGTGCTTGGCGATGCCGCCGGCCTCGTATTTCTGGCCGACCATGAAGCCGGTGATGTTTTGCAGGAACAGCAGCGGGATGCCACGTTGGCAGGCCAGTTCGATGAAGTGCGCACCTTTTTGCGCAGCCTCGGCAAACAGGATGCCGTTGTTGGCCAGGATCGCAACCGGGTAGCCATGCAGATGGGCAAAGCCACACACCAGCGTCGTGCCGAACAGCGCCTTGAACTCATCGAATACCGAGCCGTCCACCAGGCGTGCGATCACTTCCCGGACATCGAACGGCTGCTTGGGATCGGCTGAAACCACGCCGTACAACTCGTCTCCCGAGTACAGCGGGGCGACGGGTTGGCGCTGCTGCACCTCGCCGAGCTTGCGCCAGTTGAGGTTGGCCACGCTGCGCCGGGCCAGGGCCAGGGCATGTTCATCGTTGTCGGCGTAATGGTCGGCGACTCCGGAAATCTTGCAATGCACATCGGCGCCGCCCAAGTCCTCAGCGCTGACCACCTCGCCGGTGGCGGCTTTTACCAGTGGCGGACCGGCCAGGAAAATAGTCGCCTGTTGGCGGACCATGATCGCTTCGTCCGCCATCGCCGGCACATAGGCGCCGCCAGCCGTGCAGGAGCCCATCACCACTGCCAGTTGCGGAATGCCCTGGGCGCTCATGTTGGCCTGGTTGAAGAAGATCCGCCCGAAGTGTTCGCGGTCAGGGAACACTTCATCCTGACGCGGCAAGTTGGCGCCGCCGGAGTCCACCAGATAAATGCACGGCAGGCGGTTCTGCTGGGCGATGGTCTGGGCACGCAGATGTTTTTTCACGGTCAGCGGGTAGTAGGAGCCGCCTTTGACCGTCGCATCGTTGGCAACGATCATGCATTCGACGCCTTCCACCCGGCCGATGCCGGCAATCACGCCGGCGGCGGGAACGTCTTCACCGTAGACCTGATGCGCGGCTAGGGGGCTGATCTCCAGGAAGGGCGAGCCGGGATCGAGTAACCGATTGATCCGTTCACGAGGCAGCAGTTTACCCCGTGATGTATGCCGTTCCTGGGCCTTGGGACCGCCGCCTTGCTGGACCTGGGCGAGCAGTGTGCGCAGGGCTTCGACCTGTTCGAGCATTGCGTCGCGATTGGCGATGAACTCGGGCGAACGCGGATTGAGCTGGGTGTGCAGCGTGGCCATGGTCAGCTCCGTTAGCGGGTTTCGTTGAACAGTTCGCGGCCGATCAACATCCGACGGATCTCACTGGTGCCGGCACCGATTTCATACAGCTTGGCGTCACGCAGCAGACGGCCGGCCGGGAATTCGTTGATGTAGCCGTTACCGCCGAGGATCTGGATCGCGTCGAGGGCCATTTTCGTGGCGCGCTCGGCGCTGTAGAGGATCACCCCGGCGGCATCCTTGCGGGTGGTTTCGCCGCGTTCGCAGGCCTGGGCCACGGCGTACAGGTAGGCGCGGCTGGCGTTGAGCTGGGTGTACATGTCGGCGACTTTGCCCTGGATCAGCTGGAATTCGCCGATGCTCTGGCCGAACTGTTTGCGGTCGTGAATGTACGGAACGATCAGGTCCATGCAGGCCTGCATGATCCCGGTCGGGCCGCCGGACAGCACGACGCGCTCGTAGTCCAGGCCACTCATCAGCACTTTCACGCCGCCGTTGAGCACGCCGAGGATGTTCTCTTGCGGCACTTCGACGTCATCGAAAAACAGTTCGCAGGTGTTGGAGCCGCGCATGCCGAGCTTGTCGAATTTATTGCTGCGGCTGAAGCCTTTCCAGTCACGTTCGACGATGAAGGCGGTGATGCCATGGGGGCCTTTTTCCAGGTCGGTCTTGGCGTAGATCACGTAAGTGTTGGCATCCGGGCCGTTGGTGATCCAGGTCTTGCTGCCATTGAGCACGTAGCGATCGCCACGCTTGTCGGCCCGCAGTTTCATCGAGACCACGTCAGAGCCGGCATTCGGCTCGCTCATGGCCAGTGCGCCAACGTGTTCGCCGCTGATCAGCTTGGGCAGGTACTTGGTTTTCTGTTCGTGGTTGCCATTGCGGTTGATCTGGTTGACGCAGAGATTGGAGTGGGCGCCGTAGGAAAGGGCGACCGACGCCGAGCCGCGGCTGATTTCTTCCATCGCCACCACATGGGCCAGGTAGCCCAGGCCAGCGCCGCCGTACGCTTCCGGCACGGTGATGCCCAGCAGGCCCATGTCGCCGAACTTGCGCCACATGTCAGCGGGGAACAGGTTGTCGCTGTCGATCTGGGCCGCGCGTGGGGCCAGCTCGGCCTTGACGAAGGCTTGCACCTGGTCGCGCAACATGTCGATGGTTTCGCCGAGGGCAAAATTCAGGGATGGGTAGCTCATGGGACACCTTTGGCTTTTTTGTAGGGTGCGGAGGAGCAATGGAGCGGCTCTCACCTTTACGTTAACGTAAGCCTGCGATGGATGGCTGTCAATCGTCCTTTACGTTAACGTCAACTTGAGCGAGAGTAAGGACGCTCTAAAGCTTTCCTGTGGCGAGGGAGCTTGCTCCCGTTCGAGCGCGCAGCGGTCGTATCTTGTTGGCGTGTGCTCTTCATGACGACTGCTTCGCAGCCGAGCGGGAGCAAGCTCCCTCGCCACAAAAGCCCTGTGTGCATACGGTTCACCGATACACCCACTAATAAAGACAAGAGGGGGCGTCATGGATCAACCCGGTTCGCATTCGCAGCTCAGCTACACCCGAGGCGCTCAGGACAAGACGCTGTTGGCGCAGACCATCGGCCAGGCGTTCGACCTGACGGTGGCTCGGTATCCCGATGGCGAGGCGCTGGTGGTCCGTCATCAGTCGTTGCGCTACACCTGGCGACAATTGGCCGACGCGGTGGACCTGCACGCCCGGGCCTTGCTGGCGTTGGGTTTGCAGCCCGGTGACCGCCTCGGCATCTGGGCGCCCAATTGCGCTCAATGGTGTATCAGTCAGTTCGCCAGTGCGAAGATCGGCGTGATCCTCGTCAACATCAACCCGGCCTATCGCACCTCCGAGCTGGAGTACGTGCTTAAACAATCCGGCTGCCAGTGGCTGGTGTGTGCCGGTGCGTTCAAGACTTCGGACTACCACGCCATGCTGCAAACCCTGGCGCCGGAGTTGGCTGAGCAATCCATCGGCCACTTGCAGAGCGAGCGTTTGCCTGACTTGCGCGCAGTGATCAGCCTCGACCCCCAGCCGCCCTCAGGTTTCCTGCCCTGGTCGCAATTGGCAGCCCTTGGTGCAGCGGTGACGGCTGCACAATTGGCCGAGTGCCAAGCCAGCCTGCATTACGACCAAGCGGTGAATATCCAGTACACCTCCGGCACAACCGGTTTTCCCAAGGGCGCGACCCTCAGCCACCACAATATCCTCAACAACGGCTACATGGTCGGCGAAAGCCTGGGCTTGACCGCTGCTGACCGGCTGGTGATCCCGGTGCCGCTCTACCATTGTTTCGGCATGGTCATGGGCAACCTGGGTTGCATGACCCATGGCAGCACCATGATCTATCCCAACGATTCGTTCGATCCGTTGTTGACCCTCAAGACCGTTGCTGAAGAAAAAGCCACTGCGCTGTACGGCGTACCCACCATGTTCATCGCTATGCTCGACCAGCCGCAGCGCGGTGAGTTCGACCTGTCCAGCCTGCGCACCGGAATCATGGCTGGCGCCACCTGTCCGATCGAAGTGATGCGGCGGGTGATCAGCGAGATGCACATGAGTGAGGTGCAGATTGCCTACGGCATGACGGAAACCAGTCCGGTGTCATTACAGACCGGTCCTGCAGACGAACTGGAATTGCGCGTGACCACGGTCGGTCGCACCCAGCCGCAACTGGAAAGCAAGATCATCGACGAGGCTGGCGAGCTCGTGCCCCGGGGCACCATTGGCGAGTTGTGTACCCGTGGCTACAGCGTGATGCTCGGCTACTGGAACAACCCCAAGGGCACTGCCGATGTCATCGACCAGGAGCGTTGGATGCATACCGGCGACCTGGCGACCATGGATGAGCAGGGTTACGTCTGCATCGTCGGGCGTAACAAGGACATGATCATTCGTGGCGGTGAGAACATTTACCCTCGGGAGCTGGAAGAGTTTTTCTTTACCCACCCGGCGGTGGCCGACGTGCAGGTGATCGGCATCCCGTGCTCACGTTACGGCGAAGAAATCGTTGCCTGGATCAAGTTCCATCCTGGCCACAGCGCCACGGAGCAGGAGCTGCAGGCCTGGTGCAAGGAGCGCATCGCCCACTTCAAGACGCCCCGTTACTTCAAGTTCGTCGAGGCGTTCCCGATGACCGTGACGGGCAAGATCCAGAAATTCCGCATGCGGGAAATCAGCATTGAAGAACTGTGCGATAGGGCAGACTGAGCAAATCCCCTGTGGGAGCGAGCCTGCTCGCGATAGCGGCGTATCAGTCGATATATTTGCAAGCTGACACTCCGTCATCGTCGGATCGCCGCCCGGAGCAGGCTCGCTCCCACAGAGCTTGAGCAGAGGAAATGAGAAATCCGGAAAGCACAAAGGGGAGCCGAAGCTCCCCTTTAATTTGTCGTCGCGTGCTCTTTTTTTATTATTGAGGGGCGGCCTGTTGTTGTTTTTGGCAGCCGTGGCCCTTTACCGCTGTTTTTGGCGATCCCCATCCGGGATCAAGAGCAAACGTATTTTTTTGAGCGCTGATCTGCTTTTTCGCCTTGCGATCCAACCGATTCGGGAGCTACCTGAAGGTAGTTTTATTATTCTCTGCCCGGTTGCGGGTTGCTCCTGGAAGCACCCTGAAAAGCACATCTTCTCCAAAAAAATCTGTTAGCTGCGTCTCTGCCGTGTTGTTTTTGTTATGTCAGAGTCGTTTCGTCTTGTTTTTATTGG
>Ga0268255_10002064_pt1 | contig 10852 bp, 6 predicted proteins | sample AgamicOrMarz_FD_200256 | JGI IMG/M metagenome (GOLD analysis project Ga0268255, IMG submission 200256) | Agave microbial communities from Guanajuato, Mexico - Or.Ma.rz (v2) (version 3) | ecosystem: Host-associated > Plants > Phyllosphere > Phylloplane/Leaf | place: Guanajuato, Mexico | collected...
CTTGTTGATGGTGATGAGAAGAACCAGCCCAGGGCCCAAAAACTGGCAGCGCGCCAAACAGAATCATCCTTTGCAGTCCGCCGAAGGACGCGCCTTTCTTTTGCCTACTTTTCTTTGGAAGACAAAGAAAAGTAGGTGCCGCCCCGCACAGGGGCAGCGCCAATAGACCACTAAGAAAACAGGTTCTACAGAGAGACACTGATCACAGAAAAACCCAGCGCCCCGCGCAACACCACAATCAAAGAATCACACGCCGAAAATCGGCAAGAATCGCCCCAAGATACGCATTGAAGCGCGCAGCCTCAGCCCCGTCGATCACCCGATGGTCATAAGACAACGACAGCGGCAGCATGAGACGCGGCACGAACTGCTTGCCGTCCCAAACCGGCTTCATCGCGCCACGCGACAGCCCAAGAATAGCGACTTCAGGCGCATTGATAATCGGCGTGAAGTTAGTGCCGCCGATCCCGCCCAGCGACGAAATCGAAAAGCAACCGCCTTGCATCTGATCCGGCTTGAGCTTGCCTTCACGCGCGGCCTTGGAAAGATCGGTCATTTCCTTCGCGATTTCGACGAGACCCTTCTTGTCCGCATCGCGAATCACCGGAACGACGAGACCGTTCGGCGTATCGGCAGCAAAACCCACGTGGTAGTACTGCTTGAACACGAGGTTGTCGCCGTCGAGGCTCGCGTTGAACGTCGGGAATTTCTTCAACGCCGACACAACGGCCTTGATGACGAACGCCAGCATCGTGATCTTCACGCCGGCCTTTTCGTTTTCCTTGTTCAACTGCACGCGCAACGCTTCGAGTTCGGTGATGTCCGCTTCGTCGTTATTCGTGACGTGCGGAATCATGACCCAGTTGCGATGCAGGTTCGCGCCGGAAATCTTCTTGATGCGCGACAGTGGCTTCGCTTCGAACGGGCCGAACTTCGAGAAGTCCACCTTCGGCCACGGCAGCAGATTCAGCTCGCCGCCGCCGGCTGCGGGCGCGGCTGCGCCGGCCGGCGCCGCACGCTGGCCCGTCATGACGCCCTTGATGAACGCGGTGACGTCGGCTTGCGTAATGCGGCCTTTCGGACCTGTGCCCTGAACCTGCGTCACGTCGACGCCGAGTTCGCGCGCGAACTTGCGCACCGACGGCGAAGCGTGGCTCGCGCGGCGCGAACCGCCCTCGCCTGCCGGAATCGAAGGCGCTTGTGCGAGTGCGGACGGAGCGGCCGGTGCGGGCGACGGCGCGGCAGGCGCATCCGACGGCTTCTCGGCTTGCGGCTTGGCCGCGGGAGCCGGCGCGGGCGCCGCAGCGCCACCTTCGGCTTCCACGACGACAATCACCGAGCCTTCCGACACCGTATCGCCGACCTTGACCTTCACTTCCTTGACGACGCCGGCCGCGGAACTCGGCACGTCCATCGTCGCCTTGTCGGATTCCAGCGTGACCAGCGACTGCTCTTTCTCGACGCGATCGCCGACCTTCACCGCGACTTCGATCACGGGAATGTCTTTGTAGTCGCCGATATCCGGCACTTTGACTTCCTGCAGACCGCCGCCGCTTGCGGCCGGTGCAGCGGCCGGAGCCGCAGCCGGTGCAGGCGCGGGAGCAGGCGCAGGTGCAGGTGCAGGCGCAGCCGCCGGAGCAGCCGCGGCCGCTCCACCCTCGGCACCATCCAGCACCACGATCAGCGAACCTTCCGACACGTTGTCGCCGACCTTGACCTTCACTTCCTTGACGACGCCGGCCGCCGAACTCGGCACATCCATCGTCGCCTTGTCGGACTCCAGCGTAACGAGCGATTGCTCTTTCTCGACGGTATCACCCGCCTTGACCAGCACCTCGATCACAGGAATGTCCTTGTAATCGCCGATGTCCGGCACCTTGACTTCGATCGCTTGACTCATTGTTAGTGTCTCCTGGGCCGCGCACGCGACTGCCGCTGCCGGTCGGAACCGGTCAGTGGCGGGCGCGCACGCCGTGGCACACGGGGAATGATGCCTTAGACGGTCATCGGGTTGGGTTTGGCGGGATCAAGGTTGTACTTCTTGAGCGCCTCGGCGACGACCTTGCGTTCGATCGTGCCCTCGTCTGCCAGTGCATTCAACGCGGCAACCGTGACCCAGTAGCGGTCGACTTCGAAGAAGTGGCGCAGCTTCTCGCGCGTGTCCGAACGGCCATAGCCGTCCGTGCCCAGCACGACGAACTTCTGCGGCACGAACGCGCGAATCTGCTCGGTCAGCGCGCGAACGTAATCGGTCGAGGCAATCACCGGGCCAGGCGCGTCCTTCAGCAGCTTCTCGACGTGCGAGAGCTTCTTTTCTTCCGTCGGATGCAGCATGTTCCAGCGCTGCACTTCGTGACCTTCGCGAGCGAGTTCGGTGAAGCTCGGCACGCTCCACAGATCGGCGGCGACGCCCCAGTCGTTCTTCAGCAGGTCGGCGGCGGCGATCACTTCGTTGAAGATCGTGCCCGCGCCCATCAGTTGAACGCGCGGCGCTTTCTTGTCAGCGTCGGCTTTGCGGAACGCGTACATGCCCTTGATGATGTCGGCCGCTACGTTCTCCAGACCCGCGCCCTGCGGAATCGCCGGGTGCTCGTAGTTCTCGTTCATCACCGTGATGTAGTAGTACACGTCTTCCTGCTCCGCGACCATGCGGCGCAGGCCGTCCTGCATGATGACGGCGAGTTCGTAACCGAACGTCGGGTCATAGCTGATGCAGTTCGGCACCGACGCGGCCCACAGCAGCGAGTGGCCGTCTTCGTGTTGCAGACCTTCGCCGTTCAGCGTTGTGCGGCCTGCCGTGCCGCCCAGCAGGAAGCCGCGCGAGCGCATGTCGCCCGCGGCCCATGCCAGATCGCCGATGCGCTGGAAGCCGAACATCGAGTAGAAGATGTAGAACGGGATCATGATCTCGCCGTGCGTCGAGTACGACGTCGCGGCTGCGATCCAGTCGGACATGCCGCCGGCTTCGTTGATGCCTTCCTGCAGGATCTGACCGGTTTCCGACTCGCGGTAGAACATCAGCTGGTCGGAATCTTCCGGAATGTACTTCTGGCCGTCCTGATTCCAGATGCCGATCTGACGGAAGAGACCTTCCATGCCGAACGTACGCGACTCGTCCGGGACGATCGGCACGATGCGTTTGCCGAGCGCCTTGTCCTTCAGCAGGATGTTGAGAATCCGCACGAACGCCATCGTCGTGGAAATTTCGCGGCCTTCGCCCGTGCCCTTCAGGAGCGGCTCGAATGCCGCAAGTTCCGGCACCGGCAGCGACTCGGCCTTCTGACGGCGCGCCGGCAGATAGCCGCCGAGTTCCTGGCGGCGAGCGCGCATGTACTCGAGTTCTTTCGAACCTTCTTCGAACTTGAGGTACGGCACGTTGACGAGGTCTTCGTCGGAGATCGGCAGACGGAACTGGTCGCGGAATTTCTTCAGCTGCTCCACCTGCATCTTCTTCTGCTGGTGGGTAATGTTCATCGCCTGGCCGGCTTCGCCCATGCCGTAGCCCTTGATCGTCTTCGCGAGGATGACGGTCGGCTGGCCCTTGGTCTGCGTGGCTTCGTGGAACGCGGCGTAAATCTTGTGCGGATCGTGGCCGCCGCGGTTCAGGTTCCACACGTCTTCATCCGACCAGTCGGCGACCAGCGCCTTCAGTTCCGGCGTATTGAAGAAGTGCTCGCGAACGAACGCGCCCGACTCCGACTTGTACGTCTGATATTCGCCGTCGACGACTTCCATCATGCGGCGCATCAGCGCGCCCGACTTGTCGCGCTGGAACAGCGCGTCCCAGCGGCTGCCCCACACGACCTTGATGACGTTCCAGCCCGCGCCGCGGAATTCGCTTTCCAGTTCCTGGATGATCTTGCCGTTGCCGCGCACCGGACCGTCGAGGCGCTGCAGGTTGCAGTTGATCACGAACACGAGGTTGTCGAGCCGCTCGCGGCCGGCCATGCCGATCGCGCCGAGCGATTCCGGTTCGTCCGTTTCGCCGTCGCCGAGGAAAGCCCAGACCTTGCGGCCGTCGGTCTTCGCGATGCCGCGCGCCTGCATGTACTTCATGAAGCGCGCCTGATAGATCGCCATGATCGGGCCGAGGCCCATCGAGACGGTCGGGAATTGCCAGAAATCCGGCATCAGCCACGGATGCGGATATGACGAGATGCCCTCGCCGCCCACTTCCTGGCGGAAGTTGTCGAGCTGCTGCTCGGTCAGGCGGCCAAGCAGGAACGCGCGCGAGTAAACACCCGGCGACGAGTGACCCTGCACGAACACGAGGTCGCCGCCATGTTCGGGCGACGGCGCGTGCCAGAAGTGGTTGAAGCCGACGTCATACAGCGTGGCCGCCGACGCGAACGACGCGATATGGCCGCCGACGTTGGTGTCCTTGCCCGCGCGCAGCACCATCGCGATGGCGTTCCAGCGCGTGTACGAGCGGATGCGGTGTTCGATGTCCTGGTCGCCGGGAATCTTCGCCTGGCGCGCGACGGGAATCGTGTTGATGTACGGGGTGTTAGCGGAGAACGGCAGATGTTCGCCATGCACGCGGGCGAATTCGATCTGTTTCTCGATCAGGTAGTGGGCACGGTCGGGGCCAACAGCAGAAATCACGCCATCCAGCGCTTCCAGCCATTCGCCGGTTTCCTGGGGATCGTCGTCTTTTTCAGCGGCGACATATTTCATGACTTCGTCGGGTACAGCGGACATGCTCGTCTCCTGGATATAGAGGAACGCTCTTTGAACAGACGACGCGGACGAAGCACGGCCGCGGCAGCTTCGGCCGATTGTAATAAGGGTCCCGACGTCCACGCAACAAAATTTTCGAATTACGAGATCGGTTCTCATAATGCGGAAAATTGTTGCAGCGCAACCTGATTTGACTGCCTTTCCCCGGATACGTCGGCTAGTGTGCGCCGAATAACGGCACTTTCAGTGATTTTTTGCGTGATTTGCTAGCTACGCGCTGCGCTACAATGCCACGCATGTTGACCGAACGGCTTTTCGCTCGATCGGCGCGCAACGCTGGTTCGCCGGCGGATTCGTCGCCGTCCTCCCGCTGGCACCATGGGCCCTGGTGGTCCAATTCCTATTTGCTGACGCCGCTCCTGTCGATCCTGGTGTTCCTGGTCGTCATGAGCCTGATTCTGTGGAGCCTGAACCGGCGCGAGCAGCAGCAGCAGGAAGACACGCTTTACCGCAACGTCGCGTGGGCCCAGCAGCAGATTCGCCTGTCCATGACCGGCGCGCAGGAACAGATCCAGGCGCTCGCGCGCGACCTCGCCGCGGGCCACGCCGATCCGCAGTCGTTCCAGGTGTCTACCACGGACATCATGCAGGGGCATCCCGAAATCCTCTACATGAACTGGTACACGAGCCAGCAGCAGCCGCGCTGGCCCAATACCGCGCTGCCCGTGTTCGGCCAGCGTCTCGCCAAGCCGAACGACACGCAAATGGACGAGGCCGTCAAAGCCGCGTTCGCCGAGGCGCGCAGCACGCGCCGCCAGGTGTATTCGCCGCTCATCTACGACGACCTCGGCAACGGCTACATCACACTGCAAACGCCGGTCTTTCGCGACCGCGAATTTCTCGGCTCGATCGCCGCGGTGTTTTCGGTCGAAGGCATTCTTAAGCACGATATTCCGCCCGAGCTGTCGGCGAAGTACAAGATTTCGATCGTCGACGCGAACAACCGCGAGCTGACCACCACGTCCACGCGTCCGCGCCTGCCGCGCGACATGTTCTACGACCTGCCGCTCGATCCGCCGGGCCAGGGCGTCTCGGTACGCGTCTACGCGTTCCCGCAGATGACGAACTTCACCAACAACACGCTCGTGTGGCTGGTGGCCGGTTTGTCGTGCTTCGTGCTGTGGAGCTTGTGGAGTTTGTGGAAACACACGCGGCAGCGCTTCGAAGCGCAGCAGGCGCTCTACGCCGAAGCGTTCTTCCGCCGCGCGATGGAAAACTCCGTGCTCATCGGCATGCGCGTGCTCGACATGCACGGCCGCATCACGCACGTTAATCCCGCGTTTTGCCGCATGACCGGCTGGGACGAAAGCGACCTCGTAGGCAAGACCGCGCCGTTCGCCTACTGGCCGCGCGACGCCTATCCGGAAATGCAGCGCCAGCTCGACATGACGCTGCGCGGCAAGGCGCCGTCGTCGGGATTCGAATTGCGGGTGCGCCGCAAGGACGGCTCCACGTTCCACGCGCGTCTGTATGTATCACCGCTGATCGACAGCTCGGGCCGCCAGACCGGCTGGATGTCGTCGATGACCGACATCACCGAACCGAAGCGCGCGCGCGAGGAACTCGCCGCCGCGCATGAGCGCTTCACCACCGTGCTCGAAAGTCTCGACGCGGCCGTGTCCGTGCTCGCCGCCGACGAAGCGGAACTGCTGTTCGCCAACCGCTACTACCGGCATCTGTTCGGCATCCGCCCGGACGGTCATCTGGAATTGGCGGGCGGCGGGTTCGATAGCGCACAGGCGTCGTCGGATTCGATCGATATGGTGGACACATACGCGGGACTGCCCGCCGCGGCGTTGACCGAAAGCACGGCCGACGCGCAGGAAATCTACGTGCAAAGCATCCAGAAGTGGTTCGAAGTGCGCCGTCAGTACATCCAGTGGGTGGACGGCCATCTCGCGCAGATGCAGATCGCAACCGACATCACCACGCGCAAGCAGGCGCAGGAACTGTCGCGCCAGCAGGACGAAAAGCTGCAGTTCACGAGCCGTCTGATGACGATGGGCGAAATGGCGTCGTCGCTCGCACACGAACTGAATCAGCCGCTCGCCGCCATCAATAACTATTGCTCCGGAACCGTTGCACTGGTTAAATCCGGTCGGACGACGCCTGACAATCTGCTGCCCGTGCTCGAAAAAACCGCACAGCAGGCGGTGCGCGCCGGCATGATCATCAAGCGCATTCGCGAGTTCGTGAAACGCAGCGAGCCGAAGCGCCAGGCGACGCGCGTCGCGGACATCGTCGCGGACGCCGTGGGTCTCGCCGAAATAGAAGTGCGCAAGCGGCGCATTCGCATCGTCACCGACATGCGCTCGCGGCTGCCCGTCATTTACGTCGACCCCGTGCTGATCGAGCAGGTGCTGGTCAACCTGCTGAAGAACGGCGCCGAGGCGATGGCGGAAGCGCGGCCCAACGCGGTCGATCCGGTGATCCGCGTCGTCGTGCGGCTGGAGGGCGGCTTTGTCAACATCAGCGTCGTGGATCAGGGCCCGGGCGTCGACGAAGCAACCGCCGAGCGGCTGTTCGAACCGTTTTACAGCACCAAGTCCGACGGCATGGGCATGGGGCTGAACATTTGCCGTTCGATTATCGAATCGCACCGCGGTCGTCTGTGGGTGGTCAACAACGTCGAGTCAGACGGTCACATCACGGGCGCCACGTTCCATTGCAGTCTGCCTATTGGAGAGCCTGACGGCCCGAGCAACGGCGGGTCAGAGGCGCCGACACCACAAACCGTTACGGGAGAGCTATGAACAGCCCAGTCACCACACAGGAAACTGTCTTTGTCGTCGACGACGACGAGGCCGTGCGAGATTCGCTGCGCTGGCTGCTGGAGGCGAACGGCTACCGCGTGCAGTGCTTCTCCAGCGCCGAGCAGTTTATCGACGCATGGCAGCCGCATCAGCATCCGGGCCAGATTGCCTGCCTGATTCTCGATGTGCGGATGTCCGGCATGAGCGGACTGGAACTGCAGGAACGCCTGATCGCCGACAACGCGTCGCTGCCGATCATCTTCGTGACGGGTCATGGCGATGTGCCGATGGCCGTGTCCACGATGAAAAAAGGCGCGATGGACTTCATCGAAAAGCCGTTCGACGAAGCCGAGCTGCGCAAGCTTGTCGAGCGCATGCTCGACAAGGCGCGCAGCGAAAGCACCAGCGTGCAGCAGCAGCGCGCCGCCGCCGAGCGCCTGGGCAAGCTGACCGCGCGCGAGCATCAGGTGCTGGAGCGCATCATCGCGGGCCGCCTGAACAAGCAGATCGCCGACGACCTCGGCATCAGCATCAAGACGGTCGAGGCGCATCGCGCGAACATCATGGAAAAGCTCAATGTGAACACGGTCGCCGATCTGCTGCGACTCGCGCTGTCGAACAAACCGCAACCGGCGCAATAAATACTGGCAAGCACCCGCGGCGCGTCCGGCAGTTGCCGCGGCGCGCCGTGTGCCATTCGTCATCGGCCGGACTGTCCAGTCCGGCTCTTCTCCGCTATCTCTTCTGTCTGCTCGCCTCGGCGCGAGCCGTCCGGCAACGCGGACGTCGTCGGCTTGCCCGCGCGCACGCCGGTATAATGACGGACTTTGCAGCGACGCCTATCTCCGATTAGCGTCGCGCGCTTTTCATGTGCCGACCCGTTGCTGCTGAAAAACGCCATCGCGCGGCACGCGCTGCTCCGCTTTCCATACTGCCCCTCTCGACCGACCATGACTGCCAAACTGATCGACGGCCTCGCCCTCTCCAAGACACTGCGCGCCGACGTCGCCGCACGCGCCGCCGCGCTGACCGCCCGCGGCCATCAGCCGGGGCTCGCTGTCGTGCTCGTCGGCGACAATCCGGCCAGCGAAGTCTACGTGCGCAACAAGGTCAAGGCGTGCCACGACAATGGTCTGGGCTCGTCGCTCGACCGTTATCCGGCGGATCTGTCGGAAGCCGAACTGCTCGAGCGTATCGACGAACTCAATCGCGACCCGCTGATCCACGGCATTCTCGTGCAGTTGCCGCTGCCGCCGCATATCGACAGCCACAAGGTGATCGAGGCGATCGCGCCGGAGAAGGACGTGGACGGCTTTCACGTCGCCAACGCGGGCGCGTTGCTGACCGGCAAGCCGCTGTTCCGTCCGTGCACGCCGTACGGCGTGATGAAGATGCTCGCCGCCTATGAGATTCCGCTGCAAGGCGCGAACGCGGTGGTGATCGGCCGCTCGAACATCGTCGGCAAGCCGATGGCGCTGCTGCTGCTCGAAGCGGGCGCGACGGTCACGATCTGCCACAGCAAGACGCGCGATCTCGCCGCGCATACGCGCAACGCCGACATCGTGGTCGCGGCCACCGGCCTGCGCAACCTCGTCACGGCCGACATGGTGAAGCCGGGCGCGGCGGTGATCGACGTCGGCATGAATCGCGACGAGGCCGGCAAGCTGTGCGGCGACGTCGATTTCGCGGGCGTCAAGGAAGTGGCCGGCTACATCACGCCGGTGCCGGGCGGCGTCGGTCCGATGACCATCACGATGCTGCTCGTGAATACGATCGAAGCCGCGGAGCGCGAGGCAGCGAAGAAGGCCTGAAGGTAAAAAGGAAAGCGCTGGGCAACTGCCAGCCCCGCGCTTTCAACTCGCTACGCAACCCCGGTTTGACTGCTGCTTTCATATCGGCGTGAATCGAGGTTTTGTCCGACTCGTTATGACTCACGCTCGTCTGCGTCCCCGCCCTGCTTCTCCTCGCACCTCAGTCTCACTCCATCACTCTTCGAATCCAACGCTTGCTGCGTGACCGTCAGCGCACGGTTTCGCGCGCGCCCCGCTCGCTCGCCGGCCGCGCCTCGGCACGCACCGCATGCGGGCGCGCGAGGCGCGCGCGGCACCACATCAGCACCGGCCTCTCGACGCAGTGCCACGACAGCGCGGCGCACAGCACGATAAACGGCGCGGCGATCAGCACCGCCGTCACATGACTCAATTGCGGCGCGATATTCGCCACGCATTGCTGCACCATGAAGCCATACAGATAGATGCCGTACGAGTAGTCATGGCGCGGCACGAAACGCCGCAACAACGGCGTCGTGCCGACCCACAGCACGCCATACACAAAAGCCAGATAGAACAACGGCTGCGCGCCCGCCGTATCGCGAAACACCAGAAAAACCATCGTCAACGCGAGCGTCATCAGACCGTGAATGTCGATCCGCTCGCGCAAGCCATACAGCAGCACGCCGAGCATGAAGAACGGCTCCGGCCAGAACGAATAGCCGCCGGGCGTGTCGCTGAAGTCGCGCAAGCCAATCTGCACGAGCGGCAGCGAATGCGGCGTCAGATGCGGCGGCAAATGCAAGCGCAGCACGAAGGCGGCAATGCCGAGCGCCGCCGCGAGCAATGAGCCGCGCGGGCTCGACAGCAGACCGAGCATGCCCGCCGCGAGCACGATCAGATAGCAGCGCACTTGCAGCGGAAGCGTCCATAGCGGACTGCTGACGTCGACGGGAAAACGGTTGTGTTCGAACACGCCCGGCAGCGCCCAGCCGGTGTTCATCACGATGGTGGAAAAGTTGTCGAGGTTCGACCACGTCATGCCGGAGCTGAAATACTCGCGCAGCGGCAGCGTCGTGAACAACGGCCCGACGATGAACACCGTCACCAGCGAGCCGAGCGCCACTGCCGGCCACAGACGCGCGATGCGCAGCACCGTAAAGCGCGGCACCGAGCGTTGACGGTCGAAGCTCGCGGTCACGAGCATGCCGCTCAACAGGAAGAACGCATAGACGCCGAGCGCGCCGAAGCCGTCGAAACCGAGCGCGTTGTGGACCCAGTCGCTCGAGCCGTCCGGCGCCTGCAGCAGATACGAATGGCCATACACGACGGCCACGGCGGCGACAAGCCGCACCAGGTCGAAATTGTTGCCGTTGCGCGATAGAGCGTGCGAAAGCGGGTGCATCGATACCTCTTGGGGAAAGCGTCGGAAAGCGTCAACTGAAGTGCTGAGCCGCCACTCCGCAGTCAAGCGACGGACGCATCAGCATGCGGCGCGGCACCGTTTGACACAGTTCGCTTTCGCACAGAAGCGCCGCGCGCCGCGACATCTGGTAATTTGTATGCCTGCCCCAATACTATGGATGTCAG
>Ga0268255_10002066_pt1 | contig 10839 bp, 7 predicted proteins | sample AgamicOrMarz_FD_200256 | JGI IMG/M metagenome (GOLD analysis project Ga0268255, IMG submission 200256) | Agave microbial communities from Guanajuato, Mexico - Or.Ma.rz (v2) (version 3) | ecosystem: Host-associated > Plants > Phyllosphere > Phylloplane/Leaf | place: Guanajuato, Mexico | collected...
TTACTTTAAAACCTAACTTTGCACTAATAATTCCAATGCTCATACCTAAATTACCTGTGGACCCTACAGCAATTGAGTAGTTTGAGAAAAAATCTCTAAAAATATCACTATCTATTTTTGAGTAATCATCTTCAATCGTTAATAGCTGATGCTTTATAGCTAGGCTTTCGGCATGCTTTAATATTTCATAAATGCCACCTCTGGCTTTAATTGACCCTGATATTGGTAAATGACTATCACATTTTAAAAATAATTCTCCTAATATAGTTTGTTGGAAGTTTTTCTCTAACGATTGTTTCATAGAAGGAATTTGTACTAAAGGAGACTCAATAATCCCTTTTGTATCTTTTGTTTCTGGAAAAACCTTTGATATATATGGGGCAAACCTTTTTAATCTTTTATCTGCGTCATTTACATCATCTTGAGTAAGTGGTGATTTTTTAATTGCTTTTTGAAACGTCTCTAAATTTGGGTTCAACCAAAGGTATTCCTCAAAGTTCACCAGTTTTTTTAGGATTGGATAATTTTCTATATATGCCTGTATGTCAATTCTTTTCATCTATATTCCTCCTAGACTTTAACAGTTTATATGTAGTTTATCAGATATTAGATTAGCTTTGATTGTTAATCTTTTGTAAATTCACATAAAAAGAGATTGGTTTAGTTTTTGATTCAAACTATACTATTTCTATGTATCAGTTGTTGGAGGGAATATGAATCCTAATCATAAAAAAAGCAAGTTATATCTTTTGCTAGAAATACTTATTGTTTCTACTAAACTAGGCTTAACTTCTTTTGGAGGACCGATCGCTCATTTAGGTTATTTTCGTGAAGAATATGTAAAAAGGAAACAGTGGATTGACGATCAAAACTATGCTGACTTAGTCGCTTTGTCACAATTTTTACCTGGACCAGCAAGCAGCCAAGTTGGCATTGGTATTGGCTTAATACGTGCAGGGGTGTTAGGTGGCATTGTCTCATTTATAGGATTTACATTACCATCAGTCATTGCACTTATATTATTTGCATTATTACTACAAGATTTGGATATAAAAAATTCCGGTTGGATTCATGGATTAAAACTGGTTGCGGTACCAATTGTTGCACAAGCCATTTTAGGTATGGTAAAGAACTTGACGCCTGATTTAAAAAGAAAAGCTCTTGCTTTGTTTGCAATGACTGCAACACTAATTTGGCAAACGACATTCACTCAAATTGCTGTCATTTTAATTTCTTCAATCGTAGGCTATTTCCTATATCAGGATAATGAAAATAATGAAAAAACTACATTAATTACGAATATATCAAAAAAGTTTTCGATCATTTGTTTGTCCATATTTTTTATATTATTAGTTTTACTACCCTTAATTAGTTCACTTACTTCGTCAAAATGGATTTCTATATTTGATAGTTTTTACAGAGCAGGATCGATCGTATTTGGTGGAGGTCATGTGGTTCTCCCTTTACTTGAACGTGAGTTTGTTCCTACTGGATGGCTAAACAAAGAAACTTTTTTGGCTGGATATGGTATCACTCAGGCTGTACCTGGACCATTATTTACGTTTGCGGCCTATTTAGGCACTATAATGATGGGCTGGCGTGGAGGTTTAATTGCAACAATTGCCATATTTCTACCTGCATTCCTACTTATTTTAGGTACTCTCCCATTTTGGTCTAGAATGCGCCGTAATTCAACATTAAGGAGAGCTTTATTAGGTGTAAACTCAGCAGTAGTTGGGATTTTAATTTCAGCCTTTTGTAATCCAATATGGATTAGCTCTGTATTTTCGATTTTTGACTTTCTAATTATAGCGGTCTTATTTAGTATGTTAGTATTTATGAAATTACCACCTTGGATTATTGTACTTATAGGAGCCATTAGCGGAGAATTTGTATCTAGATTCTAAATTTTAAAAAATAAGTTGAATTACAGGTAAATTGTTCCTTGACCTTTCTTTATAATTAAATTAATAAAATAATAAAGACTGGCCTTTCCGTATATCAGAAGGGCCAGTCTGTTTCTTAATGATCCAATTATATCTCTTACTTTTTCTCTGTAGTTAATGGTTCCACTTCTTCTGCCGTTTTCAAATCAATAACTTTTGTTGGATTTTTTGGTATTGGAATCGTTTTGTTTTTAGGTGGTTGTTCTTTCTTTTCTACCCATTTTTCTAGTAATTCAAATGATTGATATACATATGGGAGTAGTGGTTGTAATTCTTTCTTTTGATCAGTTGCTATATTCCAAACTAGACTGTCTACATGATTCGCTTTATCTATAGTATAAAGACGATGATATTTTCCTTTCCCTGCTTCCTTAACTAATTGATCATATGGTTCGGCGTGAACGGAAGGGAAAATAAGTGAATCTAGTGACCCCGTTAAACTGATTAATGGTACATCGATATCACCAGTGTTCTGAATTTTTTTTATGTTTTTCTTAACCGATAACGGACGATTGTTATAATCGTAGTCTTTAAAAATTGAATCATATTGGCGATCCCTAATGCCATTAATAAAATTCAAGTAGTTTTGCCATAGGATATGGTTAGGTGCGTTCGGATCAAACTCATCACGATAAATATTTAATGTAATAAACCAATAAACTTGGTCATGGTAGCTCCATAATTGTTCAGATCCCTTTGGTAATCCTGCTTTATACATTTCTTGAATTGCCTTCTCTTTTTCATTTCCTGATCCATATAATGCTTTTTCAGCGTTATTTACTACCGGTGTAAGTGAACTGATTAGGTTTGGATTAGCCGCTCTCCATAAAACCCCTTCCCAATCAAGTCCCCCATCATATAAAGCCGGTTCTCCAGTTTTCTTTTTCCCATCATTTTCAAGTGCGTAACGAACAACATATCCTCCATTAGATATGCCCATTGCATAAGTTGGAATTTTGTGATCCTTACTCACTAACTTACTTGCTGGATTATCTTTTTCATTTTTATGTATTAATTGCTCTGCATGATTCTCTATTAAATATTTTTGAGCTGCCTTCGTCAATTCTCGAAAACGTTTATTCCATTCTGCAACACTGTCTTCTTCATCCGCAAATGCATTTTTAGATTTTGCAAACGAATCGGATGGATCTACCTCTCCTTGCGTTCCTTTGTCTGAAGCTGCGAATGCATATCCTTTTGCGAGTACATAATCACTAAATAATAAGTCGGTTGCTGTTTCACTTCTTGTCGCTGGAATTCCCGCTACTACTAATTTTCCATTCCAGTTTTCAGGAACACGAATGACAAACTTTGAATCTTCGAACATTCCATTAATTTGAGTTCCTTTAATTTCTGCAGGCTTATACATTTTATACCAGCCAGTCCCGGAATCCTTATTTCCCCAGTTATATGGAGCTAGACCAAGATTTCCAAACTCAGTAGCAGCACTGTATTGGATCGGATTTTTGGTAGTAAGCCAGTTTCCATTTACACCATCAAATACAGTAACTTTTACATCATGAGCTCCTGGGATTACGGTTGCTGAAGTTACCTCTGAATAAACTCTTTCTTTCGAAAAACTTACTGAAGGACTAGTAAATGTTAGAACAGAAACTGCTCCGAGTGCCATTAATTTTTTCTTCACTCTATCAATCTCCCTTGTAAAAAATTTCCTCCTTTTTCCTTTCTATTCCAATTCAAATATACCTTCATCAAATATCATTCAATTCATCATTATACAAGCATTTATTCAGATCAAATAAAAAGGAGCCGAAATGACTGGCTCCATAAATGATAAATCTTTATCTAAAGATTTTATTTTACTTAGTTTAAAAGAACAGCAATATTTCTTGCAGTTCTTTCTATATTGTCAAATGCATTTTTCATTACATCTTCAATTGGTAAGATGGCTGGAATAGTTGGAAAAATAGCATCGATTCCGTGTTTATATAACTCTTCAATTCCATCACCGATACTACCACATATCGCAATAACTTTTGCATTTGATGGTGCACATGCAGCTGCTCCAACTGGCGCTTTTCCATAAATAGTTTGCCCATCCATTCTTCCTTCTCCTACAATTACAATGTCTGCATCCTTACATACTTCCACAACATTTAATTGTTCAAGAACAAGTTCAATGCCTTTTTTTATTGAAGCATTTGCGAATAAGATAAGACCTGCGCCCATGCCTCCACCTGCACCGCTACCTGGTACTTCTGAAACGGATTTGTTCATATATTGCTCTGCAATTGAATAGAAATTCTTCATCGCTTCATCCATTGTCGGTAATTGATTAGCAGTTAGACCTTTTTGGGGACCAAATATATATGTTGCACCATTTCTACCATTCAACGGGTTAACAACGTCTGCCGCTATCGTGATTTTTACTTTTTCTAAAAGCGGTGATTTATTTTTATCAGTCATTGAAGCTACTTTTAGTAATGCCTCACCATTGCTTTGGATTTCTTTTCCGTTTTCATCAAAGAATTGATAGCCAAGAGCAGTAGCCATTCCAATTCCACCGTCATTCGTAGAGCTACCTCCAACACCAATTATTAGTTCTGAAGCTCCACGTTCAATCGCATAAATCATCAACTCACCAACACCAAATGATGTAGTTTGTAATGGGTTACGCTTATCAAGCGGTACGAGATGCAAACCACATGCTTCGGCCATTTCGATAAATGCCGTTTTATGATCTTTAGAAAATGCTATTTTAGCTTGCACTGTTTCATTCAGAGGGCCAGTTACTTCAACACTTTCAATCTCGCCACCATTTGAAGCAATTAGTGCTTGAACTGTACCTTCCCCTCCATCAGCAAGTGGTAATAAATGATATTCTGCTGTTGGAAAAACTGAATGAAATCCTTTATGAATGGCTTTTGCTACATTCATTGCATCCAAGCTTTCTTTAAAGGAATCAGGTAAGATTACTACTTTCATTTGTCCTCCTCCTTAAAGTGATGCGATAATTTGATCTGTTAAGTTAAATAATTCTCCCTTAATTTCGATGGCAACTTCTGTATCAGTTTGTTTTGTTACTGTTACAGATTCGTGTGTAATTGAAATCTCAAGATTTGTACCTTGCCAATGAAACGGGAATGAAAGTTTGTCCCAGTTTTTAGGTAAGTTCGGATTAATTTTTAGCTTATTTGAATCCATCGTAACATTTGCAAAACCAAATATGGTTGCTAACCAATTCGCACCTAGAGATGCTGCATGTATTCCTTCATCTGATGATTTTGGATTTGGACCTAGATCGATTAAGCAAGCTTCTTGGAAGAATCGATAAGCATTTTCATTTTCTCCACATCTTGCAGCAACAATTGCATGGATGGCTTTACTAAGTGAAGAATCATGAATTGTATGCTCCTCATAATAGTGCAAATTCTGTTTAACAACATCCTCTTCAAATAAGTTAGGGAAAAGGTATAGTAGCATAACTACGTCAGCTTGCTTTAAAATTTGCATCTCATTTACTTCTTGACGTGAATAGTCAAAAAGAATTGCTTGACTACCTTGTTTTTGTTTATATTTTGATAAATCAATTTCTGGTTTTGATAAAAATGTATCATCTTGTGGAATAATATTTTCTGCATTTGGTCCTGGCAAGTAAAGTCGGTTTAGAAAATCCTTACCCCCCTCAATAATTTCAGCATCGATGTTATTATATTTTTCCATAAAACTCAAAGCTTGTTGAACATTATAATAAGCCATATAGTTCGTGTAAGCATTATTATTAATATGTTCAGTATATTCATCAGGTCCGATTACATCATTAATAGAAAGTGCTTGATTTTCTTCTGTCGTACGACTTATCCAAAAACGTGCTGTTTCTTTTAGTAATTCAAGCCCTTCATTTGCCATAAAAGACTCATCAAGTGTATTTTCATAGTATTGAATAACTGAATATGCAATGTCAGCAACAATATGATGTTCAGCAAGAGCTGAAGCTACTTTTTGACGTTTACCCGTTAGTATATTAATAGCTGCATATTCTGGCGTTTCTTCCATACCAGAAAATGCACTTTCCCATGGGAATAAAGCTCCAGAATAGCCATTTTTAGTAGCCTTCTCTTTTGCTTCTTTAATATGAAGATAGCGATATCTTAATAAGTTTCTTGTTACATCTGGATCAGTGAACAAATGAAACGGTGCAATAAAGATTTCCGTATCCCAGAATACATGACCTTTGTATCCTTCACCTGTTAATCCTTTTGCCCCAACGCTAAAGCGATCATCATGTGCAGGTGTCATTATTTCAATATGGTAAAGTGAAAAATCTAATGCTACTTGATCTATAGCTTCTTTAGAAGAAATGATTACGCGTTTCTTTTTCCAAAACTCATTCCATTTTATAGATGAGCTTACTAATAGACGATCGTAACCATTATCAAGATTTTCTTGAACAGTATGAATACTTGATAGTGCCGGATCTTCTACAGACAAGTCATTTGAAGTATAAACAGCACTTATTTTTTCTAATTCAAACGGCTGATCAACGACTAAATCATGTTTAATAATCTTCAAAAGCTGTCTGTTTTTAGCCACAAAAGAAACATCACTTTCACTTGAAACTTTACATGAAGTTGCCATTGCAATTGAGTGATCGCTTTCGGTTGTTCTATAGACAGCATGCATTATTTTTTTATCAATAACTCTTATGTTTTCTTCTAAAAGATGCTGTTTTCCAAAGTTAGACATTTGCGCATCGATACCAGTCGTAATTTTAATTGATGCACTACAATCTAAACTAACTATACTAACTCTAGATGCAAGTAAATGTAAATTATCTTTTGAAACGAAGCGTTGGAATTTTAAACAAAAGCGATTACCTTCTTTGTTTTTCCAGATAACTTCTTTCGTTAGTTCTCCATTTTGCAAATTTAAAGTACGGTCATAAGATAGTACTTCGCCTGTTAAAACAGAAAATATTTCATTATTTATTTCGATTTTTATGCCAACTAAATCTGGTAAATTGACTAGCTCTGTAATATCATTTGGTGTAAATTTATTATAAATACCTGCCACATACATACCACGAGTTTGTTCAGAATAATATTCCTCATGACTAGCACGTAAACCTAAGTACCCATTTCCAAGAGCCATGATTGTTGCATATTTATTTATATATTGTAAATCAAATTGTTTTTCATTCATTACATTTACTTCATTCATAAAGATACACTCTCACCTTTTTCAGCTGATTGATAGATCGCTTCAACAAGTCGTTGAATAGCATAACCTTGTTCTCCATCTGCTACCATAACGTTTTGTCCTAAGCAACGATTCACAAAGGCTGCCATACTTTTAGTATGACGGTCAGGGTCAGCCTCTTCTCTCTTTAATAGGGATACAAGCTCTCCTTTTTCATCCGTATAGATTTCAGCTGGGAACATTGTTGCACCAGCTTCTTCTCCGCATAATTCTACATTCATTTCTGATTTTTCTTTTATATTTAATGCAAAGGATGTTTCAAGCTGAATTAAACAGCCATTCTCTAACTCTATATAAGAAAATAAAGAATCTTCTACTTCAAATTTTGATGGGTCCCATTTACCAAATGCACCCTCATTTTTCTTAGTACCAATCTTCTGAAACATTTTTGCTGTAACTTTTTTTACTTTTGGATAATTCATAACAAAAAGTGCAGTATCAAGCATATGAATTCCTAAATCGATTAGAGGTCCCCCACCTTGAATTTCTTTATTAGTAAAGCTACCCCATCCTGGAATACCATTTCGTCTTAAAGCTTTTACTTTTACAAAATAAATTTGACCTAATAAACCTTGATCTATTTTTTCTTTTATAATCGTTACGTCATCAGCAAATCGATGATGAAAATCATAAGCAAGGATAAGCCCTTTTTCTAAAGCTGTTTCATGCATTTTTCTTGCATCCTCTGCCAAAATTGCAGGAGGTTTTTCACAAAAAACATGACAATTATTTTCTAATGCCTGCATTACATTTTCAAAATGAAATTTATTCGGAGTGCAAACACTTACAATTTCCGGTTTTTCATTCGCATACATTTCAGCAGCATCCGTGTAATAGGTAGGAATCTCATTACGCTCTGCAAAGCTCTTTAATGCTTCCTCATTTACACCGACTACGGCAACTATTTCTAAATCTTCTCTAGTTTTATAGTAAGCAACGTGAACTTTTTCAGCCATTTGGCCCCCGCCAATAATAGCTACTCTCTTTTTAATCACAATGCTTCACCCTTTAAAGCTTCTTTTATATGATGAAATGCTTTAATATATTCATCTTCTAAGTTATTTCCTCTTACACGACATTCAAATGTTAAAAAGCCTTCGTACCCATCTTCCTTAAGTTGGTTAAAATGCTTTTTAAAATCAAGAGATCCACTTCCTGGTTGGAAACGGTGGTTGTCTGCGATGTGAATATGTTCAACTAGATCACGATTAGCGTGAAGTGCCTCAGAAATACCATCTTCCTCAATATTCATGTGATAAAAATCTGCAATGATTTTGACATTTTTAAACTGATTATCTTCAATATATTTACGTGCATCAGCTAAAGTATTAATCATATGATCTTGATAGCGATTTAAAGGTTCTAAGTAAATAGTCGTTCCAGTTTCACCAGCGACTTTATCTAGAAATACTAATGAATCAGTAACTGCTTTACGATCTCCTTCTAGGCTTCTTGGAGAAGACATAGGTGGTAATCTGAATGTAAACATTCCCCATGCTGCAGGTACAACGATCCCTTTTCCTCCAACCTCTTTTAACGCTTTTAGAATTTCTTCAATATCTGCTAAACCTTTTAAACGACGCTCTTCAATAAAATCACCAATCCAGCCATAATAACCACCACAAGCTGTCGTTACCGGTAAGCCAGTCTCAGCAATTGCTTCTTTAATCTCTTCTAAATGATCAACTAAAAACTTGCCATCGATTTCAAATCCTTCAAAACCAATTTCTTTTAAGTATTTAAATTTTTCTTTAATATTTTCTGGAAAAAATGCTTGATTTTGTGTTCCAATTTTCAACGAAATCCACTCCTAAACAGAAGGGAGTGTTATACACTCCCATGATTTTAATGATTGATATTCTTATTATTTTTTAAATTGAACACCCATCTTAATGCTTAGCTCGGGCTTTTGATCAACAAATTCCATATACGATTCAGCTACTTCTTCAAATGAAACAACTGGTTCAATTAAATCTTCACAATTTAAATAACCATTCATTAATAAATCCCAACAAGTATTTTCGATTCGTTTACGTGACCAACGTGGATAATCCGGGTTTGGTTCACTACTTCCTCTTGAAAATACAATTTTCGCATTGTTAAAATGTGCTTCACGACCAAGATTAAATCCTTCTGGGAAAGGTTTAGCAAAAGCTACATAAGAAATTGTTCCACCGTATGCAATTCCTCTTAGTGCTGCTTGAAGTGAACTTGATACACCACTTGTTTCAATAATTGAATCTGCACCTAATTTATTAGTAATTTTTTTAATTTCATATCCTAAATCGCAGTTAATTGGATCGAAGCAATAATCCGCTCCATTTTTTAACGCGATATCGCATCTATGTTGTAATGGATCTACACCAATTACAATACTAGCTCCAGCTTTCTTTGCTAACTGGATAGCAATTTGTCCAATTGCACCTAATCCTACAACTACTACATAATCACCCGCTCTAACATTTGCATCCCTAACTCCGCTCATTGCAAATTGTGCTGGATCATAATAAACTGCATTCTTCCATGATGAACCTTCTGGCATTTTACGTAATTTATAATTATCTACAGCATTTACGATTACAGTTTCCATGATTGGACCATAAGTACAAACTTGATCTCCTAATTTGTACTCAGTCACTTCATCACCGATTTCACAAATGCTACCTACAACCATATTTCCTAATTGAAATTCACCAAATACGATTCCACGAGCAGCTCCTTCTTCACGTGGCATAAACATTTTCCATTCTTCATTGAACTCTTCATCAATAAATGGACTAAGACCTCTAAAATCCACTACTTCAGTACCGTGTTTTGGTGATGCAAATTCGACTTTAATTTTTACTTCATTAGGTTGTACTGTACGATCTTCATACTCGACTAATGCTGCAACTCTTGGTTCAACTGCTACTAATTTTTTCATTTTTATTTCATCCTCTCAGTAAAAAATTGTTTTCGAATTAACCTTTAACTCCACCCTCTGTTAGGTTTCCTTTGATAAAGTGTTCAGATAGTGCGTACATAACAACTACTGGTAAAGCCGTGACTAAAGATGCTGCCATCATACGACCCCATACATAATCCGGAGTACTAAATAATGTATTTAAGCCAATCGGTAAAGTGAAGTTTTCCGAACTCGATAAGAAAATTGATGCAAATAAATAATCATTCCATGCAATCATAAATGCATATACGAATACAGAAATGATTCCCGATATTGACAAAGGAATAATAATATAGAAGATAATTTTTAATCGACTAAGACCATCAATCATAGCCGCTTCTTCTAAATCTTCAGGAATAGTATCAAAATAACTTCTTAACATAAAAATCGCTGTTGGTAGAGTTTGCACAATCATCGTAATGATCAACGCTATTTTTGTATCATATAAACCGAAACCAGAAATGATTTTAAATAATGGAACAACTAGTAAGATCCCTGAAAACATATAAACAGTGTAAAAACTAGCGTTTATCGTCACTCTTCCTTTAAACTTTAGTTTCGATAAAGCGTACGCTCCTAAAATACCAAGAACGACTGATAATGAAGCTGCGATTATAGAGACAATTAAACTATTTTTAAAGTAGTTTAAATAGGGGAAAATTGTCGGATTAAAAATATCAATATAATGCTGGAAAGTCCATTCGTGTGGTAATAATGTCGGATTTGTTG
>Ga0268255_10002073_pt1 | contig 10825 bp, 10 predicted proteins | sample AgamicOrMarz_FD_200256 | JGI IMG/M metagenome (GOLD analysis project Ga0268255, IMG submission 200256) | Agave microbial communities from Guanajuato, Mexico - Or.Ma.rz (v2) (version 3) | ecosystem: Host-associated > Plants > Phyllosphere > Phylloplane/Leaf | place: Guanajuato, Mexico...
TTGGCTGCACCTGCTTGGCCGTTGGCGGCTGAGTAAGGTGGGTTGAATCAGGGTGTATCGGGGTTCAAATGCTCCAGCGGGCACTCAACAGACGTTCGTTCAACAGGCTTGGGTCCAGCGGCTTGGGTCGACGGGCCATGGCACTGAGAAACTGTTCCAGCGCTTCGTGCAGGCGCTGTTGCAAGGCGGGCGTCAATTGCGCCTGGGCGCTGCCTTCGCCGTAGGCGATCTGGCTGTCTTCGGCAAAAATACCCTGGAGCATTTCCTGGGCCTTGAGCGCCGACAGCACCGGCTTGAGGGCGTAGTCCACCGCCAGCATGTGAGCGATGCTGCCACCGGTAGCCATCGGCAACACCACCTTATGGCTTAGCGCGCGTTCGGGCAGCAGGTCCAGCACGGTCTTCAACGCGCCGGAAAAAGACGCCTTGTAGACTGGCGTGGCGATCAACAGCCCATCGGCGTTATCGATCTGCTGGAGCAGGTCGACGACTTTCGGGCTGTCGAAGCGGGCATGGAGCAGATCTTCGGCGGGAAAGTCGCGTACCTGATAGCTCACCACCTCCACACCCTGCTGCTGCAACCAGCGCTGCGCGCGCTCCAGCAACACCCCGGAACGGGAGCGCTGGCTGGGACTGCCACCAAGAGAGACGACCAACATGCCAACCATTCCTTAAACGTTCTGCGCGATTCGCGGTAGGCGATCTCGCTGTCTGGAATGAACCATAACAGGCGACTTATATATCTTTAAATCATATTTATTCATTTGATTATTCGATATGGAGATATAGCGCGCCTTCCCTGAACGCAATAAAAAAAGGCCGTCGAAACGGCCGAAAAACCTTGGTCCACATAAAAGCCACAACCTGTGGGAGCGAGCTTGCTCGCGATGGCGTCGGATCTGCGAGCGTCGACGTCGACTGTTTCACCGCTATCGCGAGCAAGCTCGCTCCCACAGGCTCAGGTTCAGGTGTTGCGTCAACGATTCGGTTGCGGTGTCAGGCGCAGGTAGGGTTTCACAGCGCGATAACCTTTGGGGAAGCGCTGTTTGAGTTCCTCTTCATCCTTGAGCGACGGCACGATCACCACTTCATCACCGTCCTGCCAGTTGGCCGGGGTGGCGACTTTGTAGTTGTCGGTCAATTGGAGCGAGTCGATCACCCGCAGGATCTCGTTGAAATTGCGCCCGGTGCTGGCCGGGTAGGTAATGGTCAGGCGAATCTTCTTGTTCGGGTCGATCACGAACAGCGAGCGTACAGTCAGGGTGTCGCTGGCGTTGGGGTGGATCAGGTCGTACAGGTCGGACACCTTGCGATCGGCATCGGCCAGGATCGGGAAATTGACCACGGTATGCTGGGTTTCGTTGATATCTTCGATCCACTTGTGGTGCGAATCCACCGGATCGACCGAAAGCGCAATCGCCTTCACGCCGCGCTGGGCAAACTCATCCTTGAGCTTGGCCGTCAGACCCAATTCGGTGGTGCAGACCGGCGTGAAATCCGCCGGGTGAGAAAACAGCACGCCCCAACTGTCACCAAGCCATTCATGGAAACGGATCTTGCCGGCGCTGGAATCCTGTTCGAAGTCGGGGGCGATGTCGCCAAGTCTGAGGCTCATGATGCGGCTCCTGGAAGGGATCTTGTAGAGCCTGACTGTGCCTCGTTCCAGGCGGTTTGAAAAAGAATGAATACTGATCTTGTTAGATCCGTTGGAAATATAAAAAAGTGTTCACTGGCGCGGGCCCATCTATGAGCCCAACATTCTCAACGAGGTTCGAGAAGGCCTCGAGTTGCTGAAAGAGGAGTTGTTTCGGGGAAGGCTACAGGGGTGGGCCTGACCCGAAAACGTAGAGCCCCGCCGGGCGTGTTGTCGGGCGGGGCTTTTTTTTCGTCTTCAAATTTCCTGGCATGCCTACCAAATTGTTGACCCGATGCCAGAACGAGCGGCTAGGATAGGCGGCATGGACATTCAAGCGTTGTTGACTCATCTGCAAGACCAATTACCCGACCTATTGGCGGTGTATCTGTTTGGCAGCCATGCGCAAGGAACCGCAGGATCCGACAGCGATGTCGATATAGCCGTGCTCGTGTCCGGCGAAATTGACCCGGTGCTGCTATGGCAGATTGCAGGAGATATGGCGGATATAGCCAAGGTTCCAGTGGATCTGATCGATCTGCGTGCAGCAACGACCGTGATGCAGTACCAGATCGTGACCCGAGGCCAGCGCCTGTGGGCCAGAGACGTACAAGCCGGGTTATACGAAAGTTTTATCCTCAGCGAAAAAACTGCCTTTGACGCAGCACGAGCAGGCCTGCTCAAGGATATTCAGGAAAAAGGCACCGTGTATGGCCGATGACGTACTGATCAACAAAGCAGCGAGTATTGAACGCTGCGTCGCCAGGGTGAGGGAGGAGTACGAGAAGAATCCTGCCACCTTCACCACGGATTTCACCCGCCAGGATTCGGCGGTTCTGAATATCCAGGGGGCCTGCGAAGCAGCACTGGACATGGGGCAACATTTGATTCGACGCGAACGCCTGGGCGTCCCGCAAAGTGCCCGGGATGTGTTCGAGTTGCTTTATCAAGCTGGCTGGGTGGCCGAAGCCCTGGTGAAAAATCTGAAGAATATGGTGGGCTTCAGAAATATCGCCGTGCATGACTATCAAGCACTGCAACTGCCCATCCTGATCGCCATCATTACCCAGCATCTGGGCGACTTCCTGGCGTTCAGTGCGTACATACTGCGTAAGGACTCCACAGAGCCCGCCCTCTGACACCGGAAACGTAAAAGCCCCGCCGGGCATGTTGCCGGGCGGGGCTTTTTTTACGTATCTACGTCTTACATGAAGTTGTAAGTGTAGTTGAAGATCAGGCGAGTCTGATCCTGGCTGTCGCCTACACCGCTGCTGCGGTAGGTGCCCTGACGCAGGGTGGTGCCGAAGCCTTTCAACGCGCCTTGCTGGATTACGTAATCCACACGCATGTCGCGTTCCCACTCGGAGTAATCGCTTGCGCCGTTGGCGGTTTTAACGTCGTCACCACGCAGGTAGGCAACCGAGGCTTTCAGGCCTGGAACGCCCAGCGAAGCGAAGTCATAGGAGTATTGACCGAAGGTGGTGTTTTCACCGGCACGGACAAACCCGTTGATCATGCTGTCGGTAAACAGGTAGAAGCTCGCGCCACCGGCACCTTCAGGACGACCGTTGCTGTTAACCACGTTGCCCTGGTTCAGGTATACGAAGCCACCGTCATCGCCAACTTGTTGGTGACCCAGCAGGAAAGCGTTACCGCCGAGGGTGTAGGTGAACATGGCGCTCCAGGTCTTGTTATCGACCTCGCCCGGGTTCTTGGCATAGCCACCGTTATTGTTGAACCGATAACCCGCATCGCCGTTGTGGCCATCCGAACTGCTGTCGAAGTAACGCAGGTCAGTCTTGAAGGATTGGCCTTCGCTGATCGGGAATACATGTACAGCGCCCAGGAAGTGCTGTTTGTAATAGTCTTGCAGGTTCGCGTAGTAGTACTGCAGGGTCAGGTCTTTGGTGACCTTCCAGTCGGCACCGGCAAAACGGAACTGGTTGCTGTCCTCGGTACCGCCCGCCACTGCCAGGCCGGTGCTGTTGCTCGACGCACGGCCAGTGGCATGTTCCAACTGACCGGCGTTGAAGGTCACGTTGTCGATTTCCTTGGAGGTGATGGTGCCACCTTCAAAGGTTTGTGGCAGCAGACGGCTGTCGTTGGCCACCAGGATCGGCAGGTTAGGCTGCAATGCGCCACCCAGGTGGGCCTCGGTCTTGGAGAACAGCGCCTTCACGTTACCGGACAAGCGGCTCCAATCATGTACCGCCGAACCATCGGTATCGGCTGGCATATAGGAACCGTTGTTACGACCCCTGCCCCCATCGAGGCGAATACCCACCAGCGCCTGGGCGTCGATACCGAAACCAACGACACCTTGCGTGAAGCCGGACTTGTAGTCGAACTTGAGGCCGGTGCCCGTTTCGCGCAGGTCTTCGCTGCCCGTTTCATGGTTATCGTTATTGAAGTACAGCGTGCGAGAACTGACGGATGCCTTGCTGTCTTCGATAAAACCGGCGGCGCCTGCCTGCTGCGCCAGAACCCCAACGGCCACAGCCAGGGCCAAGGTGGACTTGTTCATGCTTCGCTCCTCTCGTTTTCTAATTCTTGTGTATCTGTGGTTCTGGGTCGAACGCCCGGAATCCGCGGATGCGCGATTAGCGCCAGACCGTGACTGACAAGTCAATCGTAACCATTTGTGATTACGACCAAGGTCTAACCTCGCGATGCCGGACCGCAGAATAATGGATTCTTAATACTTCCAAAAAGAATTGTTTCAACAGTTTTCAGATTATTTTGAAATATAGCTGGCATCAAAGCTTCGTCAAACTGCGATATGCCCATATCGGCCAGTTTCCTGATTACTGGATGTTTTTTATTTGCACCGTTTCAGGGCGCGGAACCCTCTGGATCGTAGCTTACAGCGCCGATTCGGCAACCCGCGCCAGACGCACGGGTTTACCTTGGTTACCATCTTGGAGGCTTTGCTTCGGACAGTTCATTGTCTGAAATCAAAAAAGGGGGCAGCCTGCGCACTGCAGTGGAGCGTCAGACCTATAAGGCTTTTTCGAAGATTTTCGAATTGCGTTGATAGTTGTAGAGCGACGCCCGGGCGGCCGGCAGACGCTCGACACTGCTGGGCTCAAAGCCGCGCTCACGGAACCAGTGGGCGGTACGGGTGGTCAGCACGAACAGCGTCTTGAGCCCTTGGGCCCGGGCCCGGGTTTCGATCCGTTCCAGCAGTTCATCGCCACGACCGCCATGGCGGTATTCCGGGTTCACGGCCAGGCAGGCCAGCTCGCCGGCATCCGAATCGGCAATCTGGTAGAGCGCCGCGCACGCGATGATCATGCCTTCGCGCTCTACCACACTGAACTGTTCGATTTCCCGCTCCAGCACTTCGCGGGAGCGACGCACCAGGATTCCCTGTTCTTCGAGCGGGCTGATCAGGTCCAGTAAGCCGCCGACATCTTCGATGGCCGCTTCGCGCACCACCTCGAATTGTTCCTGGGCCACCAGCGTACCGCTGCCGTCGCGGGTGAACAGTTCGGCCAGCAGCGCGCCGTCTTCGGCGTAACTGACAATGTGGCTGCGAGCCACGCCGCCACGGCAGGCCTGGGCCGCTGCATCCAGCAGTTCGGCCTGGTAATCGCTGCCCAGGCGCTGCATGTGCGCCGGAACCTGTTGCGGGCGCAGTTCGCGCACCAACCGGCCATCCTCACCGATCAGTCCCGGCTCGGAGCCGAACAGCAGCAGCTTGTCGGCGGCCAGGTCGATGGCCGCGCGGGTGGCGACGTCCTCGCAGGCAAGGTTGAAGATTTCTCCAGTAGGCGAATAGCCCAACGGTGACAGCAGCACGATAGAGCGTTCATCCAACAGACGGTTGATGCCCTTGCGGTCGACCCGGCGCACTTCGCCGGTGTGGTGGTAATCCACCCCCTCCAGCACGCCGATCGGTCGCGCCGTGACCAGGTTGCCGCTCGCCACCCTCAACCGCGAGCCCTGCATCGGCGAAGAGGCCATGTCCATCGACAGGCGCGCTTCAATGGCGATGCGCAGCTGCCCGACCGCGTCGATCACGCACTCCAGGGTCGCGGCATCGGTGATGCGCATGCCGCGGTGGTAATGAGGGGTCAGCCCCCGCGCAGCGAGGCGGGTTTCGATCTGCGGGCGCGAACCATGGACCAGCACCAGGCGCACGCCGAGGCTGTGCAATAGCACCAGGTCATGGACGATGTTGCCGAAATTCGGGTGCTCCACCCCATCGCCGGGCAGCATGACGATGAAGGTGCAATCACGGTGGGCATTGATATAGGGCGAAGCGTGGCGAAGCCAATTGACGTATTCGGGCATGAACCTGGACCTGTAATAAATAACAGCCAAAAAAAGACGAAACAGAACGCACAGCAGGCTGATGGTTATCGTCGGAACAGGCTTGGCGACACGCGCGCTCTCCTCATGAATACGGGCCCGAATGCGGGCGATTTAGCCAACCGTGGCCGGCTTCAGGCAGTAATGCTCGATCAACTGCCGCAACAAGTGCACGGTAGGTTGCAAACGTGACATTTCCAAGTACTCGCCCGGTTGATGGGCACAGGCGATATCGCCAGGACCGAGCACCAGGGTTTCGCAACCAAGGCGCTGAAGATAAGGCGCTTCGGTGCCGAACGCCACTGCTTCGGCACGGTGACCGGTGAGCCGCTCCGCCACACGCACCAGTTCGGCGTCCTCGGCCTGCTCGAACGGCGGCACTTCGGGAAACAGCGGCGCATAGTCGATCTTGACCTGATGCCGTTCGGCAATCGGGTTGAGCTTCTGCTGGATTGCCGCCCGCAGCACTTGCGGATCCATGCCCGGCAGGGGCCGCAGGTCGAACTCCATGGAGCATTGGCCGCAGATTCGGTTAGGGTTGTCGCCACCGTGGATGCAACCGAAGTTCAGAGTGGGCTGGGGCACGCTGAATTGCGGGTTGCGGAATTCACGCTGCCATTGCAGGCGCAGTCCGCGCAGTTCACCCATGGCATCGTGCATGGCTTCGAGGGCGCTACGACCCAGGCTCGGGTCGGAGGAGTGACCGCTGCGCCCGAGGATGTCGATGCGTTCCATCATCACGCCTTTGTGCAGGCGAATCGGCTTGAGTCCGGTCGGTTCGCCAATCACGGCCGCACGCCCCAATGGACGCCCGCTTTCGGCCAGGGCCCGGGCGCCGGCCATGGAGCTTTCTTCGTCGCAGGTGGCGAGGATCAACAACGGCTGCTTGAACGGCTGGTCCAGCAGGGGCTTGAGCGCCTCGATGGCGAGGGCGAAAAAACCTTTCATGTCACAGCTGCCCAGGCCAACCCAGCGGCCATCGACCTCGGTGAGTTTCAGTGGGTCGGTCTGCCACAACGCCCCGTCGAAGGGCACCGTGTCGCTGTGCCCGGCCAGTACCAGGCCTCCGGGGCCGGTGCCGAAGCTCGCCAGCAGATTGAACTTGCCAGGGCCGACCTGCTGGATATCGCAGGAAAATCCAAGATCGCTGAGCCAGCCGGCCAGCAACTCGATCACGGCACTGTTGGACTGGTCCAGCGCGGGTTGCGTACAGCTGACCGAAGGCGCGGCGATCAGGGCAGCGAACTGATCTTTCATGGATGGCAAAGGCATCGCTGTCTCCGGGCTTACAAATTGACGTCCATCATAGAACCATCTGGCGCCAGTAATAAACCGTCGCGGCACGCAAGGCGAATGACTCCTGTACACTGCACGACCTTGGCAGCCACACCTCTCCCCGGCTGCGCACCCGATCCCTGGATTTTCCGGCCATGCAGAAAGAAACCGAAATCAAACTCCGCGTCAGCCGCGAGACCCTGGCAGCCCTGCGCGAGCACCCGCTGCTGAAAAAACGCAATAAAGGCGGTTGGGAACGCCGCGAACTGATGAACCAGTATTTCGACACCCCCGAGCGAGACCTGGCCCGGGCCAAAGTCGCCCTGCGCCTGCGGCGCGATGGCGAGGAGGTGATCCAGACCCTCAAGACGCGCGGCCAGAGCATCGCCGGCCTGTCCGAGCGCAACGAGTACGACTGGCACCTGCCCAAAGCCAAGCTCGATTTGAAGAAACTCGATGGCGAATGCTGGCCCGAGTCCTTGGCTGAACTGGACAAGAAAGCCCTGAAAGCCATCTTCACCACCGATTTCGTCCGCGAGCGCGCTGAAATCGCCTGGGGTCGTGGCAAAAGCAAAGTGGTCATCGAAGCCGCGCTGGACCTGGGTCATGTGGTGGTTGGCAAGCAGAAAGAAGAAATCTGCGAACTGGAGCTGGAACTGCGCGAAGGCGAACCCGCCGCCCTGCTGGAACTGGCCGCCGAGCTGGCCGAGACCCTGCCGCTGATGCCCTGCGACATCAGCAAGGCCGAGCGTGGCTATCGCCTGTACGATGCAAGCAGCTATGCCTTGAGCCTGCCGACTCCTCAACTGACCGCCGAGATGCCGTTGGACGAAGCCTTTTGCGCGCTGGGCTGGCACCTGCTAGGCAGCAGCCAGCGCCTGGCTGAGCAGTATCGCTTCAATGGCCACTGGCGCCTGTTGCAGGACTGGGTGGAGAACCTGGCCGAACTGCGGGCCTTGCTCAGCAGTCTCGGCCAGGCTGCACCGCGCCCATCGACCCACGACCTGCGCGTGGCCCTGGATGCCCTGCTGGAAGACTGGCGTCCGCTGGTCCAGGCCGGCCTGGAGGACGAAGACGTGCGCAAGGCGGCACCTGAGCAGTTCCAGGAAGAACTGCAAGACCCGCGCTGGGGTCTGTTTTCCCTGAACGCCTCCCGCTGGTTGCTGGCCCGTAGCTGGACCACCGAGCGCAATACCCGCGGCAATCGCCAGGGCGCAGCGCAACTGAACAGCTGGCTGCCGCGCTTGCTGGGCGAAGAGTCCTCATCCCTGCAACTGCAACGCTACCAGCAGCAGCCTGAAGACCTGGCTGAACAGCTGCCACGCATCGAGCGCATTCAGGTCTGGCTGCACCACGCCCGCCAGGTACTCGATATCCCGGAGATGGACCGTCTCTACGGTGAACTGAACAAACTGGCGCAACTGGCCAACGAACCGATCACTGACGAAGCCCTGGAAGCGCGCAAGCAACAGGCGATTGCGGTGTACCAGAATCGGGCGTGGAAGACCTTGCTGCGCTTGTGACATCGAGATCGCGAGCAGGGCTCGCTCCCACATGTTGATCGGGGTTGGCCGCAATATCCGCGACAACCCCGACCCTTTGTGGGAGCGGGCTTGCGCGCGAAGGGGCCGGCGCATTCAACATAGCCTCACCTATCGCACCACCGGCAAACTCGTCGTCGACTTGATCTCCGAAAGCGCCACGATCGAGTTCACTTCCTGGATTCCCGGCACCAGCGACAACTTCTCGAAGAAGAAACGTTCGTACGCCTCGATGTCCGCCGTGACAATGCGCAGCAGGAAATCCACCGACCCCATCAGTACGTAGCACTCCAATACTTCGGGAAAGCCGCGAATCGCCTCGGTGAACTCGGTGAAATTCGACCGACCGTGGGCGTTGAGCTTTATTTCGGCGAAGATCTGCGTGTCAAGGCCGATTTTCTTCCGGTCGAGCAAGGTCACTTGCCCGCGGATGATCCCTTCCTCTTTCATCCGCTGGATGCGCCGCCAGCAGGGCGATTGAGACAAACCCACCTGCTCGGCGATCTGGGCGCTGGAGAGCGAAGCGTCCTCTTGCAGCAGTGCCAGTATCCGCCGATCATAGCTGTCCAGCTCACTTTGCATAAATAATCCTTTAAAAGACCGCCAATCAATTAAGACAATTCGCCAAACCGCGAATACTGCCCATATTAGATAAGAAAAACCCGTTCCGGCATGCAAATATTTCTCCCGAATTCCAGGAGATCCATCATGCCCTCAGTCGAATCTTTCAACACGGCGCCCACCCGTGCCGACGCCTGGCACACCACCAACGCTCATTGCCTTGCGCAATACCGCTTGCAGGCCGAGGCCGAAGCCGACGTGCTTTGTCGGGCACTGAACCTGTTCGCCCTGCAAGGCCTGACGCCGCAACAGGTCCATGTAGAGCGCGAGGATGATCTGCTGACCCTGGAGATCCTCATGGACGGGCTCAGCTGGCACCGTGCCCAGGTCATCGCGGAAAAATTACGTAACCTGATCAGCGTGTGTTGGGTGACCCTGCAAAAGGCCGATGAAACATGGGCCGAGCCGGCCCAGGCCGTGGGTTGAGGCCCCTTGGGCGCAAGAATTCGAAACGCATTGGTCGGGTAGTGGCCCAACGGTCCATAGTGTCGGGACTATTCTTTTGCAGACCGAGAGGACGCCGAAGCGTCTGCATCGCGGCTTTGCTGCAATTGTTCAATAGGAATCCCGCATGTCCACCAAACACGCCACTCAGGACCGCTGGCTGGACCTCAACGATCTGTTGCGCCAGCTGGTCGCCCAGGGCCTCATCAGCCAGGACTCGGCAGAAGCCGCGCTCAACGCCCGGCGGCGCCACAGCGCCAGTGCCCAGTTGCACCCCCTGGAATTCATCGCCAACCAGCATCTGGACGACCTCAGCCGTCCCGGCAAGCGCCTGGACCTGGAGAGCCTGACCCTGTGGTTGTCCCAGCAGGCCGGCCAGCCCTACCTGCGCATCGACCCGCTGAAAATCAACGTCGCTGCCGTCACACCCCTGATGTCCTACGCCTTTGCCCAGCGCCACAAGATCCTCGCGGTGGCGGTCGATCGCGACGCGGTCACCGTCGCCAGCGCCCAACCCTACGTCAGCAGCTGGGAATCGGACCTGACCCACGTGCTCAAGCTGCCGATCAAGCGAGTGGTCGCCAACCCGGTGGATATCCAGCGCCTGAGCGTGGAGTTCTACCGCCTCGCCAAATCGGTCAGCGGCGCCACCACTGTCGACCAGCAACCGAGCAACCTGAGCAACTTCGAACAACTGCTCAATCTCGGCGCCAGCGATCAGGAGCCGGACGCCAACGACGCGCACATCGTCAACATCGTCGACTGGTTGTTCCAGTACGCCTTCCAGCAGCGCGCCAGCGATATCCATATCGAGCCACGGCGCGAACAGGGCACCGTACGGTTTCGAATCGACGGGGTGTTGCACACTGTCTATCAATTCCCACCTCAGGTGACGATGGCCATCATCAGCCGCCTGAAGAACCTGGGCCGGATGAACGTCGCGGAAAAGCGCAAGCCCCAGGATGGCCGGGTCAAGACCAAGACCCCGGATGGCGGCG
>Ga0268255_10002076_pt1 | contig 10817 bp, 6 predicted proteins | sample AgamicOrMarz_FD_200256 | JGI IMG/M metagenome (GOLD analysis project Ga0268255, IMG submission 200256) | Agave microbial communities from Guanajuato, Mexico - Or.Ma.rz (v2) (version 3) | ecosystem: Host-associated > Plants > Phyllosphere > Phylloplane/Leaf | place: Guanajuato, Mexico | collected...
GCTAACGAGTCCGCAATCTTCAATATCAACACCGTTGTCTTTATCGATATATACGCGTAGAAACCAACTTTTCCCTTCCTTCACATACTCAATTTCCACCAACTCTAAACCAAGTTCTTGAAAAATAGGTGTAGCTAGCTCTTCTACAACTTCCGTTACCTTGCTCATGCTTTACCTCCTTTTCCGAATTATTTCACCCATATTGTATGTAGTTCACGGAAAGTTTTATCAAGTTACTAAAAAAATCTCATGAGTTTCAACTACTAATCCCATCAAATAGAAGGACTATTATGAGCGTTCCGCCCCTTGTCACTCAGGAAAAAAGTCATATACAAAAACGAAAGAGCGGGTTTCCCCACTCTTGATCACGAGAGTATTTCTTAGTATTTCCAATAAAACTATACCATAACCATCATTTTTATGCAAATAGCATCGCGGTTTGTCAAGGTTTTTCCTATTTAGAACAACGAAAGCTGGTTTTGTTCAGGAAGGGATCTTAGGCACCCTTGTTTATCTAAATATTCAAGAATGGTCTTCGATACTTTTCCACGCTGCTGCAGATCTTCTTTCGATAAAAATTCTCCTGTTTCACGTGCTTTGACAATATTATAGGCCGCGTTTGTTCCGAGTCCCGGAATCGAATTAAACGGCGGTATTAGGGTATTGCCTTCGATAGTAAATTCAGATGCCGATGATTTATAAAGATCGTAATTTTGGAACACAAATCCTCTTTGTGTCATCTCTAATGCTAGTTCTAAAACCGTTAATAAGTTTTTCTCTTTGTTTGATGCTTCTAACCCTTTAGCATTGATTTCCTCAATTTTTGCCCTGATGGCCTCTGGTCCGCGTGACATGGCTTCGATGTCAAAGTCTTCCGCACGGACAGTAAAATAAGCGGCATAATAAAGCAATGGCAGATGCACCTTGAAGTAAGCAATTCGAACAGCCATAAGTACATAGGCAGCCGCATGGGCTTTAGGGAACATGTACTTGATCTTTTTACAGGAGTCAATGTACCATTCTGGAACCTCGTTTTTCCTCATCTCTGCTTCCATTTCCTCGCTTAAGCCTTTACCCTTACGTACAGATTCCATAATTTTAAAAGCAAAGGAAGGGTCTAGACCCTGATAAATAAGATAGACCATGATATCATCCCGGCAGCCAATTACTTCACTTAGATTACAGGTTTGATTATGGATTAATTCCTGGGCATTTCCAAGCCATACATCAGTGCCATGTGATAACCCCGATATTTGGACAAGTTCTGAGAAGGTTGTTGGCTTTGTATCCTCGAGCATTTGCCGGACGAATCGAGTACCAAACTCAGGAATACCAAGTGTTCCAGTTTTACACATAATCTGTTGCTCTGTAACGCCTAAGGACTCCGTACCGCTGAAGATTTTCATCACTTCAGGATCATCTGTCGGGATAGTTTTTGGATCCATTCCGCTTAGGTCCTGCAGCATCCTAATAACAGTCGGGTCGTCGTGTCCGAGGATATCGAGCTTTAAGACATTGTCATGGATGGAATGGAAGTCGAAATGGGTGGTCTTCCATTCTGAATTTCTATCATCAGCTGGGAATTGAATCGGTGAAAAATCATATACATCCATGTAATCAGGTATTACGATAATCCCACCAGGATGCTGTCCAGTTGTTCTTTTTACACCCGTACAGCCCGAAGCAAGACGTTCCACCTCTGCACCACGCAGTTGAAGATTGTTATCCTGTTGATATGCCTTCACATATCCAAAAGCAGTTTTATCTGCAACAGTTCCAATAGTCCCTGCACGATAAACATATTCTTCTCCGAAAAGAACCTTTGTATAGTTATGGGCCCGCGGCTGATATTCACCCGAGAAGTTTAAATCGATATCGGGAACCTTGTCCCCTTTAAATCCTAGAAACGTTTCGAACGGAATATCATGTCCGTCCTTATGGTATTTCCCGCCACATTGCGGGCAATCTTTATCAGGTAAGTCAAAACCAGATCCAACCGATCCATCATTAAAGAACTCTGAATGCTTACAGGTTGGGCAAACATAATGCGGCGGCAGTGGATTTACTTCGGTAATCTCTGTCATGGTTGCAACAAGTGATGAGCCGACAGATCCCCTTGAACCTACAAGGTAGCCGTCATCCAATGATTTTTTTACTAGTTTGTGGGAAATCAAATAGATTACAGCAAATCCATGTCCAATAATACTTTTCAATTCTTTTTCTAAGCGTGCTTCAACAATTTCCGGTAGATTGTCACCGTAAATTCTCCGTGCCATTGAATAACTCATTTCACGCATTTCTTCATCGGCACCTTCAATTTTCGGTGTATACAAATCATCCTTAATTGGTTTAATCACTTCAATCATGTCCGCAATTTTATTCGTGTTCGTGACGACAATTTCTTTTGCTTTCTCTTTTCCTAAAAATGAAAAAGCATCAAGCATTTCATTGGTTGTTCTAAAGTGAACATCTGGCAGTTGATGTCGGTTGAGCGGGTTTGCCCCACCTTGAGAGTTTATTAAAATTTTTCGATAAATTTTATCATTTTCGTTTAGGTAATGAACATTACCAGTGGCAACAACTGGAAGTCCCAATTTATCACCAAGGTCAACAATTTTCGCAATGATGTCTTCCATTGCTTTTTCATCGCTCACCAATTCCATTTCAATCAATGGCGCATTTACTTCTTTCGGCATTACTTCCAGATAATCATAGAAGCGGGCAGCACCCTCCACTTCCTCTGGGGATTTTTGCATCATTCCTTCAAATACTTCACCTTTATTACAGCCAGAGCCAACAAGAATTCCTTCTCTGTATTTTTGTAAAACAGATCTTGGCAATCTAGGGACTCGATAAAAGTATTCGAGGTGTGAAATGGATACAAGTTTAAACAGGTTCTTTAACCCGGCTTGGGTTTGGGCTAATAATGTACAATGATACGGACGTGCGCGTTGATAGGCATTTCCTTTTCCCATGTTATCATTAAATTGGTCATGATATTCGATGCCTTTTTCGAGTGAATCTTTTAACATTTTCAACAGTAAATAACCGGTGGCCTCAGCATCATATATCGCACGGTGATGCTGGGTTAATTCGATATCAAACTTCTTAGCCAGCGTATTTAACCGATGATTTTTCATCTCTGGATATAAAAATCTTCCAAGTTCAAGCGTATCAATAACAGGATTGCTTGCTTTGTCAAAGCCTATTTTTTTATAGCCTACATTAAGGAAACCCATATCAAAGGAAGCATTATGGGCAACGAGGACAGCATCCCCGACCCACTCTTTAAAATTCCGAAGAACTTCCTCAATTTCCGGAGCCGTTTGAACCATATCATCGGTAATACCCGTAAGGTTGATGGTTGTTGCCGATAAACGGTGATGCGGATTAGCAAAGGATTCAAACCGGTCAATGATTTCGCCATCATGGATTTTCACAGCTGCCAGCTCAATAATGGTGTTATACACGGCCGAGAGTCCAGTCGTTTCAACGTCAAAAACCACATAAGTATCTTCTGCAAGCTGTCGGTGTGCGTCATTGTAAGCGATAGGCACACCATCATCAACTAAATTTACTTCGACGCCATAGAGAATCTTTATATCATTTTTCTTCCCTGAACCATACGCTTCAGGAAAGGATTGAGCAACAGCATGATCGGTTACGGCAATAGCTTTATGTCCCCACTTACTCGCCTGAGCAATCAGTGCACTTACAGGTGTGACTGCATCCATTTGACTCATTGGCGTATGAAGATGTAGTTCCACTCGTTTCTCATCTTCTGGTGACGTATCTTTTCGTCCAACCGGTTTTATTTCATTAATATCATTTCCAATCATCACCAGGTCACGAACAAAGGTATCATTTTGAATGCTTCCTCGAACCTTTACCCACATGCCTTTCTTGACCAGTTGAAATAACGCAGCATCCTCTTTGTCTCGCGAAAACATTTTTACCATGATGGAACTAGTATAATCAGTTAATTTAAAGGTTAGCAGGGAACGACCGCTCCTGAGTTCGCGAATTTCGGCATCAAAGATATACCCTTCCACTGCTACTCTTCTTTCTTCGTCGACAATATCTATCAAACTGCGGAAATCGTTATTATCTTTAATGGTAAGACCAATCGTAAGCGGCCCAGACGGTACTTCACCAGAGGCTTGATCCTTTTCAGCTTCTTTCTTCTGCAATTCCACCATAGCTTGAAGTCCACGTTCTTGGTCTTCCTTCTGCTTGGCAAGTAAAAATTGTTGATATTCATCACTTTTCTCGACATTTTTCAGTTCCGTCTCAATTGAAAGACTAGGAAAACCGAACGATTGATATATTTTTGAGATAATCTCGCCATATTTCCGCTTTAAGGCTAGTCCCTCTGTATCATTACGAACGGAAATAGTAAGCTTATGACCATTTACTTCTGGGAGTTGTTCATGCAGCAGTTTTAAAAGCGGCGGCGCAATCCCGTCAATCTGCTGAATACTATAACTCCAATACTCTTGTATTAATTCCGTTGAAATGGTTTGATTTTCTACATTTATATGATAAGAAATCGTAGCAATATTTGAAAATGTCCGTTCAAGTTGTGTCGTAAACAGAACATATATATTATAGGGAAGGATATTTTCGAATAAAAATTGGAAATGCCACTTCCTATTCTTTTTTTCAACTAATAATCTATCTATTTGCGCATTGTTGAAATGCACTACAACAGCATCCTCGATTAATTGCAGCTGCTGGAGCAAGAGTTGGAATCGCTCTTTTTTGCCTAGGGCATGTTCGCTCATCGTTCTCTCTCCCATCTATTAAAAATCACTATTTTTATCTCGTCAAAAAGTAATTATATCATATGAGTGGCATGGATTCGGCTTTATTCGACAGAAAAAATTCTCCATTTTCGTTAAATCGTTTTCTTTATTAACAGGAATAGGGGCCGAGTTAACGGCCCCTATAATTTATTAAAGGGTGTGAAGTATTGATGTAATTTTATCCATAAGTTCATCTTTATGGACTTCGATGACTTCGCTTGTTTTGCGAACTTTTATTTCAATAATTCCGTCTGTCGCTTTTTTCCCAACCGTGATACGGATTGGCAAACCAATTAAGTCAGAATCGGCGAATTTCACACCTGCTCGTTCTTGTCGATCATCGAACAAGACTTCAAAGCGATTTTTTTGTAGTTCCTGATAAAGTGTTTCTGAAAGTTCACTTTGAATGGAATCTTTGATATTGACTGCAATTAAATGGATTTGATAGGGAGCAATATTTGCTGGCCAAACCAAGCCTTTGTCGTCATTGCCCTGTTCTGCAATCGCAGCAACAGTCCTTGAAACACCAATTCCATAGCACCCCATAATCATTGGCTGCGATCTGCCATTTTCATCTAGATAAACGGCATTCATTGCCTCACTATAGCGAGTACCAAGCTTGAATATATGTCCAACTTCAATTCCTTTAGCAAAAACAATCGTACCCTCACCGTCTGGAGATGGGTCCCCCTCTTGAATAAATCGGAGATCAGCGAACTTGTTAACTTTAAAGTCACGGCTAGGGTTTACATTGACAAAATGATAGTTTTCTTCATTTGCACCACAAACCCCATTGATAATGAAATCAACAGCCTGGTCAGCGACTACTTCTACATTCTTTACCCCTATCGGACCAAGTGAACCGACAGTGCAAGATAATATTTCTTTTGTTTCTTCAGGACTTGCTAATTCCACTGTACCAGCCTCAAATATGTTCTTTAGTTTAATATCATTCACTTCATGATCCCCTCGTACTAATACCAGCACGAATTGATTATCGATTTTAAACAGAAGTGATTTAATACATTTTTCAGCTGATACTTTTAAAAATTGAGAAACTTCGGCGATCGATTTTTGGTCCTTCGTTTCGACTCTTCCTAATGGTTGTAGTGATTCTTCACTACGCTCAAAGTTGACATTTACGGGTGCCATTTCGATATTGGCCGCATATGTCGATGTATCAGAATAGGCGATCGTGTCCTCACCGACATCCGATAATACCATGAATTCATGTGTATCTTTTCCACCCATTGCACCTGAATCTGCAATTACTGCTCGGAAGTTCAATCCACAACGGCTAAAAACATTCGAATAGGCTTGAAAAAGCTTTTGATAAACATCGTCGAGACTTTCAAATGTTGAATGAAAGGAATAAGCATCCTTCATCACAAATTCTCGACCACGTAAGAGACCAAATCGGGGCCGTTTTTCATCGCGGAATTTTGTTTGAATTTGATATAAAGTTAGCGGCAGCCGTTTATAGGATTTCACTTCATCCCGAACCAGGCTTGTGATAACTTCCTCATGGGTAGCACCGAGAGCAAACTCACGATTATGTCGATCGTTTAATCTCATTAATTCAGGACCATATGTATACCATCGACCAGATTCTTGCCATAATTCAGCTTGCTGCAAAGCAGGCATGAGCAATTCAACGGCGCAAGCCTTGTCCATTTCATCCCGAACTATTGTTTCCACCTTTTGAAGAACGCGTTTACCAAGGGGCAAATAGCTATAGATTCCACTAGCATTCTGGCGAATATATCCTGCTTTAAGTAATAATTGATGGCTCTTTATGTCTGCATCTGCAGGGACTTCTCTTAAGGTAGGAATTAACGTTTGACTCTGTTTCATTTACGGCACCTCTTCACTTCATTTTCTCCAAAATGAGGCCCCCGTTAGAAATTAACAGGGGCATTTATTATCGTTTATTACAAGAAAAACCTTTGAATATCATTCCATGTTACTACAAGCATGAGCAACATAAGGAGAGCAAATCCAATAAAATGAACCATCCCTTCCTTTTGACGGTCAATTGGCTTGCCTCTGACAGCTTCAACGGCAAAAAACATCAATCTTCCACCATCAAGTGCGGGAATCGGTAATAAGTTCATAATCCCTAAGTTAATGCTTAATATCCCGGCCCATTTCATTAAATAATAAATTCCTGATTTCGCAACAGAATCAGTTGCTTGGTAAATCCCAACCGGACCAGAAAGAGCATCGATTGAAAATTGCCCAGTCACTAATTTACCTACCATCACAAAAATTTGCTTAGTCCAGAAATAGGTTTCTGTGAATCCGGCTTTAATCGCTTGAACGGGTGATTTCTCGACAGGACTATATACACCGATAAGTCCGATTTTCTTTCCCTCAACCGTTTTTTCAATCGGCGTTACCGTGATATCTAAATCCTTTTTGTCACGGAGAATAGAAAATTCGAGTTTTTCATTTGGATTTTTCCGAATGACCTCCACTACGTCAGACCAACTTGAAATTTCTGAACCATTGATCGTCTGTATTAGATCACCTTTTTTAAGACCTGCAGCCATTGCTGCCCCATCAGGAGTTATTTCACCTAATTTTGGTTCATTGGTAGGAACTCCCTGTATAAAAGCAATAATAATAAATACAATGAAGGCAAGCACAAAATTCATCATCGGACCTGCAAAAATAGCCATCGTTCTTTGGGCTAAAGTCTTTGAACCAAACTGCCGGTCAATTGGAGCAATTTGTGATTCGACTCCATTTTCAACGATGACTGCTTTTGGATCAATGATAAAGGTTTTTAATTCTTCATCTTCATCGTCAGGAAATCCTTTAATAATTAAATCCTTTTCAATATCAGCATATTCAACTTCAACAATCCGACAATTAGGAAACTTCTCTTTATTGTTTAAGATGATTTTATTAACTTTTTCTTCCTTATCAAACAACAAGCCAATTCGATATCCAGGCTTTATTTCAATCATTTCTGGGTCTTCACCAGCCATACGGACAAATCCGCCGATCGGTAGTAAGCGAATGGTATAGGTTGTCTCCCCTTTTTTATGAGAAAAGACCTTTGGACCAAAACCTATTGCAAATTCACGGCATAATATTCCTGCCCTTTTTGCGAAAATCAAATGACCTAATTCATGAAAGAATACGAGTGCGCCAAAAATCACAATAAAGGCAATAACTGTAGTCAAATTAAAACCACCTTTTTTTATAGAAGTGAACGTACATAGTCTCTTGTATCTTTATCTATCTCTTGGATTGCAGTTAGGCTAGGGTGATCGACGGTTTGGTGAGCGGTTAATGCCTTTTCAATCAAGTCTTCAATTTGCAAGAAGTGAATTTTCCCCTCTAAAAATGCTGCCACGGCTACTTCATTAGCAGCATTTAATACTGTAGGCATTGATCCCCCTTTTTTTCCTGCCTCATAGGCAAAACCAAGACAGCGGAATCTTGCAACATCCATTTCCTGAAAATGTAATTTCCCGATATTCGCTAAATTTAAACGCTTTGATGTGGGCAATTCCAGGCGATCAGGATAGGTTAGGGCATACTGGATTGGTACTCTCATGTCTGGCGTACCAAGTTGAGCAATAATACTGCTATCATGAAATTCAACCATTGAATGAATGATGCTTTCTTTATGAAGCAATACATCAATTTTTTCATATGGCATATCAAAAAGCCAGTGTGCCTCGATTACTTCCAACCCCTTGTTCATCATCGAGGCTGAATCAATGGTGATTTTGGCACCCATTGACCAATTTGGATGGTTTAATGCTTGTTCTACCGTAACATTTTTCAATTCTTGCCTAGAAAGATCACGAAAACTACCACCAGAAGCAGTGAGAATTAATCTTTCAATATTTTTTTCTTTTTCTCCTTGCAAGGCTTGAAAAATGGCAGAATGCTCACTATCGACAGGAAGGAGTGGCACATTATTTCTTTTAGCAGCTTCAATTACTAAATGACCTGCTGTTACAAGGGTTTCTTTATTAGCAATCGCGATGACCTTCCCACACTCAATGGCTTGCAGCGTCGGGTTTAAACCCACACTTCCGAGAACGGCATTTACAAGGATATCTGCTTTTTCATAAACCGCTGTTTCAATTAGTCCTTCCTGACCAAATGTAAATTTAATAGTAGGAAATTCTGCTTTTAATGTATTACAGTCATGATAGTCTTGTACAGAAACAAGCTCAGGTTGAAACTCAATAATCATTTTTCGAGCCAACTCGATATTTTTACCAACAGAAAGGGCTGCCACTCTAAATTCAGAGGGATGCTCACGAACAATATCTAACGTTTGGGTGCCAATTGATCCTGTTGCACCCAATAAACTAATTATTTTCAACTAGAGTCAACTCCTAAATGTGAAGCGCATGCGCTTTATACCCAAAGGTGAAACAGATGAAGCAAGGGCCAGACAAATAATAGGCTGTCAAAGCGGTCAAGGATTCCTCCATGGCCTGGCAAGATCTTACCAGAATCTTTGACATTAAAATGACGCTTAAAAGCAGATTCAACTAAATCACCGATTTGTCCAAAAACAGATAGCACCACTGTTATACCCATTAATGATATAAGACCGACGTTTATGTTAGAAAAGATTGCAAAGAGAACGGCAACCAAAACAGCACATACAACACCGCCAATTGAACCTTCTACTGTTTTATTAGGACTAATTTCCGGCCATAACTTTGTTTTACCAAGGGACTTGCCAATAAAATAGGCACCTGAGTCAGTAGCCCAGATCATAAACAAGGAATACAAAATAAAAACAAGTCCACCCTCTTGCCTTGTTTCGAAGAAAAAGGAAAAACCAATCCCTACATAAATCGCAGATAGGATTGAAAACGAAACATCTTCAAATGTAAATTGATTCTTGGTTATGACTGTAAAGGTTAATAACAATAGAATTAACGCAATACAAATCTCGATTTTTGAATAATAAAATGAATCTAATAGGTGATAATACTTTTCAGGAAAAATCAGCACCCATAGAAATAATACTGATAATACACCATTTATTGAAAAAATGTTAAGTTTTTTCATTTTTAATAATTCATACAGACCTATCGTCGCTAAAAAGTAGGTTAGCAATACCAATGGAAATCCACCAAAGTAAACGATTGGCAAAAATAGTGCAGCTGCGATGACTGCTGTTATGATTCTTTGCTTCATTTATTTTTTCAACACCTTTGTTGTTATATGCCACCAAACCGACGCTGACGTTTTTGAAATGTTTCAATTGCTTCAAGTAAATGTTCTTCACTAAAATCTGGCCATAACACTTCTGTAAACCAAAACTCTGAGTATGCCAACTGCCAAAGCATAAAGTTACTTAGGCGGATTTCACCACTAGTTCGGATTAACAGGTCTGGGTCAGTAAAGTCGGAAGTCATTAAATAAGAAGAAAAGACTTTTTCGTCCAGTTCTGATTCCTCCAGCTTACCGCTTTTGCTATCAGTTAAAACATTCTTAACGGCATCTAGTATTTCCGCTCTGCTCCCATAATTTAGTGCAAAGTTTAGTACTAACCCATCGTTATTTTTGGTATCTTCTATAGCTTTTTCAATTGCACGCAGTGTATGTACAGGAAGCTGATTTTTATAACCCATCATTTTTACCTGAACATTTTCTTCAATTAAATCAGGGAGAAAAGTACCTAAAAACTCATCAGGCAGACTCATTATATATTCGACCTCATTCTTTGGTCTTTTCCAATTTTCAGTCGAAAAAGCATATAAAGTTAAGGTTTTTATCCCAAGCTCATTTGCTAATTTCGTTGTTTTCCGAACAACCTTCATACCTTCATGATGACCAGCAATCCGAGGTAATGCCCGTTTCTTAGCCCAGCGCCCGTTTCCATCCATAATAATCGCCACATGTTCAGGAACAGGCAATTTTTTTATTTCATCTATTTTATTTCGGAGTGTGGAAGAGGTACTTCGGTTCTTCCTAAGCCTTATTTTATTAAACATGACATTGCTCCTCCAATTAGTTAATCATTCC